>Ga0182016_10000369_pt1 | contig 56231 bp, 38 predicted proteins | sample 712S2MmetaG_FD_120491 | JGI IMG/M metagenome (GOLD analysis project Ga0182016, IMG submission 120491) | Permafrost microbial communities from Stordalen Mire, Sweden - 712S2M metaG | ecosystem: Environmental > Terrestrial > Soil > Wetlands > Permafrost | place: Sweden: Stordalen | collected...
CTCGCGCTTAAAGCAAGGCTGCCGCGCAGTTCGCCACCATCCTTCATGGACGCGTAGCTCAACTGGCAGAGCATTCGGCTCTTAACCGACAGGTTGTAGGTTCGATTCCTACCGCGTCCACCAAAACTTACAACCTACACGTGCTCGCAGAACCGGTAGCCGACATGCGAATCGGTCTGCAGGTACTTTGGGGTTGCGGGGTCGTCTTCGATCTTCATGCGGATCTGCCGGATGAACGTCCGCAGATACTCGAGCTCGTTTCCATACTCGGGGCCCCACACCGACCTCAGCAGCTTGGCATGCGGAATCGGCTTGCCCGCGTGAACCATAAGGTAGTGCAGCAACTCAAATTGCTTCGGCGTTAGATGAATTGCCTGCCCGCTCTTCTCCAACAGGTGCCGGTTGGGATCGATCATGATTTCGCCGACTGTGATCGGCGACTCAGTGTTTTCATGAGCCTTGTTGCGCCGCACCGCAGCGCGCAGGCGCGCCGTGAGCTCGCGCAGTTGGAACGGCTTGGTAATGTAGTCGTCGGCGCCGGCATCGAGCGCCTCAACTTTGTGGTCCTCGCTGCCCTGCACGGTGAGCATGATGATGGGCAGCCGCGGCGATACCTTGCGGATGAGCCTGCACACTTCCACGCCGCCCATTCCCGGCATGTTGATGTCGAGCAGCACGGCGTCAAACTGCGCCGTCCTGACCAGGGCCAGCGCCTCTTCGCCGCGCGCGGCCTCAACAATGTCGAACCCGGTGTTAGACAAAATCGTCCGCAGCGACAGCCGGATCGACCGTTCGTCGTCGACGATCAGCACGGTGCCTGCATCGCGATTCATTCTCGTTCTCCTCGCTCCCGGTCTCCACGATCGTGGGGCAGCGCCAGAAAAAACGTGGTCCCCTCATGCGCGTCGCTGATCACCCACGCGTGCCCGCGATGCGCTTCGGCCGCCATCTTCACCGTCGAAAGCCCGATGCCCGTGCCGGCTGCAAGTTGAACCGTTCCCTCGCTGCGATAGAACCGCTGGAAGATCTTCTCCCGGTCGGAAATCGGAATGGTGGGCCCAAAGTTGTGCACCGATAGCAACACCTCGGAGTGGCTGCGGTTCGCGGCAATCTTTACCGCGGTGCCTGCAAATGAATATTTCGCGGCATTATCGAGAAACTGCGCCAGCGCCATCGACAGTAAATCCTTGTCGCCCCTGATGGTAAGCGAAGGATCAGGTACTGCCACCTCAACCGGGTGCCCCGTCATCCGGCCCTGCTGCTCTTCAAGCGCCATCTGCACCAGCTCGCCCACCGGGATCTCATCCTGCGCCACGCTTATTTTCTCGGCCTCGAGCTTGGCTGTCTGCAGCAGCCGCGTACTGAGCTCGCTCAGCTTGCTCGATTCGTCTTCAATCAACTCCACCAGCTCGTGCTGCGCCTGATTAAGAATGCCCACTTCGCCCAGCCCGGCACTGGCCGTACTGATAGCAGTGAGGGGCGTTTTTACCGCGTGCGCCAGCGAGTCAAGCACCGCTGCCCGCAGCCTCTCGGCCTGGTGCGCAGCCTCAATGCTGCTCTCCTTTTCAAAGGAGACGCAACGGTCAAGAGCTATTGCCGTCAGCGACGCTAAAGCATCGGCTACCAACGACCCCAAGTTCCCTTTCACTACAATCGCGCCAACCGAATTGGCGCCAGCTCTCAGAACCCGCTGCTTTATACCGGCCGTCTTGTACTCGCCCTCGGTTTGCTCCACAAAGCATCTGCGCGCCAGCTCCTGCTCGTTCTCGCGCCATGCGCCTGCTGAATCGCAGGTCCCGGAGTTCGCGTCGTAAATGGTTACTGCCTCGGTGTTGAAGATTCTCTGAATGAGTTGCGCTATCTGCGGCCCCGGCTGTTCGTGCATGTTGATCAGCAACGTGCTCCGGCTCAGTTCGTAGAGCTGTTCCATGGAGGTGCGCTGCAGTTGCGCCTCAAACGAGTTCAACCGCTCCCGTGACGAAAGCCGGCTGACCAGCAGCGCGCTGATCTCAAACGCTCCCAGAGCCACCCAGTCCTGGGGATTGGCAATCGTGAAGTGAAAAAGCGGGGGATAAAAAAAGTAGTCAAGACAGCTGCAGGCCAGAACCGAAACAATCGACGCCTGCCAGAAACCCGCCAGAATGGCTTCGCAGACTACCACCAGCAGAAACAAAAAACCTACCGGCGCGGCGTTGAAATGCAGCGTGTAACCCGAGAATGTGAGCAGGGCAATAACCCAGGCTCCCAACAAGCTTTGGCCGACAAACTGCTTGCGTGTGAACCTGTTTTGCTCGCCCAGGACTTCTGAAATCTTCATGATCGCGGACGTGGCTCGATCCAGAAAAGGAACCTTCAATGCACATCCTAGTGAGGGAGGCGTTAGTGAAACGTAAAGAAGTTACAAAGAATCCAATGGCCTCACGAGTGCCAGCCGGTCCCTCAACCGTCGTGCATCTCATGAGGCCATGTCAGCTTGAGTCGCCTGGCTTCTGCAGCCTCACTGCTGGGAGTTTGCGGCCAGTCTCTGGTAGTAGCTTGCCCGCGAGTTCATCTGCAGCGCCTTCGAAGAAAAGTATTCGTAGCGGTTTCTCGATGCATCCGCCGGCCGCGGATACCTTTGATTCATCGTCATAAATCCGTGGCTAAGCTGATGCCACTCGTGTCTCTCGACAACCGCCTTCTGCTCGTAGTTTTGCTCCTGCGATTCGAAGTAAGTGGCGAGTGTGTTGTATTGCTCCGCAGTGTGCGCTTCGCCGATCATCTTCTTCAGCTCCGCATGGTTGTAACTCGGTGAAACAGATTGACCAGCGCACACCGCGCCGGCAATCAAGATACCGGCCGCACAAGCAAGTGCTGATTGCATCTTACGCATCGTCCAGTAACCTCCTTCATAAGGAAAGCATGGACTCAAACTTGTGAAGGAAGCATGAAAGTGCGGCGCACTTAGCGGCTGAACTTACAGCTTCCTTATATGTTTCGCTTTTCAGGGGAGTTATGGGAATAAACAGAAAGCGCCGGGCCATGTTGCACCCGGCGTTCTCTATGAATGAGATGAGGAACTTATGAGGAAACGATTTGATTTTTGTAAGTCTGTATCTGAACCTCGGACCGCACGCAGCTTATTTGCATGCGGTCCGAGCTCTGTTCATGAGTTAGAACTTCACCATCAAGTCGATGTCAACGTACTGTTCGTCTTTGCGCAGATCGGGGTACCACACGCCACCGTGCGGGCTGCTCGAGGTGCCGCAAAACGTGCTGACGTATCCGGGTGCTGACGATCCATCTTCAGGGAAGGCGTTGCCCACTTGTCCGATCGGAGATCCGACGGGCGGCGTGACCGTGGAGCCGTCCATGCAGGCAAACTGGGTTGGGAAACCATTGTTGGCGCCATAAGCCGCACCTAGAAACGCAGGCGGCGTCATGCCTCCATGCCCTGCCCAATAGGGAACGCTCGCGTGCCTGTAGCCGTATTCCCAGCGCCAGGTGAGCCATTCAACCGGCATGTAGTCGTAAGTCGCCGATACGTCCCACGCTTTGAACGGATCGCCTGGATTGCCGGTGAAGTAGGGCGCATTGATAGCGTCAGATGATGCTGACTCGCCGTTGATTGGCGGCAGCAGGACCAGGTAGCGTCCGGGATTGTTGATCTGGCCGCCTCCGACGGTGAACCCATTATGGTCGTGGTTAGTCCATAGGCGGTCATAAAGCATGTAGCCAATAAAGCTTTGCTTTGGCCCCTTGGGTGACGACAGGGTGCCACCGTGGCATTCCACTCCTTTGCCGAATTCGCAGCCAGCATCTCCTGTAAAGCTGAAGGCCATCTTGTCGATTCCGTTCTTAGTCGGCTTGTCGTAGTACTTGATCTCGAGGCTGTCGTCAGTGTGGGCACGTTCGCGGCCCGGAACGCCGAGGTCGTCGTTGCCGAGGCCGTAGTTGTTGCTGATGACGTTCATCCACGGGTAGGGTGTCCACTTAAGCTGCCCGCCAACGCCTTTGCGCGAGTTCGAAGAACCGTAAGATTGCCAGCCGTTGATGATCCAGGGCTCAATCTTGAGATGCTCGGTGGGAAAGAGTTGAATGCGGATGCCCTCAAAGAACCACGGCGTGTTTGAAGAGACGTAAGAAGGCTGATAAGCCCAGTTATCGAAATTGTAGTAACTGAACAGGCCGATGTACGACATGAAAATGCCGGCATCGATGTTAATGCCGTGCATTACATTCGTGATCTGGTAGCCGCCGTACATCTCAGAGAGATACCGGTCGGCATCGCCAATGTTCCATTGTCCCTTTGAGTAACTACCGTCATTGCGGACCGTGGCAGTTGAATACATACCAAACTGCGTCATGAAGCGCGCGTGAGCATGGTCGAGATGAAAGTCGCCGCCCAGGCCCAACTGCTCTACCTGAATTTCGTTGGTGCGGAAGAGTTCGCTCGAACCGCTCATGGTGTCGTCGACCGGACGGTTGAAGTCGTAGTTGTAGGTGATGTCGGTCCGGATCTCAGGTGTGAAGAACTTTGAATCGAACGCCGTATCCTTGTTGCGGGGATTGCCATTCAGCCATGTCCAGTCCCAATCGCTGAATGCCAGTGCATGTGGATCGGGCGGTGTTGGCGGCGCGGGCGTAGCTGCCTGGCCGGTTGGCGCCGGTGTTGCCGCCTGCGACGTATTCGTCGGGATACTCGCCTTCATCGCCGCTGCGGGAGAATTGCCGATCAACGCGTGCTCGGCTGCTTCCATTGCCGCCGCATCGGTTCTGCTCTGCTCGGTTGCGTCATGCTCCTGCTTGACCTGCTGCTCAAGCTCGGCAAGTCGCGTCTTCAACAAATCAATTTCCTGGTCTACGGTCAAATGCGGTTGCGCTTCTGTCGAGCTTGTCGATGTCTTCGGCGCTGTGGCCTTGGTGTCGGCGGCTGCCGGAGGATCGGAGTGTGCCACCAGCGTTGCCTGTGCCGGTGTTGCCGGATTGTTCTGTGCCACAGCGGCACAACTCATGGCGGCGGTAAGAGCCGCAATCGTCATGGCGTTCCAAATGCAACTTCTCATGTTTGCCTCTCGCTTTCCGCGAAGAATGAATGGATAAGTCATTGCTTCGAGTCCGGAGGTGTATAGCCTCCGGTTGTTCTGCCGCCCCTGATGCCGCCAAGTTCGCGGCCGGAATATTGGTGCGGTATTAGTAACAACTTGCTGCGTCGAGGTCTACTGACACCTGTGCCTCGTTATCAGGTCTTATTGCACTTGATCCCACATAAATGAGCCGTAAAGCATCTATAGGTTGTTCGTAAGTCGAGGAGGCCGATGAGCTATTCAGCTGCTGACTCAGCCCGGAGGCAGACGGAGCATTCCTCATGGCATGGCGCAGAGCGCAACGCGCATAAACGCCAAGCACTTAAACTTATCACTTGTTGCGGCAACAGCTAATTTGGGAGGGCTTTGACATGTGCGCGAAGTTGACGCGCGACTCCCTTTGCATCTGAAACTGCAGCGGTGTTAAATGCAGCATGAATGGACGCGTATAAAAAAAGCATGAACTTATACAAAGTTATTTTTTGACGGGGTCCGCTGTATCTGAGTCGTGGGCTCCCGCGCAGTGAATATAGATGGCAATCTGTTGTTTATGCTTGCAGGTGTTTGCTGCGCGCCACGCTTTAGTTTTACGAATTCCTTATGTGTGCCTGGATCTTCGAGCGATTATTGAGGCTGCAATCGGTAAACACTTTTTTGCATGCGACAATACGGCCGCTAACCGAAGACCACCGGCAAGATCACCAGCGGCACGCTCGGCGCCTGTTATTTAATTGCTGCCGCGGGACTCTCTTTCGGTGAAATCAGGTGAAACGCTTCCATGCGGCTGAGCATTTCGCCGAGATCAATCGGCTTCATCAGGTAGGTGTCGCAAAGCTCTTTGAAACAAAGAACCACTTCTTTTGCCTCTTGCACCGTTGTGGTCATAAAGATCTTTGCGCCAAAGGTCGATCGGATGCCTCTGCTTTCTTCTAAAGCGCGAATTTGACGGACCGCCTCCCGGCCATCGACTTCGGGCATCATAATATCCATGCAGATCAGATCGTATCCCTGCCCACGATCCAGCGCCGAACGAAATGCCTCAATGGCTTCGCGGCCGTTTACTGCGACGTGACACTCGCTGTAGCGTGTAAGAAAAGTCTGCAGCAAAAGCCGGCACGCAAAGTCGTCTTCAACCAGAAGCACTCGTAGATGAGCGTCACCTCCACGTGAGCCGACGGCGCCGGTCAAACTGCGCTTCTGGATAGGCGGCCGGCTATTTGTGCAGAGTCTGGTCAACTCGGCAACGACTTCTACGATGCCGGCATCGTTGCTTGTGTCAGGATGTTCGAATAGCTCGATCAGGCGATCGGTGGCGCGCAACAGCACCTGCACACAGTTTGGCGCAGGAACCAGTTTTCTCGAACGAATGAGCGCCAGCACGTTTTCAGTTTCATGTGCGAGTGCGCCAATTGTTTTGAGATTGAAGAGGCCCGAAGCCCCCTTGATCGTATGAATTGTGCGAAGGACGCGATTTACGCGCTGTTCATCGATGTCTGTGCCATCGGCTTCAATGGCCAGCAAGTCTGACTCCACCATGGCCAGATCCTCGCGGGACTCGGCCACAAATTCAAGAACCAGGTTCTTATCGAGTTCAAACATTGCTCGTCTCCTCAAGTGTGAAAAATGTTCTCTGTTTTGGCAATCCATCCCTCGGCTTCCACCTGTGCTTTGAAGCGCTCAAACTCATTGATAGCGAAAGGCAACAAATCGCGGCATGGGTCGAGCTGGCTGGCAGCGGCGGAGGTTTCAATCGAAAGGGCAATTGCTCGCAGCGCTTCCGCTCCGACAGTTGCTGCCGATCCCTTCAAGTTATGGGCCTGCAATTGGATTTTAGCGGTGTCTTCTTCAACGAGCCGGGCATGCAGCTGCATAAGCTGAAAGGGCGCGTCCTGGACAAACCCCGCAAGAACTGCGCACGCCAATTCGCGATCTCCGAGCAAGCGCTGTAGCAGCGAGTCTCCATCGAACACTGATGGCGCGTTTGCTTCGCCTGACGTCAAAGGCTCCTGATCGGCGGCGACGGACCTCGTTGCCAGAATCGCTTTCGCGAGCAACTCGGCCAGGCTTTCCTCATGAGTCTTCATGCACGCTCGGCCTCCTTATAGAAATCGGCCCGGCTAACGATGTCGCCTTACATGTGGATATAGAGACCCTCCACCGGCGGAACTTCACCATCAGACATTGTTATCGGCTTGGGCCTCACATCTGATCAGTGCCATGCATAAAGATTTATCGGCAAAGAACCCGACAGCGACCTACGCCAGTAGAAACAATTAGCTGAATTACGGATTGGCCAAACGATTAACGACAAGCCTTAATACCATATAATCGGTGAATGGCGCGGACTCGATAACGCACGAGCGGGAGAAGCAAAGCCGCGACGTGACCTGACCTAACTATTATCCCGGTGCCCTTTCTGAGTAAATCTTAAGTTGGGTCTGTATCTCATTTTGATGTGATTGAACGCGGTCCCTGCTACTCTGTCGGCGAGCAGGTACTTGTTTCATCGAGGATGCTTATCGTGAAAAGAATGATTTCCTCATGCCTGCTGATGCTGGGCAGCTCTATTTATGCAGGCGGCGCCGGCGTCAGCACGTTCAAGAGCGAATACTCAGCTCAGGACGTTGTGCTGGATACTGACACGCAGTCGGCATTCTGGCGAGGCGCAAGCTCGGTCTATGCTGAATCAGATAACTGGGGCCATCTCGTCTCCGCGTATCGGACCAAAGTAAGTTCGCGGTGGACTACAAACAATCTCTATCTCCTGTACGAATGTCCCTACGAGGAGCTTTATCTGAAGCCTTCGTCGGACGCAGTGAAAGAGACCAATGAGTTATGGAACTGGGATGTTGCCGAGCTGTTCATCGGATCTGACTTTCACAATATTCGCAGGTATAAGGAGTTTGAGATTTCGCCGCAGCGGGAATGGATCGATCTGGATGTGAATCTCGATCTCCCCGACCATACCGTGGGATGGACCTGGAACTCCGGTTTTCAAGTTGCTGCGCGGATCGATGCCAAAACAAAAATATGGTATGGCGCGATGCGCATTCCCTTCGCTGCGCTCGATTCGCGGCCTCCGGTTGCCGGCATGACGTTTCGCGCTAACTTGTTTCGCGGTCAAGGGCCGCCGGAGCGGCACAAATCGATTGCCTGGATGGCCCCTATGAGCGAAACCTTTCACACCCCGGAGAAATTTGGACTGCTGACACTTGTAAAAGATAAGTAAGTGGCTGGCATGCGCAGGGTCAATTTGCGATCGGAACGGGTGTTACATCGGCTTCTTGCGGGTTCGCGGCACCTGTCGCTGGTCCATGCCACACTCCGCCGCCGTACGTAGTAATGTAAATTTTGCTGCTGTCGTTCGGATCGAGGATGATGCGATTACCCTGCTTGAAGTCGTAGCCCTCGATGCGTTTCCAATTGACGCCACGATCAGTTGAACGGTATGCAGCGGTGTCAGAGCCGGTGATATAGAGAGTGTCGGGGTGGCGCGGATCAATGGTGAGGTCATACACATGCTGCGCATGCGTGAAGAGCGTTTGCCATGTTTTGCCGCCGTCGTCAGAGACAAAGATGCCGCCATTCTGATCGGCCACATCACCCATCTGCCCCCATGCGGTGAGATACAGCCGCTGGGGATTGCGAGGGTCAACCTCGAGGCCTGTTGGGCCGGTAACACCCGCCGGCAGATCGATGCGCTGCCAGCGTTCGGCTTTGTCGGTTGAGCGATAAACGGCTCCATCGCCTGACGGAGAATGATTGAAGCCTTCGTTGCGGCGAGAGACAACAAGATACAGAGAGCCGTCGTGCGAGGGCGTGATACGCCAGGCAAAAGGTTCGGCGCCTGCGATGCCGACGTTTTTCTGCGTCCAGGTGCGGCCATTGTCGGTGGACTTGTAGACGCCGCGGCCAAATGCGCAAGCGTAAAGGGTGCGGTTGCCGGCGGGGCTCGATGGATCGAGGAGGATGTGAGTGATGGAGTCCTGCGGAATGCCGATGCTGCTCGGCTGCCAGTGATTTCCGCCATCGGTCGACACCGCGACTCCGCCCGTGAAAGTCGCAACATCGCGCCCGCGCCACATTTTAGGGTGAGGCAGATCGTGTACGCCACTGAACGCGCCCCAGAGCAGACCGCGCTGAGCAGGATCGAAAGCCAGCCAGTAAGTGGTGTTGCGCCAGTTATCGGGTACGCCTGCAGATGTGCTTCGCCACGATTGACCGCCATTGATGCTCTGGAAAAGACCCATGTCGGTGTTGTCCATATATATATGCCGTGGATCGAAGGGATCGAATTGCATCCCGTAATTGGTGGTTACATCCATGCCTCGAGAGGTCCAGCTTCCATCGTTTAGTTGCTTTGAGTTCATCTGCTGCCAGGTTGCGCCGCCGTCTAGCGTGCGATAAGTGCGGAATAGGTCGGTCGCATAAGCTACATTCGGATCAGTGGGCGCCACGCCGAGACTGTCGGGCGCGTCGAACCAGATGTTGGGATTGCCCTGTCCGGCGCGATGCTCTATCCAGCTCGATTTCAGGTTGGCGGCAGGTTGGTTCGATTCCTTGAAAACAATCTTCCAGGTCTGGCCGCCGTCCACCGTTTTGGCAATGCCGTTGAACAGGTTTTCATTGCCTTCTCCGAGTTGAATGCCTCTGAAACCCGCATAGGCAACCTGGGGATGAAAATCGCTGGCGGCGATGGCTTCAAAATTTCCTGAGCTTTGTTCGAGCGCAGGCGTGATTGCGCTCAGGTGGCGGCCGGAGTCTTTTGAGAGATACACCTTGCCATCCATGCTGGTCGCGTAAATCCAGACATCATTGCCGGATTGGGCTGCGCTCGCCGCTCTTATTTCTGAGTCAATGCTGCCCAGTTTCGTAACTCCGCCATCAGGGCCGATGCCGTACGCTGACGCCCCAGATATTGCGATCACGCTGGAGCCATTTGCAGTGAGCAGCAGGACGCGGTGTGGCAGCGCAGCGAGCCGTTTCCACGAGACGCCGCCGTCCGCCGATGAGACCAACACGGCTCCATCGCCTCGTCCTTCTTTCGCTGCATCAAGTCTGGAGTGCCCGCCCGGCTGAAATGAAAGATAAATATGTTTCTGGCTTCCCTGGCTATCGCTCCGGTTGCCGTCGGCAGCAATAGCGATGGCCGTGATATCTCCGCCGGGATAGGCGGGATCGCTGGTGGTGAGGCTGTAGTTAGCACGGTCGCCGATTAAATGCTCGACTGTGTCCCGCGCCGGATTGGGAAAGATCATCGTCCAGGTGCGCCCCGAGTCGCTGCTCCGCCACAACGCGGCATTCGCTGCGTAAATAACTTTGGGGTCCGTCGGATCGAAGACGAATGTCGCGATTTGCTCGCGAAGATTGAACATGCGCCACGACTCGCCACTGTCGCGCGTGATGTAATTGCCGGTCATGTCGCAGTGCTCAACTACCGTACGGGAATCGTGAGGGCTGATGGTTGGAAAATATGTAGTGCCCCCGCCGCCTGGACCGATGATTGTCCAGCGCGCTGTTCGCGAACTTTGACCATGACTGGCAACTGCGACGAAAGACAGCAGGACCGCCAGGAAAAAGGCTCGTCGAATTTGCACATTCGGATTCATTCGGACAATTATCCAACCCGGCCGCTCAGCCTTTTTGAAACGCTGGAGGATTGTTGGCTCCCTATATTGACAGCCGAAGTTCGCGCGCGGCATTTCCGTTGTATACCTTGCGCAGAATGTCCTCTGGAAGATTGATTCCGTAAATGCGCCAACGGCCTTGCGGCGGCACTTTGGCCGGAGCGTAATCGAAATATTCATCGTTGGTCTCAAGAAACCGGTAATAGATTTCATAGAGTTCGTCGCCGAAAAGCTGCTGCGGATAGTTAGTGGCATGGGGCGTGGCATCGGTGCCAAAGAGAATTCTGTCTTGATATTTCTCGAAGAATGCGCGGCCTGCTCGCGGCTGGCGCCCCAACTCACCGACTCGCGCCGCGATGTCGACATGCATGTTCGGGAAACGGTCGAGATTCTGGGAGACATTGTCGAGATTTTCAGCAAAGTTGCCCACGTGCAGCACGATAAAGTGCGTGTTGGGATGACGCGCGATGACCCGGTTTCTGGCCTCGATCAACTCCGCATTGCTTGGGAAGTCTTTGCCGTAGAAGGACCAGTCAGGATGATTGTTCAGCTCTTCGAATCGCTCGTTGAACCGGTCAGTGGGCGTAAAAAACGCGATGGGGTCGGAGATATGGATTGCGACCGGCATGTTTAATTGCCCGCACGCGTCCCACATGGGATCGAATCTCTTGTCGTCGATCTTCACCAGCTTTCCGGTGGTGATGTTATCGCGCAGGTAAAGGCCGAGCGTCTTGAGAATCTTGAGTCCGTGCGCCCCGTCGCGGTGCGCTTGCTCAATTGCTTCGGCCTGTATGCGCGGATAATCGGGCTCCAGGAATCGCTCATAGCATGGTTCGGTAAGAGTGTAGAAACGATCGCGATAACTTCGATCGTATCTTGCGATAGTTTCAGTTAAGCCCGACCCGTATCCTCCGGTGAGGTTCACCATGGAACGAATGTTTTTGCGGTCCATTACCGCGAGCAGTTCGTCGGGCGTGGCGTGGAAGTCCCGCGCCGCGCCCAGGTCAACACCGTTGATGGACTTGCTCGACTCGGTAATGTGGGTGTGGAAGTCGACTACCGGGAAGCGCGCTCTCTCAACTCTTGTCTCGCGCGTGTGCAACATGCTGGTGGGCTGATAGTCGGGAAGATTGAGCACGGCGGGCTTGGGCTGTTCATCGTTGCCCGGGGATGCCTTGACACCCGCGCGCGCCGCAACGCCAGATACCAGCCCTATGCCCGTTCCGTACAACAGTTGGCGGCGATTCATACGCTTAGTCCTCCTCATTTTCGATGCCGGGCCTCTGGCTACTTGCCGGTTGAAAGCTCCTCCAGAGCCTCCCTGGCCAGATGATGAGACATGCGGGTATCGGGCAGGATCAACGCTTTTTTGAACGACTCTCTTGCCGCGTCGTTACGCTGAAGCGCAGCTTGCAACAGGCCGACGTTATACCACCAGGACCCGGAGTTGGAGTTGGTGTCAGAGTGGCTCAGTGCTGCCGCGAGGGACGCGCGAAGCTGTTGGTCAGCCTTCTTTGCTTCGTAAGTGCCAAGAGATTTCTGTGCATCGATCACCCACGGCAGGCTGGTTGAATCAGTAGCGGCCGCAGCCTTTTCGAACATCCCGGTGGCCTGCTTCGTCTGCCTGCAGTTTTGCGCAATTTCGCCCAGTTTCACAGCGTCTCGCGCTGAATCTCCATTGAGCTTTATCTCCGCCTGCGCGTCGTTGAGAAAACCCTCAGCGGCTTTGCAGTTCCCTGCCTTGGCCCACGCAGCGGCCTGCATCAGCTTGATCTCGAACAGCACCTGGCCTGACGTGATTCCGCCCTCTTCGCTGGGGAAAAATCGATTCTTGAAGAGCGCCAGCGCCGGCTCAAACTGCATTGCCTCAGCGCGGGTCAATGCAAGCTGATAAACAAGGTCAGCGGGCATCTTCGAGTCGGGAGCATCGGCGGAGGGGTATTGCGACAGTGCGCTTGCGCGGTCGGCCGCCGATGCACCGGTCAGGCTCATTGTGGCGTCTAGTCCTGCGTATATCTCCTCATTGTCCCGGTCTGTCTGCAGTCCCTCGCGATAGGAGGCGAGCGCATGTTGCGGATCGCCTTTCAACTTCAGGTATGCGTCTCCAAGATCGGCATTCACCACCTTGAGTTGCGGAGAAAGTTGCTTGGCCTGGGACCAATGGGCCATTCCGGCATCGACCATCCCTTTTGAAAAGAGCAGCGTGCCAAGCAGGTAATGAGCAGTGGCGTCATTCTCGTTTGCGGCCAGCGCGGCCTCAAGCACGGCTTTGTCAGTCTCCGATGAAGGAAAGACGAGGCTCGTAGAAAGCGCTGAGCCCGCCTGCCAGTTCGAGGGCGCGTCTGCGCCCAGCTTCTGCATGCAGTACGCGGCGTAATAGAGCACTAGCGGATGATTCTGCGGGAGCACCGAGCCGGGCTCGCTTTCATCCTCCTTGACTTGGGGGTAGGTGCGACCGAGCGCGTCCAATGCCTTTTGAAAAAGGCCTAGCCGCATGTACTCGGCTGCCACGCGCAATACGCGATAAGGATCGGCTGCCAGATGATCAAGATCCGGCTTGCCTGTATCTTCTTTCAGAAAGTCGCTCGTCGGGTCGGCACTCATCGCCAGATTCGCGATCCGGTCTGCGTCGTCGCGCTGACCTGATGCCCGCTGCACCGCCTCCAACTCCTCGTGCGCGCGAAGATTGGCTGGCTCCGCGGCCACGGCATCAGTTAGAAATGAGGCTGCGCCTTTAAGGTCGTTGGCCCGCGCCCGCATTTCCGCAAGCCTGATCGCGGCTGCTGCACGCAGGCTTGCCTGACGGTAGGCGATCTCATAGGCCGTCTCAGCATCGCGCCTGTGTCCCAGGCCTTCATCGGTAATTCCCAGGTAATAGGCGATCTGGGAGTTGGGTGTGTCGCGCTTTTGCGCTTGATCGAGCAATCGCGCCGCATCGTCATATCGCTGGAGCGATGCTGCCAGCCTTCCCGCCGCGATCTCGAGCGACTGGCTCTGCGGAAATTTCTTAAGCGCACTCCCGTAGGTTTCGGCTGCGAGTATTACTTCGCCATTCAGTTCCTGATTCAGGCCCACCTGCAGCCAGTCGTCTTCAGTTCGATCTGCCGGCTCAGGAACCCGCTCCGCTTGCTGAGGCCCTACCTTGATCGTGGACTCCGGATCCCAATCGTACTCGCCATCGGTTTGCTTCAGCAGCGAACGGCCCGCCGCATCTTTCAGCTCGAAGGTCACTTTTCCAGCGCCAGCCTTGGGAGTGATCGAATGCGACCATGTGTTCTCCGGCTTTAGATCCGCGGTTTCAGTCCAAAGAGTGGCACCATTCTGCGTTAGCGCGATTTGCCCGCCATTCACGCGCTCATTCACATTCAATGCGACTGTGACGTCGGCGCCATGCGTAGCGAAGTGAACGACTCCGGACCTGTTGGCGCGCGAAATTCCGCCCGTGCCGCGAACCGGCATCCAGTACTCGCTGAAACGGATGCGCTGGCCGGGCTCGAGAAACGAATACGTCTCCTGGTTGCGGAAGAGGCCGGCCTGCACTTCGGCGTACGCGCTCTGGTTGTCTGATAGGGCAGTGCGCCAGGCCAGGCCCGCCGGATCCACGCCCCATGTCCAGATTTTCTTTGCCGGCAGCTCGCGATATTCGGCGTAGTGAGCCACACCGGTATCGGTATGCGGACTCCAGATGCCCATGAACGGTTCATGGCTTCCATGCACAAAATACGACACCGGCCCATCGGTCTGGTTCTTGATGATGCTCAGGTCTTTGCCCTCGGCATCGACCGGCCAGCGGTACACGTCGGTGTATCCATGCGAAGCAATAAACCGCATCGGGTAGTCAATGCGCGAATCGTCCCACACCTGCACACCAGCGTTGTTCCACCAGTAGTAACGATGGCGGACGTCGCTGGGGTTATATAGGGTCACTCGCTCTTCAAGGAGCGTTGAGCCGGGTTTCAATATCAGTTCCACGCCCCATTGCATGCCGTAGGCCCGATCGATATTGCCCACCCATACTGAGGCGCTGCCGTCGTCATGAGCCGCATACGCAAAGTCGACCGGCGACATTGAAACCCAGTTATGCGACACCGGAAAATTGAATTCCACTCCGAAGGCGGCCCACGCCCCGCGATAACCAATCTGCGCCTTCTTGATTGAAGGGTTGGCATAGAACATTGACTGCCCGCTGATTTTGTCGATGCAGGTGTAGAGGTGACCGCCGATATCCGGCAGCACCGTGCACTTTAAATATTCGTTCTCAAGAAAAACCGCGCGCCAGGCATGATTGGTCTTCTCGCCGGTCAAATTGGTTCTCAGCGTGTAGGGATAATTGAAGCGGCTCGTTTGGTAGGCATCGAATGGCGGGTTGGGATCGGGCTGGCCCTCTTCATAGGTGGGCAGCGTAAACGTGCCCTGCCAGACCTTGACCTGGGCTCTAAGGGAACCGCAAAACAGGATAGAAAATCCCGCCAGCAACAAAACACAAAAAGAGCTTTTTTTCACAATCGACATCCCTCGCCGCTTTTGGGTTGGCCCGCATTCGTGGAACTTGGGCTCATTATATTCATCAGTCTTAGCCAGATAACATTCCGTTTTCTTATCATAGATGAGCTTTTGAGTTCGTTTATAATTCTTTTTGACCAATGCTACAGGTCATTGTGCGGCCATCGAGGCCTGCACCCCCGTCTGACTGCCGGAAAATGGAGAACATGTGCGGATGAAGCCGAATGCTCAATCAAGACAAGTGCCTTGCTTTGCAATTTTGCTGATTCTGGCTGTCCCGACCTGTTTCGCTCAAACCGCCGGGCAAGACAGCTGGAAAGTGATCGGCCCCGGCGGGGGCGGCACCATGATTGCCCCGGTCATCAGCCCCCACGATTCAAAGCTAGAGGTCGAACACTGCGACATGACCGGCGGTTACGTGACGCGCGACAACGGCGAGTCGTGGCACATGTTCAATCTTCGCGGCGGCATTAATGCTCAGGCTTTCGATCCAGCTGCCGCTTCTGTGATCTATGCAGGCAATGCCGCTCTCTGGCGCAGCAGCGATTTCGGCCGCACCTGGAAAATGGTCTTCCCCAACCCCGCCCGCAATACCCAGGAGCATCAACTCGGCGACCACTCTGACTACGACCTTACCTCGGACGATCCCGCCTATCCCGGCGGCGAAATCACCGCTATCGCCGTCGCTGCCCAAAACAGCCGCGAAGCCGGTCAGGAAAGCCACGAGCATCTCTATCTTTCTTACGCGCAGGACGCCGGCCAACCCTCCGTGATCGTCTTTTCTCCGGATGGCGGCAATTCGTGGAGCCGGCTCGCCACGCTCCCCGGGCGAGTTCTGCTGCTTGCGGCACAAGATTCCGGCCTAATTGCTGTGTCTGGCTCCTCGGCTTATCGCATCGCCTCAGATGGCGCCGTCACGCAACTGGGCGTCATGATGTCTGCGATTCGCGCGGCCAGCGCGGCCCGCAGCGGCAATTCGCTCTGGATTTATGCGACCGGCCAGAAAGGAGATGTTTATCTCTCGCAGGACTCAGGCGCGAGTTGGAAACCGATCACGCCACAACTCGCGCAGACCGCGGGCCACTTTCAAGCTATCGCCGCAAGCGAGCGCCACCCGGAGGTTGCCTATGTCGGGTTCAGAGGCCTTCAACTCGGGGAAGGCAAAGAGAACCTGTTCAACGGGATTGCCAAGACAATCGACGGCGGCCAGAGTTGGAAGATTGTTTTCAAAGAATCGAACCATCCCGCCACCAACCTGACCGCAAGCTGGCTGGAGCAGCGCGCCCAGCAGGCCAGCGACGACATCTGGTTCGACTCGCCCTACAGCCTGGGCGTTGCGCCGACCGACCCGGATGTTGCTTACGCGACCGACCTCTTCCGCACCTACCGCACGCTCGATGGCGGCGCAAATTGGCAGGAGATGAACTCAAGGCAGCTGAGTGACGGCGCCTGGACGTCGCGCGGCCTGGATGTAACCACCGACTACGGCGTGCAGTTTGATCCGTTCGACTCGCGGCACATCTACATTGACTACACCGATATCGGCCTTTTCCAGAGCACTAATGGCGGCCAATCCTGGCGCAGCACTTCCGATGGCGTTCCCGATAACTGGCGCAACACCACTTACTGGTTGGCGTTCGATCCGGCGCAGCGCGGCCTTATTTGGGGCGCTTTCAGCGGCCAACACGATCTGCCTCGACCCAAGGACTGGCGAACCAAAAGCCCTTTGGCCTTTGAAGGCGGCGTAGCGGTATCAACAGATGGTGGCAATCACTGGACGCCGAGCACCTCTGGCCTACCGGTCGACTCCATCACGCACATCCTGCTCGATCCATCGAGCCCAGCCGGCAACCGCACCCTTTACGCTTGCGCTTTTGGCCGCGGCGTCTACAAGTCCACCGACAACGGCCGCACCTGGACGCAGAAAAACGCCGGGATCGCGGGCGCCGAACCATTCGCGTGGCGCATCACGGCTTCGCAGGATGGCTCGCTGTACCTCGTAGTTTCTCGCCGCAACGAACGCTTCAACCATGCTCCGGCCGGCGATGGAGCTGTTTATCGCTCGACCGACAAGGCGGAACACTGGCAACGCATGGATCTGCCGGCGGGCGTCACGGGGCCAACCGGTCTCGAGGTTGACCCACGCAATGCCCAACGTCTTTACCTCACCGCATGGGGTCAGGAAGGCACGATCACCGATGAGAATGGCGGCGTGTACGCCTCTGACGATGGCGGCAAGACGTGGCAAACGCTGTTCACGAAGTCGCAGCACGTCTACGACCTGACCATCGATCCCCATCACCCTGACACACTTTACATCTGCGGCTTTGACGCTGCGGCCTACCGCTCCACCGACCGCGGCGCTCATTGGCAGCGCATTGAGGGCTACGACTTTAAATGGGGCCATCGTGTGATTCTCGACCCCAACAACCCCGGCATGATTTACGTCACCACGTACGGCGGCGGAGTGTGGCATGGACCGGGCGCAGGCTCAGCGAACCCGCCTGAGGCAGACCAATCGCGGGTGCCTATCGCTGTGGCCCGGTAGAATTCCATCTGCGGTTCAAGGGCATTTCACGAGCGTCCGAAAGGAGCTTCCCCGATGATGGACTTATCACGCCGGGAATTCCTGCAAGCGGTGACCGGAGCCGCGGTCGGCAACACGGTTGCCGGTCATCAATCGCTGCTCCATAGCGAACCCTTAGTCGCATCACCCGCGGCAGTCCGCCAGAATCGCGATCAGCCCCACCTTCCGCTCCAGTCTCTCGTATTTCCCCAGCCCCGGCAGATTTCCGCATCGGATAGCAACTTTGTGCTCGACGAGCAGGTGCAGGTTCTCGTCCCCTCGAATCCATCGAATCAAGACTTGTTCCTCGCCCGTTCGCTGGTAAACGAATTGAGCGACAGGTACGGCCTTTATCTAAAGATCGAATCGGTAGCTGATCCGAGCCCCGGCAGGCGCGCAATTCTGATGGGAGCGATGGAAAATCCACTGGTCAAGGACTACTGCACGAAAATGCAGTTAACGCCGGACGTCGAGATTCACGGTCCGGAAAGCTATCTGCTTCGCACCGGCGGCAACATAGTTCTGGTCGCCGGGAACGACGATCGCGGCGCCTTTTATGGCTTGCAGTCTCTGCGCCAACTGCTCGTACGCGAAGAAGACCAACCGCGATTTCGCGGCGTGAACATTCTCGATTGGCCCGATAAGCCGTTCCGAGGAATCTACCTCTTTCTTCCCGGACGCGACAACATTCCGTTCTTCAAGCGCTTCGTCCGCGACTTCATGGCGCTCTACAAATACAACACCCTCATGATGGAAATGAACGCCTGCATGAGGCTCGACAGCCATCCGGAGCTGAATTATGGATGGGTCCAGTTCGCAAGAGACGTGGACTTGAGCTGCCGCAATTATCCCCGCATGCCCTTCCACGGCATGGAGCAGAATTCCTCGCATCAGGATGTCGCCGATGGGGGTTTCCTCGAAAAAGAGGAGGTAGCAGATCTGGCTCGCTGGGTCGCGAAACACCACATCGAATTGGTTCCCGTGCTACCTTCATTCACCCATAGTTACTATCTGTTGACCGAACACATGGATCTAGCCGCAGTGCCTCAGGACAAATGGCCCGACATTTATTGCCCGGTCAATCCAAAATCCTACGCCCTCACCTTTGAGGTCTACAACGAATTCATCGAAGTTCTCAAGCCCCGCAGCGTTCACATCGGGCACGATGAGTTATTTCTTCCCGTGGACGTCTCTCCGCAGTGCAGCGACAAGGATATTGGCGAATTGTTCGGAGAGGATGTCAACAAGATCCACAACTATCTTGCGTCGCGGGGCATTCGGACCCAGCTTTGGGGCGACATGCTGCTCCAGTCGGTCAGAGGCATCGGGATGGAGAAGAAAAAAGCTCCGGATGGCTGGACCTACAACTCTCCCGGCGGCCTTACCCCGGAACAGGTTGACCGGCTGATTCCCAAAGATTGCCTGATCTTTAACTGGTTTTGGAGCGATGATCCCGATCATCCCGGTACAGCCAGGCGTAATGAAGCAACGCTCGACAGGATGGGCTTTCAGCAAGTCTTCGGCAACTTTGAGCCGGATATCCAGGACTATGAGGAGCGCAAGCAACGCCCCACCCTGCTGGGCGGCGCACCGTCGGCCTGGTTTGCCACCAACGAAGTTGGTTTTGGCAAAGATGTGATGGCGTCTTTCCTTGGTTGCAGCAACATACTCTGGACCGGTAATGTCCTCGACGGCAAAGCCCTGTCGGCCCGCGTGCAATCCATGCTTCCGGGCATTCGCGTCAGGCTTAGCGGAATCACTCCCCCCAGCCAGACAGAAACGTCGATTGCGCCGGTGGATATTTCAGGCAAATTCAATACGGCGGACACGGTGCCTTCGCTCGGCGTAAATCTTCAAGACATGATGGCTGCATCGGTTGAGGCTAACCGAGTCCCTTTTAATCTGCAACGCGCAAATGGAATGCGTGCCATCGTCGTCGCAACCGGAGGCGACCAGGCCATCGGTCTTCCCTCTGAGGTTACCGGCATTCGGGTGGCGGAATCTCCCACCAGCCTGGTCTTTCTTCACGCATCTGCCCGGCGCGCAAATAATCGGGAGAGCTACCGGTTGATCTGGGATCAGGCGGACACGGCCGACCTGCTGGGATGGTATGAAGTTGTTTATGAGGATGGTTTTGTCACCACCATTCCCATTCGTTACGGCGTGAACATTCTTGAGTGGGACTGGGACAGGCGCGTCAGGGCAAATGATTATTGCTACGGAGCAGACGCAGTCACGGTTTCAGGCGAGGCCGCCAATCCCATCACATTTTTCGCATACGAGTGGATCAATCCCCGGCGCGGCAAAGTGATTCGCGAAATCCATCTCAAATGCACCACTCGCTTCCGCGGCGGTTCCGGCGAATTCAACAACGATTGGGGGCCCGTCATCGCCGGCAACGCGGTTATTCTGGCGGCGCTCAGCGTAGTGAGGATGCGCCCCGGCGGTTTTTGAGTTGGCAGTCAGCCCGCGTGGCCGCCCAGCAACTTGAGCGCGTTTTCGCGGTAAATCTTGCGCAGCACATCTTCCGGCAGAAAAATTCCGTGGATATTCCAGCGCCCCTGTCGCGACGCGTGCGAGGGATAATCGAAGTACTGATCGGCGGTTTCGAGAAAGCGATAGTAGAGACGATACATCTCGACATCCGGAATCAGGTCTGCGCCAAACAAAATCCGGTCTGCATACTTCACCATGAATTCACGCGCCGAATAAGGCTGGCGGCCCAGCTCCGCAACCCGCGCGCTGAAATCCACATACAGGTTGGGGCTACGGTCCAGCAGTTTTGCCACGGTGTCGAGGTCTTCGCTGCTCTCCGCGAGATGCGCGCACACAAAGGTCGTCTCGGGGTGCCGCTCAATCACGTGGTTGCGTTGTTCCAGCAGCGCGTGCTTTGAGAACTGCGAACCGTAAAAGCTCCAATCCGGATGAGCTGCCAGTTCCTCGTAGCGCTCGTTGAATCGGTCGATGGGCGAGAAAAACGCGTCAGGGTCGGCGGTGTGAAACATTGCCGGAATCTTCAGCTCCGCGGCCTTGTCGAAAATCGGCGCCAACCGCTCATCGTCGATACGCAGCAATGCGCCGCTGCCGTCCCTCACGGTCAGGCCCAGGTCTTTCCAGAACTTGATTCCGCATACGCCGTGCTCCACCAGCCGCTCGAGGCGATCGAGGCTAAGCTTCGTAAAATCGCTGCGCTCAAGGCCACTCCAGTCCATCCAGCCGATGGTGGCAAAGCGATCGGGAGCCGCGCCATGAAACTTGGCGATGGTGTCGAGCGCCGCCTGCCCCGTCCGCATGGTGATGTTTACAATCTTCTCCACGCCACACGCGTCCATCACGCTCAGCACCTCTCGCGGCGATTGCGCGTCGAGATGATTGTGATAATCGACGGCCGGAAATCGCGGCTTCTCGATTACGTGTGCCGGCACCTTGAGCTGGGCGCGCGGAGCGTAATCGCTCAGACGCAAATCCACCTCAGCTTTCGCGGTCGTCATGGCCACAAATTTGTCTTCGCGGTATTCGTTTTCGGAATTCATTTTCGAACTACCTCAGGGGGGACTGCGGTTCCGTCACTCGACGAAATAAAGTATAGCCCGCGAAGGTTTTCTATGCGCATTAAAAGTTACGTTTTATTTCGTTTTGATGTATGCTTTAATCATTAGCGGGTCCTCCCCCGAAGACCCCCTGTTGGCAGGAATTCTGCGCCTCCTGATATGGAGATAACTTGTGTCGAATGCACTCGAGCGCTTGGCTGAGTCGCGCCGGCAGGGCCGGTCAAAAGGAATTTACTCTGTCTGCTCCGCGCACCCCTGGGTTCTTGAAGCAGCCATCGACCAGGCACTTGACGACGAGTCGGACCTGCTGATCGAGGCCACTTCAAACCAGGTCAATCATCTGGGTGGATACACGGGGATGCTGCCCGAGGACTTCCGCCGGCTGGTCGCCGGGATTGCCTCGCGTACAAGATTCGATCAGTCCAGATTGATACTGGGCGGAGATCATCTGGGGCCTAATCCGTGGCAGAGCCAACCCGCGAAGCAGGCGATGACCGAAGCCGAGCGCACCGTTGAGGCTTATGCGCGCGCGGGCTTTCAGAAGATCCACTTGGATGCCAGCATGGCTTGCGCTGACGATCGCAGTCCCCTTGATGGAGAAATTATCGCGCGCAGGGCCGCAGTTCTTTGCTCTGCAGCGGAGCGGGCGAGCGGCGACGTGAAGCCGGTCTATGTGATTGGCACTGAGGTGCCCGTTCCAGGCGGAGCAACGGAGAGCCTGAAAGAGCTTGCGGTTACCAGCCGCGATGCCGCGGCTGAAACCCTGGCCACACACCGGCGAATCTTTAATGAGGCGGGGCTTGCACCCGTATGGACGCGGGTGATTGCCCTGGTGGTGCAGCCGGGGGTTGAATTTAACCACGACAGCGTCGTGGATTATGCGCCTGAACGCGCCATCGCTCTCACCGATCTGTTGGACAGCGAACCTGGCCTTGTGTATGAGGCGCATTCCACTGACTATCAGCGGCCCGAAGCTTATCGCAATCTGGTGCGCGATGGATTCGCAATCCTGAAGGTCGGTCCGGCGCTCACCTTCGCAATGCGGGAGGCGCTGGAAGCCTTGTCGTTGATTGAGATTGAACTAGTGGGCCGGGAACAATCTGCTCAATTGATGGAAGTGCTGGATCGCGTCATGCTTGAGGATCCCCGCCATTGGGAACATCATTACCATGGCGATGAACAGGCCAAGCGACTGCTGCGGCGCTACAGTTACAGCGATCGCGTGCGCTACTACTGGACCGCTCCGCAAGTTAAGCAGGCCGTTGAGACGCTGATGTCGAATCTGCAGCAGAAAGCGATTCCCGAAACTTTGATCAGCGCCTATCTACCGGACGAGTACCGTGCGGTTCGGGCCGGGACATTGCGGCCTGACGCGCACTCCATCGTGATTCATCGCATCCGCACGGTGCTTCGCGTCTACGCGAATGCCTGTAATGCGTAAATACCCCGATGGAACGAATACCCTAGACGCGAATCACTTCGATACCTGCCGCCTTCAGCGTTTCCACATCCTCATCGCCTAGCTGGTCGTCGGTAATGACCGTGTGAATGGCCGTCGGGGGAACGATGAGGGCCAGGCTGCGGCGAACGAACTTTGTGGAATCGCACACCGCGACCACCCGCGTGGCGGCGTTGACCATGGCGCGATTCACTCGCGACTCCGCAAGGTTCGGCGTCATGAGGCCGGCCTTCACGTCAAAGCCGTCTACGCCCAGAAAGAGAATGTCGGCATGCATTTCGCTGAGCACGTCCTCGGCCAGCGGCCCGACCAGCGAAAACGAATTCTTGCGCAGCGTTCCCCCGGTCAAAATCACTTCAAAGTCCGTGCCTGCCAGTTCGGTAGCGATGTTTACGGAATTTGTGATGACCGTGAGATGGGAAAAATGGCGCAGTTCGCGTGCCACCGCCGTGGTGGTTGTGCCGGAGTCGAGCAGCACGCACTGGCCCTCTTCAACCAGGGCTGCGGCCGCTTTCGCGATTCGCTGCTTCTCCTTTAGCTGCTTCTGCTCTTTCTCCTGCAATGAGGGGTCAAGCAGCATGCTGCCCTGCGGAGAGAGCGCTCCGCCATGGGTGCGCTGCACCAGCCCCTTCGACTCCAGATAGTCGAGATCCTTGCGTATGGTGATGCGGGAGATGCCCAGCGCGTCGGATAGTTCAGAAACCAGGACCCGGCCATCGCGCTGCACCAGGGCAAGCATATGGTTGCGACGCTCGTCGATGAGCATGTCGGTTCCGCTTTTTGTATTGGCCTTCATTTTTCCTTATCTAAAACTCTCATAATCGTTCCTTATCATACCCGTTGACGCTGGCGGCGGGGCGAGAAAATACACCGCGAGAACGATTGTGTGGATGGGGCCCCAGTACAACCTTGTGTAAATCGATGCTGCATGAGCGGTCAACTGAATTCGCATGCGGCAGCTCAGCTGGCGCGGGTGAGAAAATCGCGCATCAATTCTGGATCGCGGAAAGACTCCGTGCCTCCTGGGCGCAGGGTGGAGAGAGCAGCGGTACGATTTCCGAAAGTTGCACAGGCATCTGGCGACTCGCCTCGAAGGTACGCCGCCAGGAATCCAGCGTCGAAACTGTCGCCGGCGCCAATTGTATCCAGGGGAGTGACAGGCGCTGCGGGGACCAGCCAGCGCTGGCCTGCGGCCTGCACCAGCGCGCCGCGCTTGCCGCATTTGACGGCGACGATCGGGACTCGCCTGGCCAGAACTTCGATGGCGCTCTCGGCGTCGGGCTGGCCGCTGATGCGGCAGGCTTCGTCTTCATTGGGAAGGAAGATATCGACAATGCCCAGTAGTTCGTCGAGCGGGCCGCTCCAGCGATCCTCGGGATCGTCATTGGTATCGAGCGAGAGGGTGAGACCCTCGTTCTTCAATTGCTTGAAGATCCGGGGCAGGTCCGGCTGAAGCGCCTTGTGGAGGAACAGCGAAGAAAGATGAAAGTGCCGGCTTGAGGCAAGGTACGTCATGTCGAGATCAGCAGCGGTCATCTCGAACATGGTTCCCGGATAGGTGAGGATATGACGCTTTCCTGCATGGTCAAGAAGAATCGTGACGCCAGTGGATGTGCCGCCGGAGATGCGCTTGACGCAAGTGAGGTCGACTCCCTTTTCAGCGAGCCGATCCAGGGCCATGTTGCCGAGTGCGTCATCCCCGAGACGGGTAATGAAGCCGACTGAGACGCCAAGAGCAGATAGGTTGTGCGCGAGAATTGCCGAGGAACTGCCCAGGGTCGGACAAAAGTCGCTGGCAAGCAGTTCGCGCTCCAGCGGCATTACTTCGGGGAGCCCATAGAGAATGAGGTCCAGGTTGATCTCGCCCGCGATCGTGACATCGAAGCGTTTGTGCATATCGCTCTAGTCTACGAGCGTGACAACGCGGCTGAGATGGCGCGGGGAGTCAGGATCGAGCCCCTTGCGCAATCCGAGACGGCTGCCGAGCAACTGGCCCCATACGACGTAGACGATCAGGCGGGCAAGTTCGGGTCCAGGCAGGGCGAGTTCAATGGCCAGGTCGGCCGAGCTGACTACTTCAGGCGAGAGCTGATTTGCAATGGCTACGGTGCATCCCCCGAGCCCCTTCATCTCAAGCAATACCGCGCTCTCTTCCGGGTAACCCGCATCGGAGAGCAACGCCCCTATCATTACCTTCTCAGACACAATGGACATAGGCCCGTGGCGAAATTCGAGCGTGTGAAAGAACTGGGCATAGCACGCCGAAGACTCCATAACTTTCAGGGCCGATTCCGATGCGATTGGGTACAGCGCGCCCTGTCCCAGAAATGCCACGTCGTCAAACGATCGTTGAGCAAATTCTTCAATCTTTGGACCGTAGATGGGGAGCAGACCTGCCAGGGCCGCAGGCAACGAGTGCAACGCTGCCACAAATTCATTCTGTTTGGCGAAGCGCGCCGCGATATATTGCAGCGCCATCAGCATTGAGGTGAACGAAGAAGTCATCACCGTGCTCTCCTCCGCCACCGGCAATTTGAGGGTCCGCCTGCTCAGCTGGGTCAGCTCGTTTCCGTCGCAGGTAACTGCGAGAAATGCGACGCCGCGCTGCCTGAGGAGTTCCGCTACCTGCAAGACCTCAGAAGTATGGCCCGAACGGGAGATCAGAACCGGGAAGACGGGCGCATCCTCGTCTGGAAACACCAACCTGGGAGACAAGAGTATTTCGGAGGCCGGCACAGCCCGCGCGGGCACTCCCCCTAGGATTGTGAATGTAGCCGCTGCGGCTTGCGCCAGATAGTAGCTGGTGCCGCAGCCGACCAGGACCCACTCATGGGTGCGAGGGTCTTTGTCGCCGACCAGCGGCTCCAGATCGAGCTTATCTAATGTATTTAGGCACTCGCCCCAAACTTTGGGCTGGCTGTGAATTTCCCGTAGTGTTGATGCTCCCCTTGCCATCTTGCATCTCTCCCGTTATGTTGGCGTTGCCCCTGGGCGGCCAAAGAGAATACGGTAACGCTCACGGGTTTTGTATCCTTCTGCATCCGCGCAGGGCACAACACAGCAGCCAAAATGAAATAATAACATATAATTCGAAATTCATCGCAACATAAAGTGAGCATGAGGTTAAGATTAATTCCAATGTTTTTGCACGCTCATCGCCTGTGATTCTCGCCTGGCGGGCTGATGGCCCTACGCAGGAAGTGTCTTCCCCTGGAAGGATAAAACTCCAGCGGGCCCGTACAATCCGCAAGCGAGGGCTCTGTTCCGACTGGATATTCAGCCGGGCTGCGATCGCAGCAAGCTGGATTTCGTTGACTGTTTGCATCAATCCTTCTCTTTTGCCGTATTCGATAAACAAACGAAAGAACAGCGTAGAATAGAATGCATCTTAACCGGGGACATCTCTTATGAAATCATCGCGCTTCGTATTTGTATTGCTGCTGATATTTGTTTGGCTGCCGGTTTGGACCGCGAGCGGCGCACGCGCGCAGTCCGCATCCTCCCAGACTTCCACGGTCCGAGGCGGCAATCTCGCCGTCGAGACATTCGACGACGGCACCTATGCCTTGCAGTCATCGGCGATTCCAGGAGATGTGCTGCGGTCGGGGATCGTGGTCGATACGGGTGCGGGAACGATTATATCCTCGCTTTATCCCCGCCATATCGCAACCATTGCGCCCTTCCATAACGAGCTGGGATCGGGGAACTCGCTCACAGTCACCCACACCGGGTTGGCCGGAATGCCCGACCTGGTCTGCGAGTTTCGTGTGTATGAGGACCAGCCCTGGGGAGAAGTCGAGGTGAGTTTATTGAATTCGACCTCGGAAACCATTACGGTGCGGGCCATCCACATTGTGAAGAGCACGGCCGGCGACGTTATCAAATTGAATGGCCCGGCTTCAGCAGACCGTGTGCTCTCTGACAACTTCAGTGAAAATCCCGTTCAGCTGATGGACCTTGGCCAGCCCGCCGATGGTCTCCAGGTGGGCTTCGGAAGCCAGCTCATCTACAACCAGAAGAGTGGAGAGAGTCTCTTTCTGGGGGCGCTCTCCGCTGACAAGTTACTTACCGGCTTCCATCTGATGAGCACAGTGGGAGCCGATGCGCATGCGCTTTCCTATGACGTTTCGGATGCCGGAACCAACGAGGCATTGCAAGACCAGTACAAGGATTTCCCGCCCGCTAATAACGTTCCCCTGCAGATTCAGGTTGCTGCCGGCGCAAGCATCCATTCAGAACGGCTGATGTTTGCCATTGGCTCTGACTATCATGCACAGCTGGAGAATTACGGGCGCGCGATTCGCATTCTGCACAAACCGCCGGTTCAAATTGCTGCGCCCATCATGGGCTGGTGGAGTTGGACAGCTTACTACTACGGCATTACGCAGAATGCAGTGCTGACCAATGCGGCCTGGCTCAAGCAGAATCTTGAGCCGCTCGGCTATCATTTCTGCTTTGTGGATGAGGGCTATCAGTTTGCCCGCGGTGAATACGCCACTCCCGATGGAGGGAACTTTCCAAATGGCATGGCGTTTGTAACTCACCAGGCGGAGAATCAAGGACTCACCTTTGGAGTGTGGGTAGCGCCCTTTCAAGTGTCGGAACGTTCATGGGTGTACGAGCACCATAAAGACTGGCTGGTGCACAACCTTGACGGAGAACCGATTCACGTTGGCACGGTTGGCAATACCGAACAAGTTTATGCGCTGGACTCTACCAATCCCGGCGCACAGGAATATCTGCGCTCGACTTACCGCACCCTGGTCAACGACTGGGGAGTGCGCTTCATCAAGATGGACTTTATGGATAACTCCGCTGTGGAGGGCGTCTACTATCGGCCTAACACCACCGCGCTTGAGGCGCTGCGCATTGGACTTGAAGTGATTCGGTCGACGGTGGGCGATAACGTGATCCTCGATAAGGACGGCAGCTTTATGCTCACCCCTGTTGGGATTGTAAATACCGGCCGCATTGGTCAGGACACCGGCCACACCTTTGGCTCGACACACGATGCCGCGGCCGGCGTGGCCGCGCGCTACTACATGAACCGCAATTTCTACATCTCCGATCCCGATGCCTTTACCGTTTCAAAACAGGTGATCGGGGATAGGGTTTGGCATGGCAACAAGGGGCCGCTGACTCTGACCGAGGCCGAAGATTCAATCGCTCTCGCCGCCATTGCGGGCGGCATGTTTGAGATTGGCGATGACCTGCCTGCGTTGGGCGCCTCCCCTGACCGTGTCGCATTAGTCAAGAATTCTGATCTGCTTGACATGATTGCCCTCGGTCGAGCCTCTGTGCCTCTCGACCTTATGACTTACCGGCCCGAGGACAAACAGCCGAGCATCTTTCTGCTGAAAGAAAATCGACGGCAGCAAATTATCACTATCTTTAACTGGACCGAACAATCGGTTAGTCATACGCTTTCGCTCAGTACTCTCGGGCTGAATGCCAAGGGCTCTTACACGGCAACTGATGTGCTGCGGGGCGGCGGGTTGCCGATTGAACGCGGCGAGCTCGTCATCACACTTCCGCCGCATTCCGTTCGCATTATGAAGATGATCGACTCATCAGTGCCCCAGGCTGACCCGGCCTTTGGTGCGCATGCGCCTGCAAGCGGACAGGCCGGGAATATGATTCAGTTCCACGCCGCTGAAGATGACGCGGAAGCGCCCGTGCTCCAATACCACTGGGAATTTGGTGACGGCGTGATTGCCGACGGTGCGGATGTGTCGCACGCATACACGCGGGCCGGCCAATATGCGGTGAAGGTGACTGCTACCGGGCTCAATCGGCGCATGCTGCAACACACACTCGGAATCTCTATCACTGGAGCGATACCCACCGCTTACAACCCTGCAGCGAAAGAACGGTACGTGGCGCCGAATTAGTGCGGACTTTCCAATTTGGTTCGAAAAATTGCGATGGCCTCGATTTTGTCTGGCAGTAACTTAGTTTGTCTAAGTGGTCATCTGGGTTGCGATCCAGCCGTAAATATCTTCAGGAGTTACGGCTCGTCCCTCGTTCCATGCCAGGCTCTTTCCGGCTGGAGGAATCATATATGCCGAATTCAGATGTTCTGAAACGCAGAGACAGATGGTTTGGCCCTGTTCCGGATACCTTGAAGCAGCAAGCCAGACATAGCGCGCCAGAATCACCGCATCGATTGCGCTGTTCACAGGATCGTCCACATCTGGAAGCGAGCTGATTCTCTGCTGATTCTCAAAGACGGCAATGCTGGTGAACGGCTTGGGTTTGCTGCGCATGCCGAAGCGGGCAACCATCGTACGCGGACGAGCGCGGCGAATCGACTCTGAAACCGCCCACTCAACAAACGCGTTGGAAAAAATGAGAGCGCCGTTTCCACTGAGAAAAAGATCGATAACAAATCTCCGCATCCTTGGCTGGCCGGCTACCTCTGCCGGCCAAAGACCCCAGCCGTCCCAGGACTCACTCCTCAGGTTCGCGACGATTTCATCGGTGGCTCGAATGTCCTTGGGGGCCGTGTTCAACTCCGCGAGGAATCGATCGCGAAACGGCTTGAGCGCGGAATAGTTTAAACAGGAAACGTGCATTGCGGACTCGGGGGTAAGCATGCTGCTCATGGTGCCCTCAGCGCCGATAAGCCACACATCGCTGCTGTCAGCATTGCCTTGCCGAGCGGCCAACGCTGTGATTGCCTCCAGCCCCGGCTGGCCCCGCATCGCCAGCTCGCACAGCCTTTGTGAATCACCCGCGATTTTGATCTCGCGCCCGCGCGGGTCCCATTGCTTCCAGGCCGTCTGCGCATCGACGGGCAGGTTGCCGGGAAGAAAAAGCAGAATTAATCGAGTGGAGGCTGATTGAATCGGCGCCGAATCGCGCCCGGCGGCGTTGATCGCATCGAAGACCCGTTGCACTTCCTGGCGCCACGCCGCGTAATATTCTGATCGCGCCAATTGGCTGGCGTTCCCGATGGTGTCATGCGACTCTGAAAAACCCCAGTGCTGGACGCCCATCTTCATTTCCAGCGCCTGCAGCGGAGCCGTTAGCGTGTTCCACGCGGAGGGGTTAAACGTCTCGACGCCTCTCATGAATTCAGCCACGCGCTGTTGCTCGAATGGGAAGAGCGTCTCCCATTGGCTCAATTGCTGATTCAATGCCGGCCGCATCGTGATTGGCAATCGCGCAGTCAGCGCACGATACTTCTCGGGAGGAAGTGCCTCTAGCTGCGATTTGATGGGCCGATCGTTCATCGCACTTACCATTTCTGTCTCACAGTCCGGGCAGCGGCTTCCCCGGAAGATCCAGATTCCTGATTCCGAATAGGCTGGCGATCGTGGGACAAATATCGATGTGCTCAACCGGGCGCTCCACCACGTCCGGCGACCGTACGGCTTCTCCCAGGCACATCAGCCATGTCAGGCTGGTTGAATCGTCGAGCGCCCGATGATTGAAAAAACCGTTAGTAGTCGACCCGTCGAAATCGCGTCCGAATTCAGGAAGAACAAAGAGCGTTGTCCTGCCGGTGTACGAGGGATGCGATTGCACCAGTTGCCAAAGCTCATACACCAGACGATCCATCGTCCGGATGCCGGCCAGGTGCATGGAATAGGAGCCGAAATGCGCAACCTCGACGTCGGAGAAAGTCATCACCAGCAAAGAGGGCGCGAAGCGCTGCATTATTTCTTCGCTGACCAGCAAAGTGAATTCATCTCCCGTGACCGGCGCATTGGTGCGCACCAGGTCGTCGATCGCCTGCCCCATCGACTGTTGCATTGAAAAGTCAAGGAGCGGTTCATCTCCTGAGACCGACCACCCGAGCCCGTCGTAGTCGTCGGCGTGACTCAGTATGGATTCCAATTCGTGCTGCATGGCGACGCGGTCGGCACTGTGCTCGGGATGCCCCTGCGAGGCGGCGCGAATCACAGCGTTGATCAGGAGTTGCTTGGGGAAGATGACATTCGCGCCGTAGCGAGGACCGAATTCGCGCGTCGAACTGGCGCCTATGCGGCTGGTCAATGCCTTATTGCTTGAAACCAGCCAGGCATTGTTCTGGGCAAGGCCCATGCGCTTGCGCAGATACTCAAACATCGTCGGGCTGGCTGGCGCCGTCAATCCCCAATCGTCAAGCCGTTGCCAGTTCCCGGTAATGATGCTTGAGATTGCGTTGTAGTGCGAGGTGGCGCCCGCGTTGCGAATGTAGGGGTAAAATACGCTGCCGGGGAGCAAATCGTGGACCAGATGAGGAATGTTTCCGAGGCCGGCATTTTGAAACGTCTCAGCGCGACGAATTCCGCCGCACGCCACAACAATAATTTTTCGCTCGTCCTTTGCCGGCCCTTCAGCGTGCTCATCCGCAAATACCAATCGGCGCGAAGTCGCCCACTGATCCACGAGCAGAACCGCGCCGGCTTTCAAAACATCCCGACGAGAGGCATCCATTGCTCACCAAAGCTTACAGGTAATCTGCCTTCTGCGCTTAACACGTGAATTCATTCGGAAACTGATGCTAACTCGCTGGTGCTGCCAAAACCAAATCTCCCGCAGACGCCTTCAGGCCTGCGGGAGACTTGCAATACGAGTTGCAGGCCAAATCGCACCTGCAGGTTATCCGCCGCTCTAGAACACGTACTTCGCAGCAAGTTGGAAGAACCGCGCATCAGGTGTGTAGTTCTGGAACTCCTGAGTGTTGGTGATTATGCCTCCACTGGGATTGAGATCTGGACCAGAACCGTTGCTCGGGTCAGACGGCTGACCGTTGGAGGGCGTATTGAAAAGGTTGAAGGCGTCCGCACGGAACTGTACGTACTGCTCGCGCCAGGTTTTGAAGTTCTTGAATGCGGACATGCTGACCCGCTCCCATCCCGGTCCAGCGACTTGGTTAGCCGTGGAGCCGGAATAAGCAATGGCGTTGGCAACGCCGGTGGCCACTGTACCGACAGGGATGTTGGTTCCGGGCTCCGGATCGATGAATGCGCAAGGGTTGAACCAGTTGTTTCTGTTTTTCACCGTAGCTGGGCATGCAACACCTTGCATATCGAGGTTCGCCGCAGGCGCAGTACCGCCGCCCTTGAACGGATTGCTCACCTTAATAGCATTCTCCTGGCCGAAACCTTGTGCGGCCACGCCTCCGAAGGCGTCGCCGGTGGTAATCGTAAAGGGAATGCCCGATTGCGCGGTCCATGTGGCGCTGGTTGACCAGCCACCGACAAGATAATCGAGCACGCCGCCCTGGTTCATATACTTTCGTCCCTTGCCGAACGGCAAATCATACAGGCCGTTAAATGTAAAGCGGTGACGGATATCGAAGTTGGAGTTTGTATATTCATATTTCAGTGGAATGAGGTTTGTGTTGCGATAGGGAGGGCCGCCACCAATCCCGGGATTTCCGGCGTCATCCAAGCCATGCGACCAGGTATACGAACCAAGGAAGCTCAACCCGTTAGAGAAACGCTGTTCGAGCTTTGCCTGGAGCGAGTTGTACATGCTTTCGCCGACCCAGGTCTCAGCAGAAGCCGAAAGACCCAGGCCTGGGAACGCGTAGATTCCAGTGGGGTCGTTAGGGTTGGTCATAACAATAGGAGCGATGGGGTTGGTACCAGCGAACGTATGCTTGGCGTTATTTCCAACATAAGAAACAGTCGCAACCATGTTATTGGTTATCGCCCGCTCAACCGTTAGATTGTAGCTTTGCGTGTAGGGAGTTTTGGGTTTGGGCTGGGCCATGGCGATTGCGGATGTAACTCCATTTGCAAACTGACCTATGCCGCCCTCAGCGAAGTACAGTGACGCGCCAGTCTCGATGGTTGTCGGGAGAGGGAAGGCATTCCAACCAGCCGGGATGCTGTAACCAGGCGACGCATTCGGATAGTTTGGATTGCCCGGATTACCTTCACTCAAATCGGCTGTGCCGTTGGATGGGCATTGGCTTTGGACGTTGGAATAGCCGGAGTTGGTGGAAGGAAAGCACTCACCGTAATTGCCCAGATAGGGGTTGTACATAATCGCCGTGTAGGCGAATGGATAGTTAGTCTCCAGCTCGGCGCCGCCAGGGGATTCGATGGCTCCGTAGAACATACCGTAGCCAGCGCGCACTACCGTCTTTGCATCGATCGAGTAAGCTAACCCGAGACGCGGCGCAAAGTTATAGTGCTGAACGCTTATTAAAGAGTGGGGGTTGGAGTTGGTGTAATCGAGGCTGGTGTTGTTCGCGGCTATTTCAGTGAGAAAACCTGAAGAGACAGGAAATGCGTTCGCAGCAATGGCGGGTAATATATAAGTGCCCGCGCCGGAAACGTAACTCCCATTTACGGGGCCTCCCGGATTTACAGTCTGCGAGGAGATAGAAAAGTTAGCCAGTTCGCCGGCTTTGCTGCTGTCCGGCTGAATAAAGTCGTACCGGACGCCTATATTCGCAGTCAACTTGGAATTGACTTTCCAATCGTCCTGAAAGTACGCAGCACGATAATCCCTGTAGTATTCGGTATTCCAGGTTGGGGAGATCTGTTCGGCTCCCATATTATCGTCAAACGCGTCGGCCATGCCTGTTCCTGTGTCCGATACATCAGCGCCAGTGCTGCTGTGTTTGCTGCTGTACTGGCCGTTGAAGTTGTAGTAGCCGCGCGGATACGTGGCCTGGGCAAAGGAGGGCCGAATGCTCTCAAGCTGTATGCCGAGCTTGAAGGAATGGCTTCCATGAATCTTGGTTATGTTGTCAAGAATCTGGTAAATGTTCTGGCGCTCAACGGACGGAACATCCTTGCGCGATCCGGCTACGGAGATTCCATCGGAGCCGGCAAAGCGTAAGTACGGGAGACCACCGTTCGGCTCGTTAGTGCCGCTAAAAGGCACGCCCCCCAGGCCGGGAATCAACTGGTCGGCCGGGACGGTGTTGTTCATCTGGGAGAACTCGTACAAGCCCCAGTTGTATCCAAATCGAAATTCGTTGATGAAAGAGGGAGAGAACAGGTGGGTCTCACTGCCCATGAAGTTCTGCGCCAGGTTGAAGTTGGTGGAACCATGGAAACCATTTTGGACGTCATTGTTGCCATCCAGAATCGGCCCGAGCGGAGGCGCAAAGCCCACTTGCTCGTGCGTGTAGCTATAGCGCACGTAGCTCTGATCTTTGGCGCTGATGTTCCAGTCCAGGCGCTGGTCCCACTGCCAGGTGTCGTCATGCACGGTGGTATTTACATTGTAGTTGCCGTACAAATTACCGCTGCCCGGTGTGCCGTAATTGGAGGAGTTCCAGCCCCCGGCGTTCGGCTTGGGGTAATCATTCAGAATCTCGCCCGCAACGGTGTCTAACATACCGCCGGTGCCGGGTTCGCCAGGGCTATTCGCGTTTGTGGTAGCAGCGCCGACCCCGACGCCCGGGGTGGCGGGATTCCACGCGCATGTTTGTTGGTAGGTGGCGCATGTCGGATCGGGGTTCGGAATCACGCCGGGCGCAGACAAGGCTATCTGGCCGCCGGAATTCGGCGCAAAGATGCCAATGGGAGTCTTCGCCCCATTGATGCTCTTAAGGAACATTTCTGAAAAGTCCCCATTACGCATGCTTGCCGTGGGCACGGTCAAACCTGGGTCGGGGTCTGCGAAGGCGATGCGATTTGCTTCCGCGTCTCCGAAGTAGAAGAGCTTATTCTTCCAGATCGGGCCGCCCAGCGTCGCGCCAAACTGATTCTCATGGTATGCGGGAACGCTGATGCCAGTGCCGGATGCACTCGGCGCGCCATCCCAATCTGCCGCATCGAATCTGGTATTGCGGACGTATTCCCACATATCTCCGTGAAACTGGTTGGTGCCTGACTTGATGCTGGCAGTGAGCACAGCTCCAGCCGAGTGACCAAACTCGGCACTGTAGTCTGAAGTGTCAAGTTTGAATTCGGCCAGCGCGTCCGGTGGAGGCCTGACGTTGTAGCTTGCGCCGTTCTGAAAGTCGTCGACGTTCACGTTGTTATCAACGCCGTCGAGAATGAAGTTGTTCTGGGTGGTGCGCTGGCCGTTGGCCGAGAAGTCGCCCGTGCCGCCGCCGCGAGCGCCGCCGGCCGCGAGGCCAGGAGTAACGCCGGACGTCAATTGCGCAATATAGACCCAATTGCGGCCGTTCAATGGAGTGGCGTTGATAGTGTCAGTGTCCATGGTCTGGCCCACTGTTGCAGATTCCGTCTGAAGCATCGGCGGGGCGCCGGTAACGGTTACGGTCTCTTTTGCGCCGCCAGGTTTCAGAGTGATATCGATATTGAGGCGGTCCTGGATGTTCACGACCACATTTTCCTGGGTCGTGATCTCAAACCCGGGCGCCGTCGCGCTCACCGTGTATTTGCCGATCTTGATCGGAGAAAAGCTGTATTCTCCCTTTGCGTCCGACTTACCCTGCAACACAAAATTCGTGTCAGTATTAGTGAGGGTTACCTGTGCACCCGGGACGAGTGCCCCCGAGGGGTCTTTCACAACACCGTTGATTGCTCCCTGGTCGACCTGGGCTATTGCGATGCGTCCCGTCAATAGAACGCAAAAGCTTAGCATCAGGAAGCTTACACACAACACACGCCACTTATTCCGCCTCAATTGAATGTCTCCCATTTTCACAGTCCTCTCGTTCCTGCGTTTAATTGCCCAACGCTCGACTACGAATTGGACACGCTTCCGTCTGTTTGCGGCACCTGTCTCTCAGATACCGAGAGATGATTGGAAACAATAACACATCATGTGGGCAAAAAACAAACAATAAATATGAAAAACAAATAATTCTGCGGATTCTATATAAATCTTTGATTATGCATGGGTTGATTGTATGTGCCCTCGTTCTTGCGGCCTTGCGCCGATTTCTGAACCCGGCGGTCGTCACCCGGCTTGAGTCCAGAAACTACAGCCTGTTTGTGGTTCATGGATCAACGCCCACGCGCGCAACAAAACATAATAAAAACATTGCATACGAAATGCGGAGGCGCGGCTAAAGGAGCGGATAGCCACGGGGCGAGGTCCGTGTTTGCAGAATGCGAATGGCGGCTGCTCCCGCGTGGCTCCGCACGAGAAAGTGACTTAACCTGTGATTTTTCAACGAATCGCCGGGCCTGCAAGCCGGCAAAGGGAAGACATACCGGCCCGAGCAGTCGACGGAGCGCGAGTCGCGACAGACAAAGATGCGAACGACGGAAACTATGGCGTTCGTGCGGAGGCCGGTTCCCGATCCGATCCCCTGTTCGCACAGACTCCCATGTCCTTGAGCACGCTGCCAATCGCCGAAAGAAGCGCTTCGATTTCCGCAGTAGTAATTCTTCCAATCGTTCCGATGCGGAAACATGTTTCATGCGACAACCTGCCGGGGTAAATTGCAAAGCCCTGCCTCCAGAGCCGCTCGCAGACGTCAGCAAATTGAAAGGCAGGGCCCGAAGGATACCGGAAAGACGTGATGATAAAGCGTGGATGCCGATGAAGAATGCGCAAATGCTTGATGTGTACTCTCTCTCCAACTGCGTCAAGATCGGCGACACCGTTGTCGACATAGAGGAAGGCAAGAACGCCGGCATGTGGACCATCGGCTTGACGAGAACCGGAAATCTGGTCGGCCTCGATCAGCAGCAATGGGAGCGGCTGACCGCTTAAAAAATCAAAGCCAAGCTCGATCGCGCCGCGAAGATTCTGCTCAAGGCAGGCGCCGACTTTGTTGCCGAATATCTTGCATCATGCAATCCGGCACTCGCCAGGATCGAGAGCCGCCTGAGTAACCGCAAGTGACTCGGTGTGACGCGTGGCGCGGTAGCAGGAATCCCTGACGCTGGCGGGCTTCTCGATCAAGGTAGCGGGTTACCGGTGCTTTCGAAATGCATGATTCAGACTCCCCTGCAGAATGGCGTGTCGGGAATCCAGCGGGTGTAGTTGTGGGTATACAAGCTAACTGACGAAGATGCGCCGTTGGTCAATCCGAAGAATTGAGCGGCGGTGCCCGCATCCAGGTCGAACTTGATCTCCTGCTTGGAGCAGGGCACAGGGGTGATATTGGCAGCGTGGGTCGAGCCTTCAGTTGCGATGAACTGGATGTAGACATCGGCATTTGAAGCCAGCACGTTGCTTGCAGTCATCTTCGACATCCAGGAGTTTGCAATGATGTCCTGCGCCGACTGCGGCAGCAGGCTCTCCATCTTGCTGGCAATGCCGTCGATGGCGCTCGCGAAGTCTGACACCTCATCGGAAAGCGTACCCAGGATATCGAGACGCAGTTCGATACGCGGCGCGCAGTAAGAGATGACCATGGCATTGGGCGCGATGGGCGAGATGCTCTGATCGGCAGTGACCTCATAGGTGGTACTGAGGGTATCGCCGTCGGCCACGCTGCCACTGCTTGTGGTTTGAAAGCCGCCTCCGGGTCCGCCCCAGTTGATGGAGAAGCCGCCGCGGCTGTACTCGTTATTGCCGGTGAGCACGGGATGAATCTGCAGCGCGGCTGAGATGTCGAGGGTGAGCGGCAATCCGCTGAGCAGCGGCGCCAACGAAATGCTCATGCCGGCCGGCAGCTTGACGCGGTCTGCCGTTGACCACACACCGCCTGACGACCTGGCGATCTCCCAGTCGAACTGAATGAAGCCTTTCGAATTCTTAATTCCCTGGTAGAGCTGTTTGGGTGCGCTGGCATTGAATTCAAGGTTTGACGCAACGTCGAAGTTTCCAATCCAGCCTTTCATCGCAACCATAGCCACGAAGCCGCCCTGACTCTTGGCCATTACCAGGTCGAAGTTGGCTTGTCCGTCACCCGGTATGACATCCCACTTGGAGATCGTCCACCCGGAGGTCAGGTAGTCCCTGGCGGCGCCGGCCGCGTGCGAGGCTGCGTCGATGGGTCCTGGCAGTCCGCCATCCTGCGCTGCGTATACCGGTGGCACAATCAGGTCAAATAGACCGGGAGAATGCGGCGCCTTGCTGGCGGTGGTCTGTGGCCCATGGAATCGTACCGGTGCGTTAAGTTTGATTTCGCCCGATTGGACCAGGTCGCGCAGTGACGCCTCGCCGGTCGCAATCAGGGTTTTGTCGCCTTGCGTGACCGCGCCAATTACGTTGACGGCCAGTTGGTTTTTCACCATGAAGACGTCTCCGGCCTTGAGTGCGCGAATGTCGGCCGGCGCATTTTTGAAGACCCAGCCGTGGCCGTCGCTGCTGATTCCCATCAGCGAGGAACGCACTTCAGACTCATCGAAAGATTTCACCCGGGAATTGTAGGTGACGTGAGCGTAGCTCTCGCCGCCGCCGTCAACGGACACGTTCTCACCGTTCGCGATCTTTCGCGACTGGGGCTTTACGTTGACAGTATCGCTCAACCGCGAAATTGCTCCCGGGTCGGCCGCCGTCGTGGCTGGTGCGGGGGATGCTGGTGGAGGCGATTTCTTCTTGCAACCGGCCGCGCCGAATAATGAGATGGCCAGGCATCCAATTGCCAGCGCTGCGAATATGGTGTGCTTGCGTCCTTCGCTCATCGGATGTTCCTTTCGACCGTCAGTGCGGTCTTGCGTTGAATGATTACTGGCGTTGCAATTCGACGCGGCGGTTAAGCGCGCGACCTTCAGGCTTTTTGTTGTCCGCAACGGGCCGCGACGCGCCGTATCCACTTGTTGTGAGCCGGTCCGGAGCGATCTTGTATTCCTTGACCAGCGCGGTCTTCACCGCTTCGGCGCGAGCCTGCGAGAGCTTCTGGTTGAAGTCGGCATCGCCAATGTTGTCGGTGTGGCCTGAGACGCTGAGCTTCCAGGTGGGGTTCTTGTGCATCACGTCCGATATCTGCTTCAGCACGGCTTCAGACTCGGGCTTGATATGCGCGCTGTTGAAGTCGAAGTAGATTCCGTAGATTTCTACTGGCTGCTTGTCGGCGAGCTTCTGTTCCAGTGAATTCGTCTTGTTCGCGGTCTCAAACGTGATCTTGATCGTCTGGCTGCTATCTCCGTATTTACCCAGCCGCGTATAGAGAAAGATGGGATTGGATAGTTGATCAAGGACGTAGTAGTCGTTGTCGTCATTGTTGTCGAGAGCGCACCTGGCATGAAGGACCGGTAATTCGGTTGGCTCGTTGTTGACCAGCACCGGCATGGCCAAGTCCGTCGCTTCCACTCGCTGAAGCGGACAATCATACATCGGTATGGTGCCCCATTCCGTGATGGTTGGCGGTACATGCCCCTTGAAGGTCCCAGACAGCATGGTGTTGAGATCGGTTGCAATCTGCAAATTCGCGGGCTTTCCCGTGCGCAACTGTTTAAGCGTTTCCGTTGAGACTCCGCGATCGAGACTGCCCGGGTGATGCAGCGTCTGATGGGTGGCGAAATAGGGATATATGCGGTTCGACGAAGCCACGTCGACAACATCCAGAATGATTGTTCCCATGCCGGTAGATTCGGGAGGGGCGTTAAGATCCGGGGGGTGGCCTCCGGGGGTTTTCGGAGCGTGCTCTGTGTCGCCCTGCTTGGTGATGGTGGTCGCATTGATGTCGGTGATGGTCTCAATGTTCTCCAGGTCTCCATTGACTGACGAGATGATGGAATCGACTACCAGGCCCTTGGCGAGGGGAACCTCAGTCGCTGTTGTCGTCGATACAGGCTTCCAGTCGGGCAACGGCGGCGGGGGCGGGGTTGCGGGGTTCGGAGCACCGCTCTGTGCAGCTTGATCCTGCACTGCCTTCAGCCGATCGGCGAGGCTTCCCGGCTGATCGCCATTCGACGGAGCCGTCGACGCACCGGCCGGTTGTGCAGAGCCAGAAGGCAATGTTTCGCCAGTAGGTTGTACCCCGCCCGCCGATGTTTCCGGTTGGGCCGTACCAGAAGCGGAGTGTTTGCATCCGCCTAATACAAGGCTTGCGGAGAAAATGACAATCAGGTTCGCGGCGACAAGCTGGCTTCCTGTAAGAGTCGAAACTTTCATTCGGTTTCTCCGGAGAAAGAGTTGATTAAGAGCAGTGGGCCGTTTGAACGCCCACCCCTCACTGGAGTTTCTGAATCATCTGCCGCACGGCCTCGATGAGAGCGGCCTTGAGGTTGGGATTGGGAGAAGAAGTGGCCATGATGCCCACGATCGTGTTGTGGTACAAGACCTCAATGGCAGACTCATTTCTCAAGGTCATGAAGTGAGCCGTGTCGCCAAGCCCGCTGACGGGGACCAGCGTGCTCGATGGATCCTGATGGATCAGGTTGTCGTACGTCTCCGACATGTTCATCCCTTCACTGGCCCCCGATGGCGGAATGAAGTTGACCATCAGGCCCTTCTGGTCATCACCGCCGGCAGCCGAGTACGTGCAGCTCAATACCGTGTCGTGGCCGGCATCGAGCGGGGCGCCGAATATAACCTCGGCTGCCTGCCTGGTGAAAAACTCACAAGGCTTCGGCGGTTGACCCGCGGCCGCGGCGAGGTGACAGGTGAGCAGAAGAACGGCAAGGCATCCAACTCCGGGCGTTGTGCCGATTCTGCGATTGCGTGCGTGATTCATCTCGACTTCCTTTCGGAACCGCTTTAGAACTTCTGCATCATCTGCCGCATGGCTTGGATGAGTTCGGCCTTGAGATTGGGATTGTGCGAACCACTGGCCATGATTTCAAGGATTGTGTTGTGGTAAAGCACCAGGATGGTGACGGTGAAGTCATTCCCCTTCGAAGTAATGAAATCAGCCCTGTCGCCCAGGCCGCTGATGGGGACCGCAATGGAGGTTGAATCCTGGTGCAGCATCGAGTCGTAGAATGTCGACATGCTCATCCCCGCACCCGCCAGCGTTGGCGGGAGCATTGTGACAACTATGCCTTTATCGTCATTGCCTCCTGACATAAATAGGCAGCCCATTCCCATTTCGCGGCCTAGATCGAGCGGCGCGCCGTAGACCGTCTCAGCCGACTGCTTAGAGAGCAAACCACAGTGCTTCACCCCTTGGGCTGCCGACACGGCGGAGTGGGAGGTGAGCATAAAGCCGGCGAGGATGAGAGAAACTACGGTCAAACGTTTCATAAGAAAATCTCCTTTTGAGAGGGTCATATTGGCGGGATTGCTCCCGGGGTCGTACGGCGACAATTCTGGGGGAAGGAAGATGCGCTCTAGAACATGCCCTTGGGCAAATCCACCTGCTTGTATCCGGCGGGAATTTGAAATGCGGATGCAGGCACCGGGTCGAGAGAGAAGTTGGTCATCTGCTTCGTGGTGGTCATCATTGAGTTTGGGTCGGCACCAGCAACGCCGGGCGCAGCCGAGTTTCCAGCGGGATCCGCAGCAGGAGCGGCAGCCGGCGGCGGCGTGCTCTTATTGCGGTGGAAGGCACCGAGCGCGGACTTGGAGAGCGCATTGCCAAAGATACCCAGTTTGCTTGACTCGCCGGCCGCCGTCTGGCTGGCGGTGTCAGTCGCCACCTGGCCCGTCACTGCGCCTCCCGACGGAGGTGGGGGCGCAGCAGCGGCGCCAGGCGCGGCCGCAGACGTGATTGGGAGTCCCGTGGTGGTCATGCTGGTGATTTCGAGAACCCTTATGCCCTTGATCTTCGCGATCTCTTTGTCCATTTCTTCCATTGCGTTTGAGGCCCCGGGGTTTTTGGAGAACATCATGCCCATCCCGGTTTTTTTGGCCACGGCCTGCATCTGCTCCATAATGGCCTTCATGTCGATCCCTTGCGAGAGCTTGGCGTACATGCGAGCGTCGAAGTCCTGAATCTGCTGCATCTCGGGTGGCTCGGGTGCAAACCAGAGGTCAGTGGTGGTGACGTAGGTGAAGGAGATGGGCGGCGCATCGGGAGGGGCGTTGGGCGCGGGGGTCGTCTGCGTTGCCTTGGTGGTGACCGTAATGACCCTCTCCTGCGCCTGCAGACCATTCACTACCTTGCTCACGCCGGGATCGCTGACCTTTGTATCGGATGTGACTGTGAACTGCGGGGCTTGCTGATTCTGACCTTGCGCCTGCTGCATTTTGGCCTGCAACTCAGCCATCTTTTGCGGCATGTCCTTCAACATCTGGCGCATCTGGTCGAAGGTCATCACCGTGTACGTCCTCTTGGTGTGGTCGATGCGGGTTACAGTTTCCTTGTCGATGTCGTAAATCTCGGTGTTTTCTTTTGAGGTGACCACCTTCTGGTTGCCATGCACGGCGGTGATGGTGATGGTGGGTTCGAGCATGGTCTTAACCGAGGCTGGCGCAAAGGGGGAAGACTTCATCATGTTTACGAGTGTGCCGCCGGTCATCTGGCTGGAGGATTGGTAGCTGGAGTCGGCCCAGACAAATGGCTGGAGCAGGAGAAGCGCGGTGGTTGCTGCAAGTTTGCGTGTGATCATTTAAGTCTCCGTGGGTCGCCTGATTTGGTTGACCGAATCGCCGGCAATATCCGGCTCGTTTCATTTGGGGATGGTTGCTCATCCGGGGCGGCAGCCCCTAGCGCTTGCCCACACAGCGGACACGAGGTTCCATCCGGAGGACCGTTGCCGTAGATGAACAGGGAGTGTTCGTGCCGCTCAATTGTGATTTCGGTGCGAAGTGTGCCCTGTCGACTGCCCAATAAGCCGCTGGAACGAATGGATGTTGCCCATTCATGCAACCATTGGTAAAGTCGTTTCAACAGGCTTCTCCCATTCACTGCTGGCGATAGTGCCGAGCGGCCATCCAAATGACCAGTGAAAGTCTGTGACCACGGCTGACAAGTTCTGAAGTTATTGAAAAGAGAAGAGATGTTCCAGTTCGGAAATTTCCGGATTGACCCTCAGCGGCGCGCGCTCACGCGGGATGACAGTCCCGTTGTGCTGAACCGGCGGTCATTTGACGTGCTTCTTTACCTGGTGAAAAACCCCGGGCGCGTGGTCACAAAAGAAGAACTGCTCAAGAATGTCTGGCCTGACGCCAACGTGGAGGAGAACAACCTGACCCAGAGCATCTCAGCCCTGAGGAAGGCGCTGGAAGAGCGGCCCGGAACGAACGGCTTTATTGCGACTGTGGCGGGACGCGGCTATCAGTTCATCCAGCCTGTCATCCGGGTTGGTGAGCCGGAAGAAGCTCTGGAATCGAGCACGAGGATCGGCACCGGAGGCAGCAGATTTGTGCTGCGGCAGCGTACGCTCACCACCACGGCGGTAACCGAGGAGCGGAAACCGAGACTGTCCCGCAGTTTGCTCTTTGTCGGGATTACGGCGTTGGTGCTGCTGGTTTGCGCGGGGGCTTATATATTGAAGCGCCACGCAACGCCATTGCAGCTGCATAAGGTTGTTGTAGCGGATTTTGACAACTCGACCGGCGATCTGATGTTTGACCGAACTTTGCGCCGGGCGCTCGAAATCGATCTCAGCCAGTCGCCTTATCTCGATGTAATGAGCGAACAGGAAGGGGTGAACACGCTTGAACTGATGGGCCGCAAGAGCGACGACGCGGTTACCGCGGCGGTTGCGCTCGATGTTTGTGTGCGCACCAACCGCCAGGCTGTTATCACCGGCAGCATTTCGAGCGTGGGGCATCATTATCTGCTTATTCTGGAGGCCGCCGATTGCAACTCTGCGAAAAAACTGGCCAGTGCGAAGGCTGAAGCGGCGACGAAAGACGACATCCTAAGTGCGCTCGACGGCGTGGCCGAAAGCGTTCGCAAGAAACTTGGCGAGTCGGCAACCTCTGTTGCAAATTTTGAAGTACCGATCCAGGAGGCTACGACGCCGTCGCTCGAGGCATTGAAGGCCTATTCCATTGGGCAGCACATGGAGGCGCTAGGCAGGGAAGTGCCCGAGATACTGCCCTTTTATCAGCGCGCGGTGGAACTCGATCCGCAGTTTGCCATGGCTTATGGCGCCATGGCGGCACAGTACTACAACTCCAGCGAAAGCACTCTTGCAACTCAGAACTTCAAGAAGGCCTTCGATCTAAGCAGTCATAGCAACGCTCGCGAGAAGCTGACAATTCAATCGCATTATTACTCCTATGGCATAAACGACCTGCAGGAAGGCATAAAGACCTACCAACTATGGACGGCGACTTATCCGCAGGACTGGGTGCCCTGGCAGAACCTTGCCAACGCTTACAACGAACTCGATCAACCCCAGGAGGCGATTGTTGCTGGCGAGCATGCTCTGCACATGGAGCAGAATCGCGGCAACATTTACAACGTTTTGATACGCGCCTACAAAATGGCTGGCCGATTTGCGGATGCGCAGAGATTGGGCCAGGAGGCTATGCGGCGAGGGTTGGACTCGGACGCGATCCATACTTTTCTTTTCGACGTGGCGCTCGACTCGCACGATCAACAGGCGCTGGGGCGCGAAACAAAGCGGGGTGAGGCGCATGGAGGCTGGTTCTTTCTGTATGAGCGGGCCAAGAGCGAAGCTTCGGTTGGAAAAATCCGGCAGGCAGATGACACTTTCGAAAGCTCACGAGTGATGGCCGAGCGTGAGAATCTGGGTGAAACCGCAGACAGCATCCTGACCGATCATGCGCAGGTGCAATACGACCTTGGTATGAGCGCAGCAGCGCGTGCCACTATGGCGCGAATCGCGAAATCTTATCCTGATGATCCCGACCTCGCATTGCTGCACGCCGAGTTGGGAGACGCGCGCTACGCTGAACGTTTTCTGACAGCGCACGAGCACCAGACCTTCGATACGCTGCTCGCTCATCGCTCGCTTCCTGTGCTGCGTGCCGCCCTGGACCTCGCGCGGCGGAAACCTGCGGAGGCTGTGGCCGCCTTAGAGCCAGCGCGCATGTATGGGCAAAGGGAGTACAGAGTTCTAACGGAAAGGGCCGCGGCTTACATGCAACAAGGAAAAGCAGACCTGGCGGCCGACGAATATAAGACGCTATTGGCCGCGGCTCCCGGGACCGACGTGAGCTCGCCGCTTTACAACCTCGCCCATCTGGGGCTGGCCCGCGCGTATGCGGCGCAAGGCAAGAAAGATGAGAGCCGCCAGGAATATGCAAAGTTTCTCGATATCTGGAAGGACGCGGACGCTCCGGCGCTGAAGCAGGCAAGGTTAGAGAGTGAGCATAATACGTTGCCCGTACGCACTTCAACGCTCAATTAGAAGCAGAAATAAATAAGTTGGCCATGATGCCGGGAGGAGGGCGCTGGCCGGCATCTCGCCAGCTTCATCTTGCACCCACGCCCGTCCTCCGGAGTTTACGAATTGTCGGCGCCAAAAATCTACGATTGAATCGGGAGTTCGCGCCTTCCAAGCGGCCGGTATCCATCGCCTGTTTCGAGAAAAGACAGCCAGGAAGGGTTCTGGGCGAGTACGTCTTCAAGTTCCGGCTCGCTGAGAACCATGCATGCGGTGGAGAGCGCATCAGACTCAGCAGCAGTATCAGTGAGAGCCCACGCACGCATTTGCCGCGATGCCGGACGCCCGTTTCGAGGATCAAGAATGTGGGGTCCCTGTACCGCCAACCCTGAACCGCTCAATGAAGCGTGAGTGAGAAAGAACCTATGCGGTGCGTTTTCTTCACCCAGGCCGCAGGACCACCCAGGGCTATCGGCAGGTGGATCCCCGGCTAGAACGCTGCTGCCACCGGCGATCAGCAAAAATGAGCGGCAATCCCACTGGCAGAGCAATTCTGCCATGCGGTCAAGCGCAAATCCCTTGCCGATGGCGCCCAGATCGAATTGGAGCTGGCCGCTCTTGCAAAGAATGGATTGCTGATCCGACAATAAACTCCACTCGGGGAGGGAGGACTGACTTGCCAGGGCCGCAGGAGTCGCGCAAAATGCGCGGTGCGTGGCCCGCTCCATCCGCTCCGCAATTTGCAGGCAGCCAAAGGCCGGCTCGCTCAAGCGCATCTTCTCACCAGGCGCCAGCTCTGCGATGCGGGCAATATCGCTGTTACTTCGAAAGCGGCTCAAGCGCGCTTCGAGGGAATCGACCAGATCGAATGCAGCCTGTGCAGCCTGCGCGGCGTACATTTTCTCATCGCAGTTGATGCGCACCTGAAAATGGGTCGCCATGGCGCTGCCGTTGAATTGATGAATATCACTCATTGGAGTTTATTTGGGTGCGGGCGACCATAACAGGATGAGCGCACCGGGACGGACTCCGAAGAACTCCGGCCGAAAGCTCTTGAGTTGATCGGCGTATTGATCCGCGGCTTCTGTGGTAGTGATATAGAAATCCGCATCTCTAACTTGCTGACCTGGCTGCCAGAAACCAACTTCGGAATAGTGCCGCAAGTACCACGGAAGAGGCCAGGGATCGGCAGCAATCACGGTAATGCGCGGAGTGGTGATTCTATTTTGGCGAGCCAAATCTGCGATCTCAACGGGTAATCCTAAAATGTCCTCCGAAGTTTGGGAATAGGCGTACGGATTGTTCTCGTCCGCAGGATGGAGAAAAGCGCGTTGGCGTGTGTCGTGCGCAATCAGGACGCCAGTTAACGCCGCGAGAATGCAGAATGCTGGAACGGTTGCGCGCTGAGGCAATTTCGTTGTGCTCCACTGCCAGAGCGACTCGATCGCGCACGCTGCGAATAACGTTAGCGGAAGCCAGAGATTGAGCGCCAGCCATGGTGTCTTGTAAGGAATCAGGCTGTAAATAAGGGCGATCAACAACCCGTAATACGCGAGCCATCGATAGGGCGAAGCATCACGTCTCCTGACGATGATGAAGAGCCCGAGGCATGCGAAGGCGGCCAGCAGTCCACCGGACCAGCCGACAGTAAGGAGCCGGCCGAAATACCAGAATGGCTTCTCGTGACCTTGACCAGTTGCGCGTGCAAACAGGTTGGGGGCGGCATGGAAGAGCGCGGGCAGGGCTTTCCAATTTCTGCCAAACCAGGTAAATAACGCTGTGCTGAGCAGCAGAAAAGAGACAGCCGCGGTAAGTATCGTCTTCCACTGGCCTTGTCGCACTTGGCCAGTTTCGCGCGTGACCGTGAACCTGAACACAATGGCGGCGGCTGCGAGGGCAAAAAAGTGAAGGAGTGCCGTCTCCTTGCAAGCGAGCATGAGTGCAGCACACACTCCTGCAAGTACGGCCTGGCTAGCGGAGCGCGTTTGCGATGCGCGCCAACCAGACAGTATCAGTCCGAACGTCGCCGTGCAGAACAGCGACTCATGAATGAAATACCGGTCGTAGTAAACAGGCAACGGAGCGATGGCGAACAGAATGGCTGCGAGCAGGCTTGGGATGAAGCCGAACATTTCAACGGCAGCTCCAAAAAGCAAAATTGTGATGATCCCGGCCACGACTGGCACCAGTCGCAGTTCTGATTCTGTCAGGTCAGAGAATGATTTCGCTCCCTGCGCTCTGACCATTGGCAGAGCAAGGGCCGCCAGCGCAGGACCATGGCGATCTTGCGGATCGTAGATGAAAGGCTCTTTGGCGAGCAATTGTCCAACGACGTAGGCGTTGACGGCTTCGTCCGTATGCATGGGCCGAGCGCTTAGTTGAGGGAGGCGAATTGCCAGTCCGATAAGCGCGACGATGAAGAAAGCAATCCAGCGAGCCCAACGCGAAGGAGTGGCTGCGCTTTCCATTAGTGCGCTGCCCCGGCGGCTAAGTTCAGGCTGGCTTGCCCCACACTTCAACCTCGATGTAGTCGTTCAATTTGTTGGTCGTGTTCCCGTTGCTGTAGAGGCGAACATAACGCCCTTTCGCGCCCTTGGCGTCGATCAACTTTCCCTGGTAAGTTTCAACGTAATTCAAGTCCTTACCCGCGCCGGCTCCAAGTTCGCCTTTGAAGTCGTTGTTGAAAATGGTGGTCACGCCTGACTTGAACGTGGGGTCGTTGGATATTTGGACGATTACATCGCGGTAGACGCGCGCCTGCGAGTGGAAGTGCCACACAAGGACGGCATAGATGTTGGCGTTCTTTGCCAGGTCGATTTGAACCCATTGTTTACCCGGGCCGAGTTCGACCCACGAGCCTTCGTCGCCAGCCTTGTCACCATCGGTTACGAGGTCCAACGTTCCGACCACAGGATTGTTGTCGCTCGATGTAACATTCTTCCCCCTGGCTAGATTGACAGTGCCCACGGGAACCATGAAGTCCGGGCGCTTGCCCTTTAACGGCGGCTCAAGATTGGGCACATTGAGCGGAACGGGCGTGCCGACGAACAGAGGACGAGGCAGTTGGGTTTTGAGCGGGACTTTGTCCTGCGCCAGTGCAGTAGCGGCAGCGACAACAATCGCGGCCACAAATGAGCAATTACGGAAAAAGATAGTTTTCATAATCTCAGGCTTCCACTTCTTCACTGGTGATCAAAAGCTTTTTCTCGGCGCCCACCGCATCGTTGGCTTTGTGAATCACGTATTCACTCTTGAAAGCCTCATCGCCAGGGCAATTCAACTTGGCCGTTCCCCTGATCGCGTTGAAGAAATTTTCAAGGTGCGGCTGATGCGGGGGTTTATTGAAGAACACAGGAATTTCATATTGCGCAAGTTGCGCGGTTTCGCGCACGTCTACCTTGGTGGCGTCGCCGGATGTCTGAATTGCGCGCACATAGCCCTTCTGTGCCAGGTCGTCCCATGAAACCGCATCGGCGCGGGCTTCACGATAGATGGCGCAGAGCGACGGATCTTCAGACATTTTGATGGTGCCGTCGTCGCCCATAAACGATTCAAAGTAGCCGCCCCCAGCGCTGGTAGTTGTCTGCACCTGGTAGAACGCGCGCGCAACACCCTGGGCAAGGGGATACTCGTAAATGACCATGGCGTTGTCGTACCAGTCATGATTTGTGAAGTAGTCCAGGCCGCCGCTTGCGACTACGGATTTGGGCGTCATACCCAGCCACCAATTGAAGATGTCGATCTGGTGCGCTCCAAGATCAGATAGCGGACCGCCACCGAGCCCTTTGTACCAGCGCCAGTTGCGGAACTGGTGCATGTCTTTATAGCCGTATTTTGCGAGCATGCTGGCGGCCATCTCAAATTTCTTTGGCCATCCGAAGTCCTCTTTGACCGCGCGATTCCACTGTCCCTGCACAGCAGTGAGCCGCCCGCAAAACTGCGCATCGTGAAGCAGCCTGTTCAGCGTGAATACATAACGCGGGTTGCTGCGGCGTTGATGACCGATCTGCAACAGTTTTCCGGTTGCACGCATGGTCTGCACCATGGAGCGCGCACCTTCAATGGTGTCGCTCATCATCTTTTCGCAGTACACATCGAGACCGGCCTTGAGGCAGGTGTTGGTCATCGGCGCATGACAAAAGTCAGGTGTCGCAATGACAACCGCCTGAAGATCTTTTTCTTTGGCGAGCAGATCTTCATAATTCTCGTAAGCGCGGACTTCGTTCCCCAGCTTCTGCAGGTAGCGCTGGCCTTCGCCGCGATGGTAGTCCCAAATGTCACAGAGGGCGACGAGCCGGACACCTTCAATGTTCAGGAGCGACTCAAGCAGAACCTGCCCTTCCTCGCCATATCCAATGAGGGCGACATTGATGGTGTTGAGCGAAGACTTCTTGATAGCGGCCGTCTGTTGGCCGGAATCGGACTTGCAGGCTTCCAACAACAAGGCGGCGCCCGTCACCGCTGTGGCGCTGATAAACTCACGACGATTCAACTTGTCTACCATTTTTTCAGAACCGCAAACCTGTTGTGCTGGACGAGCAAAAACGCGGCAGCTACCAGGCCGATATGAATGCCAAGATAAGCCACGCCATCGTTCGAATCAATCAGAACCAGGCCGACCGTCAGCGCGATGAAGAGCAATCCCTGTACAAGTAATGAGACGCGTGTGCCCAATCCGACAATGAGCATGATTCCGGTGAGAATGAACGCCGGGCCAAGCATGCGATCGAACAGTGTCAATGCGAATTTCGGGAAGAGCGGATCGTTCGCGAACTTGTCTCTGAGTCCGACAGGTATTCCGGCATAATTAGCCCAGGCGTAGGACTTGACGCTCACGTTGATCATCACGCCGCTTGCATCCGGCTGGCCGGTTGAAGAATCGATGAGCGGCATTGCAACCGACTTGTATGCGGCATATTTCTGAATGCCGACGAACAAGGCTCGAAAACCCAGCCATAGTCGCAAAACCAGAAAAGCGAAGGTGGAGTCCCAAGCAACTTTCTGGACCGGTGAAACTCTTATTTCTGTTGAAGCAGCCATGTATCCTCAGGCAATAAAAATGCGTTAGATCGTAAGATTCTTCATGTACTCAGCATCCACCTTCAGCGATTCCTTCCAGGGGATATCGAATTCCTCCTGCTCGACGAAGGCGTGGGTAATGTTCTGGTTTTTGGCAGCCTGCGCAAAGATCGGCAGGTAATCGATTGATCCGCGGCCCAGCTCCGTCACCTTTGCTTCATCATGCGTTGCGAACGAGATATTGGGCGGAAGTTGAAAGTCTTTAACGTGCAACATGGAGATGCGGTGCGGATGCTTTTTCATCAGGGCGACGGGATCCTGGCCTGCGACCTTCACCCAGCCCAGGTCCATTTCGAAGGTCATCTTGTCTGGCTCGCAGAGCTCGAGCAGTTCCTCGTAGGGCACCTTGCCATCGACCGGCACAAACTCCGACCAGTGATTGTGGTAGCCAAACGTGATGCCTGCCTGTTTCAGCTTCTCACCGGTTTTGTTGAATTGCTCGGCGTTGTACTTCCAGTCATCTATCGTAAGCGGCCCAGCGCGTTGGCCGGAGACAGGGGTGTTCTTGCGTCCCGGTCCAGGACAGATGATGTAACTCACTCCGATAGTCTTCTCAAATTCTGTTGTGGCGTCCAGGTCCCGGGTTACATCGACAAACGAATGATGTGCGCTGACGCATTTCAGACCCGCCCGGTCGAGCGCCCCGCGGATCTCCGCTGCGGGTTTGATCGGCATCGCAGCAGACTCCACCTCAAGATACCCGGCCTCGCGCACCGCCGCCAGCGTTCCTTCAAAGTCCTGCGCCATCTGGTCCCGCACGCTGTATAACTGGATGCCCGGCGCTACTCCCAATGGCATCGCTAACGTGAACCTGGTTGACGAGACTGCTGCAATTGCGGCTGCTCCGCCGATAAAGTTTCTGCGCGTTACCGGTCGCATCATCCCTCCAACTGAATCGACCAATCTATCGCCGGCCGGTGATTGAGCCAAACCACGGAGCTCTCGAACTGATGCCGAGAACCGCACTCGACCGAATGAGGACCGGGGAAGAACGATCGAATTTCTAGCTCATCTGCCAGGGTCCACGATATTCGCGCGTCATCAATTTGCTCGCTTCCGGATCGTCGATGATCTTCTCTTCCTTCGCATCCCACTGAATCTTCCTTCCAGTGAGCATCGAGATAAGGCAAAGGTGTCCGGGAATCGCAGAGTTGTGTCCCACTTCCACTGGCGTCACAGTCGCCTGGCGTGTTTTGATGCAATCAAGAAAGTTCTGCTGATGATCGGATGAGGTGTATAGCTTGACCTTGCGCAGTTCCCTCGGCAGGTATTTACCTTGCTTCCAGGCTGGATTGGAGGCGTCAAATTTCTCGCGATCGACCCATACCCAACCCTCGGTGCCAATCCACTTTACCCCAGTCTTGATATCGGGGTAGCCACCCGCAATGGTCATGGTGACGTTCCGCGGGTATTTCAGTTCGAATCGGTATTTTGGTGCGGTATTCCACACCGCGCCGGCCGGTGGCAGTTCACCACTGCCTTCAATTTCTGACGGGCCAGTGTGATCGAAATCGAGCCCCCAGTGGGCAATATCGCAATGGTGACCGATCCAATCCATAAGTTGGCCACCGCCGGTGTTGTAGTTCCAACGCCAGGATTTGTGAGAGCGAGCCCTGATGTACGGCTCCATCTTCGACGGGCCAATCCACATCTCGTAGTCCAGTTCCTTGGGAGGATCGGTGACAATCAGATCCCAGGCAGGCGTGCCTGGCACAATCTGCTCAAGGCTGGCCACTTTTTGCCCCTTGGAAGCCAGGTTTGCGAGTGCATCCTTCTCTACGCCATCGAAGTCTGAGTTGCCGCCGGGCAGGCCAACTTCAACATGGGTCACCTCGCCAATCAGCCCGTTTCGAACGATCTCCGCAGCTTTGTGAAACATCGGAACGGAACGCTGCCACGAGCCCATCTGCCAGATGATCTGATTCTTCTCGACGGCGCGCACGATGGATTGCTGTTCGGCAATGGTGTGCGCCAACGGCTTTTCGCCGTAGACATCCTTCTTCTGCCGGGCGGCTTCGGTGGCCACAATCTCATGCCAGTGGTCGGGCACGGCGATCATAACGGCATCGATGTCGTCACGGGCCAGCAGCTCGCGATAATCGTGGTAACCCTTGCAGTCGTTGTTTCCGTAAGAGTCATTAACCTTTTTGACTGCAGCCTTCAGATGATTGGCATCGATGTCGCAAGCAGCCATCACCTGGCAGTCCGGCAATGTGAGGAAGGCGTCTGTGTTGCCAGGCCCCTGCCACCCCATGCCGATGACGCCGAGGTTAATACGGTTATTGGGCGTTGTTGTAGGAGTTTGCGCTCGAGCGCTGCGAAGAACCGCGGGAAGAATGGCAGCAGACCCGGCAGTCGTTAGAAAGCGACGACGATCAAAGGGGCGAAGCAGGGACTCAAATCCAGATTGTTTTGGCATCACCTATCTCAATATCACTTCATATGGAGGAACTGAAATGATTTATATCACTTTTGATTGACAGATTCGACTTTATCACCGAGTTTGAGGGCGGTTTATCCGCGCAATCCAATCACCGACTTGGTTGTTGCGCTTGAGAATAGGCACCCCTGCCGTGGCCACACACCCCGACGCGAAAACGGTGTGCAAATTGTTTGAGAAGACGCCACGTCTATATGTCTTTCTTCCGCTGCTTCGGAGCGCTCAATCTGGCGATCGAGATTGGCAGGGGTGCCATTTGGCTGAGGCTAAGTGACGAGCAGTTCTAGGCTTTGGGGGGATTCTCAAGATCAGCTGCGCCGCCCAAATACCCTATTGAGGAGTTTTGTACTCCACGACTCGAGAATTTCGCACACCTGCTCAGGGCAGACCGGCGTGGGGCACCTCAACCCTCGTCATGAGGATAGAGGAGCGATGATTTCGAGCGGCTTCAGTTTCGTCAAACGTGGGCGCCGCGCAGACGAAAAGCGTCTGGCCGTCGTCGCCACCCAGCATGCAGGCAAATGCGCAGAGGTCGTTGGTCATGAGTTCCTGGACAATTGCGCCGCCTTCTTTAACCCGGATGACGCGCCGGTTGAGAACGTCGGCGCCCCAGACATATCCGTCAGCGTCGAGGCAAATGCCGTCGGGCGCAACGGCCACCTCTCGAAGGATCTCGCCCACATCGGTTGTTGCAGGAGGATCGCCGAAAGCAGCCCAGGTGCGGCGCTCGCTCAGCGCGCCATCGGAAACAGTGAATGCACTGAGCCGGTTCGCCAGCGTTTCGGCGATGATCAGCGTGCGACCGTCCTGCGTAAGAACGGCGCCATTGGGGAAAGCAAGATCGCGCGCGGCAATCGATGGCGTGCCGACGGGCGTAACGCAAATGAGATCCGTTGAGCGCGCTGGCTCACCGCCAAACAAATCGAATCCGAAGTTGCCAACATAGGCGCGACCCCGGTTATCGACGAGCATGTCGTTAAGGTGGCCTGCGGCGAGCGCGGACAGATCGGCGTGCTCGACAATTGAGCCATCACGCTCGCGGCGGAGGACCTTGCGATCGCGCATTGAAGTAATGAGGAGGCGGCCGTCGGGAAGGAAACCTATGCCAGCCGGAAGGCCATCGGTCCGCGCATAGGTCTCCACGGAGCCGTCGATCGAAACTGCAAGAATGCGCCGCGTGTAGCGATCAGCAAAGTAAAGTCGACCGTCGCGCCAGCGTGAGCACTCGGTGAACGAGAGGCCGTCGATAAGAGCAGTAAACATCGGCATAGCGAAACATCTCAGAAAGCAAGCATCGGGCAAAGCTGCTGCGAATAGTGCACATGGCACCCGGTTCGTTGCGCTACTTCCTCCTTAGTCACACCTTGGGCAATTTCCTTCATCTCGAGTCGTTCACAGGAAACGTAAAACCAGCCAGGTTCCGTAACGATTTCATGGACTACACTTCTGCCTGTTAGCGGCAGTGAGCACTCCTCGACGATTTTGAAGGCACCGTCCTTCGCGTTGTGTTCCATAGCGACGATAACGCGAGCCGTGCTGGCGACTAAGTCCATCGCGCCTCCCATGCCTTTCACCATTTTTCCTGGGAGTCGCTTCCTGCCCAGTGCCGTGCACTGAGACACCTGGATATGCGCTCTCCGGAATTACCACGGAGGCGGCTTCATTTACCGAGCAGTCCGATGCGCTGGCCCATAACTTATCGTCTTATGGCCAGGATACCTGGAAAACCACGCAGAAACTGTGCAGCTCTCGACCGCCTCAATAAAATCAGCAACTTGATCGACATTCACCATACAGAAACCATACAGAACACCCGTACCGCTGCGCGCTTTACCGCGCAATTTGGCTAGAAACTTAGTTTGAGCGCCAACTCGCCCGAGCGAGGAGTTCCAACTGAGCAGAGCGGGTTTTGGCCGCCCGAACCCGGCAATCACTACGCTCTGCCAGCGCTTCCGCTAGTTTCATGGCGCCTCCCTTCAAGGCTCCGTCAGTAAAGAAAATTCGCCTGATTTGGGACTGGCAGCTTGGAACGTTCACGTCCCGCCGACGCCAGTTCGGTTAATAATTCAGTCCTTGTAGGGATCGAACTCGTTCGCTCCAGCCATCGCGACTCCGACCGGAGTGAGACGATGCAAGATGCGTACCGTGTCGCCGACAGACTCAAGCACCTCATCGAGACGCTTGTAGCAGTCCGGAGACTCATCCAGTCCAGCACCCCGCAGTTCGATCCCGGCGCGATCTACCCAGGAGCGCATCATCTCCGGAGTGACCTTGCCAGCTCGCTTGACCTCTCCGGTCTTGCGATCGACAACGCCTGCCGCCTCGCGACGGCCCATTGCACGACCCGCGCCGTGCACGGTGGAATAGAGCGAATAACGGGCATGCTCGTTTTCAACTCCCTCGAGAATGAACGACTGCTCACCCATCGTGCCGCCAACAAACCCGCGCTGGCCCGGAAAGGCCGGCGTCGCGCCCTTACGTACAACCCACAACTGCTCGCCTTCGTGCTCTTCGCGCCAGGCGTAGTTGTGATGGTTGTGCACCTCTTCGACAATCGGCGCTCCCAGGATCTGGGCCACGCGGCCGCAGACCCAGTCACGGCCCGCATAGGCGTAGTCACCGGCGAGACGCATGGCCTCGATGTATTCAGTTCCAAGATCGCTATCGGTCGAAAGAACGCAAGGCACCACGTCCATCCCATCCGAAGCGCCGGCGGCCTTCAAGAAGTGCGTAGCCGTCTTGTGACCCAATCCACGCGATCCGAAATGCACACCAATCCACACGCGATCCTCTTCGTCCGTGAATAGATCTATGTAGTGATTGCCGCTACCCACAGTGCCGAGCTGATTACGCGCCATCTCCTTGAGAGGAGAAATCGCCTTCAGCTTCCATGCCACATCATCGAACAGAACGTGGTCCACCTTCTCACTATTCCTTTGACCAACGCCGAAGCTGATGGTCGACCACACATCGTCCATGATCCTGGCAATGTTCGCACGCAACTCCGCGCCAGGCATATCGACACGAACGGCCTTGTTTCCGCAGCCGATGTCGTAGCCCACTCCGGTGGGGCTGATCGCGTTCTTGTATGCCACCACTCCGCCGATCGGCACGCCATAGCCGACGTGGTTGTCGGGCATCAGAGCGACTTTGTCGGCGGTGCGTGCGCACATTCGAATCTGGTTCAGCGTACGATCATCGGCCTGACCGAACACAGGAATCTGGTTATCGAAAATCTCCATGCGTACCACTTGAGTGTTCCTCACTTGCTTGCGTCGCTGCTAAAGACAAAATCGCGACAACAGTTTTTACGCCCCAACGAAAAAGCCCCTGACCATCAGGCCAGGGGCTCGAAGTCTGCTTTGGGTAAACGCGCTACGCGCTTGTCCAATCGAGTCCTGGCATGAACACAACCTCACCTTGCGAATACGGCCGGAGGCCTTTCGCTTCGTGATGTATCGTTGATGGAACTCGATTCAGCATGAATGTCATCATGCCCTACTTTTCAAAAAGACGCAACTCCAATTGAAGAAACAAAGTCACTACTTACATCAAGAAATAACCTACAAGTTAGTTGCGCTTTGTCTTGATCTGAGTTATTCTCGTTTTCGTGAAGAACCTATTCAAGTCGTATCTGTCCGAATCACTCAGCGATTTGCTGGGCATGGAGGGGTGCGACTGATTTAGGTAGAATCTACGGAATCGCCGAAGCCCCTCGAGAGATCGAGGGGCTTTTGTTTTGTGGGCTTCTGGCGGAATTGGCAGACGCGGCAGCCTCAAGAGCTGTGACACTCTTCAGGGTTCGAGTCCCTGGGAGCCCACCATTTCGTCGACAGGTTCATGCTCAGGAACCTGATTAGTCGAAGTGTATCCAAGTCGCAGGGAGTTAGTAAGTCGTGGGGATGTGGTGGAAATGGGAGACACGCTGGTCTTAGAAACCAGTGCCTTCGCGCGTGAGAGTTCAAATCTCTCCATCCCCACCAA
>Ga0182016_10000370_pt1 | contig 56213 bp, 51 predicted proteins | sample 712S2MmetaG_FD_120491 | JGI IMG/M metagenome (GOLD analysis project Ga0182016, IMG submission 120491) | Permafrost microbial communities from Stordalen Mire, Sweden - 712S2M metaG | ecosystem: Environmental > Terrestrial > Soil > Wetlands > Permafrost | place: Sweden: Stordalen | collected...
AAGCCTGCTGCTGGCGGATCAAATCCAAAAGTCGCTCGTGGGGAATTTGGGTGTGGAAGACCGGGGCGTGCGGCGTGCCCGCTTTGCCGTGTTGCGCGACGCCCGGATGCCGGCGGTTTTGATCGAGGGCGGTTACATGACCCATCCGTTCGAGAGCAAACAAATTTACAGTTCCGCCTATCGCCGACAAATGGCGCAGGCCATTGTCAAAGGCATCCTGGCTTATCAAAAACTGACTTCCCCGCCGCCACCCGCTTTGCCGGCCTTTGAACATGTGCCGGCAAAGTCCGGCACCAGGTCTCCCGCAAAACATTCGTCCGGCCGGAGCAAATCGCCTGGCAATCATCCCCTCGCGACCGCCGGATTTTAGGACGAACTGTATCGGGATTAATCTTTAATCTGCTTGACGCAAGTTCAGGCACATACAATCTCGCGTCAGGCAATCAGGATTCAAATGAGCATTGTGACCAAAACCGGCGACGACGGCACGACCGCCTTGATGTATGGCCGGCGGGTGCCAAAAACCCATCCGCGGGTCGAAACTTACGGCACGGTGGATGAATTGAACGCCGCGCTGGGGTTGGCGCGCGCCACGGCCAGGGACGACTTTGTCCGCGATGGTTTATTGACGGTTCAGACGGATCTCGTCGTATGGATGGGAGAACTGGCCGTGATGCCCGAAGATCTGTCACGCTATGTCAGGGACGGGTATTCGGTGGTGGCCCCGGAAATGACGGCAAAACTCGAGGCGCTCGTCCGGGAGATTGAGGCGCAGAACATCAGTTTCAAGGGGTGGGCGACCCCGGGTGCCACCATGAGTTCCGCGGCGCTGGACGTGGCGCGGACGATTTGCCGCCGGGCGGAACGGCAGGTATGTGCCTTGCGGGAGACGAACGGGCTGCCAAACGCCGAAACCCTTGTTTACCTCAATCGCCTTTCCGACCTGCTCTGGTTGATGGCGCGCTGGGTTGAATCCAGGAGCAACCTGGCGGTAAAATAATGCCAATTATTAGCGAACGAAGACGGTGAACAACTCGCCGCCCTTCCGCCGGGCGGATTTCACCCGAAACCGTTCGGCCCCGGTCAGATGACTGGATCCGGCACCGTCCGCAATGGTCGCTGCATGGTGACCGCCGAAAATTATCGGGCAGATGGTGAGATGAAGTTCGTCCACCAAACCCGCCCGGAACAGGGCGTCATTTAATTCACCGCCCCCTTCGCAGAGCAGCCGTTTCACCCCCCATTTCTTGCGCAACCACCGGAGCGCGGCGTGGAAGTTGATTTCGTTCCGGCCGCAAATCTTCACCGTGTCAGCCAGCGCGCGCAATTGTTTCAGCCGGCCCGCTGGCGCGCGCCGGGTGGTGAAGATGATGATGGGCGAAAACCGGTGTTGGAACACCTTCGCCCGGGGATTGACCGAACCGGAACGGCTGACGATCACCCGCAGATTATATTCCGCCCGGCCGCGTTTGAGCCGTGCCCGCCGGAACCTTGCCGGGCCGGGACCGAGGTTGATGGGGGCGGAATCCACCGTGCGGGCGCCCGCCATCACGGCGTCCGCCGTCGCCCGCAATTTCAGCAGTTGCTCGTGATCCTGTGCGCTGGCGAACGAAGAGACCGCGCGATTGGCCGTCGCAATCTTTCCGTCCGCAGTCATCGCCATGTTCACCAGCACGAACGGCAGCTTTGTCTTTTTGATCTTCACTTTTGAGTCCCCGGACGCGGTAACTTAAACGAAAACGCCATAATCGAAACTTAAACCATCAGCATGGCGTCACCGTAGCTGTAAAAGCGGTAACGTTCGCGAATCGCCCCGGCATAAACGGACCGGATCAACTCCGGTCCCCGCATTTCACCCGGCGCGGCCAGGGCGCTGACGAGCATCAACAGCGTTGAGCGCGGCAGATGAAAATTGGTCAGCAGTCCATCCACGATTTGAAATGCGAATGGCGGGTAAATGAAAATACCTGTTTTTCCAGCGGTTTTTGCCAGTTTTCCACCGTTTTGCGCCGCGACACTTTCCAGCACGCGCACCGTGGTTGTGCCGACAGCAATGACGCGGCGGCCGTCAGCCTTCGCCTGATTTACGGCCGTTGCCGTTTCTTCGCCCAAGTCAAAAGACTCCTCGTGCATCCGATGCCCGGCGAGAAGCTCGGTCTTGACCGGCAGAAAGGTGCCGGGTCCGACGTGCAACGTGACAAAACAAATCTGCACGCCCTGGTTGCGGATTTGTTCCAGCAATTCCGGTGTGAAATGCAGTCCGGCCGTCGGCGCGGCCACCGAGCCGTCTTTTTTTGCAAAAACAGTCTGGTAACGTTCCCGGTCTTCGCGCCTTTCATCGGGGTTCGCCCGCGTGATATACGGTGGCAGGGGAACTTCGCCGAGCCGTACCAATTCCTGGCGCAGATCCGGCGTGTTGGAGAACTGCAACCGCCGATGGCCGGCCAGGTTCGTTTCGAGCACCTGGGCGTGAATGTTCGTGGCGTGGCCATTCGGGTCATGGAGAACGATTTGCGTGCCGAGGGGGGCGCGTTTGGCGGGACGCAACATGGCCCACCAATCATTGCAGGCGTTTTCCTCCAGCAACAGAATCTCAATCTGGCCGCCGGACTGCGCCTTCGCACCGCGCAATCGCGCGGGAATGACCCGCGAATTGTTCAACACCAATACATCACCCGCGCGGAAAACCGTCCGGATGTGACCAAACGGTTGGTGTTCGACCCGGCCGCTCGCCCGATGCAACACCAGCAGCCGCGACCCATCGCGCTGGGGCGCGGGATGTTGCGCGATCAGCCCGGGCGGCAGGACAAAATCAAAGTCGGCGGTTCGCATCACGGCTGAAGCGTAGCAGGATGACCGCTGAGAAAACAGAAGGACATGGCGCAGGAAATTTCAACCGAAATGACCTGTGAATAACTCCTGAATAACCCCAAAAATAAATGCAGAATTTATGTTGACTAAAGTGGGTTAAAGTGGTTAAAAGTGGGTCGTCGTGGGTGGAAATAGCTTTTGGGTTTAACCTGCGAATAAATGGGCAGCACAAAGAACATGGAGCCGTCGTACTACAATTCGCGCTTTCGGCATGGCGTGGATGAGAAAAGGCGTGTGCAAATTCCGGCCAAGTGGCGGCCGCAAAAGGCGGCCGTGGAGTTGACGCTGATCCTGTGGCCGCGCGAAGGAGTGGGGGCGTGCGTGCGGGTGTTGCCGCCGGCGCAAATGGCGAAGCTGATGCAGTCGATTGACGAAATGCCGAACAGCGATCCCAAGAAGGTGGTTTTGAAGCGCATCATCGGCAGCGATTCGGCGCAGGCGAGCGTGGACAAGGCCGGCCGGATTTGTCTGCCCGACGAAATGGCCCGTGGGGCGACCATCAAAAATGAGGCGGTGCTGGTGGGATTGCTTGACCGCTTTGAGATTTGGAGTCCGGATCGTTATGAGAAGGTTCAGGCGGCGGACGTGGCATTGGCGCCCGACGCCTTCAGGCTGATGGAATGAAAACTGTGGAAACAATTAAAATTATGAATCTGGGAAAATTATTGGTGGCCGGAAAAAGCATCGTCGGTGGACGCCAGGGGATTGCCTATCGCATCAGCGACCGGGCCTATCTGCCAAAATTCATTTCACCGAGAAACCCGTTTATGCCGCCGGTCAAGACCGAGCCGGGATTGCCGCCGGTGGCGGTGCCGGTCGCAAAAAGCCTTGGTTCCGACGGAATCAAGACCCGAAAACTGCCAACCTTTCCCGTGGCCCGGCCCCGGGGCGCGGCCTGGGTCAGCAAACTGAACCCCATTTCGATCTGGCGCGGCTCGCCGCCGCCCGCGCCCCGGAACGTGCAGCCTCCCCTGCAACCCGAGCTTTCGTTGGATCGGGTGAAAGTGGTGCATAATGATCTCAGTGACGTGGATGTGGAGGTGGTTCCGATCAAATCACGCACCGCGCCGGAGACTGTGGAACCATTGCTGACCCCGGCTTCTGGCGGGGATACGTGGAGCCGGCTGGGTGCAAAATATTTTGGAGCGAGAGCGGCCTGAATTTTAAATCCAATGCGCAGTGTCCGATTTCGTTCACAGGCCGGTGATGGTGGCGGAGGTGCTCGACGCGCTGAAGCCCCGGCCGGACGGCCGGTACGCCGACGGGACGGTCGGTGGAGCTGGACACGCGGCGAGCATCCTGAGCTCGAGTTCGCCGACTGGATGGCTGTCTGGGTGCGATCGCGATGGCGCCGCGGTTGAGGCGGCCCGCGCGCGGCTGGCCGGGTTTGCGGGCCGATTTGAAATCCGGCACGGCAACTTTACGGAACTGGCCGGTTGGATTCCGGCTTCGAGTTGTGACGGCGTTTTGCTGGATCTGGGTGTGAGTTCGCCGCAGCTGGATTCGCCCGGACGCGGATTCAGCTTTCAGCGCGACGGTCCGCTGGACATGCGGATGGATCCGCGGCAGCCGCTGACGGCGGCGGATCTGGTGAACAGCGCGAGCGCCGGCGAACTGGCGGATATTTTTTGGGAACTTGGCGGCGAACAGGAATCGCGTCGGTTTGCCAATGCAATCGTGAACGACCGCCGGCAGCAGAAGTTTGAAACGACAAAGCGGTTGTCGGATTTGCTGGAACGGCTGGCGGCGCGGCGCGGGAAAAGGACACACCCGGCAACCAGGGTTTTTCAAGCGCTGCGGATTGCGGTCAACGACGAAATCGGTTCATTGAAACTGGGGCTGGCAGCGGCGGTTAAAATTTTGAAACCCGGCGGCCGGCTGGCGGTCATCACGTTTCACTCGTTGGAAGACCGGGTGGTGAAAGATTTCGGGCGCGTCCGGGCGCGGGATTACACGTTCACCGGGGAAGTGGATGTTCCGGAGTTGCGCGAGCCGTGCGCGCCGGAATTGAAATGGGTGACCCGCCGGGCAATCAAGCCGGGCGAAGTTGAATTGATGGAGAATCCGCGCAGCCGCAGCGCACAATTGCGGGTGATGGAAAAATTACAAGGGCGGTCCTGACCGCCGCAAAAAAATGGCAAAAAATAGGAGAAATCAGTCAGCGTCAATCCGGTTTGCACCGGCACTGAAGGCGCTGTTCCTGTGTCTGCTGATCGCCGGCCTGGCGGTGGGATATGTCTGGCAAAAGAGTCAGATCTACCAGCTCGGCCGTCAAATCACCGTGTGCGAAAACCGTCTGACCCAGTTGCGTGATGAAAACCAAAAGCTCAGCGATCAACTGGCGGTGCTGCATTCACCCGTGATGCTGGATCAGCGCGTGCATGAGTTGAATCTTGGCCTCGTTCCCGCCCAACCGACGCAGATTTACCGGCTCGCCGAGTCGCCATCGAATGCCGACTCGAAAACCCGGTTTGCGGCGCGGCAGGATGAGGGGATGATGCCATGACGTAGAAATTTTGGCCGCTGCCCGTGACGCCGTCGGGTGAGGAACCGATCGCCACGGGTGGCTGGCCATTTTGTGATGATAAAACGACTGCAACTTCGACGCCTGCTCCTGTTGCTGGCGGTACTGGGCCTGGCCTTCGGCGGTCTGGGTTATCGCCTGGTGGATTTGCAGGTGCTGCGCCACGACGAATTGGCGGCGCTGGGGCAGCAGAACACGGAACTGGAATATTTCCGCGAACCGCGCCGGGGCAGCATTCTGGATGCGCATGGCAACCTGCTGGCGACCAGCATTTTTGTCAAAACGGTTTGCGCCGACCCCGTCTTGCTTGGCAACCAGCAGGCGGCGGTGGCCCGGGCGCTCGCCCCGCTGTTGCACCTCAACGAGGCTGATTTATATCAACGATTGCTTCCGCGCGTGCGGCAGAATGAAAAAGGCGAAACAGTCACCAACCGTTATGTGGTTTTGCAGCACAAGGTGAGGGATGAAACCTGGCAGGAAATTCAACAGGTCATGAGCCGGTTTGCCTACAGCCCGGACGAAGCCGGCTGGTCAAAGGACCAGCGCCAGTTCTACCGGAGCTTGCGGACGCAGGCAATTTTTGCCGACCCGATGGATGACCAGTTGCGGGTGTATCCGAACGGTTCGCTGGCAGCGCATGTGCTGGGCTTTGTCGGCACGGATGAATTGTCGGAGTCGGGGCAGGCTGTTCTGGAGAACTCGGGTCGGGACGGCGTCGAATTGTCCATGAACTCCACGCTGGCAGGTGTGCCCGGCTGGCGTGTGACGGAAATGGACCGTCGTCGCCAGGAACTTGTGTCGTTGCGCGACCAGGACGTGCCGCCACGGGACGGCTATAATGTGGTGCTCACCATTGACGGCGTCATCCAGCACATTGTGGAAACAGCGCTGACCAATGCGGTGGACAAACACAACCCCATCAGCATCACGGGCATCGTCATCCGTCCGCAAACGGGTGAAATTCTGGCGATGGCAACCTTGCCGAATTTTGATCCGAACCATCCCGGCGTGTCACCCCCCGACGCGCGCCGAGACCGGCCCATCAGCGACCTCATGGAACCGGGCTCAACGTTCAAAATCGTTGTGGTGTCCGGCGCCTTGAACGAGGGGGTGGTGCAACTGAGCGACACCTTCGATTGCGATCACGGCCATTTTGCTTATGCCGGACACATTTTGCACGACCATGAGCCGTTTGACCTGCTCACCACCGAGGGCATCATTACCAAATCTTCAAACATTGGAGCGGCAAAAATTGGCATCCGCCTGGGAGACAACCGGCTTTACGATTACGCGCGGGATTTCGGATTTGGTCAACGCACGGGCATCCCGCTCCCGGGCGAGGTCAATGGCATCCTGTATCCGGTGAGTGATTGGAGCAAGGTGTCCATTGCGCAGATTCCGATGGGGCAGGGAGTGGCGGTGACGCGGCTGCAAATGGCGATGGCGATGAGCGCCATTGCCAACGGCGGCCGCTTGATGCAACCGATGCTCGTCAACCGCCTGGTGGATCGCGACGGCAACATCGTGGCGCAATATACGCCCCGGATCGAGCGACAGGTCATGAGCCCGGCCACGGCCCGATTGATGGTCCAGGCGCTCAAGACCGTGGTTTCCCCGGAAGGAACGGCGCCGGATGCCGCCATGAAGGATTACGTGGTTGCGGGCAAGACGGGTACGGCGCAAAAGGCCGGGCCAGGCGGCTATCTGCCGGGCAAATATTTCGCCTCGTTTATTGGATTTTTTCCCGCGGACAATCCGCAGCTCTGCATTTCCGTGGTGATGGACGATCCGAAGGAGGGTTATTACGGCGGACAGGTTTGCGGCCCGATTTTCAAGGAAATTGCCGAACGTTGTGCGAGCTATTTGAACCTTCCCTCGGACCAGAATTTGCAGGAACCCAATTCGCCGCCGGCGCTCGTGGGCGGCGACGCATCGAAATCGCTGGCCAGCGCACGGTACCCGTGAGCATAGGCCAAAAATCGCCGTGGAAGAACGTTCTTTGAAATTCATTGCCGAAGCCTGTGCGGCAGAAATCAAGCGCGGCTCCGGGGATACGCCGGTCCAACGCGTTGTCACCGATTCGCGGCAGGCGCAGGCCGGGGATTTGTTTTTTGCCATCGAGGGCGAACGCTTCGACGGTCACAAGTTCTTGAGCGAGGTCGCCGCGCGGGGCGTAACCGGCCTTGTGGTGAAACGCGAAAAAATTCCCGCGCCCTTGCCGGACTGCGCAGTGCTGGCGGTTACAGATCCGCGTGTGGCACTGGGTCAGTTGGCGGCGGCATATCGGAACGAATTTGTTTTGCCGGTAATCGCCGTCGGCGGTTCCAACGGCAAGACGACCGTGAAAGAGTTGATCGCGTCGGTGTTGCGGCAAAAGCTGGAGACCCTGTGGAGCGAGGCCAGTTTCAACAACGATATCGGCGTGCCGTTGACCTTGTTGCGCCTGGACCGGTCGCATCAGGCTGCCGTGCTGGAGGCGGGCACAAACCATCCGGGCGAACTCGCGCCGCTGGTGAAAATGATCCGGCCCAAATACGGCGTCATCACAAACATTGGCCGTGAACATCTGGAATATTTCGGCGATGTTGCCGGCGTCGCGCAGGAAGAAGGCTGGCTGGCGGAACTGTTGCCTGCGGATGGCCGGCTCTTTGTAAACGGCGACAACGATTGGACGGACCGGATCACCAGCCGCACTCGCGCGGCAGTTGTGCGTGTCGGCCTTGGCGGAAACAATGACTGGCGTGCGAAAGGAATCCGGCTGAACAAAAATGGCGCAACCTTTACCGTGAACGCGCCCAAGGCCGGGTTCAGCGGCGAGTATCGGGTGAATTTGCTGGGCCGTCATCAAGTTGTTAATGCGCTTTTTGCGGTCGCGGTCAGTGAGGAACTGGGCTTGGGCCGTCCTGCGGTGCAGGACGGCCTGGCCGAATGCCTGCCGGTGAAGATGCGGCTGCAATTTTGGGAGGCGGGCGGCGTGCGGGTGCTCGACGATGCGTACAACGCGAATGCGGACTCGGTGATTGCGGCCCTCGAGACGCTTTGTGAACTTCCGTTGCAGGGGCGGCGGGTGGCGGTGCTCGGCGACATGGCCGAGCTCGGGGCTCAAAGTGAGGCGGCCCATGCCGAAGTGGGTCGTCGGGCGGCGGAATTGGGCATTGGCCAGTTGTTCGCCGTCGGGAAGATGGCGCCGGTGCTGGCGGCGGCGGCGCGCGGTGCCGGATTGAACCGTGTGATTGAATTTGCGGACGTCGAGGCGGCCATGGCGGTGGTGAAAAACTTTTTGAAGGCAGGCGATGTGGTGTTGTTGAAGGCGTCGCGGGCGTCCCGCCTGGAACGCATCGCGGAAACGTTGAGGTCGGAGAAATCGTGATTCAAGGCCATGCTTTATTATTTGAGCCAAAAACTGGTCGATTGGTCGGCGGGAACGCACTGGGCGGATCGCCTGTCCGCGTTACGCCTGTTTCGCTACATCACGGTGCGGAGCGCCGGCGCGGCGATCACGGCTCTGATTTTAAGCTGGTGGCTCGGACCCAAAATCATTCACTGGCTCAAGCAATTGAAATTCGGCCAGGACTACGCCGACAAGGCCGAGGAAGCCGGCGGTTTGGAGGCGCGCGTGCTCAGCAAAAAGGGCACGCCAACCATGGGTGGCATTTTGATTGTCGCCGTGCTGGTGTTTTCGACAATGTTGTGGACGCAGTGGAATGCCCAGGTCGAATTGACCCTGCTTTCGGTGTTGGTGCTGGCCGGACTCGGATTTTACGACGATTACGCCAAAATCGTCCAGCAAAGCGGCGGTGGCACCCCGCCGCGCTTGAAATTGTGGGTGCAGGTTTTGCTCGCCGTTTTCATCGGGGTCTATCTGTGGCTGACGCCTTCAACCGGCAAACTGGTGACGGAAATCATGGTCCCATTTTACAAATATCCCGTGGCGGTCGGCGCGGGATGGATCGGCCTGCTGATCGTGGTGCTGGCGATTGTCGGGAGTTCCAATGCGGTGAACCTGACGGACGGCCTCGACGGATTGGCCATTGGCTGCACGTTAATCGTCGCATTTGTATTCTTGATTTTCACCTACCTGGCGGGCAACGTGAAGGCCGCCGGTTATTTGCAGATTCCGTACGTGAACGGCGCGGGCGAGTTGACCGTGTTTTGCGCGGCGTTGATCGGCGCGGGGTTGGGGTTTTTGTGGTTCAACTGCCATCCGGCGCGGGTGTTCATGGGCGACACCGGTTCGCTGCCGCTCGGCGGAGCGTTCGGAATCATCGCCGTGATGATTCATCAGCCGTTTGTGCTGGTGATTGCGGGCGGCGTGTTCGTGCTGGAGGCCGTTTCGGTCATATTGCAGACCGGCTGGTTTCGATTTACGCGGAAACGTTATGGCGTCGGCCGAAGAATTTTTTTGATGGCGCCGTTGCATCATCACTTCGAGAAAAAGGGATGGTACGAATCACAAGTGGTGATGCGCTTTTACATTTTGTGCGTGCTGTTCGCGGTTGTCGCGCTGGCCACGCTGAAACTGAGATGAGGATGATGTTTGCCTTGACCAAAAATGAAAGCGGGATGGGTCGCTTTGCCCCTTGCGCCGGTGACCATCTGTTGTTAAAACCATTGCCGGTAACGGTAAGGCGTGCGGTGGCCCAAAAGGTGCTTTTATTGGGGCGATGGCTTGAAAATCAGCTGTCTTTGAGCGATCCGCATTATAGCCCGCTTCAAGCGTAAACTGATGAACATAAATATTTTAAAACGCCAGGAAGTTTTGAGAGGGAAAACCTCATGGCGCGAAACTCAACCAACCAACCTCATCATGAAAGGACGCAATCAGCGCCAAATCAATGACTAGTCCCAATCCATTCGTACCCCAGGGCTCCCTGTTGGAGCAACAAAGCAAACGCCGTTCGCGTTTAAAATTTGCCGTCTTCTGTGTGCTCGCTGTCAGCATCACCGGCCTCACGGCGATGCTCATCCAAGGTTGCAAGCGCGAGCAGAGCGAGACCGAGAACCAGCCGTCCACCACGATCGATACGAATGAGACGGCGGTGAGCACCAATCTTCCTTCACCAGTGGAAGCGTCCAATCCACCGGTGCAGCCTCCGACCGCGGTGGCCCCGCCAGCGGCGACGGAATCCGCCGGGACGGAATACGTCGTGGTCAAGGGCGATTCGCTCTGGAAGATCGGCAAGAAGAATGGCGTAACGATCAAAGCAATTGAAGCGGCCAATCCCGGCATTGATCCGGCCAAATTAAAGGTGGGTCAAAAGCTCTCAATTCCCGGCGGTTCCACCGCGGCCGATACCACAGCCGGCGTGACCGGTTCGTCCGGTGCCGACAACGGCCAGGAAATCTATATCGTCAAGTCGGGTGATACGCTGTCAAAAATCGCGAAGCGCAACGGCCTGACCATCAAAGCGATTGAATCCGAAAACGGCCTGTCCTCGACCCGGATCAAAGTTGGTGAAAAACTGAAGATTCCGGCGAAGACCGAAGCCGCACCGGCTCCCGCTCCGGCTCCCGCCGCTGCGCCGCCGACCACGGACACCACTCCTGCGCCGGGCAACGCGCCCGGCACACAATAGAACGGATGGTAACCGGCGCTGATTTGAAATGTTGAGATGAGATTCGCCGTCACGACGTTGGCGTTTTGTGTCGCTGCCCTGCTGGCGCTCGGGCTGGTGATGCTTTACAGCTCAAGCATGACGCAGGTTGGCGTGCATTATCTCGCGCTGCAGCTGGTCTGGTGTGTGTTTGGTCTTGCCCTCTGTGCGGCGGCGACAGCCTTCGATTATCAACTGCTCAGAAAACTTGCGTGGCCGGTTTTCCTGCTGGCGCTGACATTGCTGGTGCTGGTACTCGTGCCGCACATCGGCAGAAAAATCAATGGCGCACGCCGCTGGTTCGATTTACACGGCGTGCGTTTTCAACCCTCCGAGCTTGCCAAGCTCGCCCTCGTCATTCTGCTGGCCTGGTATGGCCAGCATTTTCAGCGGCACATGCACACCTTGAACCGCGGGGTTCTTTTACCCGGTGTGTTAATCGCGCTGGTGCTGGGTCTGGTGTTTGTTGAACCCGACCGCGGCACGACCATATTATTGGCCGCCGTCAGTAGCGCCATGCTTCTGGTGGCCGGCGTTCGTTGGAAATATATCGTCCCCCCGGTGGTGCTTGGCGCGGTCGCTCTGGCGATTTCGCTTTTTTTTGATCCCATGCGAATGAGGCGTATTTTCAGCTGGTGGAATTTGGAGGAACACAAGGATGGGGTGGGCTATCAGGCTTATCAGGCCATGATTGCCCTCGGCTCCGGCGGCTGGACCGGGCTCGGTCTGGGCAACGGCAGGCAAAAGCTCGGCTTTGTGCCGGAAGATCACACCGATTTCATCTTCTCCATCATTGGGGAGGAACTGGGCTTGATGGCAACCCTGTTCATTTTACTGGCCTTCGTGGTCATTGTGATTTGCGGAATTTACATCGCGCTCAACGCGCGTGACACATTCGGCTTTTTGCTGGGCACCGGCATTACACTTTTAATCGGTTTGCAGGCGGCGATTAACATTGGGGTCGTGACCAGCGCGTTGCCCAACAAAGGCCTGCCGCTGCCGTTCATCAGCTACGGTGGCTCCAATCTCATGGCCATGTTTACCTGTGTGGGGATTTTGTTCAGCATTGCGCGCCATGCCCAGGTGCGCGAACGCGTTGCCACCACCGCCATCACCACCGACGAACTTCCCTCTGCCCAATCCACATGACCCGGTCCGGAGCCAAAGCGCCCTTCGTCGCCATCGCCTGCGGCGGCACGGGCGGGCATCTCTTTCCGGGTCTGGCCGTCGCCGAACAACTCACCCAACGTGGCTGTGCCGTCACGCTGCTCATTTCGCCCAAGGAGGTGGATCAGCAGGCCGTGAAATCTGTTCGCGGCGTGGATATCGTCACGCTGCCTGCCGTCGGGTTGCAAAATCGCAATTATCTGTCGTTTGGGCGCAGCTTCTGGCAATCGTGGCGCGCGGCGCGGAAAATTTTCCGGTTGCAACCGCCGCATGCGGTTCTGGCCATGGGCGGCTTCACCAGCGCACCGCCGGTTCTTGCCGCAAAAAAATCCGGCGCCTGCACCTTTCTCCATGAGTCCAACACCATTCCCGGACGCGCGAACCGTCTGCTCGCGCGTTTTGTGGATGAGGCGTTTGTCGGATTTTCCGAGACGGCGGCCGGGCTGGGAGCGCGCAAAGTCACGCACACCGGCACGCCGGTGCGCCCCCAATTTCAGCAGCGTGAGCCCGGTGCGTGCCGCGCCGCGCTGGGTCTGGATCCACAGCGCCCCGTCATTTTGGTGATGGGTGGCAGCCAGGGCGCCAGCGCCATCAACGAAATCATCCTGGCCGCCGTGCCGTTGCTGGCCGGGCGCGCTGCCACCTGGCAATGGCTGCACCTTACCGGTGCGGGCCAGGTTGAAAAGGTGGCTGAAACCTATGCCCGACTCGGCTTTAAGGCCGTCGTTCGTCCCTTTCTCGCGGAAATGGACCTGGCGTTGGGCGCGGCCACGGTCGCGGTAAGCCGCGCCGGGGCTTCATCCCTGGCCGAAATTGCGGCCGTGCGGTTGCCGGCGCTGCTCGTGCCTTTTCCCGCTGCGGCCGATGATCATCAATTCCATAACGCGCGTGCGTTTGAAACCACAGGGGCCGCCCGGCTGGTCGAGCAAAAGAATGCAACGCCGGCAGGCGTGGTGGCCATCCTGGACGAACTGGTCGAAAACCAGGCCGCCCGCGCGGTCATGCAGACGGCACTCGCGGAATGGCACGCACCGCGAGCGGCCGAGCAGATCGCCAGCACCATTTTGAAAGCCATTGACGAACCGTCCGGTCTGGCCGGGCGGAGCGGGGAAAAATCCGCCGGGCACGGCGGACTGAATTTGATGGTTGTGGCATGAGGACAGCAACCTGCCGGTTGGAAACACCGATGACATCCGCTGAGTTAATTGCCGCTGAACTGGCCGGGTGCGTTTCGCGCGCCGCGGTTGTTCGCCGCGACGAACCCATGGCGAAACACACCACCCTGCGCGTTGGCGGCCCGGCGGACCTGTATGTTGAGCCGGCGTTGGAAGAGGACCTAACCGGCATTTTGAAAGTTTGCAACGCGCACGGCCTGCCGTTCCTTGTGGTCGGCCGCGGCTCGAATTTGCTGGTGCGCGACGGTGGCTATCGCGGTTTGATCCTTTGCCTGGCGCACCTGAATTTCAGCCGGATTGAGGTTGACGGCGAACGCTTGCGCTGCGGGGCGGGCGCAAAATTGAAGAACGTGGCGGTGGAGGCCCGACGAAACGGTTTGGGCGGCCTGGAATTTCTGGAAGGCATTCCCGGGAGCGTTGGCGGCGCGTTGCGGATGAACGCGGGCGCGATGGGCAGCCAGACGTTCGATGTGGTCGAGTCGGTGCGGCTGATGGACTGGGATGGCAATGTTCACGACCTCGCGCCGAAGGCAATGGCGGTTGAATATCGCAGCTGTGACACGTTAAAAAATCACATCGCGCTCGGCGCGGTGTTCAAATGCCTGTCTGCGCCCCGGGGAGAGATCGAAGCGCGCATGGAGGCGTTCAGCGAAAAGCGTTGGGCATCACAGCCCGCCGCTCCCAGCGCCGGTTGCATGTTCAAGAACCCCGGCCAGATTCCGGCGGGCAAATTGGTGGATGAACTGGGCTTGAAAGGCGCACGCGTTGGCGGCGCAAGGGTGTCCGCCGAGCACGGCAATTTCATCGTGAATGACGGGACCGCCACGGCGCGCGACGTGTTGGAATTGGTTGACATTGTGAAAGCGAAGGCCAAGGTTGAACGCGGCATTGAGTTGCAGACGGAAGTTGAAATCGTCGGCGAGGAATGAAGCAAAAATTGCACATCGCGGTGATGTTGGGCGGGCCCGGTGCGGAGCGGGAAGTATCGTTGCGTTCCGGGACGGCGGTGGCCAGGGCGCTGCGTTCGCTCGGCCATGAGGTGGTTGAAATTGATCCCCAAAACCGTGAATTCGATTTGCCCGGCGGAACCGGGGTGGTGTTTCTGGTGTTGCACGGCACTTATGGCGAGGACGGAACGGTTCAACGGCAGCTTGAACGGCGCGGCGCGGTTTACACGGGCTGCGATGCGGAGGCGAGCCGCATTGCCTTCGACAAGGTGCTGACTAAGCAGCGTTGTGTCGAAGCTGGAATTCCGACGGCGAAATTTCTGGTCGCGGATTCGGTTAAAACCCCGTGGCCGAAGGATTGGCGGCCGCCGCTGGTGGTGAAACCGGTGCGGCAGGGCTCCAGCGTCGGATTACAGTTTGTTGAACGCGTTGAGGATTGGCAAACTGCGCTGACGGAAGCCTTGAAGTTCGATTCGGAGATTTTAGTTGAGGAAAAAATCGTCGGCCGCGAAACCACGGTTGGCATTCTGGGGGGTGAACCGCTGCCGGTGGTCGAAGTGCGGCCCAAGGTTGGCAGCTACGATTATCGCAACAAATATACGGCGGGTTGCACGGATTATTTCTGCCCGGCGCCCTTTGATGCGGCGACGACGCGGCGGATCCAGGACGCGGCGCGCGGTGCCTTCGAGGCGATTGGCGGGCGGGATTATGCGCGCGTGGACGTGATGGTGCGTGCCGGCGGCGAGCCGGTGGTGCTGGAGGTCAACACGCTGCCCGGCATGACGGAGACCAGTTTGTTGCCCAAGGCAGCGGCGGCGGCGGGATTGGATTACGCCCAGCTTTGCCAGCGCATGGTGGATTTGGCGTTGCAAAGAAATGAAAAGCCAAAAATGAAACGGGCAAAATCGCCCGAGTTCGCGGCGTGAATCCGCCGGCGGTTCCTTATTTTGAATTGAACCATGTGGTTTAAACCTGGACCAAAAAACCGGCGATTGGGCCGGCGGCACGTGCTCGACGTGAAGCTGCGTTCCCGCCAGGTGCAGGCGACCCGCATGCGGTTGGGGGCCGTGGTGCTGGCGGTCACGTTTGGCACGGTGTTCGGTCTTTATTTGTTCTGGTGCGCGGGCGAATGGGCGCTCGACAAGTTCGTCTATGACAATTCCGAGTTTGCCATCCAGCGCGTGGACGTGCAGACGGACGGGGTGATTGCACCGGACCAGTTGCGCCGGTGGTCGGGGGTGAAGCCCGGCGACAACCTGATGGCGCTGGATCTGGGGTCGGTCAAGCGGAACCTGGATCTCGTGTCGACCATTGGCTCTGTTTCCGTCGAACGCGTGCTGCCGGGCACGTTGCGGATTCGCGTGATGGAACGCCAGCCGGTCGCGCAGGTGGACATCCCGCACGCCGGTCCGGCGGGCGGCATCGTGGTGACCGTGTATCAACTCGATGCGGACGGTTATGTCATGCAACCGCTGGATCCCCGCCTGTGCGTGATTCCCCTGGCGCAGGTTCGGGACCAATTGCCGGTGATCGCGGGTTTGAATGTGTATCAATTGCAGCCGGGGCAGCGGGTTGAATCGCCGCAGGCGCTCGCCGCCTTGCAATTGATCGGCGACTTTGACCGCTCGGTAATGGCGGGGCTGGTGAATTTGCGGCGCCTTGACGTAGCGTCGCCGGGCGTGATCGTGGCCACGACGGGGCAGGGCGGCCAGATTACTTTTGGCCTCGACAACCTGGATCAACAATTGCAACGCTGGCGCGAGATTTACGATTTGGGACAACGCATGAACCGGGCGATTGCAGCAGTTAATCTGGCGGTTTCCAACAACGTTCCCGTTCGTTGGATGGAAGCCGTCGCCGCGCCGTCCGCTTTGCCCCGCGCGAACACCCCCCCACTTATCCGGAGGAAAAATGTTTGATGATTCATCCATCATTGTCGGTTTGGAAATTGGCACTTCGAAAGTCTGCGCGGTCGTTGGCGAACGGGGTGCCGACGGCACGCTGAATGTCATCGGCCTCGGCCAGTCCCGCTCGCGGGGCGTGCGCAAGGGCGAAGTCGCGGACACCACCCAGGCCGAGGAGGACGTGCGCAACGCCATCGTCGAAGCCGAGCAAATGGCCGACGTGGAGATTCGCAACGTGTATCTCGGCGTGACGGGCGGACATATCCGCGGCTTTAACAATCGTGGCGTGCATCCGGTGGTCTCCGCCGATCGCGAGATTTCCGAGGATGACGTGCAGGACGTGATCAAAAACGCGAAGGCGATCAATTTGCCCACGGAAAACAACGTCGTTCATGCCATCCGCCAGCACTTTTTCGTGGACGGCCAGGATGGCGTGACGAATCCGGTCGGGATGCTGGGGTCGCGCCTGGAGGTGGACGTTCATGTGGTCCACGGCAACACGAACCGTTTGCAGAATGCCATCCGGCTGGTGAAGGGGCTGCAGTTGGAAGTGGACGAAATTGTGTTCAATGGCCTGGCCTCGTCGCTCGCGCTGTTGACCGGCGATCAGAAGGAGCTTGGCGCCCTGGTGATTGACATCGGCGGCGGTACGACCGATTACGTCGTGTATGCCGGCGGCGTCATCCGGCATACCGGTGTGCTGGCCATCGGTGGCGATCATGTTTCCAATGACCTGGCTTACGGCTTGAAAGTGCCGTTGAGCCGCGCGGAAAAGCTCAAACTCGAGCACGGCTCGGCGTTGTTGAACGAGGAAACCCGGGGCCGGAACGTCACCGTCACCAATGAACTCGGCCTGCCGCTGAAGACCGTCAACGTCGAACATTTGCAGCGCATCATGTCGCTGCGGCTGGAGGAAATCTTTCAGCTGGTGGCGCAGGATTTGGAGCAGGCCGGGCTGTTCGATTATTTGCGCGCGGGCGTTTTTCTCTGCGGCGGCGGCGCGCGGATTCCGCAAATCGCCAAACTCGCGGAGCACGTTTTGCAAATGCCGGTTTCGCTGGGCCAGACCAATTCCGTCAGCGGCCTCAAATCCGCACTCGACCAGCCGGAGTTTGTGACCGCCATCGGCCTGGTGAAGTTTGGCTCGTTCAAGACGCGCAAACGTGAAGGCAAAACGTCGCTGACGGAGGGCATCAAAGGTGCCTTCGGCCGCTTTTGGCACAGACCTTGAATCCCTTTCCTGTCATGAAACCCCATAACTTAAAGTCCTGCCATGATGCGTGAGCCAACCGATTTGCCCGCCGCCCATCCGGCCAGGATGTCCACCGCCAAAATATTCGGCGTCGGCAATGCCGGCGTCGGCCTGCTCGCCGCCATTAACGGCGAGGATTTCGCCGGTGCGGCTTTCGCGGCGGTCAACACGGACGCGGCTTCGCTGGCGGCTTCGTCCGCCGCGCTGAAGATTCAGCTCGAAAACAGGCTCTTGCGGGGCATGGGCACGGGCGGCGATCCTGAACGCGGCCGCGCAATGGCCGAGGAACAGTTTGCCACCCTCAAAAGCGCTTGTGAGGGCGCCGAGGTGATATTCATTGTTGCCGGGCTGGGCGGTGGCGCGGGCAGCGGCATCAGCCCCGTGCTCGCGCGTGCGGCGAAGGAAACCGGCGCATTGGTGCTGGCCTTTGTGACGCTGCCGTTTGGCTGCGAAGGCAACCGCCGCCAGCAACAGGCGCAGCAAAGTTTGCAGCAGCTCAAATCCGTCGCCGATGGCGTTGTCTGCCTGCCGTGCCAGAAGACCTTCAAGTTGATTGACGAGAACACCAGTGTGCTCGACACGTTTCGCATCACCGGCGATTTGCTGGTCGAGGGCGTGCGCGGTGTGTGGCGTTTGCTTACCCGGCCCGGTTTGATTCAGATTCATTTTGCCGATTTATGCACCCTGCTGCGCGACCGTCATTCCGAAAGCGCATTTGCGTCCGTCGAGGCCTCCGGTCCGGCGCGCTCGCGCGAGGTGGTGGAGAAGTTGCTCTCCCATCCGTTGCTGGACGAAGGCCGCGCCCTGGCGGAGTCCGATGCGGTGCTGGTGAGCTTGATGGGGGGCAAGGATATGACCATGGCCGAGGTGGGCCGCGTGATGGAGCAAATCAGCCGTCATTGCGAACGCGCCCAGATCATCATGGGCGCGGCGGTGGACGAAACGTTGAAAACCCGTCTGTCCGTGACCATCATTGCGGCGAAACAATCCAGTCCGATGCCGGCGGCGGAATCGCCGGCCGGCGCGCCATCCCCGGCGCTGGAAAGTGATTTGGCTGAACCAACGGCTGCGCGCGGGTCGGGACGGTCGGCGTCGCGCTGTTTTCCTGCCACCGGGTCATTGACGCCGGAGCAACGTGAACAAGTCATCGCCCGGCGCGGCCGGAAAGGTGCTGCCAAGATGCGCCAGGCGCAGTTGCCGCTGGCGATTATTTCCAAGGGCCGTTTCGACAAAAGCGAGCCGACGATTCACAAGGGCGAAGACCTCGACATCCCGACCTACATCCGCCGCGGCGTGGCGTTGAACTGATTCAATACTTCTTCGACCAGTTGGCCAACACTCCATTGGCGTCAAAGGTGAGTTGCAGATACTGGTTGTTGAAGGCGGGGGTGAGGTTCGGGCCTGCACCGAATCCGTTGTTCAGGCCGTTATTGGGCTGGCTGGTGACACCATTGGGCGGGACAAACCATTTAGACTCGATGGCGCCGGAACTGAGCCGGACCTGCCGGTTCGGAGGGCCAAGTTCATTGATGGCCTGGGCGTAAGTGTAATGCCCGACCCGGCTGTTCCAGTCAACCGGCGGGATTGTTGCACAGCCAGTAATGAAGGCGATGGCAAGGAATAAAGCAGCCGACAATGAATCTTCCACGGCGGAGCTCAATTTCATGAGAATAATTTAGCTCAAAAGACCCTGCCTGCCAACCCCGTTTGAGACCTGTGCAAATCTCAATGGCGAACCGGAGTGCGGGCGGCTCGCCCGCGTGTTTCTGGGCTTCGATCATGCGGACCGGCCGCCCGCGCTCCGGTTGCCGGGGACTTTGTTTGGTTACCCGGCCTTTCCACCTCAATGGGCCGGGTGGAAGGAGCGTACGTATTTGGCCAGCGCTTCAATCTCGGACGGGGACAATTTCTTTTCAAAAGCGGGCATCACGCTTGGCCCGGTTTTGATGGCATTGATGATCTGGCTGTCGGTGGTGTCCGCCTGCCATTTCGCGTTGGTCAGATTCTGCGCCCCGACCAGCCAGCCGTGGAAGGTATGGGCGCGGCCGTTCTGGCCGTGACAGACGATGCAATTTTCGGTGAACAAACCGCGGGCATCCACCTTGTCCGCGGGACAATTTGCCTGTTGGATGGTCAGGGGGCCGGTGGACGCGCAGCCCGAAATCACCAGGGCAGATACCCCGATGGCAATCGGCAGGAACAGGATGGCAATTTTATTTTTCATGCTCGGTTTCAGGTTGTGCGCCGGTTTTCATTTTTGAAACCGGCTCGAACCTTGCGGACGCTGGCGCCTGGTGATTTCAAGGTTGCGGGTTGTCTTTGCGCGGAAAGAGCGGCGCGGGTTCGCCGATTTTGTGGCCGGGTTGCAATCCGCCCCAGGCGGCTTCGGAAAATTTGTCCGGTGCGCCGGTCAGACCGAGTTGTGCGTAAATCTTCGTCGCCGTGCCGGGCAGGAATGGCCAGAGTAAAACGGCCAGTACGCGGCAGGTCTCGGCGAGATTGTAGAGCACCTCGTCGAGCCGTTTGGCCTGGGCGGGATCCTTGGCCAGGCTGAACGGCTTGGTCTGGTCCACATATTGGTTGGCACGGGTGATGAGTCCCCAGATGCTTTGCAGCGCGGACTGCAGTTGGTTTTGCCTGAGCAGCCCGTGGGTCTCCTCCGTGGCCTGGGTGGCAGCAGTGATCAGCTCATCATGCCTCGGCGGCACGACGCCGGCGCGGTAGCGCTTGAGCATCGAGAGCGAACGGTTCACCAGGTTGCCCAGGCCGTTGGCGAGTTCGGCCTGGTAACGCGCCTTGAACCCGGCATCGGTCCAGTTGCCGTCCGGGCCGATGTCCAGTTCGCGCAAAACATAAAAGCGAAAGGCGTCCAGGCCCCATTCGTCAATGACCGCCATCGGGTCAACAATGTTGCCGGTGCTCTTGCTGATTTTGGCGCCTTCCTTCTGCCACCAGCCGTGCACGAGAATTTGTTTCGGCAGCGGCAGGCCCATGGCCTTGAGCATGATCGGCCAGAATACGGCGTGAAATTTCAGAATGTCCTTGCCGATGACATGGATGTCGGCCGGCCACAATCCAAATTCGGAGTTTGGAGTTCGGAGCTTGGAGTTCGATGCGGCCAGAATGGTGGCATCGCCGTGGGCGGCGGGGATGCTGATGTAGTTCACCAGCGCGTCGAACCAGACGTAGGTGACGAAATCCTGGTCGAACGGCAGGGGAATGCCCCAGTTCAGCCGTGCCGCCGGCCGCGTGATGCAAAGGTCTTCAAGCGTGCTGTTTTTGAGAAAGCCCAGCACTTCGTTGCGCCGGTAATCGGGCTGCACAAACGATGGATTCGCCTCGAGATAATCAATCAGCCACTGCTGCTGGTCCCGCAGCTTGAACCAGTAGTTGCTTTCCTCCAGTTCAATGACCTCGCCGTAGGCCGGATCGAATGTGCCGTCGGGCAGACGGTCCTTGTCGGTCAGAAAAGTCTCCTCTTTCGTCGAGTAAAAGCCCTTGTAGGTCTTCTGGTAAAATTGTCCGTCGGCGTGAAGTTTGGCCAGAATCGCCTGGACGAATTCCTTGTGACGCGGCTCGGTGGTGCGGACAAAATCGTCGTTGGTCAGTTCCAGTTTTTTTGCAAACGCCTTCCAATCCGCCGCCAGTTGGTCGCAGTAAGCCTGCGGCGTCCTGCCTTCGGCGATGGCGGCCTGCTGGACCTTCTGGCCGTGTTCGTCAAGGCCGGTCAGAAAAAAAACCTCCTGGCCCAGACTGCGCCGCGACCGCGCGATCACGTCGGCGATGATCTTTTCGTAAGCATGGCCGAGATGCGGCTGGCCGTTCACGTAATCAATCGCGGTGGTGATGTAAAACCGTTTGTTCATTCAAAATCCAGTGTGACGGACAAACGCGGCGTTGGCAATCTCCCCATTCTTCCTCGTCGTCGTGCTCGTTCTAGTAATCGGAAGGTCGAGGACGAGAACGGGCCGGAGGACGAGGAGGATTTCAATTGCCGTAGTCCGGTTCCTTGCTACACTGTGCTTCGGCTGTGGCGGAAAACCAGCCGTAACCAAAAACCGCATGAACCACGAACTTTCCAGCTTTGCCGCGCGCCTGCGCGAAGCCATTCACGGTAGGGACGCCGCGCTGCGGCGTCCGGTCGGTGCCGCGCGCCGACCCTACCCGGAACTGAAATTTGACTCGCTTGCGCTCGAGCTTTTCGCACTCCAATTCCAACACAACACCGCTTATCGAAAAATCTGCGAAGCGCGGGGCCTTACACCGGGAATCGTGGAGCACTGGACCCAAATTCCCGCGGTACCAACATCTGCATTCAAGGAACTGGAGCTTTCGTGCATTCCGCCGGAAGAGCGTGATACTGTCTTTCATTCCAGCGGCACGACCGGGCAGGAGCCCAGCCGCCACTATCATTGCCGGGAGTCTTTAAAAGTTTACCAGGCTTCGTTGTCAACTTGGTTTCTGGCAAATGTTCTGCCTGATTTACGATTTACGATTTACGATTTACGATTGCTTTGCCTTACGCCACCACCGGAGCAGGCACCACATTCATCGTTGGTCCACATGTTTGAAGCTGTGCGGCAAAAAATTGGCGCAGTGGAACCGGCATTCGTCGGTGAAATTGCGCCCGACGGTTCCTGGGCATTGGATTTTGATGCCGCGCCGGCCGCGCTGGCCGACAACTCAAAACTTAAAACTCAAAATCCAAAACTTATTTTAGGCACGGCATTTTCATTTGTGCATCTGCTGGATTTTCTGGGCGAACACCATTTGCGGTTCCAGCTTCCGCCAGGGTCGCGGGTCATGGAAACCGGCGGCTACAAAAATCGCTCGCGTTCGATGCCAAAGGAGGAACTGCACGCGCTTATCACGGAGCGGCTGGGCGTTCCGCCCGAAAATATCGTGTGCGAATACGGCATGAGCGAGTTGAGTTCGCAAGCTTATGCCCCGGGAGCGCCGGCTTCCAGCCGGCGTGTTTTTACAGGTGCAACCAAGCGACCCGCCGGCTGGAAGCCAGCGCTCCCGGTACCGTTGCATTTCCCGCCTTGGGCGCGGGTACAACTAATTTCGCCGGAGACCGGACGCGAAGTGACGAATGGCGAAACGGGTTTGATTCGCATTTTTGATCTGGCCAACGTCTTTTCCGTGCTGGCCGTTCAAACGGAGGATTTGGGCATCCGCCGGGGTGATGGCTTTGAATTGCTGGGCCGCTCCCCGTTGGCCGAACCGCGCGGCTGTTCATTGATGTCTCACTCTGAACTCCGCACTCCGCACGCCGCGCTCAAATGAATCTGCCCAACTATTTTCTCGCCGATCTGCCGCCGGAAGCCGTGTTGTCGCCGGCCCTGCTGACAGAGGCGTGTCAGACGCTGAAGCGCAATCGCGAACTTTACCTGGCCGGGCGTTCGACGGAACAACTGGTGAAAGTCTTGAGCGACGTGGCGGAAGCCTGGCGGAAACCCGACAACACCTTCCGGCACCTGGCGCTGGAAATCGGCCCGGCGGAAACCGGTTTTTCCATCGCCACACTGAAACGCGGCCTGGACGCCTTCTTTCGGCAAATCACCCGCGACAATTTACAGGCGTTACTGGCCCAGGACCTGGGCGCGGATTCGTGTCACGCGTCACTTGTCATGTGTCATGACCCCGGTCACTCGTCAGCCGCCACCCGTCACTTTTGGCGCGGACCGGAATTCCTCATTCATATCGCCGCCGGTAATATTCCGAACCCGACCCTGACCAGCATCGTGCTGGGCCTGCTCGCCCGCTCGGCGCAGTTCGTGAAATGTGCCGGCGGCTCGGCGTGGTTGCCGCGGCTGTTTGCGCATTCGCTCTACGAGGCGGACTCCAAGCTGGGCGCGTGCCTGGAAATTGCCGAATGGCCCGGCGGAAACGCTGATTTGGAAAGCGTCTTGTTTGCCGAGGCTGATTGCGTCACCGCGACCGGCAGTGATGAAACGCTGGCGGCCATTCGCTCGCGGTTGCCGGCGTCCACGCGCTTTCAGGGTTACGGTCATCGTGTGAGTTTTGGCTTTGTGACGAATGAGGTTTTATCCCATGCGAACGCGCCGCGAATGGCCGCCCGCGTGACGGACGACGTGGTGGCGTGGAACCAGCTCGGCTGCCTTTCGCCGCATGTGGTTTACGTTCAAACCGGTGGCGCAGTGTCGCCGGAACGATTTGCGGAGTTGCTGGCGGATGAACTGGCCCGGCGCGAACAGACCGAGCCGCGCGGCGAGCTGGCCACACCGCATGCGGCGGCCATCGCGTCGCGTCGGGGCATTTACGAGGTGCGGGCGGCGCATTCGCCCGAAACTCTGATGTGGCACAGCAAGGAGTCCACGGCGTGGACGGTGGTTTTTGAAGCGGATGCGCGTTTTCAGATCTCGTGCCTGAACCGGTTCATTTATGTCAAGCCAGTGAAGGATTTGACCGGGCTGCTGCAACACGCCGAGGTTGTGCGCGGGAAGGTTTCAACAGTCGGCATTGCCGCAGCGGAGCCTCAGGCGGAGGAACTGGCCGGGCAACTGGCGCGCTGGGGCGCGACGCGGGTGTGTCCGCTCGGCCAGATGCAAAATCCGCCGTTGACCTGGCGGCACGACGGCCGGCCGGCGCTGGGCGATTTGGTCACTTGGACGGATTGGGAAAAGTGAATAGTCAGTAGTCGGTAGTCAGCGGTCAGTAGTTTTGTGCTGCGGAACCGCTTGGTGGCCAGCTGCTGACTGTTAACTACTGACCACTGACTTTTGAAAAAAATGAAAATGGAATTACGAAAAACGTTTCAGTTCGAGGCGGCGCACCTGTTGCCGCGGCTGCCGAAATCGCACAAATGCCGGCGATTGCACGGACACAGCTTTGTGGTCGAGGTTGTCGTGGCCGGCGAGTGTGACGCGAAGCTCGGCTGGCTGATGGATTACGCGGACATCACCGCGGCGTTCAAGCCGGTTTGGGAAAAACTGGACCACCGCTATTTGAACGAAATCCCCGGGCTTAAAAACCCCACCAGCGAGGAAATCGCGGTCTGGATCTGGAACAAGCTGAAACCAAAACTACCTCTACTCGCGGAAGTTGTCGTGGCCGAGACCTGCACGGCCCTGGCGGTCTATCGCGGTGAATAATTCCATTTTCGGAGGGACGAGTTACACGAGTCCCCATTCGGATCCCGGAGTTTGAAGTCAGGGACTCGTGTAACTCATCCTTCCGAAGCGTTAAGGCGAATAAACCATGTTCGTGCCGCTGAACGGGTCTTGCGGGATGGCTTTGAGATAATCCGGCACCAAATCGGTGACGCTCGTGGGACGATGGCCTTTGTCCAATTCGTAGGCCCGCGCGGCAAGGTCTATGATCAGCTGGCGTGTCTGGCTTTGCTGCTTCTCGAAATGCTGTTCGGCATTTTGGAATATCTTTTCCAGGGAATGGCGATCCATCAATCTAACCAACTCGTAGCGGATTCCGGTAAAGGTCCGGCGCGACCAATCACGTTCCTGTTGCATGACATCGTCCCAGGTTTGCCGTTGGGCATCCAGAGTTTCCAGCGTGACGGCGGTTTCACAGCAGGTTTTTGCGTCCAGTTGGCCGACGGCCTTTTGCAAATTGGCGACGCCAACTGCTTCAATGGCGGTGCCGACCAGTTGATCGATGAGGGCGCCACCGCGTGAAGACTCGTTGCCCAGATGAATAGTGTCCAGATAAAACCGTGCGGCATCACCGGGACGGTTTTCCATTTCCGCCAGACGACCTTCCGCAACGAAGGCGTGCGCAAGCCGTTTCAGGGCGGCGAGTCGATCCTGAAATGCCGACGGATCGGGGGAGTAATCCAATGGCACTCTGCATTTCTGTTGCAAGCCGGATTCGGCTGTTTGAAGCACCTCGGCATGCTCGTTTATCAATTCACGTAAGTTTGCCGAAGAAAATCCATCATAGTTATCAAAATCATTCGATACCATGTTTCCCGCTTTCACCAAATCCTCATATCCATTGGGATTGGGCAGGGGCGGGATGGGCGGCAGCGGCTCCGCATCCCAGAACAGCAGCAGGCCAAGCAGAAAAATAAAGGGTGCGGCGATGACGGAGAAGGCCATCAGCCGGTTGCGGGTTCTGAGGGTCATGCTGGAGGCAGATTCGCAAAAAATCCGACGGCGTCAATCATTCGATTATGTTTGATTTGCCTCCGGGAGCGCGGGCTTTCGCCCGCTTCGGTGCACAAATGGCTGGCGACAGTGAAGCGGCATAAATGCCGCGCTCCTTGAATCCAGACATTATAAATCATTCAGATGTTGACGCGGTGCGGCAAATTCATTTAACCAATGCCGTCAATTTAAGAAACCTATAAATTCCATGGCAACCCCGGCAAACTCGACTCCCTTGCAGGACAAACTGATTGATTACGTCATCAGCCACAGCGGCGCGCTCATTTCGGCGCTGGCGGTCATTATTTTCGGCCTGGTTGCCGCCGGCTGGATCGGCAAGCTGATTGACCGGTGGTTGACGCACCGGGCGATGGAACAACCCATGCGGACGCTCCTCGTCCGCATTGTGAAGCTGTTCATTTTTGCCATGGCGCTGGTCATTGCGCTCGGAACCGCCGGGATGGATGTGACGGCCTTGATCGCCGGTGTCAGCGTGGCCGGTGTTGGCGTCGGACTGGCCTTGCAGGGCGTGCTCGGAAATCTCGTCGCCGGCCTGACCATTATTTTCACCAAACCATTTCGCGTGGGCGAATGGATTGAAATCGCCGGCGTGTCGGGGCAGGTGACCAAAATCGAACTCTTCTCGACCGCGCTGGTGCATACGGATCAGTCGCGGGTGGTGGTTCCCAACCGGAAAATCGTCGGTGAAATCCTGCACAACTATGGCAACGTCCGGCAGCTCGACCTTTCCGTCGGTGTGGCCTACGGGACGAATCTGAATGATGCCACGGCCATCGTACGCCGCGTGCTCGCCACCAACCCGCGCGTGCTCACGGAACCCGCACCCGTGGTCGGCGTAACCATGCTGGCCGATTCCTCCATCAACATCGCCATCCGGCCGTGGATAAAAGTGAGCGATTACGTTTCGGCGCAGGGGGAAATCAATCAGGCCATTGCGGAACAACTGCGTGCGGCCAACATCTCCATTCCGTTTCCGCAACGTGAAGTGCGGATGCTTAACAGCGTGTAGCGCCAATCATCCGTTGGCTCACGCCTTGGCGTGGGCTGTCTCTGCGTGAATTTTCGCCAGGGCATCGGCCAGCGCGGCCCAATCGGATTCCTTGGTCTCCCAGCCGCTGCTGAAACGCAGCACCCGATGCGCCTCGGCTGCCTTGAAATGCATGGCGGCGAGCACGTGCGACGGTTCCTCCTTGCCGGTGGTGCAGGCTGAGCCGGTGGAAACCGCAAAACCGGCCTTGTCGAGCTTCGAAACCCAGCGGAGCTGGCTGCCTTCCGGCACGAGCGCCGAAACGGTGTTCCATAATCGCGGCGAACCCGCGCCGACAATTACCGCACCGGGCAGTTTGAGCAGAAGCTGCCGCTCGAAATTCTCGCGCCACACAACGCGCAAAATATGTTCGCTGCGCGCGAGCTGCTTTTCGCGCGCTTCCAGCGCCGCCAGCATCGAGAGAATAATCGGGACATTTTCAGTTCCGGCGCGCTGCCCGCGTTCCTGTTTGCCGCCGATAATGAGCGGCGTGACGTGGGTTTTGGCCGGGACTTTCAGGAAACCAATCCCGCGCGGCCCGCCAAATTTGTGCGCCGCGCCGCTGAGAAAATCGCATTCGCCCAGACCTTTGGCGGGCATCTTGCCGAGCCACTGCACGGAATCGCTAAAGAACGGCACCTCGTATTGGCGGCAGATGGCCAGCGCCTCGCGCCACGGCTGAATCACCCCGGTTTCGTTGTTCGCGGCCATCACGGCGACGAGCCCCGGCCGCACGTCGGCGAGTTCGGCGGTCAGCCAGTCCAGATCAATCACCCCGGCGCGGGTGACGGGAATCAATTTCGCGCGTTTGCCGAAATATTTCCTGGACGATTCCATCACGCACGGATGTTCGATGGGAGAAACCCACACCTCGGCCTTGGGATCCAGCACCTGCGCAAAGTGGTGCATGGCCATGTTGTTGGCCTCGGTCGCGCCGCTCGTCCAGATGATTTCGTTGGGCGGACAGCCAAGGAACGCGGCGAGCTTTTCGCGTGCCTCGATCATGGCCTTGCTGGCCGCCGCGCCGAATTGGTGCGGACTCGACGGGTTGCCGGCGACGTGCTCGGTGGCATTCAGCCAGGCCTCGCGCGCCTCGCGCATGACCGGCGCGGTGGCGTTGTGGTCAAAATAAATCATTGGGCGGATAAGATACTATTGGATGCCGCGCTGGCGAGATTTTTAATCGTTGCTAGGTGTTTTATTGCGCTTCCCGGGCGCGGTAGAACTGCCGGTTGTGATTGGTTGCGGCAGTGTCCACGATGGAAAAGGAATTGCTTGAACTCCAATTGGTGCTGAACACGATCCACGCTGTCAGGTTGCTCGAGGCTTCGACAAAATTCGTCCGGCCCGGCACGACACCAGAGACGTTCAGGCAAAACGTACCGTTGGTGGTTGTGCCGCCGGGGCTGAGGGAGAACTTCGTGAACAGGTCGGCCAAATCCGTGGCGTTCGCAGCGTCTCCCAGCCACGGCGAAACACCGAAGATTTCCTGCAACGTCCGCACCAACGAGCTGTGGGTGCAGGCAATGGTATTGAAATAGCCTTCGCCCCGCGCCAACGGCGAAACAAGGATCAGGCCGATGGGACCATCGCTGCCATTTTCACCCTCATCCCAGGTGATGAACAACGCGCCATGGTTGGAGTAAGCTTCAGAGTTGAGAATCTTTGGGACCTCGCTGGCGAGCCAGTCGTCCGTCTGCCGGACGGAATTATTGTCCGGCGCACAAACGTCGTGTCCATTATGGCACAGGTTGGGTGAGATGAAGTTGTAGCGCGCGACGGAATTATTTGCGAGGTCACCCGCCAGTTCGGCATATGGCCGGATATGGGCGAGTCCGTACGGATCATTCGGATTATTTGTGCCAGTCACGTCGTCGAAAAAAACGAACGGATCATGTCTGGGCACGTAGCCGTTGGTGGGTGTCAGCGGCACGACCGTGCCCGTGATGTCCTCCTGGTAGGCTTTCCAGGAAATGCCCGCGTTGCGAAGTTGCGTGACGAGGTGGTGGGTGGTGCTCTGGTGATTGTAGGCCGGATCGTTGTCATCCAAAACCCCGAAATTTGTTCCCGCCTCGAGCCAGAGATAATTTGGCTCGCTCGGATGCAGGCCGGGCGGGTTGTAATACTGTTCACAATGCGACGCCATCGGCAGCAGTGTTCCATTGATGAACGGGGCGTCCACGCTGCCTTTGAAGTCGGACCAGTTATGGTTTTCAAGCAGGATCACGAACACGGTTTGAACCGGCGGCAGATTTCCCGCGTGTGCCGCCACCGCCAAAATCAGCGCTGCCAGCGCGGTTTGAAGCGGCTTCATAATAAACCTCAAGATAACGAGAAATGCGAAGAGGTAAAGCGCCCTTATCGGCCGGCCCTGGCCGTCAACAAACGTAAAATCTTACGATGTGCGCTGCCGAAGGCCAGTCCCTGCATCTGCGCTGGCGTTTGCCAAATTCCGACTCCGGCGGGGCAAGTTACACGGGCCCCTGACTTTGCCGGCTTGGAATGGGGATCCGTGCAACTCGTCCCTCCGAGGTTCACGCGATAAGCTTCCAGGGTAATGCGATAACGCGTGATGGAATGTTTTATGGTGCAAAGCGGTTTGACGTCACGGAGTTCGATTCCAATTTTTTTTGCGGCCTGCGCCAACGCGGTAGCGGCTGGCGGGACGCCCGCCGCTACTTCCACATTCGGAAATTCCCACAAATGGGCGTTCACAACGCCGGCCGGCCGTTGGCGGATGAGAAAACGCCCATTCCGTCCGACCACCACGGCGACAAAGTGGCGGGCTGTGGCGGCTTCGCGTTTGCCGAGGTTGGGCAGTTCGTCCACGCGATTTTCCCGGAAGGCGACGCAAAGCTTTTTTACCGGGCAAACCCCGCATTGCGGATTTCGCGGCGTGCAAACCAGTGCGCCGAGTTCCATCAGGGATTGATTTAAAAAGGAACAAGAATTCATTTCGCGCGAAGACCGCGAAGGTCGCGAAGCATTTTGTTCCTTCGTTTCCTTCGCGGTCTTCGCGCGACAAACCAGTTGTTTTGCAATTTGCCAAAGCCACGCGTTCGTTTCCTTCTCTTTCGGGTTTTCGGCAATGCCAAATACGCGCGTTAACACGCGGATGACATTGCCATCAAGAACCGGTGTGGGTTGGTTGAAGGCGATGCTGCAGATCGCGCCGGCGGTGTAACGGCCGATGCCCGGCAAGGCGAGCACGTCGTCAAAGTTTTGCGGGAATCTCCCGTCATGTTTGGTGACGATTTGCTTTGCCGCGAGTTGCAGATTGCGGGCGCGGGTGTAATAACCTAGCCCTTCCCAAAGCTTGTGGATTTTGCCCGGGCTGGCTTTTGCAGCGGCCTTAACGGTGGGTAGTTCACGCAGCCAGCGGTCCCAGTATGGAATCACGGTTTTGACCTGCGTTTGTTGCAACATGATTTCAGAGACCCAGATGGCGTAAGGATCGCGGGTACGGCGCCACGGCAGGTCGCGGGCATTGACGGAAAACCAGTCCAGCAGCTGCGGAACCAGCTTGTGCAGTTTTGAATTTTGAGTTTTTAGTTTTGAATTGGAACTCATTTTTGCGCCCGAAGTATTGCCGCAAAGAGGCACAAAGGGCACAAAGATTTTATCAGTATTTAAACCCCGGATTAGGCGGATTGCATGGGTTTAATTTTTATCTGCGAAATCGGCGTAATCTGCGGTTAAAACTTTTTGTGTCTTTTGCGCCTTTTTGCGGCTATTTATTTTTCTGTGAAACCGCTGACTTCCTATACGTGCAAGCTGACCGACGACCAGGCGTCGGCGCTCGACGCGGCGTTGCGCGCGCGCCAATGGAAGGCTCGCACGGTGCCTTATGCGCGGTTCGCCTTCGAATCCGACAAGGCCAACATCGTTTTTTATGAGAGCGGCAAGCTGGTGGTGCAGGGCAGAGGAACGCAGGAATTCATCGAGTTCGTCCTGGAACCGGAAATCCTGAAACAGGCGCGGCTTGGCTACGAAACCGTCCTGAATCCCGAATTGTTGCTCCCCCGCATCGGCGTCGATGAAAGCGGCAAGGGCGATTTCTTCGGGCCGTTGTGCATTGCCGGTGCGTACATCAACGAAAGCGTCGTCAAGGCGTGGCAGGATGCCGGCATCCGCGATTCCAAGAACATCTCCAGCGACAAGAAAATCGCCGAGCTGGCCGAAAAAATCCGCAAGACGCCCGGTTGCGTGGTGAACACTGTCACCATTGGCAACGAAGCCTACAACCGGCTGTACGCGAAGATGAAGAGCGTGAACGCGATACTGGCGTGGGGCCATGCGCGCGTGATTGAAAACCTGATGGGCCAGCGGCAGCAGATGAATCCTGTGCCGGTCAAGGCCATCAGCGACCAGTTTGCGGCGAAAAAGGAAGTGGTGGCCAAGGCGCTCATGGCGCTGGGGCGGGAGATTGAACTGGTTCAGCGTCATAAGGCGGAGGAGGATCTGGCGGTGGCGGCGGCTTCGATTCTGGCGCGGGACGGGTTTGTGAAAGGACTGGCGAGCCTGGAAAAACAGTTCAACGTGGAACTGCCGAAGGGCGCTTCCGCTGCGGTGGACGAGGCGGCAAAGAAATTTGTGACGGAACAGGGCGCGGAGAATTTGTCAAAAATTGCCAAGGTCCATTTCCGCACAGCGTTGCGCGCGCAAGGTCTGCCCGAACCGCCGAAAAAGGAGTGGCGCAAGCGTTAGCAGGGTTGGTTGTGCGCTGTGCGCCGGATTATTTCGAGGCATTATTTCACTTTTTCATGCGTGAAAGTCGCGCGTTGGCGTGAAGAACACGCGTTCGCTCGCCGGGCCACCGGATGGAAAGCCGGATTTTCCAAGGAAATATCATCTGGCACAACCCATGCAAGCGAGTCGTCGGTCACAAGCAACCCTTGAGGTTTATGATACCAATCAAGATTCAGTGTGGTTGTGGTCAACGGTACAAGTTCGACATCGAACCAGTCTGCGGACGGATGCCTTCTTCAGTAACTTGTCCGGTTTGTGGAACGGATGGCACCGGCGCCGCCAACGAAATGATCGCCTTCAATCTGGCGACGGAGTTGTCGGCGCACAGCGGCAGACAGAAGGTGATGGTGCTGGCCGTGCTCGGCTGTTTGCTTGCCGGCCTGGTCGGAATCATCAAGGCATCAGCGATGGCAAAGGGCTTTGACGTATTGCTCTGCCTGTTGGGCGCGGTCTGTGCGTTCGGCACGGCGCTGTGCGTCTATTTCTGGAAACGTTGATGATCGAATGGGCGGTTGATCGCTTGCAGGGAAGACGGCGGAAGTTTTGCTTGGTTCGACCGCCATTTCCAAGGGCAGGAGCATCTTGCCAAGATGCCCGCGCGGCCGCCGCGCCATCAAAATTAATCCGCGTATTTCACACCGCAGCCGTACGGTTTCGTTTCCGCAACGGCCACCGGTTTGCCGGCAATCAGCGCGTCAATGGCGGCACTGACGTAGTTCTGCGCCTTGCTGGGGTCGTGGAACGGGTCCGGCTGGTTGTCGATCGCGCCTTCATAGACGAGCACACCGTCCTTGCTGATGACATACATGTCCGGCGTGGTTTTCATGTCGTAGAGGTGGCCGACGCCGCCGGAGCTGTCGTCAATCCACGCCGTCACGTCCATTTTTTCCTTCGCCAGTTCCGCCCGGGCCTGTTCCGGCGTGCGATGGCTGAAATTATTCGCGTTCACCGAATCCACCAGCAGCCACACAATCCCTTTGGCCGCGAAATCGCGCTGCAACGCCTGCATCGCGCCGGTCTTGTACTGGTTCCGACAGTAAGGGCAGTCGGAGTTGTACGATTCGAGCACAACAATTTTGCCTTTGTAGTCGCTGAGGTGAATTGTTTTGCCGTTGATGTCCGTGGCCGTAAAATCCGGCGCGGGTTTGCCGATTTCCGCCGCCAGTGCCGCCGAGGCCAACGACAGGGTCGCAAATAGAACAAATGCCGTTTTCATAATCATCGATTTAATCACAGTTTAAATTGTTACAGTACCAGACGCATTTGGCGGGCATTTGGTTCAAAAAAAATTACCTATCTGGCCGCCCGGTCAAGCGCGTCCAGCACAATGCCCGGCGTCAGAACTTCCGGCAACACAATTGGTTGTGAATCAGCGGTCTTTGGATAAACCAAAACCAGCGGGACGCCCGCCCGATTGTAGCGATTAAGCTCCGTGGTAATGTTGTCGGGGAAATGCGTGTAATCTCCAATCAGGGCAACCGCGTTGATTTCCTTCAGCTTTTGCCGGACGGAAGGGGTTTCGATGGCGATCTTTTTATTTACCTGACAGGTGAGGCACCAGTCCGCGGTAAAATCCACGAGCACAGGCCGGCCTTCGCTTTGGGCCTGGGCCACGGCTTGAGGACTCCAGCGCTGCCAGGTTATGCCGTCCGGCGATTCCGGCAGGGAACTGGTATCGGCGATGACCATGGGCGCACGCCAGTGCAATTGGTCTTCGAGCGCGTAAACATAGCCGCCGATCAGCAAAAGCAAAACGATGGCAACCGCCACACCCTTGCCGGCCCGGGAGCGCTGGACAAATGCGCCAAAGATCCACGCGGCAAAGGCAACCAGGACGAGAAAAACACCGAGCCACAGCACATTTTTCCCGTAATCATCTGCGGCGAGATTGAAGAGCCAGACGGCTGTCAGCAGCATCGGGAAACCCATGGCGATTTTGAATTTCTCCATCCACGCGCCCGGCTTGGGCAGGAGTTTCAGCAACGCCGGGTTCCAGCTTAACACGACATACGGTGCGGCAAGGCCAAGGCCGACAAACAGGAAGATCAATAAAATCAGCGCCGGGCTTTGAGCGAAGGCGAAGCCGAGGGCCGGGGCCAGAAACGGCGCGGTGCAGGGTGTGGCCAGCGCCGTGGCCAGCAGCCCATTGAAAAACGCTCCGGGCGCGCCCTGCTTTGAGGCCAGCTGTCCCGCCGCGCTCAACGCCTGGCCACCGAGGTTGACTTCGAACACACCAAACAAATTCAGCGCGACGAGCGTGATGAGGGTGGTGAGCACGACAATGAATTCCGGGTTGCCGAATTGCATTCCCCAGCCGGCGTGATGTCCGGCGGCCTTGACGCCGATGACGACGGCGGCCAATGCGAGGAACGACACCAGCACGCCGGCGGCGTAAACCAGCCCGAGCGTGCGGACGCGGCCCGGTTCGTGTTGTCCATGGTTGATAAAGCCAAGGATTTTCAGCGCGATGACTGGCAGCACGCACGGCATGATGTTGAGAATCAACCCGCCGATGAAGGCGTAGAGCAGCATTAAAGGTAGGGCAGGCGTCTCGCCTGCGACTCGGACAGGCGGGACGCCGGTACTGCTTTCCGGTGGGGTTTGCGCGGGAATTGTTTCACCGGCGGGCGCTTGATCGGCAATTGGAAGCTTAACCTCAAACCCGGTTCGCTGGTCGCCGGTTTGCTCGACCATCACTCCGCCAATTTCTTTTGGCCAGTCGCCAGAGAATTTTTGGACGAGCATGCGCAACTGAATTTCACCGGCCATGACGGAAGGAATCTCAGCCGCGGCTTGAAGGTCATAATTCTCGTTGGCGTAGGGAAAGAAGCCGGCTTTGGCGATTTGGTCAGGGGTGGGGCATTCGATAATCAATGGTCGCGTGTCGCCATTCGCCGGTTTTTCCCACCAGGCGCCTGCCCCCAAACTATCGCCGGGTTGCGGCGTTTTGCCTTTCCACAAATCAATCGTCGTGGCGTCAGCGGAAAATTTGGTTTCATTCCCGATATTGAGCGTGGCTTCGACGTCGGCGTTGCCCGGAACGCATGCTTCCTTGCATTCCAGCCAGGAAACCTTGGCTTTCAAATCGAGCGGGCCGGCGGGCAGGTTGGTTGCGAGCTTGAACGGCACGAGCAGTACAACTTCGTTGCTGTAACCGTAGGTGGTGACTTCGGCGGGCGGCAATTTTTCCGGCAGCGGCCATCCGATATCACCGGCGGTGACGCCGGGTGGCAGTTGCCATTTGATTTCCGTGGCCATGCCGGCCTCGCCGGGATTTTTCCAGTAGGTGTGCCAGGCCGGATCCATCTTCAGATCCACACCGGCCCAGATCGTGTCGCCGGGACGCGCGGTGTCGGCGGACAACCACAACTCCACCTGCGTGTGGGCGGCGCGCGCGGCCAAAGCCGCAAGGCAAAAGCAGGCAACAAAAAGAATTCCGATGCGTCGCACGTTGGTTAGATGCCAGATTTGGGAAAATGTTTGAAGTGATTTCGGGCTAAAAATCCGCAGGGCCGGATTGCCGATCGCCCACTTTGCGCTAAAATGCGGCCATGGCATGGCTAAATATCCTCGTTGGGTTGGCGGTCCTTTTTTTCGGTCGCCGGCTGTTCTGGCTGTTTGTGGGGTGCGTTGGCTTCATTGCCGGTTTTGAAATCGCCGGCGGCGCGCTGGCTGGCCGGCCGGAATGGGTGATTTTGGCCATTGCGCTGGGCGTCGGGGTGCTCGGCGCCATCGCCTCCATCTTTTTGCAGCGCATCTTCATCATCGTGGCGGGATTTTTCGCCGGCGGATATTGTTTGTCCACCCTCGCGCCGGCCGCATTGCATCTGAACGGCGAAGCCGCCGTGTGGATTACATTTGCCGTCGGCGGGTTGCTCGGCGCGTTTCTGACTGCCGCGCTGCTGGACCCGGCTTTGATTATTATGTCTTCACTGGCGGGGGCGACGGCGGTTTCCCAAAACGTGCCGCTTGAACCATCGGCCCGAACCGTGCTTTTCGTCGTGTTGCTGGTTCTGGGAATTGCCGTCCAGGTCGGACAATATGCGCGCGAAACCAAGCCCCAACGGCCAGCGCGGAAGGAATAGGCAGCTCAATAGCGCGACCGCAGATTCCACTGGTTCAACAGGTCATCTGGGATTTCCGACAAAAACCGTGAAGGATGTTGCATGGCATCACCGCCGGAACTGCCAAAGCTGGCGCGAATCAGCGGGTAAATCAGGTAAAGCTCGTTCCGCGCGCGGGTGATGGCGACGTAAAACAACCGGCGTTCCTCCTCTTCACCGTCGTCGGCGTTGAGCGTGCGTTCGGACGGAAATAACCCATCGCAGAGCATGATGACAAACACGGCGTCGAATTCCAGGCCCTTCGCCTGATGAATCGTGGAAAGCTTGATTTGCTCGGCATCGCGGTCCGCAGTCTTGTCGTCCTCAGCTTCGACGTTGGTGAGCAGCGCGAGCTGGGTCAGGAAATCTTCGATTGAATTGAACTGGTAGGCAAAGACGGCGAGCTGTTCCAGATCTTCCAGGCGCAGGCGGTAATTGGCGTAGGTTTCCTTCAGATAATCATCATAACCCGCGTCAATGACCAGCCGCAGCATTTTCGCGGCGCTTTGCCGGACCGTGGCGTCTTCCAGCTGTGAAATGGTGGCGACAAATTGCGCCCAGGCGGTCGCCGCCTTGGCCGGGATGGATTTGGCGCAGGCTTGAAGGGCGGAAGCCAGAGGCCGGATGGCAGAGGTCGGAGCGCTCTCTTCCGGTTTCTGATTTCCGACTGCTGATTTCTGGGAAAAAATCTTCCAGATTTTTTCCGCGCCCTTCGCCGCGATGCCGGGCAGCAGTTGGGCGAGCCGTTTAAAGCCGATTTCATCCTGCGGATTTACGACCAGTTTCAGATAGGCCGTGGCGTCCTTGATGTGCGCCTGCTCAAAAAACCGGATGCCGCTGGTGATGGAGAAGGGGATGTTGCGCTTGGTGAGTTCGAGCTGCAATTCGAGCGCGTGAAAATGTGAGCGGTAAAGCACGGCGACCTGGTTCAGATTCACGCCTTCGTCGCGGAGTTCGAGCACGCGCTGGGCGATGAAGGCGGATTGCTGCATGGCGTCCATGCAGGCAACCACCGCGGGTTTCAGGCCGGATTTGCGCGCTGGCGTGAGCTGTTTGGTGAACTGGTTCCGGTTGGCAGCGATGGCGGCATTGGCAACGCGAAGGATTTCCGGCGTGCTGCGATAATTGGTTTCAATCTTGAAAACCTTCGCGCCCGGATAACGTTTGGGAAATTCCAGAATGTTGGCAAAATTCGCGCCGCGCCACGCGTAGATGCTTTGCGCGTCGTCGCCCACGACGGTGACGTTGTGATGCCGCGCGGCGAGCAGGTCAATCAGGTCGCTTTGGAGCTTGTTCGTGTCCTGATATTCGTCCACGAGAATGAACTGGAAGCGGCGCTGATAATGTTCGCGCACCTCGGTGTGCTCCTGCAACAACTTGAGCCAGAGCGCGAGCAGGTCGTCGAAGTCCATCGCGTTGGTCGCGCGCTTGCGTTTGATGTAGCGCTGTGCCAGGTCCGCGATCTGGGCGGCGAATTGTGAAAAATAATCGTATTGCGATTCGATTATGTCGTCCGTCGTCTTGTGTGTGTTGACGGCGAGCGAAAAAATTTCGTTGAGCACCTCTGGTTTCGGGAAATGCGTGCCCTTTGTTTCAATCCCCGCTTCGGCGATGCAGGCCTTGATCAAATCCTTTGCGTCGTCGCGGTCCAGAATGGTGAAATCGCGTCGGTAACCGAGCAAATCGGCGTGTAAACGCAGAATCCGGGCGCCGATGGAATGGAAGGTCCCGCCCCACAACGAGGGAATTGCCTGTCCGGTCAAATCGGCGACGCGCCGCATCATCTCGCCGGCGGCCTTGTTGGTGAACGTGAGCAGCAGGATGCGATCGGCGGGGATGCCCTGTTCGAGCAGGTAGGCGACGCGGTAGGTGAGCGTGCGGGTCTTGCCCGAGCCGGCGCCGGCGATGACGAGCGCGGGGCCGGGCGGCGCGGTGACCGCGGCGAGCTGCTGGGCATTCAACTCGCGCGCGTAATCAATCTGCAAATGGACGGCGGAATGGAACGGTTCCAGAACGTAATCATGCGACATGGCCGGCAATTGAAATGGGAAACGCGCGGCGGCGAAAGAAAATTTTAACCACGGATAAACACGGATGGCCACGGATTTTGGGGTAGCGTCGAGCCTATGGCTCGAACAAATCGGCGCACAGCGCCGACACGATATCCTAATAAACCCGCACCCCATCGTTTTGGTCCAATTTAGCCAGCTTACTTGAGTTTGATTGACAAATTAGATTAACAGATAGATAATAAAGAAATGGCAAAGGGGATTTCAGCATTCCGCTTGATTACAATCTTTTGCGTCGTGATTCCCTTGATGCGTGTTCGATCCGTCCCCGCGCAATCGAATCCGTCGTTGCAAATCACCAACACCAACGGCAGTGCCACGATATCCTGGCCGGCCCAATCAGGTTTGAGCTTCTTTTTGCAGTCAACCACGAATCTGTTGTGGTCCAATTCCTGGGTTGATTCAACGGTGCCAACGACAGTGGTGGGTGATCGAACCATGGCCAATTTGTCGATGACGAATGCCCAGCAGTTTTTCCGGCTTAAATTGCCGCTTTTCTCGTTTGGCTTGGGTGTTCCGGTATTTCAATCCGCCATTTTCTACAACCTCGATTTGGAAATCAGTCCCGATCAGCCAATGACGATTAATGGCAAGGTGTTTTGCAACGGAAACATCTGGGCGTCACCCGATGCCACCTTGACCTTCCAAACCTATGTCGATTGCACCAAACTGTTTCAAAGGACGCGTAATCCCAACGACCCGTTGCCTCCCGGCGGCGGACCCGTGGTGTTCGGCGTCCTTGGAAGCCCATTTATGAATGTTGCTCCCTCGCTTGGGATGTTGGGTTATTTTCCGGCTGTCAATGGCGCGATTTTAACTATTAACGATCGTTACGGTATTTCGCAGACAATTATTGCAGGGGAAATACTTGATCCGCCGCCGCCCGGTGAAGACCCAAACACATTCGGTGATATGCGGTATTACAACTTTGCTGATTTGATCGTTTCGAATTCATCCACCGGCGTTTTGACCACCTTTTTCCAGGATACCAACAACGTTGCCCGGCTGACGCCAATTCCTTATGACAAGACGACCGTTAGCACCCAGACGATGGTGCATGGTTCGATCACCAATTACATTTATACGACGAACTATAGTTATTCATTTGTAACCAATACAACCTTCTACGATTATCGCGAAGCAAAGACGGTTCGCGCGGTCCAGATGGATGTGGGGAATTTGGTTGCCTGGATTACCAATAACGCCACCAACGGGGGGAGTTCATATTATTTCAAAAATTTGAGCGACAAGGGTCATGGCATTGACACCGTTTACGTTTACAGTGGCGTGCCTTTGACCAGCACACAACTTCCGGCAGTTCGGCTTGTGAATGGACAGCAATTGCAGCCGTTCGGACTCACCATTGCCACGCCGATACCACTCTACGTTTTGGGCAATTACAACGTGCAAACGCCGGGCGGCAGCTCCCTTGGCGCAAACAACACGGCCTACACCTATCCGGCTGCGTTTATTGCCGATGCCGTCACCATTCTTTCAAGCAACTGGAGTGACAGTTACAACGGGAACACGAATCTGGTACACCGTCCCGCGTTTGATGCAACTGTCAATGCGGCAATACTTCAGGGCATTGTCCCCTCCGCCACCGTCGGTGGGGTGAAACATTACAGTGGCGGTGCGGAAAACTTCTTCCGGCTACTGGAGGATTGGAGCAGCAACACGCTTACGTACAACGGCTCCATGGTCGCCATGTTCAATTGCCGTTACGCGACAAATTATTGGCAGTCTCCCGGGAATTATTTTAACGAGCCGGCCTGGCAGTGGAGTTTTGATATGAATTTTTTAACCACAAACAAACTGCCGCCGGGAACGCCAAACGTATCTCCTTGATTCGTTGACGGATCCGGGTTGATGCTTGCTTTCGTTATTGAAATTTCCGTGTCTATTTCATAAATTCCTGCCCATGGAACAGACGCAACCGTCGCAATTGGAGCAATACATCCCGGTCCTCATGCTGTTGGTCGTGGCCATCGGCTTCGCGGTCGGCGTGCTGGCGATCTCACCCTTGCTCGGCAAATACGGCAAACGCACCAAGGCCAAGGACATGGCTTACGAATGCGGCAAGGACCCCATCGGCGAGGGCGGCGCGCGGTTTTCGGTGAAATTTTATCTCGTGGCCATGCTGTTCATCCTGTTCGATATCGAAGTGGTCTTTCTATATCCGTGGGCGGTGGTTTATCGCGAGATGCTCGCCGATCACGCCACGCGGAATCTGGTCCTGGGTTCGATGGTGTCGTTCCTGGTGATTTTGTTCGCCGGTTACCTCTACGCCTTGAAGACAAAGGCGTTTGACTGGAAGTCCTGATTCACCGCAGAGACGCCGAGGCGCGGAGTTTCAGGAAGAATAATTTCACTCTGCGTCTTTGCGCCTCTGCGGTTAATTTTATGGATTCAATTAAATTCGGGACCAGCGGCTGGCGCGGCATCATTGCGCGCGATTTCACCTTCGACAACGTCCGCCTCGCGACTCAAGGCATTGCTGACTATCTGAAGTCCAAAGCCCAAGGTTCAAAGTCCAAGGTTGTCATTTTGGGCTACGACACGCGGTTTCTAGGGCGCGAATTTTCGCTGGCCGCCGCCGAAGTGCTGGCGGCAAACGGGCTCAAACCGCTCCTATGCAATCGCGATACGCCCACGCCGGTCATCGCCCATACCATCCGCCATCGCAAGGCGGCGGGCGGCATCAACATGACCGCCAGCCACAATCCGGCGGAGTATCAGGGTTTGAAATTTTCCACGAGCAACGGCGCGCCGGCCACGCCCGAGGTTACCAAGCAAATCGAGGCGAACATCGCGAAGCTTCAAGCCCAGGGCTGGTCATTTGAAGGCGCAGTCATCGGCACGTATCAATGCCCGACGATTGATCCGCAGCCGGATTATTTCAAACAACTCCACAAGCTCATTGATTTTGCCGCGCTCAAAAAGGCGAAGCTCAAGGTGGCCGTCGAACTGGAATACGGCACCGGTCGCGGTTATCTCGATAAGTTGCTTGAAAGTGTTGGCGCCAAAATCACGGTTTTTCACGGCGAAATTAATCCGTTGTTCGGCGGGCATCATCCCGAACCGAATGCCGCCGGCATGGCTGACGTCAGCAAATTCGTCCGCAGCGGCAAGGCGCAGATCGGCCTCGGCCTCGACGGCGATGCCGACCGTTTCGGCATTGTGGACAAGGACGGCACCTGGCTGACGCCGAACCAGATTCTAGCCCTGGCGCTATATCATTTGAAAAAGAACCGCGGCTGGACGGGCGCCGTGGTGCGCACGGTGCCGACGAGCCACCAGGTGGACGCCGTGGCGGAATTGCTCGGCGTGAAGGTCCATGAGACGCCGGTCGGCTTCAAATACATCGGCGCGCTGATGGAAAGCGAACCCATCATCGTCGGCGGCGAGGAATCCGGCGGCCTGAGCGTCAAAGGGCACGTGCCGGAAAAGGACGGCATCCTCGCCTGTCTGCTCATGGCCGAACTGGTGGCCACCGAAAAGAAATCGCTCGGCCAGATTTTGAAGGAACTTTCCAAACAAATCGGCGAATTTTACACTGACCGCATCAATGTCTCGTTTGCGCCGGAGAAGAAGGACGTGTTGCTGGCGAAACTCGGCAGCGGCTTGAAAAACATCGGCGCGTTCAAGGTGGAAAAATTCATCACGACCGACGGATTCAAATTTCTGTTACCCAACCGCGAATGGGTGGCCTTCCGCGCCAGCGGCACGGAGCCGTTGATTCGTTGCTACATCGAAGCCAAGTCCAAGGCTGGGTTGAAAAAGCTTCAGGCTGCCTGCCGCCAGGTGCTGGCGGTTTAGGAATTGTATCGCAATAAGAGTGGTTTTGAGAATAGCCCAGCGCTTTAGCGCTGGGTAACTAGGTTAAATCACACAGCAAAGTCCCGTTAGGGACGGAAGAGTCATGCACTCGTTCAACAGTTGCCTCATGCATTGCGTGTTCTCCACCAAGGAACGTCGGCCTTGGCTCACCTCAAAAATTCGCGAACGGCTCTGGCCTTATCTTGGCGGCATTGCGCGTGAAAATGGCGTGAAAGCTTTGGCCGTCGGCGGCGTGGCCGACCATGTGCATGTGCTTTTGAGCCTGCCCTCGACGCTTTCGGTTTCCAAGGTAATGCAATTATTAAAGGGCAATTCGTCAAAATGGTTGCGGGAGACGTTTCCCGAATTGTTGCGCGAGGATTTTGCGTGGCAGGAAGGGTTCGTAGCTTTCAGCATTGGTATATCCGGTGTGCCAGAGACCGTTCGCTATATTCAGACACAGGAGGAACATCATCGGCAACGGAGCTTTCGCCAGGAGTTGGAAATTTTTTTTGAAAAAACACGGGTATGATGACGAGGCAAAGACGTTAAGGTGACTTTCTTTCGTCCCTGCCGGGACTTTGTCATTTGTTGGGGCCATTTACCCAGCCATGAATGGCTGGGCTATTTTCGAGACAATGCGGTATTTGCGGAACTTCACTAATGCCAAATCAAAACCCCGCTCAGGGTTTTCGCAGGCCGCGGAGCTTGACCACTTCCGCGTGCGCGAGCACCACGTCCGGGTCGCGTTGCAGGGCTTGAAAGTAATGCCCGGAAAATCCCTCGCTGTTTTCCGACACCGCCAGCAGGAGGTCCGACTGGCGGACCAGGGCGTCCACCTTGGCGACCGTCAATGGCTCGGCTGCGTCCAAGGCTTCATCGATGGCGACAATAAACTGTGAAAACGGCTGCAACCAGGCGAACCATGGGTCGCGAGTGAGGAGTTGCAGAAAATGGTTGGGCGATTTGATCTGGCCCATGGTCTTTTCGTAACCCACTTTTTCCGAGTCAACCAGCGCCTTGTGCAGCTTGAGCAGGGCATGGCGGAGTTCCGTGAGGCGTTGCCGGATGCCTTCCGGTTCCGGTCCCGGTTTAATGGATGTTTTCTTTGTCATTGCCTAGAATACCATATTTCCTGCTTATGCAACGTTTTCTAATGGCCGGGACGCCGCGCTCGGCGTCCGGACAGCGCAGCGCACTGTCCCTGCCGGCAAATTGAGTATGGCCTCACTTCATCGATTCGCGAATATCGTACGCGGCTCACGAATTCCCAATCAAAATGCCCGCCAGAAAAACCAGCGCGCCGCCCAAGGCAACCTGTAATACGGCCGACACCAGCGGCGTGTCCATGAACCGGTGCCGAATCCACGAGATGAGGCCCAGTTCCACCAACACCACGCACACGGCGACGCTGGTGGCGGTTTTGAAGCTGGGTATCAGGTAGGGCAGGGTATGTCCGATGCCGCCGAGCATCGTCATCAGGCCGCACACGAAGCCACGTGCCCACGGATGGCCGCGTCCGGTGAGGGTGCCGTCGTCGGACAACGCCTCGGCAAAACCCATGCTGATGCCAGCGCCGACGCTGGCCGCGAGGCCGACCAGAAACGTTTCCCAACTATTGTGCGTGGCAAAAGCGGCGGCGAACAGCGGTGCCAGCGTTGAAATTGAGCCGTCCATCAAGCCAACCAGACCCGGTTGAATGACCTGCAGGAGAAACAGCCGTTTTTGTTGGGCCGCGTCCGTTTCGCTGAGTTTGGTCAGGGTAATCCGTTCGGCGGTGTGGGCGTGGTTGCGTTCCTCTTCGGCGAGGTCGCCGAGCAACTGGCGGATGCCGGTGTCGGTCGCCCGGCGTCCGGCGACCTCATAAAATCGTTTCGTTTCCACTTCCATGGTCTCGGCGGTTTTCTGGACCGTCTTCAAGCCGAGCGGGCGCACGAGCCAGACGGGGCGGCGGTCCACGAACCCACGCACGTCCTGCCGCCGGATGAGCGGCACGTGATCGCCAAACCGGCTTTTGTAAAGTTCCAGCAGGCGATGACGATGACCGTCCTCCTCGTGTCGCATGACCCGGAACTTTTCGGCCTGTTCGGGATAATCCACCTGCAAGCCGTCGGCGAAGTCGCCGTAGATGCGGGCGTCCTCCTCTTCCAAGGAAATGGCCAGGGCGAGGATTTCCTGTTCCGTCAGGCTGTTGAACGTTTTCATGCGCAATCAACTTTTGGCTGTTCAAGATAAGCGCCCCTCGCCCCGTCCCTCTCCCCGCCCAGCGGGGAGAGGGTGGCCAGCGGCCGGGTGAGGGGATGGTATCCAGGTTCGAATATTTTAGTCATCGAAACTTTTCGATTCACAAATACGGAGAAAATAAACGGGCGACGGCGTCGCGCAACCGGGGCAGGAACGGTCGTCCATCCACCCCGGTCAGGGTCACTTCGCGCGCGCGACGAAGTTTTTGTTTAATCACCAATTCCATGCGTTGCGCGAAATCGCGTCCATAACACTCGACGTTCAGCTCGAAATTCAGCCGCAGGCTGCGCGCGTCCCAGTTGGCCGAACCGAGCAATACCCAATGGCCGTCCACAATCATCAATTTGGAATGATCGAACGGTGGCGGCGTGAGCCAGAGACGGCAGCCGTGTTCGAGCACCTGCCACCACATCGCGCGCGATGCCCATTGGACAAACGGCAGGTTGTTTTTGGCGGGCAGGATGATATCCACCCGCACGCCGCGCAACGCCGCGAGGTTCAGCGCGGAAACGAGCGCCGGGTCCGGTAAAAAGTACGGGGTCACAATTTGCACGGACGTTTGCGCATCGGCGAGCGCCGCCAGCAGCGTCCAGCGGAGCTTGTCAAAATCGCCATCCGGCCCATCGGTGATGGCGCGGGCGATGAGGTTGCCGCCGTCAGCCAGTTCGGGAAACCAAACGCTGCCCTTGAGGATTTCCTGGGTGCAAAACGCCCAGTCATTGGCAAATGCCTCCTGCAACTGGGTGACGACGGGGCCTTCCACGCGAAACTGCAGGTCCTGCACCGGGCTTTTGGGTTTTTCGGCGAGCACGTTGCCCTGGCGGATGTTCATGCCGCCGGTGAAGGCGGTTTTTCCATCCACAATGAGCAACTTGCGGTGGCAGCGGAGATTGATGGTGGCCACGTGCCACGGCGCGAAGACCGACGACGGCAAAAAGCGCGCGTACGGGACGTGTGCGTGTTTCAATCCATGGGTGATGGGTGGCAACGAATAGCGCGCCCCGGCGGCATCAATCAACACGCGCACTTCGACCTGGCGTTTGACGGCGCGCCCGAGCGCTTCAACGAATTTTTTTCCGATGGGGTCGTTGTCGAAAATGTAAGTCGAGAGCGAGATGGTCCTTTGGGCAGATTCAATGGCGGCAAGCATGGCGGGAAAGGCCTCATCGCCATTGAGCAGCGGCTGGATGGCATTGCCGGTGGTGAGCGGTTGCGCCACCACGCGGCCGACAATCCGCGCGAGCATTTTCAGGTGTTGGGCATCCGCCTGCAACGGCTCGCCCAGGTCCTCGGGGACGGGGCGGCTGATGGTTTTTTGCACGCCGAGCGCAAGTGCATGGCGGCGGATGCGGTTGACGCCCATCGCGAGATAAAAAATCGAGCCGAGCAGCGGCAGAAACCAGATGAATGCGAGCCAGAGCGTGGCGGCGCGGGAATCGCGTTTGTGCAGGACGGCGTGGATGGAGGCAAACAAAGCGGCGAGCAAACTGAAACCCGCGACCAAGTCCGGCCAAAATTTTTCAATCCGATCCAGCCAGTCCATGTCCTTTTATTGGCCAAACCGCGCTCCGACGCAAGCGTGGTGTGTAAAAATGCCGCCGCCGCAACAGACGGCTGACGTCCGTGCGGCGGCTCGATTTAATTGGAACCAGCGGCGCTCACAGAGCGCCGCCACAATTCAGGCAATCGTGATGCCTTTGTCCAGGTAAACGTCCTGAATCAGGTTTAACAGTTTTACGCCTTCCGCCAGCGGACGCTGAAATGCCTTCCGCCCGGAAATCAAGCCCGTACCGCCGGCACGTTTGTTGATGACGGCGGTTTTCACGGCTGCGGCGAGGTCGCCCGCGCCCTTGGATTCGCCGCCGGAGTTGATGAGACCCGCGCGGCCGGCGTAGCAGTTCAACACTTGATATCGGCAAAGGTCAATCGGATGGTCGGTGGTCAATTCGGTGTAGACCCGCTCATCCGTTTTGCCGTAGCTGCCGCCACCGGCGGTCATGGCCTTGTAACCGCCGTTGTTCTCCGGCAGTTTCTGTTTAATGATGTCGGCTTCGATGGTGACGCCGAGGTGATTGGCCTGGCCGGTGAGGTCGGCGCTGACGTGGTAATCCTTTTCCTTGGTCTTGAACGCGCTGCTGCGCAGGTAACACCACAGGACGGTGGCCAGGCCGAGTTCATGCGCGCGCTTGAAGGCGAGGCTGGTCTCCACAATCTGCCGCGTGGATTCCGGCGAGCCGAAATAAATTGTCGCACCCACGGCGACCGCGCCCATGTTCCATGCCTGTTCGGCCTGGGCGAAATAAACCTGGTCGAAGCGGTTGGGGTGGGTGAGCAGTTCATTGTGGTTCAATTTTACCAGGAAGGGAATCCGGTGCGCGTATTTGCGCGAGACCGCGCCGAGTACGCCGAGCGTGGAGGCGACGGCATTGCAGCCGCCTTCGATGGCGAGCTTGACGATGTTTTCCGGGTCAAAGTAGTCCGGGTTTTTCGCAAAGCTGGCGCCGGCGGAATGTTCGATGCCCTGATCCACGGGCAGGATGGACACGTAACCCGTGCCAGCGAGCCGGCCGTGGCCGAACAACGCCTGCAGGCTGCGCAGCGTCTGCGGGTTGCGGTCGGACAGCGCGAAGATGCGGTCCACAAAATCCGGTCCCGGCAGGTGCAGCCGTTCTTTCGGGATGGTCTTGCATTTATGTTCCAGTAAGCCTTGGGCGGAATCCGCCAGCAGTTTTTCGATTTCAGCATTCATAGTTTATCAAACTAATCTTCCAACTTGGCGCGCATTGAGCCGTTCAAAGACTGAAGTTCAACCGTTTTGGCGCAACAAACGCAAGTTCAATTTTTCGTTGCCGACAGCATAAGGGCCGGTGCCAGACGCGGCTTGTTTCTTTTTGTGAATTAGTCACCGGATTTTGCCACGACCGGCTGAAGAAGGGTTGCTCAACCAATGGCCGGCTTGCGGCAGGCGTGAATCCAATACAAAGTTTGCCAAAGGCGCAGAACTTTTACATCCTGCCGGTGATATAAGCTTGGGATTTTTTTAACGTGAAGGGTTTTTCTTATTTTCTGACCTTGGGTTTGCTGGCGACGGCGATGATGCTTGCCGGCCTGCGGGCCGGTGCTCAGGGATTTGGCCTCTCCGTCACCCCTTCGGCCAGTTCCATTTTGGTGAGCAATTCATTAACTTACACCATCACCATCACCAACCTGACCGGGGTTGATGCGGAGACGCTGGTGACCAACCTGCTACCTGTATCGGCCGAGATTCAGAACGCCACACCCACAGGCTCTTATTCGGTCAATAGCAATGTGGTTTGGTTTCAACTCAATAATTTCCTGAATACCGAATATGTACAATTGACCGTTGCAGTTGAACCAACGGTGGCTGGTTTTATTACCAATACAATCACCGTTGCCTCTCCCAACACGACCAACACAGCCGCCACCAACGTGGTGGTGCAAGTCACCAATCTGGTGGTTCTGGCCGATCTTGGCGTGACGATGACCGGACCCGGTCAAGATGTCATCACCAACGATTGGATGACTTACGATGTCACCGTTACCAATGCCGGGCCGAGCTCAGCGTCGAGTGTCATGCTGACCAATACCCTGCCGGCGGGCGTGATTTCGATTTTTCCAACGAACCAGGCGGGGAGCAGCAATTTGGTTTACAATCTGGGCACCTTGATCAGCGGTGGCAGTACGAATTTGGAATTCACGGTTCAGCCGACCAACGCGCCTGTGATGCCATTCTCTGCCTCCGTCGGCGCCGCGGGAATACAGGATCCCGACACCACAAATAATTTCGCCAGCACGAACATCATCGTTACCAATTACCTCTCAGGCATGCTCGTGGCGGTTACCAATTCTCCACAAAGCATCGATTTTGCGAACGGCTCGCTAAAGCAATCCATCATGCTATCGAATGCGGGATTGTCGTCCGTTTCCGCTGCGCGGATCGTGGTCACCGGTCTGACGAATCAGTTGTTTAACGCTGTCGGTACGAACAATGGCAATCCATTTGTATATTACAGCACCAATCTTGCGGCGGGACAGAGTGCAGGTCTATTGCTGGAATACTTCCCAAGGGGGCTCTTTCCGTTTACCAACAGTCAATTACAAGCTTTTGCCGTGCCGGTCCCCAACTGGACGCCGCCGCCTGTGACTGCCACGAGTACGAACATCAACATCAGCGGCATTGTCGAGTTGCCCAATGGCAATATGCTGATTGAATTTCCATCCACGTTAGATCGGACTTACACAGTTGTTTACAGCGACAATATTCAGTTTTCCAATGCCATGATTGCGCCACCTTCCATCGTGGCTCCGGCAAACATAGTGCAATGGACTGATTACGGGCCGCCCACAACGGTGAGCGTGCCGACTAACTCCGCGCGCTTTTATCGCGTTTACCAAAACCCCTGACCTGATGCAACCGTTGCGCTCTTCCATGAACCCAGGAGTAGGGCAGGCGTCTCGCCTGCCTTGCGAACGCTTCAGCGCGAGCAATTTCATTCGTCGGCTTCGCCGATGGGACAGGCGAGACGCCTGCGCTACGTTGGTACCGCATCGGGACAGGGCTTGGCTCATGTTGTGTCTGTTGGCGGGTTTGATGAGTTTTGGGCCGTCAGTCTTGGCGCAACCGGACACCTTCGGCGGAGATCCGGATTCCAGCGCCTTCATTCTTATTCCCCCGGACACGGATGACTGGACACGGCATTTTCGCATCGGTGCGCTGGTCGGAATGAACATCAGCGCCAACTTTGGCATGAGCGGGACCTTTAACATTTCAGGAAACAATCCATCCCAGGGGATTTATGATGACGGTTATGTGCGGCGGGATCAAACCGGCGACCCCGGTGGTTACACGGGTTATTGGGGGTACAATAGTGCGGCACAATACAATCCCGCCACACAAACGCTGACCATGCATGCCGCACAATCCTTTTCCGCCGCTAATAACTCGAAAGAGGAGGGGGGTGCCTTTCCCGGATTCGAGATGGCTTATGGCGGCAATATCTGGTATTGGAAGCACGCCCGCGTTGGCTGGGAACTGGGCTTGGGCTTGCTGCCCATCAGCATAACCGACAACAGTTCCTTCTCGGTACCCACCGTCAGCCAAGCGGTTTACAGCTTTGACGCTAGCAATCCAGATGGCGTTCCATTCCCCCAGGGATCCGCTCCTTATCAGGGAGGTCCCAGCGGCGCTGGCCATCCAATTCTTGACATGCCTTCATCGATATCCACCAACCAAACTTCAGGTACTGTTACCGGCAGACACTCCTTGGACGTCATGCTCTACACCCTGAGATTGGGGCCTACCTTCTATTGGGATTTGGGCGAACATGTCAGCCTGTCCCTGGGCGCCGGTCCCGCGGTCGGCATCGTGTCGGGCGATTACAAATATGATGAAACCGTCACGGCCAACGGCGTCAGCGCGTCCAATTCGGGGCATATCGGAGGGACGGACCTGGTGTACGGCGGCTATGCGAACGCCATGGTGATCTGTCACGTGGTGGACAACGGCGACATTTTTGCCGGGGCGCAATTCATGCCCATGAGCAATGCCACCATCAGCGGTGGTGGCCGGGAGGGGCGGCTGAATCTGGGCGGACAGCTTTATTTTTCTGTCGGCGTCAATTGGCCGTTTTAAGCGGCCAGTGAAAAGCTGAAGCGATAATCAATCCAGCGACCGGTTCCGCCGGGTGCGATTTACCCGTGTGCGAATGCACCACGACAGGCCGGCGGCAAGGGCCTGGAAGGCAAGGGGAGCAGGCTCGGGGACAGGTTGCACGGAACGGCAGCCCAGCCATTCATTTTTGCCGCAGATTCCTTGGACGTCAGCCAGGGCATAAAATTTTCCTGAAGCGCCCCCACAGCTTCTGGTTGAATCTACAAAGTCAAAATCGGCGGCATCCAGACCGGGTTCGGTGATCTGATAAGTGACGTAATCATTCCCGGAAAATTTTCCCTTGCCGGTCTTGGCAAAATCGAAACGAATATCATAGTCACCGCCGTCCGCCTTGAAACCATTCGCTGCCGTCGAGACCTTGGGGAAAGTCAGGCAGCGCGTGCCGTCCAAAGCGGTAAAATGCAACCGCTTCAGGTTGTCCGCCGGATCAAAGTTGAAATACAGGTCGCTCAGGAATTGGCCGCAACCGAGGCCGGAGGATGTGAGGGTCAGTAAAACCGTCCCTGGATTTTCATCCGCGAAGACCGCCTGAATCTCAGGAGACTCGCCGCCGTGAAACGAGCCGGTTGTGACGGGTGCAAAATGGTATATGACTGAAGCTGCATTCGAGTTCGCAACGGTGAGAAGCGACAACACCAATACCGCGTATCCCCTTCCGAGGGCGTACAACTTTTTTAACATGTTACAACAGGTACAAGAAATCCAACTTATATAGTTGGACGACGTAATCTATAGGATGACCGTTGTTTTGTCAAATATTTGGAACGATAAGGCAAAGAACGGGTGACAGTTTTCAATTGAGTGCCGGTATCGTCAATTTCCCTGGATTTACGGGGTTCTGTAGCGGACCCCATCCTGTACGCCTCTACGGTTGCCTCTTGGGGAACCTTTGAGGGGGGAACAGGATTTTATTTGTCAGAGTGGCGACCCTACCGGGAATCGAACCCGGGCTCCCACCGTGAAAGGGTGGTGTCCTAACCGCTAGACCATAGGGTCGTCAAAGTCCGCGAGTATAGTGCCCGCGGCTTTGCTGTCACGCAAATTAACTTTCCCCAGCCGGGCGCTTTCGATAAACTGCGCGAGTTCATGAAAGTTTTTATTGATGGCAAATATTACGATGGGCGCGCGGCGAAGGTTTCGGTCTTCGACCATGGCCTGCTTTACGGCGACGGGATTTTTGAGGGCATTCGCGCCTATCATGGCCGGGTGTTCCGGCTGCGCGAACACATTGACCGGCTGTTTTGTTCGGCCAAGGCGATCCTGCTCGACATCCCGATGTCGCACGCGCAAATCATGCGCGCGACGGTTGACACCTGCCGGAAAAACAAGATCCGCGACGGCTACATCCGGCTCGTGGTGACGCGCGGGGTGGGCACGCTCGGCTTGAATCCGAACCGTTGCAAAAATCCGTCGGTCATCATCATCGCGGATAAAATCCAGCTTTACCCGCCGGCGCTGTATCGCAAGGGCATGGAAATTGTCACCGTGCCGACGACGCGCAATTTGCACAGCGCCCTCAATCCGGCGATCAAGTCGCTGAATTATCTCAACAACATTCTCGCCAAAATCGAGGCGAATCAAGCCGGCTGCGAGGAGGCGGTGATGTTGAACGCGGAGGGCTTTGTGGCGGAATGCACGGGTGATAATTTGTTCATTGTGAAAAAAGGCGGGTTGCTCACGCCGCCGCTTTCGGCGGGCGCCCTGTACGGCATCACCCGGCAGGTGGTCATGGAACTGGCGGAGGAGGAGGGACTGGTCGTGTCCGAGCCGAACCTGACGCGTTATGATTTGTTCAACGCGGAGGAATGTTTTCTGACCGGCACCGGTGCGGAAATCGTGCCGGTGGTGAAGATTGACGGCCGGGTCATCGGCACGGGCAAACCGGGGCCGATCACCCGCAAGCTGGAGGAGGAATACCGTGCCTTGACGAAAGGCTCCGGCGAGCCGATATACCAATAGAACAGAACCGATATGTACGAGAAGAAAATCTGCTCGGCCTGCAAGGAAAAGCCGGCGACCGTGCATCTGACCCAGATTGTGGGGGACAAGATGCAGAAGCTGGATTTGTGCGAGGAATGTGCCAAGTCCAAGGGCGTAAACGACCCATCCTTTGCCCCCGCGGATTTGCTGCTCGGCCTCGGCGCGTCGCAGGAAATCGAGCAATCCGGCGGGGTTGAAACCAAATGTTCGCGCTGCGGCTTTTCGCAGGCGGACTTCAAAAAATCGGGCCGGCTCGGCTGCCCGGAATGTTACAAAACCTTTGCCGAAGGCCTGGAAGGGTTGCTCAAATCGATGCACAAGGGCACCCGCCACGCGGGCAAGGTGCCGGAAGCACTCCGCGCCTCGCGGGAGCAGACCGATCGCCTCAAATTGTTGCAGAAGAAACTGGCCAAGGCCATCGAAGACGAAAATTTTGAAGCGGCTGCCCAATTGCGCGATGAAATCAAACACGTGACCCCGCGCGAAACCGGTTTGAACGTGACTTGAGGGGGAACCACAAAATGAAATTGGATGAATTTCTTGTTTCTCCCGCCGAAACGGCGCGCCGGCACGGGCCGCATGACCGGATTGTCATGTCCAGCCGTGTCCGGCTGGCGCGTAATTTGAAGGACGCGGCGTTTCCCGGCTGGGCGAAAAAGCCGGAGCGGTTGAAGGTGCTGGAGACGATTCGTCCCGCCGTCGAAAGTCTGCCGGAGTTGAAGGGCGCGTTTTCCGAGGTGATGGACAACCTCACCACGCTGGACCGCCAAATTCTGGTTGAGCGCCATCTCATCAGTCGCGAGCACGCCGCCAAAAGTTCGGGCAGCGGCCTGGTCTTCAACCGCGAAGAAAGTTTCTGTGTGATGATCAACGAGGAGGATCATTTGCGGATGCAGGCGCTGCGTCCGGGCCTGCAGTTGCGGCAGGCGTGGAGCGCGATTGATCAGCTGGATTCCGAGCTGGAGAAAAAGCTCGATTATGCCTTCAACAACGACCTGGGCTATCTGACGGCCTGCCCGACGAATCTCGGCACGGCCGTGCGGGTCAGCGCGATGTTGCATCTGCCCGGACTGGTTCTGGCCGAGCAAATCAATCCCATCATCCAATCCGTCAACAAGCTCGGTCTGGCTGTGCGCGGCCTTTACGGCGAAGGAACGGAGGCGTTGGGCAACGTGTTTCAGGTTTCCAATCAGATGACGCTCGGTGAAAATGAAACGACCATTGTCGAGCGTCTGGACAAGGTGTTGTCCCAAATCATCGAGCACGAGGAAAACGCCCGGCAAACGCTGCTGGAGAAGAAGCCGAAGGTGGTTTTCAACCATATCGGCCGTGCCTACGGCATCCTGGCCAACGCACACAGCATTTCGTCAAAGGAAACCATGAATTTGCTGTCGCTGATGCGATTGGGCGTGGATTTGGGGCTGTTTCCGGGCGAAGAGCGCCCGACTGTGGACGAACTGTTTATTTTGACGCAGCCGGCGCATTTGCAGAAGCAATATTCCGACAAACTGTCGGCCGAGGAACGCGACTTGCTCCGTGCGGACATGGTCCGTGACCGGTTGAAACACGTCAGCCGTCCCAACGCAAAAAAAGGCGGGGCAGGATTGGACAAACCCGCCAATTCGTAGCACAATAGAGCCAGTATGAGCGATGAGGCCATGAGTAATTTTACGCCGCGCGCGCAGCAGGTGCTCGCGCTGGCGCGGAAGGAAGCCGACCGGTTTAACCACAACTTTCTCGGCACGGAACATCTGTTGCTCGGCCTGATCAAGCTCGGCCAGGGCGTGGCGGTGAACGTGCTGCAGAAGATGGGGCTTGACCTCGAAACCGTCCGCATGGAGGTGGAGAAGCAGGTGGGCACCGGCCCCGACCAGAAGATGATTGGCAACATTCCCTACACGCCGCGCGTCAAGAAGGTGCTGGACCTGGCGAAGCGGGAGGCCAAAAACCTGAACCACACCTACATCGGCACGGAGCACATTTTGCTCGGGTTGCTGCGCGAAGGCGATGGCGTGGCCGCGCGGATTTTACGCAGCCTCGACGTGGACATCGAACAGACGCGTCAGGAGATTTTAAAGGAACTGGATCCGAATTTTACCGGCGAGGAAACCTCCATTCCCGAAGCGGCCGAAAAGGCGCACGAGAAGAAGGGTGAAGTCAAAACCCCCGCCCTGAAGGCATTCGGCCGCGACCTGACGGAAATTGCGCGCAAGGGCGACATGGACCCGGTGATCGGCCGCAAAAACGAAATCGAACGCGTCATTCAAATTCTTTGCCGGCGCACGAAAAACAATCCGGTGTTGCTCGGCGAGGCGGGCGTGGGCAAGACGGCCATTGTCGAGGGGCTCGCGCAGGAAATTGCCAAGGGCAACGTGCCGGATCTGCTGCGCGAGAAGCGCGTCGTCACGCTCGACCTGGCGCTCATGGTCGCGGGCACGAAATACCGTGGCCAGTTTGAAGAGCGCATCAAGGCGGTGATGGACGAAATCCGCCGCGCGAAGAACATCATTTTGTTCATCGACGAACTGCACACGATTGTCGGCGCGGGTTCGGCGGAAGGCACGATGGACGCTTCAAACATCATCAAGCCGGCGTTGAGCCGGGGCGAGATGCAGTGCGTTGGCGCCACCACGCTCAATGAATATCGCAAATACATCGAGAAGGACGCCGCGCTCGAACGCCGTTTTCAGGCCGTGAAGGTCGAGGCGCCCTCGGTGGATGAAGCCATTCTGATTTTGAAGGGGCTCCGGCACAAATACGAGGAGCATCACAAGGCCGAGTTCACAGACAAGGCCGTGGAGATGTCCGTGAAACTGTCCGACCGCTACATCACCGACCGGTTTTTGCCGGACAAGGCGATTGACGTGATGGATGAGGCCGGTTCGCGCGCGCGCATCGGCACCATGACGCGCCCGCCGGAAATCAAGGCGATGGAGGCCGAGATTGAAGACATCAAGGGCCGCAAGGAACGCGCCATCAAGGACCAGGATTTTGAAGGCGCCGCGCAAATGCGCGACAAGGAAAAGCAGGCCAAGGAAAAACTGGAAACCCAGTTGCGTGATTGGCGCGCGGCGCGCGAGGAAAAGCACGTGGTCGTGGATGAGGAAGACATTTTGCATGTCATTTCAAAATGGACGGGCATTCCGCTGCAACGGATGGAGCAGGGGGAGATGCAGCGGCTGCTGACGGTCGAACAGGAAATGGAAAAGGTCGTCGTCGGCCAGAACGAAGCTGTTTCCGCCATTTGCAAGGCGCTGCGCCGGTCACGCGCGGATTTGAAGGACCCGCGCCGTCCCATCGGCACCTTTTTGCTGCTCGGCCCGACCGGCGTGGGCAAGACCCTGCTGGCCAAAACCATGGCTGAGCAGATGTTTGGCGATTCGAAGTCGCTCATTCATCTGGACATGAGCGAATACATGGAGAAGTTCAACGTCTCACGGCTCATCGGTTCGCCGCCGGGTTACGTCGGTTACGAGGAGGGCGGCCAGCTCACCGAAAAGGTGCGGCGCAATCCGTATTCCGTCGTGTTGTTCGACGAAATCGAAAAGGCGCATCCGGACGTGTGGAACATGCTGTTGCAGATTCTCGAAGAGGGAAAACTGACCGACAACGTGGGCCGCGTCGTGAATTTCCGCAACACCATCGTGTTGATGACCTCGAATGTCGGTTCGGATTTGATTCGCCGGCAATCCACGCTCGGCTTTTCGCCCATAACCGACGAAAATACCTACGAGAAGATGCGCGAGAAGATCCTCGACGAATCCAAGAAGACGTTTCGCCCCGAATTCCTGAACCGGCTCGACGACGTGATCGTCTTCCGCTCGTTCACCAAACCCGACCTCATTCATATTCTGGATTTGGAGGTCAACAAGGTCCTGGAACGGTTGCGCCACAAAAACCTCCGGCTCGAATTGGACGCGAAGGCGAAGGATTTCCTCGTCGAGAAGGGTTACGACCCGCAGTACGGCGCACGTCCGATGCGCCGGTCGGTGGAGCGTTTCCTCGAGGATCCGCTGGCCGAGGAAATTCTGAAGGGCAACCTGCACGGCGGCGAACCGATTCTCGTTACCGTTGGGGACGGAAAGCTGGTGTTCAACCAGACAACCACCGCCGAAGGCGCCCTGTCAAGCTGACCATGAGTTTTGGCAACAACACTGCGTTCCTTTTTGGACGCAGTTTTTTTGTTCGCGAACTTCAGCTTTTCATCACGCGTTAAAAGCACTACGTTTCCATCAATGAAAGGCATCATTCTCGCCGGCGGCGCCGGATCGCGGCTTTATCCGCTCACCCTGGTCGCGAGCAAGCAGCTGCAGCCGGTCTATGACAAGCCGATGGTGTATTATCCGCTGACGACGCTGCTCGAGGGCGGCATTCGCGAGTTGTGCCTCATTTCCACGCCGCAGGATTTGCCCCGGTTCAAACAATTGCTTGGGGATGGCAGCCGGTTTGGCGTTTCCCTGGAGTACCGTGAGCAGCCAAAACCCCAGGGGATTGCCCAGGCCTTTCTGATTGCCGAATCGTTCATCGGCCAGGACAACGTGGCGCTGATATTGGGCGACAATATTTTTTACGGCAGCGAGGTGTTTTACCGCATGATTGCCGAGTTCAAGAGCGGCGCGACCATCTTCGGTTATCATGTTCACGATCCGGAACGCTACGGCGTGGTGGAATTTGACGCTGAAGGCCGGGCCATTTCCATTGAAGAAAAACCCAGGCAGCCCAAAAGCGATTACGCGGTTCCGGGTCTCTACCTTTACGACCGAAACGTCGTGGCCATCGCCAAATCGCTGAAGCCTTCCGCGCGCGGGGAATTGGAAATCTCCGACCTGAATGTCGCCTATCTGGAGCGGGGCCAGTTGCACGTGCACCGGCTCAGCCGCGGGTTTGCGTGGCTCGACGCCGGCACCAGCAGCAGTCTGCACGACGCTTCGGCTTACGTGCAGGCG
>Ga0182016_10000371_pt1 | contig 56105 bp, 46 predicted proteins | sample 712S2MmetaG_FD_120491 | JGI IMG/M metagenome (GOLD analysis project Ga0182016, IMG submission 120491) | Permafrost microbial communities from Stordalen Mire, Sweden - 712S2M metaG | ecosystem: Environmental > Terrestrial > Soil > Wetlands > Permafrost | place: Sweden: Stordalen | collected...
CGTTCGAGGCAACTTTGCGCATGGCGTTCTTAATTTCGTTGGTCACGTGGGGAATGACCTGCACCGTGGCGCCCAGATAGTCGCCCCGGCGTTCTTTCTGGATAATCTGCTGGTAGATGCGACCGGTGGTGAGGTTGTTGTCGCGCGAGAGGGGGGCGTGGGTGAAGCGCTCGTAGTGACCGAGGTCGAGGTCGGTTTCTGCGCCGTCGTCGGTGACAAACACCTCGCCGTGCTGAAACGGCGACATGGTTCCGGGATCGACGTTGAGATAGGGGTCGAACTTCATCATGTTTACGCGCAGGCCGCGACTCTCAAGCAGGCAGCCGATTGAAGCCGCCGCCAGACCCTTGCCTAAACTGGACACAACTCCGCCCGTCACAAAGACATACTTTGCCGACATCGATGCAACCTCATTATTGGATTGTTTGGGTTTGACGTACCTGGTGGGCACATTCAAGTATGTCAGAGATTGAATTGCGTTGGAAGAGGGTTTTTGCGTGGGCTTAGGATAACTGGGGCGATACTGCTTGTAAGTGATTGGCGGGGCGTGGGTTCTTGGGTGGAGGCGGGTATGAAAGAGCGGATCGAGGTTTTGAAGGCAGACATTACAAAGCTGGCGGTGGACGCCATTGTGAATGCGGCGAACAGCTCGCTGCTGGGCGGGGGTGGTGTGGATGGGGCGATCCATCGAGCGGCCGGGCCTGAGCTGTTGGCCGAATGCCGGCTGCTGCACGGATGCCCCACGGGCCAGGCGAAGATCACCAAAGGCTACCGGCTGCCGGCGAAGCATGTGATTCATACGGTGGGGCCGGTATGGCGCGGCGGCAATAACGGCGAGCCCGAGTTGCTGGCGAGTTGCTATCGCGCTTGTTTCGCGATTGCGCGGGAGCAGGGTCTGAGGAGCCTGGCGTTTCCGGCGATCAGCTGCGGGATATATGGATATCCGATTCCTGAGGCGACTGCGATTGCGGTGCGGGAGACGCGGGCGGAGCTGGAGGCAAATCCCGGAATCGAGAAGGTGATTTTTGCGTGCTTTGGAGATGAGGTGTTTGGGGCGTATGCGAGTGAGCTTGGACTTGGCCAGTAGGACAGGGCGACCAGGCCGCGCCCCTGTTGGGTGGCGCGGCCTGGATAAAACGAAGTTAGAAATTGAACGTCAGTTTAGCCGTCAAGGCGCGCGGGGTAACGTAGTGCGTGCCGCTGAAGGTCGACAGGAAATTGTAGAGCGCGTACTTGTTGGTGACGTTGATGGCGGTAAGGTCGAGATCGGTCTTGAAGTGCTCTTTGTGGAAGATGTTGTTCTGGCCGAGCGAAACGTCGAAAAGGTTGCGCGGCTCGATGCGCGGCGGGTTCTTGTCGTTGTCGCCGGCGCCAGGAGCCGGAATCTTCAGCAGCGTTGATGTGAGCTCGCCTGCCGGGCAAACCGCGGGAAGCGGATTACCGGGTGTTGCCTTCTGGCCATCGCACATCAAACCGGCCTGAAACTCTTCGTCAGCGGTCAAAGGCAGCGCAACAGGCGCGCCGGTGACTGGGTTTGTAGTGGCCGGAATGTTGTTATCGACCATGGCAATCGCGGGCAGTCCGCCAAGGGCCGTTGAGCTGTTTGTGCACGCTGTGTTGGGATCGTTTGGGTTGTAACAGGGAGCCGAGCCTGCGACCAGGCCTGAATCATAGCGCCAGTTAAATGCGCCCCACATGCCGGTTGAGTACTTGCCCCGCGCTACCGTGTACTGCAGATGCGCGTTCTGGTTAAAGCGCTCGTCGTGATCGATGCGGAAGGGATAGTTCACGCCCTGCGCCACCGTGGCGCCGGCGCCGGCTACCTGCGGCGGGAAGAATCGCGCCGACACCGACGACATGACGGAGTAGGCGGTGAAGTTGTGGAAGCTCGGCACCTCGATGTGCATTGCGTAACCGGGGATTTTGGAGTTGTGCCAGTCAATGGGGAAGGTGATGGGAGTGTTGCCGAGCACGCTGAAGTCGAAGGCGTTGTGGGTGTACTTCCAAATGTACTCGCCGCTGAAGACGACGTTCTTGCCCAGCTGCTGCTGGAGGCTGGCGTGGAACTCGTTGCGATAGCCGGGCGCCATGTTAGTGGCGACACCCGACGAGCAGTTGAGCAGAGGTGACAGCACGGCATTTCCGCAGCCTTCGCTCGAGAGAACCAGGTTCTCGTTGAAGGGCGTCTCAAGCGTACGCGCATAGGAGAGGCTCAGCACGCTCTTACTGGGCTTTACGTTGTAGGCTACGCCGATGCGGGGCTCGATCTGGTTGGCTTTGGTGAGGCCGTTGTACACGTCTTCGCGCAGGCCGACGTTAAAGTTCCAATCCTTGACCTTGATCTGGTCTTCGGCATAGAGAGCCAGTTCTTTCACGTCGGCATGTCCGAGCCAGAAATAATCGGACCCGCCGCGCGTAAGGTCGTAGAGCCCAAGCACGGTTTTGTAGTTGGGATTCGGGGCCACGTCTGGCGCAATGCAGTCGGTGGGCGAACCGTAACCCGGCAGCGGAACGCCGGTGGTCGCGTCCATGCAGGGCGCGTTGTAAGTGCTCTCGACGATGCCCAGCGAATCGCTTTCGCGCAGGAATGTTTGCCCGTATTGAGCGCCGATCTTGAGGTTGTTGATGCCCTTCACATAGGAGTAATCCGCGTGAACGCCGGTGTTCATGAGCGAGCGAATCTGCGAAATCGACGAGGTCTGCAGGTTTGAGGGACCCAGGTCGGCCAGGGGATTGCCGCTGGGGAAGTAGTTGTAGAGGTCTTTGCGGACGAATGCGCCCAGGTTGAAGACCGAATTGTTGCTGATGACGCGCGTGTAGGTGGGCGAAATGTTGAAAGTGCCGATCTTGGAATGCTGATCGGTATCGCCCACATCGCTGAAGGTGGGGCTGGCGCTGGTGCCGAAGTCGGTCACGTTTTCAACGCCAATATTGTCATAGGCGTTGGGAGTCTGGAACCAGGACCGGCTGTAATTGAGATCGAGATGGATGGAGTCGGCCTGGTCGAAGCTGTAGTCGACGCGGTCGAAGACGTTCTCTTCGTTGCCCTTGTCGTGGAAGACGGCAAACTCCGGCGGGTCGAGGAAGCGGCCTGAGTTCAAGCCATCGGTCTCAATAAAGTTGCCCCAGCTTTTTCCGCCATAGGAAAGATCGACGCTGCCGGTCGCGGCGCCAAACGTGCCATAGGAGCTGCTAATGCTGCCTGTGGGCTTGGTGACGCCCTGCCCCGAGCGGGTGGTGGCCACGATAACGAGGCTGGTTTTGTCGCCATACTCGGCCGGCGGGGCACCGCTGATGACTTCAATCGACTGAATGGAATTTGACGGAATCTGGTTGGAGAAAACTTTGCTCTGCTGGTCGGTTTCAGTCTGGCCGTCAACATTGAAGGAGTTGGAGGCGTGGTCGCCGAGGCCGTGAAACAGGCCGTTGGAATCTGCCGCGACGCCGGGCGTGGTTTCAGTCACCAGCGCGCTCAGGTTGGAGGAACCACTGCCCATCGGGACTTTCTGAAGCATGTCGCGATCCACGTCGGTGTGGAAGGTCGGGTCGTCTTCAATCAAGTCGCCGCTGCCGGATTCCACTGTCACCGTCTGAGTTGCTCCCTCCACCTGCAGAACCAGGTTGACTGTGGTGCTGACCGACGAACGAACCTCGATGCTCTGCGCTGTTGAAGAAAAGCCCTTGGCTGAAGCGCTGATCCTGTACGGATTGAAGGGTACGTTGGTGATTGTGAACTGGCCGGTTGGGTCGGTGGTGACGGTCCGGTCGAACTGGCTCACCTGATTGGCGATGCGGACCGAGGCGCCGGGAATCACTGCGCCGGTGGGGTCAGTGACCGCTCCGTGGAGCGTTCCGGCGCTGCCGCTCTGGGCCGGCGCGGTGAGTGCGCCGACGGCCAGAATCAAAAGGGGAAGAAAGCGCTTTAGGGCGCCCCGATGGAAATGCATGAAATAGTCTCCTGAAAAATGGCTGAAATGCGATCGATTTGCCGGCGGGAAATGGCCGCGTGGCAGTTTCTCAGCATGGAGGAGCGTCCATCCGGATGCGAATGAGCCTGAATCGAAGGGGCGAAAGCTCGCGCGCCTGCTACGGCGGGAGAGGCTTTCAATCGTTCTTATGATTGCGAAGGATGCGTCAGGCTCGAAGGGAAACAATCGGCCGGAGTGGCGCTCAGCAGGAGACGGGCGGGGGTCGGATAAACAGCCTGATCTGCCGTTTATGAAGAATGAGAACCGGTTCGGCAGCGGGCGCGAGGGATTCAAGCTGCACCATCACAACCACGGCGGCAGCGGCCACGGCGGGTACAGCGGTGTGCATCACGATGCAGAGCTGACAATGATCCGCATCGGTGTCGTTGGCGTGCAGGTGCGCCACCTGGGCGACGGCCAGCATGGTCAGCAGGGTAAGGCACAGTCCCGCAATCGCACCCACGAAGCGGCGGCGCGAGCGGAAATCGATGCTCAGATGTGCCCGAAGTGCTGTCAAACTCAAAGCCCTGCAATCTAAGGATACACAAAATTGGATGCGCCAGCCGCACCACTGGTTACGATTAGATGCGCCCGGATGAGGCGAGGGCGCCAACCAGGCCGGCCCCGGCTTCGTCTAAACTGGGAGATCATATCGAGTTTTGTTGGATGGGGACAATGAAGCCGGAAGCCGGAGAAATGCTCGGCGGCTGCTGAATGAACGACTTGAGGTTTGTGCTACCCCACCCTAGCGACAAAAACAAAGTCGTCGCGAGGATGGGGCACCCGGGTTTGTGCTGATTTTGGATGGGCTGGTTGAGGTTCGTGCTTTCCCGCCCAAGCGAAGCTTGGACGGGGCACCCGGGTTTGTGCTCTGCTCGATTTATCGCCATGTTACTCATACCTCAGATTCGACGCGCATTGCCGGCCTGCCTGGGCTTGAGTCTTGGGTTCGCGCTGCTGGCCGTGCCGGCCTTTGGCCAAAGCTCTGACCCGGCTGACAACCACGGCAAGCCCCTCCCCATGAAGCCGGATCTGCCGGGCATGGCCCGTAATCACCGGCTGATTCTCAAAGACGGAACCTACCAGGTGGTGCGCGAGTACAAGGTTGTGGGCAACCGGGTACGGTATCTTTCGCAGGAGCGCGGCGACTGGGAAGAGATGCCTTTGGAACTGGTTGACTGGGACGCAACCAAAAAATGGGAGCAGGAACATACCGACCTGACCGCTAACGATGGCTCGTCTCCGGCCATGAAAGAGGCCGAGTCCATCGACAAGGAAGAGGCCGAGGAACGCGACGACCAGAAGGCCCGCATGCCCGAGGTTGCAACGGGTCTGGAGCTGCCCGATGAAGATGGCGTCTTTGTGCTCGACACTTTCCAGGGCACGCCCGAGCTGGTTGAGCTGCCGGCCAGCGATCTGGACCTGAACGCGCGCGAGCGGCACGGTATCGCGGTGCTGAATCCCATGGGCGGGAAGCGCGCCGACATGGAACTGCAGGGCGCACACTCCAAAATTCACCTGCACGTCAACCAGCCGTCGTTCTTTCTTTCGCTTGACGTGCCGGACGCCAAGGAGCCGGTGCTCTCAGAGCCGGTGACGGTGCATACCTCGAGTGAAGGCTTGAACCACAAGGCCAAGCAGGGCGCACACTCGGCACAGTCGGGTTTTGCCCTGGTAAAGGTGGACGAGCGCAACGCCATACGGGTGATTGGCGCCATCAAGATAAGCCCGAGCGGCCAGGTGACGCAGAGCGAAAACGTGGTTGCCGCCAACATGCAGGTGATGCCGGGCAAGCACTGGCTGCGCATCGATCCCAAAGAACCGCTCGATATCGGCGAATATGCGCTGGTTGAGATTCTTTCGGCCGAAGACATCAACCAGCAGGTGTGGGATTTTCGCGTGGACCCGACCAAGGGTGACAATCCTGGCTCGATTACGCCGATTCAGAAAGAGGGCCGGTGAGGTAAAACAGTGGTCAGTGGTCAGTGGCTGAGCCGGCAATCTTATGCGATTGCCGGCTCAATTTCAAAGGGCTGTCGTGGCCTTTGGAACGGCTTGACCCCGCCAGAAGGAAATAGCGGCCTCACCGTCGAAAACGCTAAAGCCTTTTGCCCCATCGACCCGGGCCGCGGCGGCTGCTACCTGCGGTCCCGCAGAAAACGACCCGTCCGAAAGCAAAACTTTCTGGCCATTCCATGGGCGGGGTTAAGGGTGTATAAATCGAGAATCGAGTTATCTGCAGACTGTACGGCTTTGTGCCTTCCCATCTCTGCCGAGAGAAAGCCGCCAGGTAAGGTTTGCCGGTCATCCATACTCGATATAACCATTCATGATGCAGCCGATCGCGTCCGGCCATGTTGGGCCGCTAAGCGGCTGCCTCCAATGAAAGAAGGATGATCTCTCCAGGATGGTCGACTACTACGAGTTTTTGCAGATAAGCCCCAACGCCGATTCCGATACGATTCACCGCGTCTATCGGTTTTTGGCGTCCCGGCTGCACCCCGATAACCCCGAATCGGGCGACGCCGAAATGTTCCACCTGCTCAAGGTGGCGTACGACGTCCTTTCAAACTCCACGGCCCGGGCCGACTACGATGCCAAGCGCAAAGCGGAGCCGGACACCAAGAATCCCTATTCGGAACAGGTTGACTTTATGGACAGCCTGGATGGCGAGCTCAATCGCCGCCTGGCTGTGCTGGCCGTGCTCTATTACCGGCGTCGCACCAATCCCCACATGCCCGAGGTGGGGCTGGGCGAAATCGAGACCCGCATGGGGTTTCCGCGCGACTACCTGGACTTTACGATCTGGTATCTGAACAAGAAAGGCTACGTGACGAAGGGGGATAACGCCAACCTGGCATTGACTGCCGACGGGGTGGACTTTATCGAGACCCAGCGCGGCAATCTGCCGGTGCTGAATAAGCTGCTGACCAGCGGAGTAGGACCCACCGTGGAAGGCGCCAAAGCGGCCCGGCAGCAACAGACACAGCAACCGGCGCCTCCCAGAGGGCCCGCTTCATTGAACGCGGAGGCTCGCGCCGACAGGCGAACCGACTCGGAACGTCGTGGCGGCCCGGACCGGCGGGTGGGACTTCCCGATCTTCGCGTGGTAAAGATTGAGCGCCGCAAGGATGGAACCGACCGGCGTGGAGATAGAAGCGAAAGGCGCGCTCAGGAAGGGCGCCGGGCGTCGGACTAGGCGGCGAGGGTTCGTGCTATCCCAGGTCTCAAAAGCGAGACCTGGGGCACCCGGCTTTCCGCGAATACGGGCGAAAGAACTGCGCGAACGGCGATCCAGCATGGCTGCTCAGCCGCTATTCGCGAACGGCGATGCCCAGTGCTTTCATCTTGCGGTAAAGATGGCTGCGCTCCAGTCCCAGCAACTCGGCGGCATGGCTGATGTTGTTGCGCGCTTCTTCAATCTTTTTCTGGATGTATTCGCGCTCGTAGGCGTCGCGGGCCTGCTGCAACGATGAAAACTCTTCGCCGGCGCGGACCCTGGCTTTTGGAGCCCCGGGCGGCAGGTGCTTGCGCTCAATGCGGAGCACGCGCGGATTGAGAATGAGCACGCGCTCGATGACGTTTTTGAGTTCGCGCACGTTGCCCGGCCAGTGGTAGGCGCCCAGCGTTTGCAGCGCTTCTTCGCTGATCTCCATGCGAGGACGCCCGTACTGGCGTCCGAAGTCGGCCAGAAATTCTCTCACCAGCAGCGGAATATCCTGCTTGCGCTCGCGCAGCGGCGGCACAAAAAACGGAACTACGTTGAGACGATAGAAGAGATCTTCGCGAAAGTTGCCCTTGGCAATTTCTTCTTCAAGATCCTTGTTGGTGGTGGCGATGAGCCTTACGTCGACGTGCAGGGGCTGCGTGCCGCCCACCGGCGTGAACAGTTGCTCGTCGAGGGCGCTGAGCACCTTGGCCTGCGTCTTGAGGCTCATGTCGCCCACTTCGTCGAGCAACAGGGTTCCACCATCGGCGCGCTCCAGAGTGCCGCGCTGCTCGAGCGGCGCGCCGCCGGGGCTGAAGCCCTGGCCCACCACGCCGTGACGGTAGCCGAAGAGCTCGGCCTCAATGTGCGCCTCGGGAATAGCGGCGCAGTTGAGCTCGACAAAGACACGGTCGCGGCGCAGGCTCTCGGCATGAATGGCGCGCGCAATCAGCTCTTTGCCGGTGCCCGATTCGCCGTAGATGAGCACGCGGCCGTTGGTCGGCGCCATGAGCTTGATTTGCTGCCGCAGGGCCTTTGCGGGCACGCTGTCGCCGGTGAGCACGGAGCCCACGTTGAACTGCCGTTTGAACTCGTGATTTTCCGCGCGCAGGCGGCGCGCCTCCACTGCGTTCTTGAGCACAATCAGCGTGCGCTCGAGCGACAGCGGCTTCTCAAGAAAGTCGTATGCGCCAAGCTTGGTGGCTTTCACCGCGGATTCGATGGTGCCATGCCCGCTGATGATGACAACTTCAGGCCGCGTGTCGAGCGGCTGGCGGCGCAGATCGGCGAGAACGTCGAGACCATCGCGATCGGGCAGCCATATGTCGAGCAGAACCACGTCGTAGGGCGCGTCCTGAAGCAGAACCACTGCTTCGGCCGCCGTGGCCGCGGTGGCTACGCCATAGCCTTCTTCGCGCAGAATTTCTTCAAGCGAGCTGCGTATCTCTGTCTCGTCGTCCACCACCAGAATGTGATCCATTAACGCAACCCCTTGGCGACCGTTTCGCCGTTCGCGGCATGAACGCCGTCAATCAACGGTTGGCCGCCGAGCGGCTGGCCGCCCGCGTCAACCAGCGGCAGACGCACGAGGAAGCGCGCACCCTTGGGACTGTTCGACTCGGCGCGGACCGAGCCGCCGTGTTCCTGGACGATCTTGGCCGCAATCGACAGGCCCAGCCCGGTTCCGCGATGTTTGGTGGAGTAGAACGGAAGAAACAACCGCTCGCGAATTTCATCGGTCAATCCGTGGCCGGTGTCGGAGATGGCAACCTCGACCGCCGCTCCGTCTTCAGTAAGCGAAGTGTGCACGCCGAGAATGCGCAGCAGGCTGCCCTGCATGGCTTCAGCGGCATTGTCGATGAGATTGGCCAGGGCGCGGCGAATGGCTTCAGGATCGGCAATCACCGTAGGCAGTCCGGGCTCAAGATCGCGCTGCACCGTGATGCCCTCAAGCCGGCCGGCAAAAAGCGCCAACGCCTGGTCGGCCACCTGGTTTAAATCGCATGCGCGCGGCTGCGAAACCGGAAACTGCGCCAGCGCCGAGAACTGATCGACGAGCGTGCGCAATGTTCCCACGCACCCCATAATCACCTCGGTGCACTTGCGGATAATGCTCGGCGACTCAATTTGACCGCGATCGAGATGGCGCGCGATGCGCTCGGCTGAAAGGGCAATGGGCGTGAGCGGGTTCCTGATTTCGTGGGCCACGCGCTGCGCCACTTCTTTCCAGGCCAGCTGGCGTTGCGCTCGCAGCAGGTCGGTTGTGTCTTCAACCACCAGCACGCTGCCAGTTTGGCCATTGGCCAGTTCAAGGCGCGCGCTGGTCACGGCCAGGTGAATGTTGCGGCCGTGCCCCTGGAACTCCATTTCAGTGGAGGCCGCGCCCATGCGCTGCCCGCGCCGAATCACTCCAGCCAGATCGTCGGCGCACTCGGCGGGCATCACCGTTGCAATCCTCTCGCCTTTCAGGTTGGTGTCTTCGCGCAGGCCGAGCAGCGCGGCGAACGCCCGGTTCGACTGGAGCACAATGCCGGCGCCATCGAGCGTGACCACTCCCGACGGAATGGTTTCAACAATTGTTTCGAGCTCCCTGCGGCGCTCTTCCACGGCCTGGTTCGCGGCGGTCAACTGCGCCGATGAGCTCTCAGCTAAGCGACGGCTGGCTTCAAGGTCCGATGCCATGTGGTTGAAGGCGTGCACCAGTTCGCCCATTTCGCCGCTGGCAGCGACGGCCACGCGCCGTTCGTATTTTCCGTCGGCAATTTCGTCCATGGCGACGGCCAGCGCTTCAACGGGCCGGGTGATCTGCTTTGAAAGCTGTTGCGCGATCCAAAGGCTGGAGAAGAAAACCACTGAAGTGAGAATCAGCAGTACGAGAAAGAATTCAGCGCGGAGCCGGTTGCGGGTGCGGAAGAGTTGCCAGTACTCGGCGGCATTGGCGCGGATCTGGGTGGCCGTCTGGCTCAAACCCTGGGGCATGGGCAGCGCGGTCACCACCAGCTTTCCCGATGCGGTAATGGCCATGGCCAGCGCGTAATCCTGGCCGCCGGCACGAATCACCGATTGATCGTTGCGCTCGGCCGCAGTGAGCACAATCTGCGAAAGTGTGCCGTGGAGGGCGATCGCTTTCCCATGATCCTCATCGAGCCACGGAATCAGGCTGGCGGGACTGTTTTCAGGCGGGGCCTGAAACGCCGCCATGAGGTGCATGTCGCGGCTGAAGACCATGACGAAGCCGCCCTCGAGCGTGATGCGGTGCGAGATGAGCACGTTTTCGAGGATGGATGGATCCTGGTCGGGCGCGCCCGAGGAAGCGATGGACTCAGCTTCAGAACGCGCGTTTCCGGTTACGTACTGCACCAGCTGCTCAACAACGCGCGTCGAGTTATCTCTCAGTTCTGAAGTGTTGGGAGAAAACCAGCGGTCGATCGAGCGGTTCATCAATTGGAAGCTGAACAGGAACATGCAGACCGCGGGCGTGATGGCGATGAGCGCCGCGCCGACCATCATCCGAGTGCGCAGGCGTGCCCCGAGCGCGCTGCTGCTCTGGTCGGCGTAGATCTTGAGGATGTTCCTGAGCAGCAGCATGAGCAGCAGCAACAGGAGCAGGAAAAAGATGACGTTGATGGCAGTAAAGAAGAGCGTTTCGCCGGAGGTTTCAGGCGTGAGGAAGCGAATGTTCGAAAGATTGAACGCCTGCAGCGCGCCGAAGCCGAGAAACAGGACAACCAGGCAGGCGACAAGAATCGCCGCCACACGCCCCCGCGGATCGCTCCAGAACGACATGCCGCGATTATAGAGGGTGGAGACAGGGAGCGAGGGAGCAAGGGAGCGAGGGAGCGAACTTCTCAGAAGGAGCTGGCCGCGTGCTCGTGGCGATAATGAGCAAGGCCAGGAAAAACTAAGTCGGCAGGAAGCCCTTGCTCCCTTGTTCCCTTGCTCCCTCGCTTCATTCAAATCTGCGAGCAGTCGAGCGGGCTCAGGACCAGGTAGCTGATGTTGGACACAATCTGGTCGTAGGAGAAGCGCGGGTCGGCGACTAGCTTCTTCCAGTCTGGATCGTTTCGGAAGGCGTTCCAGAGGGTGTCGAGCTGAGAAATGTCAGGGAGTTCGAGCATGTAAGTAAGGTTGGGCATGCGCGAGCCGGCCAGGGTATCGCCGAAAAAGACAGGCTGGAAACCGGCCCGCACGAAGATTTGGAACTCGCCTGCGTGAAACATTTCAACCTTGCGCGTGTGCTCCCCATTCGACGGGCTCTCATAGGTGCGAAGCAGGAAGGTGCGTTTCGCTTTGGTAGCAGAAGTGGCAGGCAGCGTGAGTTTGGGCCAGCCTGCGAACGCTTCAAGCAGCGAAACTTCAACCCGCTGGAATGCCGACGCAGCCGCGGTTGCGTTCCAGAAGGGCGCGGCTGCTTGAATGAATTGCTGGTCCTCAGCAAGCTCGAGGTCGAGCCTGGCCAGAGCATCGAGATCTTTTCCGGGAATGACGAGGTAATAGGTCGGCGTTTCAGGGCCTATGTCGAGCCGGAAAGCGCCAACCGGGCCGAAGCCTCGTTTTGCGAGCGCGGGAATGAGCGCATTGGCGAAAAAGTCTTCGGTGAGCTTGAGCTGCGGCCCATTGGTGAGGCTGTAGCGGCGAATCTGGTAGAACTCGCGCGGTGAGGCGGGCTGCTGTTGAGCGTTTGCCCGGCCGGCGAGCACAGCGGCCGAGGTTGCAATCGATGCAGCGAGAAAGTTTCGGCGTTCCATAATGACCCTCCACAGGAAGGATCATTGTAACTGCCGGGATTGCCGCTCCCGGTCGGGAACGACCGCAGCCAGCCGCGCATGCGCGAGAGCGCGCTATCTGAAGATGACGAACTTGAGCCAGCCTTCCCAGAAGTCGGTGAATGCATGGGAGACGATGTTGACGCGCAAGTTGCCGCGCCACGCCGCCATGGCGCCGAACAGCATGCCCAGAAAGCTGATGACCACCACGTTGACCCAGCCCTGGTAGGCGTGAAAGAGTCCGAAAACCGCTCCCTGAGCGACCACGGCAATTGCGAGGTTTCCGGTGAGAGCGTGAAACTGCCGCTGCAAGAATCCGCGAAAAGCCATCTCTTCGCAAATGCCCGCGGTTATTGAAGCGAGGGCCCACAGGAGGACTTCGGCAAGGCTCTGCGGCAAGAGGCTGTCAACTGTTTTTGCGGCACCCGCTCGCGCCACGTGCGACGCCAGCAGCCAGTGGGCGCCGTAAGCCGCACCCTCCCACAAAAGCCAGAACGGCAGCGCTATTCCGAGGTCCGCGGCCAGACTCTTCCACGAGTTCCAGCGACCCCACGACAGAGTCCACAGATTTCCGCCGTGATGGCGCACGCCGCTCCAGCAGTAAAAGAGCAGGGCCCAGTCCATGCCGATGATCGATAAATAGATGGGGATGGCCTGGCTGTGGCGAGCGAGTTGGCCGGGAGCCGCTCCTGCGCCGCTGGGCGCGGGCGCGTGCTGGGCCATGAAGCCCATCAGAACAACCCCGGCGCCGATGGCGAGGAAGCCCGCGAGCCAGCCCCACGAAGCAATCGGTGCTGGCGCGATTTGGGTTGGCGTGATCTGCCCGGGCGCGATCGGCGTGCCTTTGATGACGCTGTCACTTGCTTCCATGATGTGGTTCCTTTCCATCCGCCGATTGAGTGCGTTGCTTCCGGTTCAACTTGCGCAATTCAGCCAGAGTCTCTTCAGCCCAGCGCTGGTGGACCTCCAGTTCCAGCTGCCCGAATCGCAGCGCCATCTTCCAATAGGGCGCATCGGGGTACTGAGCGAGCTTGGCAATCTCCCCCTCAAGCCCATTGATTTTCTCGAGCGTTCGGTTCTCGCTGCTGGCCATGTGTTCAACAAAAGCGACGATGCTTTCAGGCTCGGCCTGCACCGCGAAGAAGAGCTTGAGCAACAGTTCGTTGCGGGGAATCTCCGGCTGTGGCTCGACCTTGAGCCACGCTGCCAGGCGTTCGCGGCCTTTTTTCGTGATCGAGTAGATCTGGCGATCGGGCTTGCCTTTTTGCTTTTCGGTTTTCCCGGTGATAAAGCCGGCAGCGGCTAGCTTCTTTAAATTGGGATAGATCTGGCCGTAGCTCTCATTCCAGAAATGGCCGATGGAGTCGCGGATGGCCTGGCCGAGGTCGTATCCGGACATGGGCTCGATGGTCAACAGTCCGAGAAGGACTTCCATGCTGGAGCTGGAGCGCTTCGCCATAGCTCTATTAGATATATGACTATTAGATGTTGTTGTCAACAGAAATCGGCGCCGGGGCCTGAAAGATGGACCAATTGGAATGGAAAGCCCCGGGCAGCGCTGAAAATAGTGGGACAAATGCCCGGGCCTGAAGGCCCCTAATTTTTGCGCCATTTTCAGGGGGCTGAAGCGCCCTGCTCCCTCCCACGGGGCAATTTGCAACTGAGGTTTAAGAAGTCAATAACCGAACTACTCGATCACGCTGGCGGCGGCTGTCCACGGACGGTGCTGGCTCTCGGCCACGCCGCGATATGTGAGCGTGCCCATCCAGGTGTTCAGACCCTCGGCCAGGCCCGCGTCCTGCTTGAGTGCCTCGCGCGCGCCAAGGTTTGCAAGGCGCATGACGTATGGGAACGTGGAGTTGGTGAGCGCCAGCGTGGACGTGTGCGGCACGGCTCCGGGCATGTTGGTAACGCAATAGTGAACCACGCCGTCGACGGTATAGCTGGGGTTGGAGTGCGAGGTCGGCTTGGCCGTTTCAACGCAACCGCCCTGGTCGATGGCCACGTCCACAATCACCGCGCCGGGCTTCATGTTTGAGACCATCTCGCGAGTCACAAGCTTGGGAGCGGTTGCACCGGGAATAAGCACGCCGCCGATGACCAGGTCGGCCTCGCGCGTGGCCTGCGCAATGTTGTAGCTGTTTGAGGCCAGCGTGTAAAGCCGTCCACCGAAGACGTCTTCGAGTTCGCGAAGGCGGTTCAGGTTTACGTCGATCAGCGTGGTTTTGGCGCCGAAGCCAAGCGCGATGCGCGCCGCGTTAGTGCCTACGATTCCGCCGCCCAGAATGGTGACGTGCGCCGGAGGAACGCCGGGAACGCCGCCGAGCAGAATTCCGCGGCCGCCTTTTTCTTTCTCAAGGTAGCTCGCGCCCACCTGCACGCTCATGCGACCCGCAACCTCGCTCATGGGCGTAAGAAGGGGCAGAGTTCCGCGGCGGTCGCGCACGGTTTCATAAGCGATGCCGATCATTTTCGCGTCGAGCAGCGTGTTTGTGAGCCCGGGCAGCGGCGCCAGGTGGAGATAGGTGAACAGCACCAGCCCTTCGCGAAAGTAGGCGTACTCGCTCTCGATGGGCTCTTTGACCTTGACGACCATGGCAGACTTGCCCCAGCAATATCCGGCATCGCCCACGATCTCGGCGCCGGCCCTCTGGTATTCGTCGTCATTGAACCCCGACAGCGCGCCGGCCTGGGTTTCAACCAGCACAGTGTGGCCGGCTTCAGTGAGCGACTTCGCGGCTGCCGGCGTTACACCAACGCGCGCTTCATTGTCCTTGATCTCTTTGGGAACTCCGATGATCATGGTCTGCTCCAATCCGGGTTGTGCTGCTTGTAACTTTGACGCCAGCGCGAGGGCTGAGTTTGTCTGGCTGCGTTTTTACGAAATCAGAAGCGCGCCGGTTATTTAAGACGGGGAGGGCTGATACCAGCGCGCCGGCTTCTGATTTCCGTCCAGGATCAAATCGTACGTCGCAGAATGGTGCCAGTGTGTGCAATCTTCGTGATAAAACAACCCCATGAGCACGAAACGTGATAGAAATGCCCGCGTCGAGCACAAGTCGCCCTCGCGCATCGCTCCTGGGGGAGAATCGTTCACCGCCGCTGGCCTGAAACCCGGTCCGGGTTCCGAACTCGACGAGCTCGACGCAGCAATTCTGCGCCACCTTGAGCGCCAGGGCCGCGCGACCAACTTTGAAGTTGGAGAAGCGGTGGGTCTTTCGCCCTCGGCGGCATCGCGGCGGATTCTCGCTCTCGAAGCCACCGGCGCTATCCGCGGATACCGCGCGCTTATCGACGACCGCCTGCTGGGCAAGAGCATGACGGTTTATATTCGCGTCACGCTCGAGCGGCAGTCGGCTGCGGTTTTAGGCGCGTTTGAGGCGGCGGTGCGCCGCTGCCACGACATTGTGAGCTGCCACCTGATGGCCGGCCAGTACGACTACATGCTGGTAGCGCGCGTGGCCGGTATCGACGACTACGGCCGCCTGCACCAGAACGAGCTTTCCAGGCTGCCGGGCGTGACGCGGCTTGAGACGAGCTTTGCGCTGAGAGATGTGCTGGAGGCGGCCGTTAGGTGATGTTCGTGCTTTCCCACCCCAGTTCGAACTTGATCTCTTACCGCTGATCACTGTCTTTCTAATTCATCCACTCGCGCGCGTTCTTCCAGATATCGAGGCCGCCTTCCTGCGCGGAGCGATCGATCTCGGCCAGTTCGGCGTCGGTGAAGGCCTGGTTCTTGAGCGCGTCGAGCGAGTCGTCGAGCTGCTCCACGTTGCGCGCGCCAATGAGGGCTGAGGTTACGCCGCCCAGGCGCAGCACCCACGCAATGGCCATCTGCGCGAGCGATTGCCCGCGGCCCCTGGCGACTTCGTAGAGCGCCCTTACGCGCTTGAAGTTCTCTTCGGTGAGCGCGTCCTTGGGCATCGAAGTATTCTGTTTCGCGGCGCGCGCATCGGCCGGAACGCCATTCAGATATTTGTTGGTCAACAGGCCCTGCGCGAGCGGCGAAAATGCGATGCAGCCCGCGCCAACTTCTGCGAGCGCGTCGAGAAGGCCTTTCTCGATCCAGCGATTCAGCATGGAGTACGAAGGCTGGTGAATGAGCAGCGGAACTCCCATGCTCTTGAGGATCGCAGCAGCCTTGCGCGTACGGTCAGCGTTGTAAGAGGAGATGCCGGCGTAGAGCGCCTTGCCCTGGTGAATGGCAGTGGCCAGCGCGCCCATGGTTTCTTCGAGCGGGCAGTTGTTCCAGGGACGGTGCGCATAGAAGATGTCGACGTAATCGAGGCCGATGCGCTTTAGGCTGTCGTCGAGCGAGGCCAGCATGTATTTGCGCGAACCGCCGATGCCGTAGGGGCCCGGCCACATGTCCCAGCCGGCCTTGGTTGAGATCACCAGTTCGTTGCGCAGGCCGCGAAAATCTTTGCGCAGAATCTCGCCGAAGTTTTCTTCGGCGGAGCCGTAAGGAGGTCCGTAGTTATTGGCCAGATCGAAGTGGGTTACGCCGCGGTCGAAGGCGCGGCGGATGGTGGCGCGGCCGGTTTCAAAGACGTCTGCGCCGCCGAAGTTCTGCCAGAGACCGAGCGAAATGGGCGGCAGAACAAGGCCGGAGTTGCCGCAGTGGCGGAAGGTGGCATTTTCATAGCGGTTTGGATCGGGACTATACGCAGTTTTCATGACTCTAGAATCCTAGACCATTCGAATCGTGACGGCCAGCGGCGTGCACCGCGATAGACGCTTAAGATACGCACAAGCTCGGATTCGAAACGATAGACGAGGATAAATGGGTTCCGCGCGACAACGCGCTCGAGTGTTCCCCTCACGCGACCAGGACATCCCGCACGCGGAAACCGTGAAAGCAGCGTAGCGTCATGGTGGATTCTGGATTCGACGAAGTCGGCGGCTATTTCGCTCTCATTTGCGATGTATTCCGGCAATTCTTCCAGATCGTTCATGGCGGTCTTGCTCCAAAACAGTCTCACGCGCTTTGTTGCAGCTTTCTCGCCCTCCGGATTGACCGGTGAAACTGCTTCATTGCCTCATCGTGGGGAACGTCGCCCGATTTGTCGGCGAGGGCCTGCTCAACGCCCTTACGAAACCATTCATCGTATCCGGGCTCGGGCTCGCCAACTTCTTTTTGCCAGGCCGCAAATGCCTCATCGGACATAAGTCCCTGCTCGCCCATCAGGTTGTCGACGAGCCAAATCTGCTCGGCAGTGGGTAACTGGGGGGCTTCTTCGAGGATTTGTGCGGCGCGACGTGGCATGGAGAGATTTTAGGGCGATTTAGAATCTTGTCACCATGCCGAAACACTTCAGCCAAGCGGAAGTTGACTCCAAAGGTGCCCTCGAAACGCTTTGCAAGCTCGCGCCTCATGGCTTCGGCGATGCAGAGTTTGAACTTGTCCACCATTGGCGCGCAAAGGGCAAGCTGACTGGTTTCAAGAATCACTGCGAGCGACTTATTAAGCGCAAGGACCTGTTCCGGCCCGGGGACAACAATCACCTGCTTCATCTGCGGTTGCTCAGCATCCTCCAACTCTGCAACCGGCTCCCGCCGGGCAAGAAAAATTTCAATTCGCTCGCCGAGGAAGCCATGACGGCACACCCTCCCATAGAAAAAAACGCGAAGTGATTTTCGCGCGTTACTCCGCATTATCGATCTGCGCCCGCTGCAGTTTATCGGAGTAGTCCACGTACACCGCCTTCCACGTTGTGAAAAACTCGATTGCGCCGAGGCCTTCGCGATGGCCGTTGCCGGTTTGCTTTACGCCGCCAAAGGGCAGGTGCACCTCGGCGCCGATGGTGGGCGCGTTGATATAAGTAATTCCCGCTTCGAGGTCCCGTATCGCGGTGAAGGCGCGGTTCACGTCGCGCGTGTAAAGCGCGGTTGAGAGGCCGTAGTCGATGGAGTTGGCGATCTCGATCGCCTCTTCAAAAGTGTCGAACTCAATGAGGCTGACCACTGGCCCAAAGACTTCTTCGCGCGCGATACGCATGGAGGACTTGACGCCGCCAAAGACGGTTGGCTCAAAAAAGGTGCCGTTTGCGTAGGACCCGCCGGCGAGCGCAGAACCGCCAGCCAATAGCTCGGCTCCTTCGCCCTTTGCAATTTCGACGTAGCGGCGAGAGGTCTCGATCTGACTTGCGTTCACCTGCGGGCCCACCTCGATCGACTCGTCGAGCCCGTTGCCGACCTTGAGCTTCTTTGCACGGGCGATGAACTTCTCAGTGAACTCCGCGGCTATCCCCTTCTGCAGCAGGATGCGGCTGGTGGCGGTGCAGCGCTGGCCGGTGGTTCCAAATGCTCCCCACAGCGCGCCGTCGAGGGCCAGGTCGAGATTCGCGTCGTTGAGCACAATCTGTGCGTTCTTGCCGCCCATCTCGAGCGAGACCGGCTTGAAACCCGCGGCTGCGCGCTGCGCTACCAGAGAGCCCACTTCGCTTGAGCCGGTGAAGCTGACCGCGCGCACATCGGGATGCTCAACCAGCGGCTGCCCGGCGTCCGGTCCTTCTCCGCTAACGATGTTCACTACGCCGGCGGGCAGGCCGGCATCAATAAGCGCCTGAACCAGGTTGTAGGTTGAAAGAGGCGTGTCTTCGGCCGGCTTGATGACGCAGGTGTTGCCGGCGACCAGCGCGGGAAAGAGCTTCCAGCTCGGAATGGCCATGGGGAAGTTCCACGGCGTAATGAGGCCCACTACACCCACCGGCATGCGCACGCTCATGGCGAACTTGTTCACCAGCTCTGAGGGTGTGGTAACGCCAAAGAGCCTGCGCCCCTCGCCGGCCACGTAAAAAGCCTCGTCAATGGCTTCCTGCACGTCGCCGCGGGTTTCTGCCAGCACCTTGCCCATTTCGCGGGTCATATCGCGGGCGTATTTTTCTTTGCGTTCCTGCAACAGGAGCCCCGTCTTGACCAGGATTTCAGCGCGCTTGGGCGCGGGAACCAGGCGCCACGAGGCATAGGCCTTTTTTGCCGCGGCAACAGCCTCGGCAACATCTTGAGCCTGCGAAGCGGGAAACTCGCCCACCACATCGGCGTGGTCCGCGGGATTGAGATTCTGGATTTTTTTGCCGCCGATGGCAGGCTTCCATTCGCCGCCGATCAGGTTCTTGTAAACGGGGTGTGACATATTGCCCTCGATTCTTAATCAGCCAGTGAGGTTATAGCATCTTTCGCTGGGGTTGGCGGAGCCACAAGCGTTGGGCCACGCCCGGGACAAGGGAGGGGCGACAGATTTGGCGCCGCTCCAAACATAAATTCAGACGAAACCACCTAATTTTACTCGACACCCAGGCAAAGGCGGGATAGGCTTTGACAATCAAACCGGGCCCCCTCTATAGCGGCGCATTCAAAACTTGGCGCCAATTCAAATGATTGCCGAATCACAGGTCTGAAGCGGTTGCCTGGACATCGAGCCACCTTCGAGCGACCCTACAGGATCCCATCCAACAAGGAGCGACCCCATGCAGGCACTTTCCCTGCGTGCTGCCATGTGTGGCAGTGCGCTGCTTTGCCCAATCCTCTTTGCCTCCACCGCCGTATTTGCGCAAATGGATCACGTATCCGCGCCCACGGCAAAACCCGCAATCACGCTAGTTCCCAGCGCGACCCCAATTGAGCGAAGGGATGGCGAAGCCTCATTTGAGAACGCGCCGGCCAACTTCCATGCGTTTGCCTCGGTACACCTTGGCGACGTGGCAGTGGCCGAACCACTGACGTTGAAATTCGGGGCTTCAACGCAAATTACCAAGATCGAGTTAACCAAAGATTTTGTAATGGATGCTGGCTCGACCTGCCAGGTTGGCAACCGCTACTCCGAGGGCGACAGTTGCACGCTGCTGGTGCGCTTTACGCCTCAGGGAGCGGGACGCCGGCTGGGCAAGGCGACTATCACGCATACGGCGTCAGTCGAGCCTCTTGCACTGGGGCTTGGCGGAAACGGCTATGCGCCAGTTATCAGCTTCACTCCCGCCGTCATTAGCACCGTTTCCGGTACCTATCCGTCAAGCAAGGGCCTGCTGAGCGGGGCTACAAACCTGTATGTGGATGGCGGCGATGTTCTTTACCTTGCCGATACCGGCAACAGCCTTATCAGGCAGATCGACTCCAGCGGGACGATTACCAACACTACGCCCGTTGCCCCTCCGCAGTCCGTAGCTGTTGACGGCTTCGGCTCCATCTATACCGTCAGCCCCGGGAAAGCGGACTACTTCTCCTACTACGAGTCAGGAGGCACATACACTTTCTTCTTCGGTCCCTACACCCCCGGCACCTGCACCGTAAGCGCGCCTTGCAGTTTCGGCGAGGTCGGAGCGAGCCACCCCGGCTCCATCACCATTGACTCCAACAACAACCTCTTTATGGAGGAATCCACCGAGGGGGCGATGGTAGTGCCGGTGGGTGGTGTAGAAGGTGGCGGCGTCACATACACAATTGAAGCGTGGTATCTCGCAGACTCATTTGCCCCCTTTTACAACTCCCCAACCGGCTTTGCCGTCGACGCCGAAGACAATCTTTACACTGCCTGGAACTACGGAACGTCCGCCTGCGACATAGTTATGGAGCCTCTATACGAGGCCGAGACCGGCATCGGCAGCTACACCCGAGTGGCGGGTGCCAGCAAGTGCGGCTTCTCGGGTGACGGAGGCCAGGCGCGGGATGCAGAAATCGGCGCGCCAATCGGCCAGATCTTCTTCGACATTGCCGGAAACATGTATTTCAGCGACACCGAGAATCAGCGCGTTCGCCGCGTCGATAGCCAAACCGGGCAAATCAACACTATCGCGGGCGCCGGAGTTGCAGGCTACTCCGGCGACGGGAGCCAGGCCACGAATGCGACGCTCAGTTCGCCGACCGGAGTGGGTGTGGACTCGCAGGGCCAGGTGTACATCATCAGCTCGGCGACCTCGGGGCAGGTGGTGCGCAAACTTGGACCCAACGGGTTTCTGGCCTTTGGCGCACCGCTGAAGGGCACAAGCAGCACCGCGCACGTGGTGACGGTGGCCAACACCGGCAATGACCCGATGGTGCTGACGCAGGCCTATATCAGTGGAACGAATCCAGGCGATTTCGCCATCGACCCCGACACAACGAGCTGCGATCTGACAGCTCACTCTGCGCTCGTCCCCGGCCAAAGCTGCAAGATCGGCATCATCTTTACGCCTGCGGCAGGTGGGGCCCGCTCAGGCAGCCTGATCTTGCTCGACAACACGGTAACCAGCATGAACACCGTGCAGTTTACCGGCACCGGAACGCTGCCGACACCAACATTCTCGATGACTGCTCCGGCTTCGGCCGCTACTGAAACTTCGGGCACTGCGTTCACGTTCTCGGTGAGCGTGACCTCATCGTCAGGACCGCAGCCGACTGGTAAAGTGACCATGCTGCTTAATGGAGCTGCCATCAGCGGCAGCCCGGTCACTCTGAATGGCTCCGGCGTTGCTTCGCTGAGCGTGGCCTCAACCACGACCGGTGCGAACACGCTCTCGGCCACTTACGGCGGAGATACAAACTACGCCGCCGACGGTCCCATCACACGGAGCATCACGGTGAATTCGGCGGCGGTGAAGATTCAGCCTGAAGTGGCTGTGGCTTCGTCGGCTAACCCCGCAACGGCCTGCAGCGCGATCAGCTTCTCATTCACGGTGAGTGGAACCAGTGGAGAGACACCGACCGGCACCGTGAAGCTGATGAACGGAACCGATTTGATTGGCAATGCTTCGTTAACCAACGGTGCAGGTACGCTGCCTGGTGTACATCTCGCGGCGGGAACCAACGTTCTGACGGCGCAGTACAGCGGCGACACAACGCATGAATCGTCAACATCCTCGCCGTTCAAACAAGTGGTTTCAGAGATCGGATGCGCGGTGCTGAGAGAACCAGACCGGCCGGTCTTGCCACTGGGCCCCAATCTTGCCAGGTAAACGTCCGCCGGGCCAGGTAAGCTCGCCAGGCTGGGGGCTCCGAAGGAGCCCCCAGCCGCAGTGATACATGCCGCGCTGCGGCACATATAAGGTGAAAATGCTTGCCGGGGCGAGCCGTGTGCGGGCGTGGACGCCCGCACGACAACCGGGCTGGAGCCCGTCGCAACTTTCTTCAGCGCAAGTTTCAGGGCAGGATTTCCGGCAACGAACCAGGCGCTTATCGTGAGGCTTGGAGCACCTATTTTAACCTCCTCGGCAGCCAACGCCAGACAGCCGTACAATAAGAAGAGTCGATAAAATGGCCTCCGCTGGGCCTGTTGCGGAAAGCTGGGCATACGCCTGAGTCAGGAAGTTCACTCTTAGAATGTCATTAAACGGATATCCCTCTCGATCTTCGCGATCGCACGGCCTGCGCTCGCTGTTCAGCATGTTTTCAAGCGACCTGGCCATCGATCTCGGCACCGCCAATACGCTGGTCTTCGCGGCGGGCAAGGGTATTGTGGTGAACGAGCCCTCCATTGTTGCGATTAACAAGAATACCGGTGAAGTTGAAGCCGTGGGCAAAGAGGCCAAGGAGATGCTGGGCCGCACGCCAGGCAACATTGTGGCTATCAAGCCGATGAAAGACGGCGTGATTGCCGACTTCAAAGTTACCGAGAAGATGCTCAATTACTTCATCCAGAAGGCGCACAACCGCAAGATGCTGGTGCATCCGCGCATTGTGATCGGCGTGCCCTCCGAGATTACGCAGGTTGAAAAGCGCGCCGTTGAAGACTCGGCTTATCGCGCCAAGGCCAGCGAGGTTTATCTCGTTGAGCAGGCCATGGTGGCCGCGATCGGCGCGGGGCTGCCCATTACCGAGCCCTCGGGCAACATGGTGGTCGACATCGGGGGTGGCACGACCGACATTGCAGTGATTTCGTTGAGCGGCATTGTTTATTCGCGATCCGTACGCATGGCCGGCAACCAGATGGACGAGGCCATTACCAATTACCTGAAGCGCAAGTACAACCTGCTGATCGGCGAGCGCACCGCGGAACAGATCAAGATTGAGATTGGCTCGGCGTACCCGCTGGAGAAACCGCTGACGCTTGAGATCAAGGGACGCAACCTGATTGAGGGCGTGCCCAAGACCATTGTGATTGACGACAGCGAGATTCGCGAATCGCTCGGCGAGTGCATTGCGGTGATTATGAACGCCATTCGGGTGGCGCTGGAACGCACGCCGCCTGAGCTCTCGGCCGACATCAGCGACAGGGGCATTGTGCTGACCGGCGGTGGCGCGCTGATCAAGAACCTCGACAAGCGCATTCGCGAGGAAACCGGCCTGCCCGTATCGGTGGCCGACGATCCGCTGGCGTCCGTCGTGCTCGGCACCGGCAAGATGCTTTCGGACTTCAGGCTGCTGCGCAAAATCAAGATCGATTAGCGCAGTGGTCAGTGGTCAGGAAAATCGCGGCGTCGACTGAGGCCCGACTACATTCGCGCTGCTGATTCTAAAGCCACGGCTTGTGTTGATGCGCTGGTTCTGTCGGTTCACACTGATCACTGACAACTGATCACTGACCACTGGCTTTTATGGATTCCTTCTTCACTCGTTATCGAAACCTGCTGGTGCTGGCGATTGTGCTGGTGGCCCAGATTATGGGCCTTGCGCTGCAGGTGCGGCGATTCGGCGGCGGGCATAGCAGTCTCGACGTGCGCGATGGCTCGGGAGTGCGGCTCATCCGGCTGTGGGCCGAGTCGGTTGTGTCACCCTTCGAGCGGGGGATTCACGGAACCGGTGAGGGCGCCAGTGGGTTGTGGAGTAACTACGCAAACCTGCGCAACGTGCGGCAGCAGAACCAGCAACTGCAGCAGACCATCGACCGGCTTCGCCTTGAACAGGCAGCGCTGCTCGAAGACGCGAAGCAGGGACAGCGTCTGCAGGCGATGCTCAACTTTCAGCAGAAGTACATCTACTCCACGCTCGGCGCACAGGTCATCGGCTCAAGCGGCAGCGAACTGTCGCATGTGTTTTATATCGATAAGGGCGAAGATTACAACCTGAAGCCCGATATGGCCGTTATCACCGGCGATGGTATTGTGGGCAAGGTGCGCGACGTTTTTCCTCACACCGCGCAGGTGCTGGCCATCAACGACCAGACGAGTGGGGCGGGCGTGATTCTTGAAGCCACGCGCATTCGCGGCATTTTGCGCGGCGACCCCTCGGGGCGGCTGATGGTGGTGGGCGTTCTCTCCGACGAGCGTATTCAACCTGGCGAAGCGGTGCTAACTGCCGGCGGCGATCTTATCTTTCCGCGGGGTCTGGCGGTCGGAGTGGTTGACAAGGTGGTTCGCGATCCGACACACGACGGATTTATCGACATCATGGTGAAGCCGGCGGCGCATCTTGACCGGCTCGACGAAGTCATGGTGATCACTTCAACCCAGCCGCGCTTCAACAACCAGGAACAGAAGGACGTGGATACGAGCGAGGCCGAGAAGGGCGCGGACGCGCAGGCGATCAAGGACCAGTTGAAAGCTTCGCAGATTATGGCCGAGCATTTGCCCGGTTTGATCAACCCTAATCTGCCGCCGGATCAGCAGCCGCTGAACGACTCCAGCGACCCACCCCTGCCGAAGGCTCCGCCGCAGCCGCTGCATCCCGATCGCTTTACTCCCGGCAGCGCAGTTACGCCTGCGGCTGAGGATACCAGCGAGCCTGCTGCCAGCGCGCAGCCGCGCACTGCAGAGCCCGGCAAAACCAGACCGGAACAGGCTAAACCGAAACGGGCTAAACCAAATCAGCGCAAACCGGCAACAGGAACTCCACCGCAGGGGAACCGTTAGCATGAAATTGCTCGGCGCCGACGATCGGCGCGATCTCGAGATTCATCGGTATCCGCTGCTGATTTACGCGCTTGTCCCTTTGACGGCGCTGGTGTTGCAGGCGTGGTTGCCTCGTGTCCTGGGGCGGTACGCGTTTTTCGATCTGCCGCTGGTGGTGACTGTTTACTTTGCGCTCGGCCGCCGTTCGCCGATCCAGGGCACGCTGATGGGCGCGGCCATGGGGCTGCTTGAAGACGCGCTCACGACGCACGCGATTGGCGTGAACGGGGTTGCCAAAACTACGGTCGGATTTATTGCCGCATCAACGGGCATACGCATTGACGTTGAGAATCACCTGATCCGCGTGGTTCTGAATTTTGTGCTGTCGCTGCTATCGAGCGCCATTTACTACGGCGTCTACCGGGGAATGCTGGGACTGGACCTGGCGTGGAACTGGTACACGCAGCTGTTCATCGCTATAGGGAATGCGGTGATTGCGCTGATCCTGTTTCCGCTCCTTGACCGGCTGCAGGTTAGGGACTGAGGGCCGATTTCGCTGCTGAGCTGTGGAACTGTGAAGCGGGTGCCGCTAAGCGATTGATTCGGTTACCTGGGCTGTCACAGGATCACGGAAAAAAATGACTTCCCCCGTTTGCATTCGTTTTTTTTGCAGATTTGCCGGTTTTTTTGGGGGGGGCGATTTTCTTCATGTTTCCGGTCGCAAACCTTTCTATTTAAGATTGTGCGCCGGGAGGGCGTAATTACCGGCAATATGGGAAAAGAAAATTCTCGGGGCAAAATGAGGCGGGGTTCGGGCGTGGAGGCCCGAACGACAACCGGCCTCCACCCCAGCGAGCACAAATCGTTCGCCGGGGACCCCGGGCTGGAGCCAGGCGCAACTGGCTTTAGCGCAATTTTCAGGGCAGAACTTTCGACTTCGGTTCGTGGTTCATTTGGATGGGTTGGGTGGGGGTTGTGCTATCCCAGGTCCCCAAATGCGAGGGACCTGGGGCACCCAGTTTTGTGGTTGGTTGAGATGGGCTGGGTGAGGGTTGTGCTGTCCCACCCTTTTCGCAAAATGCGCGAAAAGGATGGGGCAACCAAGGGGTGGGCCCAGGAGGTGCAAATGCTCAAGCGTAGCCGTGGTATCAGGCTGAGCGGCTTGACTCAGGCCGCAATGCGTCGGTTAACGGCCACAGCTTACTGGTCTGTGTTTTTCGTTGCATCCGCCGGCGCTTTCTCCAGAGTAGTCAGCGGCGCAGCAATATCGTCGAGATAGGCGGCCGTGCCGTCGACGCGCACGAGCACCGGATAGCGCTCTCCGCCGTGATAGTCAATTTCGGCAGTGTGTACGAAAGAGTCGGCCTGAATAATGAGGTGAATGGGTTCCGAGCCGGTTTTTGCGGCGCGCATGGCAGAGCGCAGCGCATCGGATGAAAAGATTTGTCCGTCGACGGCAATGATTCTTTCTCCGGGGGCCAACTTCGCCTTATCGGCAGGGCCATTCCACAGCACGTCGCGGATGCTGCCGTCGTTGCCAATGCGCAATCCGAGCGAATACCAGACATCGATTCCGCGCCGGGGTCCGCCCGCCCCCATCATCATCCTCGCCGTCGGGCTCGGCTTGTCCTGATACACCAGCTTGTAGCCGCCCTGCTCGAACCCCGCCAAATCTGCCCGTTCGTTGATCTTGTAAACGCGGTCGCGCAGAAACGTGGCCCAATCATAGGCAACCACTTCGTTCAGATCCTGAACCAGTTCGTCGAAGTTGTAAGTAACGATCAAGGGTCCCGTGTTGCCGCCGTTGCCCAGAAAGATTCGCTCAAAGTCGACGAGCGATTTTTTGTTGCCGGTCTTTTGGCGAATGAGGGTGTCCGCGTCGAGCCACAGCAGCGCGCCCTCGAGGTAGTAGTCCTGCTCGCGCCGCCAGTTTCCCCACGCCGGGTTGCCGCCACGCAAAATGCTCGCCGCATCCGCCGTATCTTCAGTCGAGCGCCAGTCCCGGCCCGGGGTCGAATCCATGTCCGCCCCAATCGCGGCAAACTCATCGCGGAACTGCGCCGGTGTCTCCAGGCCCGAGCGCGCCGCCAGCATGTAGCCCAGGTACTGGGTCATGCCCTCGTACACCCATAACAGGCCGCCCTGCTGGGCCGTTGCGAAATCCGGCTCATACAGTCCCACGGGACGCCGGTACTTGCCGTTCCAGGAATGCGTGTACTCGTGCGACAGCAGATCCGCATCCATTACCTGGTGGGCTGCATCGGAAAATCCCTTCTCGCCCACGCCGTTGTCTGACGACTGCCCATGTTCCAGTCCTTCGCCGCCGGCCACGTCTGAGAGCGTAAGCAGAAAGTGGTAGACGTTGTAATGGTGGCTGCCATAGAGCGCGTTGGCCTCGCGCACCAGGTTGCTTACGGCGACCACAAACTCCGGCCGCAGCTTCGCATCTTCTGGCTGGTCCGCGACCACGTCGAGATAATGTTTCGGCGTCATCTCCGGCGCCAGAGCGTACTCGTGGAAGTTCTCGCCCGTAATGATCGGCGAATCTTCAAGCTGCTCCACGTTAGTGGCGGCAAAACGCGTCGTGCTTCCCGGCGCCGGCACCGGATACGATCCCGCGCCTTCTGGCGTGAGCGCCGTCCCAACGCCCCAACCCGCTGGAACATCAAGCGACGGTTGAATGGGAATATCGCGCACCGGTGTGTGCGCCGGATACAGCAGCAGCTTCTCCCATTCGAGCACCGCCAGCTTGTCTGAGACGCGCGATGTCACAATGCAGTCAAGATGCGCGTGCAGCGTGGTAACGCCGTCGGGGACCGTGACATGGAACTCGTAGAGGTCCACTTCGTCGCGCTGCCACGGCAGCGTTTTTCCATCAGCGGTGAACACAACTCCGGTGATCTCGCTGACTGGCCCCGTCGGCCGATGATTCCCGGGGATCCACTCTGGCGTGGTGAGCGCAAGGGGCCCGGGCTTTACGGGCAAATCGATCTCGGCATGATAAAGCTTGCGCGGCGCATCGGTAAGGTCGGCGGTGATGCGAATAGGCTGAGTTTGCGCATGAACGGGCAGAACCAAAGGCGCCACAAGAAGAAGGAACAGCATCGCCGAGGAAGCGCGACGGACTAATGACATGGGGAAAAATCTCCTGAGAACCAAGGTTATCGCAGCGAGGCTGGAAGTCGGCGGGACGCGATGCCCTGTGGCCCTTGTTTCTGCACCATTAGTGGTGCAGTTCGGTGGTTTTCCACTATGCGGAACCGGCTGCCCAAATTTCTCCGCTATAGTGCTCCCGTCAGCGATAAGCTGATCGCAAGATTCGGGCGCTGTTGGCCCGCGCCGAAGAGTTAAGCTAGCTGTAACACTCCACAACAAAGCCCTCGAGCGCCCTCAGGCACCGGGGGTCTATTTTAGCGAGACCAACCGTATTACGAAGGAGATCCATGTCTACCGACTATCGCAATTTCCTTGCTCTTTCATACGAAGAGCTCGAGGAACTCAATCTGGCCGCCAAGGCCGATCGCGCCGGCCGCGTCGCTGCCGACGAAGTCCGTGACAAGCGCTTGAAATACCTCACCGACGAAAAGCGGATCAAGGCCGTGACTGTGTTGTTTTCCGATCTTGAAGGCCGGCTGCATCTGCTGGACTACGACAAGAAATTTCTGCTTGGCGCCTATGAGAACCTCACCTTTGATGGCTCATCCATCCGCGGCTTTACCGCGCAGAAAGAAAGCGACCTGCGCCTGGGCATTGACTGGAGCGCCTTCTATTGGGTGCCCGCGGACGTGTTCGGAAACGGCAAGGTGCTGGTCTTTGGCAACGTGATCGACAAAGACGGCACACAGTACTCGGGCGACATGCGCGGCGTGCTCAAGAGCTACTCCGAAACGCTGTTCAACACCAAGAAATACACCCTGAACGCCGCCACTGAGATTGAGGGGTTTCTTTTTGCGTGTAAGGATGCTGAGCAGACTTATCACCAGACCGGAAAATTCGAGTGCATCAATACCGGCGGCTACTACCACGTGCTGCCGCTCGATCCCCTGCGCCAGTTCATTGACACTGCTGCCGAAGTGCAGCGCGCCATGGGCTTCCAGAATGAGAAGGACCACCCCGAGGTAGCGCCCAGCCAATTCGAGATCAACTTTGGCTATGCTGAAGTGGTTGCAGCAGCCGACCAGATCCAGCTCTACAAGCTGCTCTGCCGCCAGATCGCCGCGAACATGGGCTACACAGCATGTTTCCTGCCTAAGCCGATTGTCGGCGTGAACGGCAGCGGCATGCACACCAACGTCTCAGTCTCAAAGGGCAAGACCAACCTGTTCTGGGATGAGAAGGGCAAAGAGAATCTTTCAAAGTTCGGATGGGACTTCCTCGATCGCATCCTGAGCCAGGCGCTCGATCTGTGCCTGATCTTCAATTCGAGCGTGAACGCGTACCGCCGGCTCGACCCCCACTTCGAGGCGCCGAACCAGATCCGCGCATCGGCCGTCGATCGCGGCGCAATGATTCGCGTGCCCATCGGCAACCATCGCTCCATGCGCACCGAGGTTCGCGCCGTGGCGCCCGACGCCAACCCCTACCTGTCGCTTTACAGCATCTTCAAAACCGGCATCGACGGAACCATCGCAAAGCACAAGGATTTGCGCTCCGGCGGCCGCTACCTGCCTGACAATATCCAGACCGCCATCGACGACTTCAAGGCTTCCAAGTGGATTGGCGACATTCTCGGCGCAGACGTGCAGGGCCGTTACGCCGACCTGAAGCAAGCCGTGGCGAACCGCTCTCCGCGTGAACTTGGGACCATTGTCAAAGGCTCCGAAGTGCAATTCCATCACGCGGTTTACAACCAGTCGTTGTGGAATTTGTTTTAGGTCTTTGACCGCTTGAATTTATACAAGTGTGGGTGCCCCATCCTTTCCGCAGCTTCATTGCGGAAAGGGTGGGAACCCTCAAAATCATGCGGTCAAAAGAATAACTATCCACTGTCAGAGCAGGGGTGCCCCATCCTCGCCGCGTCTTTGTTATTGCGGCTAGGATGGGATTGCACATACATTAGTCTCGGTCCCTTAATTTATGACCATTCCACTTAAGGCGGTCCCGTGGAGCTGAAGCCGATCGCAACCGACTCAGAGCACGACGCCGCTCTGCGTGAAGTCGAACGCCTTTGGGGCGCAAAGGAAGGCACCGCCGACGGGGACCGCCTGGAAGTTCTCATGACCTTGGTAGAAGTCTATGAAGAGGAGCATTTTCCAATGGACTTACCTGATCCGGCCAAGTGAGAAACGGTCAGCGCGCACGATTCGTAGTCAATCCATGAGGCAAAGAATCCATGGGGAAGATATCAATTAAGGGCGTGTTGGTGGGAGGCATTACCGACGTTGGCGTGACGCTAATCCTGGGATTGCCTATTTCAGTCTATGTCGGCCTTCGAGTAATCGCCGCTCATATTCCGAAGGACCAAATCCAGACCTCTGTTCAAGCGATAATGCACCGTCCGGAAGTATTCTTTCCGCAGTTGCTCATCGGATGCGCTTGCTCTGTTCTTGGAGGCTACGTGGCCGCACACATCGCAAAGCACGATGAACTTCTCAATGGTTGTTTGGCCTCTGTCCTTTGTGTTGCATTGGGGATATGGTCGCTCGCGACCCATGGGGCGTCCGAGCCCCTCTGGGAAGAGATCCTCATGTTCGTGGAGAGCCCTGTACTCAGTTTGCTAGGTGGTTACCTGTGCCTGAGGCAAAGGCGGCGCACATTGCAACCGGCCTGATCTTCTTTTCATTTGCGTAGGAATTGGCAGAGCAAGCAAGCCCCTACCCCATTTCCTGATGGTCCCTTTATCTCAGGCGTGTTAGAAACAAAAGTACAGGGTACCAGCGGAGCTTGCTCAAGAACCGAGCCGGCAAGATCGTGACAGGCAAACTCGTTCCCGCACGCCGCGTCCGACGCCGTCTTTTTCCCGGCATGATTCAGCGTATTGACGAACGATATTCAGGGGCGCATGAGCATCGGTCATTCAGTGGAACTCGACACGCTTTTCGGCGACTACCCGCTCGACCAGGCATTCGACGAGATGCGCGAGAGCTCGGGCGATCTTCGGCCCCAGTATCGCGCCCTCGCCGAGACCATTGCCAGCCTTCCGCCCGACGAACTCCAGCGCCGCAAGCAGTCGGCCGATCTCTCCTTCCTCACCCAGGGCATCACCTTCACCGTCTATGGCCGCGAAGAGGGCACCGAGCGCATCTTCCCGTACGATCTGCTGCCGCGCATCGTCACCGCCCAGGAGTGGGACCGCATCGAGCGCGGCCTGACCCAGCGCATCACCGCCCTCAATCTCTTTTTGCGCGATGTCTACTCCGACGGCAAGATCCTGAACGATCACGTCATTCCCCGCGAGCTGGTCTATAGCAGCAAGCACTATCGCCGGCCCATGCGCGGCCTGCAGGTGCCCCGCAACGTCTACATCGCCGTCGTGGGCAGCGACTTGCTTCGCCTCAATAACGGTGAATTCGTCGTACTCGAAGACAACCTGCGCGTTCCTTCCGGCGTAAGCTACATGCTTACCAATCGCCGCGTCATGAAGCGGACATTCCCCGCTCTTTTCCAGAGCTACGGCGTGCGCCCCATAGAGCATTATCCGCAGGTGCTGCTGTCGACGCTTCGATCGCTCGCGCCTGAAGGCCGCCCTGAGCCCAATATTGTTTTGCTCACGCCTGGCGTGTTCAACTCCGCTTACTTTGAGCACACTTATCTCGCCCGCCAGATGGGCATCGATCTGGTTGAAGGCCGCGACCTTGTTACCCACGACAACATTGTCTACATGCGAACCACTGACGGCCTCAAGCGCGTCGACGTGATCTATCGCCGCGTCGACGACGACTTCAGCGATCCGATCATCTTCCGCTCCGACTCCTCGCTCGGTTGCGCCGGCCTCTTCAATGCCTACCGCGCCGGCAACGTCACCGTAACCAACGCCTTCGGCACCGGCCTGGCCGACGACAAGGCCGTCTACGCCTACGTTCCTCGCATGATCCGTTACTACCTCAACGAAGATCCCATCCTGCCCAACGTTGAGACCTTTCTGCTGAGCGAAGAGAAAGAGCGGCAGCACGTGCTCGCCAATCTCGACAAGTTGGTGGTGAAAGCCGTGGGTGAAAGCGGCGGCTACGGCATGCTGATCGGCCCCCACTCTACCGGCCGCCAGCGCGAAGAGTTCGCGCGCCAGATTGAAGCCAACCCGCGCAACTATATCGCCCAGCCCACGCTCGACTTTTCGCGCGCGCCCTGCCTTATCGGCGATCGTCTTGAGCCGCGCCACGTGGACCTGCGGCCCTACATCCTCTTTGGAGACAAAATCAACATCGTTCCCGGGGGGCTTACCCGCGTTGCGCTCGAGAAAGGCTCGCTGGTGGTCAACTCCTCGCAGGGAGGCGGCAGCAAGGACACATGGGTGCTGGAATAACAGATTCGAGACTAAGCGTAAGGGAGGGCGCCAAGATGCTTTCGCGTGTTGCCGACAGCCTTTACTGGATGAGCCGCTACCTTGAGCGCGCCGAGAACACCGTGCGCCAGCTCGACGTAACGCTGAGCCTCATGCTCGACACCGGTGGAGTGGACCTGGAGGCGCGCTGGCAGCGTATGATTGCCTCGCTCGGCAAGCCTGTGGGCATGGATTGGAACGGCAGCATTGAATCCATGGCGAAGAACCTGGTCTACGACAACCTGAGCCCGGCCTCGGTGATTTACTGTCTCAACGGCGCCCGCGAAAACGCCCGCCAGGTGCGCGAAGAAATCTCGTCTGAGATGTGGCAGCGCCTCAACCGCCTTTACCACCAGATGCACCTGCCGCACGCGCAAACGCAATTCACCGCGAACATCAACGACCAGCTCGCCGCGGTTATCGACGGCATCTATCTCTTCAAAGGCACCACCGATACCAGCATGATCCACGGCCAGGGCTGGCAATTCATCCGCCTGGGCCGCTACCTTGAGCGCGCCTACTCAACGGCCACGCTGCTTGAGGTTTATCAGCCCGAGCTCTTCCAACCGTCCAGCTCTGAGAGCGCCGGCCATCTCTATCTCGAGCTTGTGGGCCTGTTGCGATGCTGCACTTCATTCGAGGCCTACTGCCAAGTTTACACCGCCGATATTTCTCCCGATCGCATTCTCGAGTTCCTGCTGCTCAACCGCGACTTTCCCCACGCCATTCACTACTGTGTCGACGGCACACTTCAGGCGATTGAGGGAATCCAGCAAACCGGCGGCCGGCGCCCGCCCGAGGAGCTCAAAGCCGGCATCGGCAAGCTCAGCGCCATGCTCCGCTACACATCCATCAGCGAAATCATTTCCGGCGATACGGCCGCTTTTCTGCACTCCATACGCGGACAATGCCTGCACATTCATGAACTGATGTACCGGTACTACGTGCAATACTCCATTCAATCGGCGCTGGCGGTGTAAGACAGCTTCCAGCTCTCAGCTATCAGCCTTCAGCTTGTTCGTGCCGGAGCTATTTCGAAGCCAGCACGGTTTACGCATGTCGACATCAAGGAACTGCCAGTGAGTGGCTGGTAATTGAAGCTGAAAGCTGTTTTTCGGAGCGATCATGAACTTTTACTCCATCCGCCATCTGACGCGTTTCCGCTACTCGCACCCCATCAGCGAGAGCATTATGGAGACGCGCATGCACCCGCGCTCCGACTCGAGCCAGCACTGCCTCACATTTACGCTTTCCGTCAGCCCGCGCTGCCGCGTCTTCAGCTATCGAGACCACCTCGGCAACAACGTGCAGCACTTCGACATTCCCGGCGAGCACAACCAGCTCGTCATCGTGGCTGAATCCGTCGTCGAGCAGCACCCGTTCCCCGATGTTCCCAGCTTCCTTGCGCCCGATGCATGGAACGAGCTCGACTCGCTCATTGCCTCAGGCGACTACTGGGAGATGCTATTGCCCAGCACCTTCGCCGTTGAAACTCCCGCAGTGGCGTTGCTCGCCGAGCAGATGGGCGTCACTCGCCGCGACGATCCGCTGATGCTGGTGCACGAGCTCAACCAGCGCCTCTACAACTATTTTGAATACGTACCCCGCCACACGCGCGTCGACTCGCCCATCGAAGAGGCCATCGTGAGCGGCAAAGGCGTCTGCCAGGACTTTACGCACACCATGATTGCGCTGCTGCGCCATGTGCGGATTCCTGCGCGCTACGTGTCCGGCTATCTCTATCGCAGCCGTGAAGACCACGACCGATCCACTCCCGACGCCACCCACGCCTGGGTTGAGGCTCTCATCCCTCATCTCGGCTGGGTCGGCTTCGACCCCACCAACAACCTTGTGGCGCACCATCGCCACATCCGCACCGCCGTGGGCCGCGACTACGCCGATGTCCCTCCCACGCACGGCGTCTTCCGCGGCAACACCGACAGCGAGCTTTTCGTCGCCGTCCAGGTAGACGCCAGCGACCACGCGCCGGCCCTCGATCGCAAGCTGCCCATCCCCGAGGACTGGAGCGTCCTGGTGGAGCGCGCACAGCAGCCGCCCGCGCCGCCCGTGCCATTCCTCGACATGCAGCAGATGCAGCAGCAACAACAGTGAACGCGGAACGAGCGCGGCCGTGCCAACTTAACGAGAAGGCGTCTGCTTCGGTAGTCTGCCCTACTTTTTCCTCCCCGGCAGCATTCCCATCAGCTTGCTCATGAATCCGGTTTTGGCTGGCGGCTGAGTTGCGGCAGGTACGCTGGGTGACGGTTTCTGCTGCGGTGCCTGCGTAGCCGGCTGCGCCGAAGACGCGCTCGCCGCCGGTGCCTGCGTTCCTCCGTTTGATCCCGTGCCGCTCTTCGCGCCCGGAGCGGCTCCCGTCGGCCCTACTGTCGTTCCATCCTTGATCACGGGCGGTGCGCCGGTCGCTGCGTTCTTTACCAGCATCGAGATTCTCCGGTTCGATGGATCGTAGGGATTGTTTTTCACCCTCAGCATTTGATCTGCATAGCCGCGCACCTGCGTCACCTGGTCGCCGCGCACGCCGTCCTGCTGCATCAGCCGCCGCGCCGAGTTGGCGCGGTCCGCCGATAGCTCCCAGTTGCTGTAACTCGCATCGGTGGAGTACTTCGTTGCATCGGTGTGGCCCTCAATCAGCAGATCGTTGGGCAGCGTCTTCAATTCTCCGGCCAGCAATGCCAGCAGCTCCTGCCCGTTGGCGCTCAGCTTCGCGCTGCCGCTCTCATAGAACGTTCCGTCTTTCCCCTCCAGCAGCTCGATGCGCAATCCTTCCGGCGTAATCGTGATCTCAATTTGCTTTGAAAGCTTCTCCAGCTCCTTTTTTGCCTTGATCTCTTGTTCCAGTTTGTCTTTCAGCTTTTGCAACGCCTCATCGTGAACGGTCACCGCAACGCCGTTGCCGGACATCGTTGTTCCCAGCAGGCTCGCCGTCCCCCTGGGGTCCTGGAAATACCCGGCCACCGCTTTCTTCACCGGGTCGCTCTGGGCGGTCAGCCACAGCACAATAAACAGCGCCATCATGGCCGTGACAAAGTCGGCATAGGCCACCTTCCACGCTCCACCATGATGGCCGCCGTGACCGCCATTCTTCTTGATCACGATGATAGGTTGTGTCTTAGCCGCCGCCATTGTGTTCCCCGATTTCCTCGTTCCCTCGCTCCCCCGCTCCCTGTCCCTTACGCGGCAGCCGCCGGCGCGCCGGCCGCATGCCCCTTGCAACCCTTCTCCATCTCGTCGAAGCTCGGCCTTGCGTAGGCCGGAATTGCGCGCCTTCCCAGCTCAATGGCAATCATCGGCGCCGCGCCTTTCAAAAACGCCAGCATCAACACCCGCAGCACATGCAGGTAGTCGTTATGATCGTCGGCCGTCTTGCGCATATTCGCGGCCAGCGGTCCCACCAGCCCGTAGCACAACAAGATGCCCAGAAAGGTTCCCACCAGCGCCGCGGCAACGTGCTTGCCAATCTCCTCAGGCGGGCCGCCGAGCGCGCCCATGGTAATTACCACGCCCAACACTGCAGCCACAATGCCCAGCCCGGGCAGCGAGTCGGCCACCGTCGACAGCGAATCCACAGGCTGCATCGCGCCCTGGTGATTCACTTCCATGTCGAGCTCCATCATCTGGTCCATGTCGAAAGGCTCCACGCCTCCGGTAATGGCCGTGCGCAGCGTGTCGCACACAAACTCCATCGCATGATGATCGGCCAGAAAGTCGGGAAAGTTCTTGAAGATTGCGCTCTCCTTCGGTTTCTCCACATCCATCTCCACGGCGAGCAGTCCCTCTTTGCGCACCTTGTTCAGGAACTGGTACATCATCTTCAGCGTGTTCAGGTAACGCGCCTTGGTAAACGGCGAACCTTTCAGCACGCCCGTGAGCCCCTTGATAATAGCCTGCAGCACGCGCAGCGGATTTGCCACCAGCAGCGTTCCCGCAGCCGCGCCGGCAATAATCAGCAGCTCCGCCGGCTGCAGCAGAACCGCCATGTTTCCCTTCTCCATCAGGAACCCGCCGATTACCGCGCCAAACACAACGACAATGCCTATGATGGCGAACATCACTCGCCTCCCGCAGCGCTGCTGTTCTTGCCCCGCTCATTACTGTCCGTTTCGTCCGGCGTGTTCGCTTCCCCGTGTCCGGCAGCGAGCGGCGACGCCGTCAAGCGATTTCCGCCTGTCGATATGCTTGTCTCCATCGCCTTTCGTGCGCGCTCCAGCAACTGAGCCAGCGTCTCTCCGGTTCCCTTGGGCCGCTGCGCCGCGCCAACACTTACCGTGAGTGAAACTCTGTCGCCCCACCAGCGGAAATCCGCGGTCCGCGCCACGCCTGCCAGCATCTGCCCATGCGCGGCCAACATTTCAGTGGTGCGCTCATGCGCCACAATCAGAAACTCATCTGAGCCCCACCGCCCGATCTCATCTGCCGGGCGCATGCCCTGCGCCAGCGCGTGACGCACCTTGTTCATCATGGTGAGGCAGGCGGCAGCGCCATGCGTCTTGCGCAGCTCGTGCGCCTGGTCCACGTTGATCCACAACACGCCGAGGGGCGCGCCGCCGTGCTGCGAATCTTCAAACTCTTCTTGCAAGCGCTCTTCAAAGTCGGCCTGACTCTCTTCAAGCCGCTCGCCCTCGGGCATCTCTCCATGGGGCAGCGCCTCAAGGCTTGCCGCCGGATGAAACACCACCGCGGTGCCGATGCGCTCGCCCAAGCGGTCGCGCAGAAGCACCTGGCGTGCAATCGCATCAAAACTGTGCCCTAACTTGTGCCTGACGCGAACCAGCGCGCCGTGGTTCGACTGTGGTCCCGGTGGCAGATCCTGTTGCAGAGCCGAATCGTCAAGGAGAGGCTCGAGCGTTTCGGGAATCGCATTCCCCAGCACTTCTGCCGCGGCATAGCCGGCGATCGCCTCGGCGGCGCGATTCCAGAACACTACCGCGCCATCTTCATCAAGCAGCGCAATGCCGTCGGGCCGGCTGTCGAGCGCCGCTTCAAGCAATTCCACACGATCCGCCATCGCACAATGCCCCTCACCGAATCAATCGGCGAATCAGGGCATAACTTCATGCGTTGATGGCGTAATAAGAAGGCTCAAATGTGGAAATAAACCGGCGCTCGCGCACAGCAGCAGGATTGTGGACCGAAAATGGCGTTGCGGTCAGCCCTGGTAGCTGCGCACCCACTCCACAATCGATCGCACCGCAACTCCGCTTGGCCCCTTGGCAATGTACGGCCGCGTTTCGTCGATCCACGCAAGGCCGGCAATGTCCAGGTGAATCCACGGGGTGTCTTCGGCAAACACATGCAGAAACTCGGCCGCTGTGCACGCGCCGCCATGCCGGCCGCCCGTGTTTTTTATGTCGCCGATGTCTGACTTGATCTGGTCGGCGTATTCCTCGCCCAGCGGCATGCGCCAGAATTTTTCGCCCGAGAGGTTGAGTGCCTCTTCGAATTTGGAGAATGTTTCGTCGTGATTGGAGAACGCGCCTGCATTCACGAGGCCGAGCGCCACGCCGATCGCGCCGGTGAGCGTGGCCGCGTCGATAAGGTGCGTTGCGCCAAGCTGCTTTGCGTAGGTGATACCGTCGGCCAGCACCAGGCGACCCTCCGCGTCGGTATTGATAATTTCAATTGTCTTGCCCGGCTTGCCGGCAGATGGCGGCATTGCCGTCTCTACGTCGCCCGGCTTGTACGCCTTGCCGTCGGGCATATTTTCGGCGGCGCACACCACCGCAATTACACGCACCTTCGGCTTGAGCAGCGCAATTGCGCGCATTGCCCCCAGCATGGCTGCGCCGCCGGCCATGTCGTACTTCATCTTCTCCATGTTGTCGGATGGCTTGATCGAGATTCCGCCGGTGTCGAAGGTGATTCCTTTGCCCACAAGCCCGAGCACCGGCCCGTCGGTTACGCCCTCCGGTTCATGGCGCAGCACAATCAGCGCGGGCGGCTCAGCCGAGCCCTGCGCAACAGCCCAGAACGCGCCCATGTTGAGCTCGTGCAGCTTTTCGGTCGAATACACATCCCAACCGAGGTCCACTGCCTGCGCCATTTCCGCTGCACGCTGGCCGAGTACCGTCGGAGTGAGCTTGTTGCCCGGCTCGTTGACCAGCGAACGCGTAAAGTTCTGGCTCTCGCCCACAATCACGCCCTCGGCAAATGCCGTCTCCAACGCCGCCTTGTCATCCGTCTCAGGCGCCACCAGGTGGAAGCGCGTGACGCCTACATCCTTGCGGTCGCTTTTGTAAGTGTCGGCATCAAAGTCGCCAACAATCGCGCCCTCTGCCGCCGACCTCGCCAGAGTGTGGAGTGGCACTGCTTGCGGCAGCGCATCGGAGTTGAATTCAGGCAGGGCAAGTGACAACTCTCTGATTCCGCGTGGCTTGGTGTACCGCACGGCGGTGCCGGCGGCATTGCGGACGCCTTGTGCCTTCACCTTGGCGAGCTTGCCCAGGCCCACGATCAGCAGCCGCTTTGCCTTCAAACCAGCCGGGGAATGCAGCAATACGGTCTCGTTCACTCCTGCCTTGTACTCGCCGCTCGTGAGCACGGCCGCAGCGGCCGCCGTTATGGCCTCGTCAGCCGTCAGCAGCACCGGCACAGGCTTTGCTTCGGCGCCCTTCACAGTTTGGCTATCGGCGGCCAAAACGGCCAGCAGTTCGGTCTCGATCTTGGCTAGAGGGGAAAATGTCAGTTCAGTCTGCATAAAACCATTGTTTCATCTATGGCTCGAGAGAAAAGCTGTCGAAAACCTGAGCCGGCGAACAGTTGTGCGGTTAAGCAGATTATTAGTTTCAACCATATGAAAATATTGCACTTATAAAGGGTAAGATTGTGTGTGGGCCAAGGGGCGGCGAGAGGGTTTTTGAGGGTTGTGAGCCTGAGTGCGGCCGTGTACAACAGAAATGCTATTGACTGCGCCCTGAAACCGCCTCAAAATCAGGAAAATCGGCATATTAACGGAATCGAGCCGGGAAAGGACCCAGCAGTGCGGCACAAAGGTGAAATACTCGCGCGAACAGTCTCCCTCCTGATCAGCCTCGGGATGTGGGGTTGTTTCGCGCTCTTCACGGTTGAGAAAAAGTTCACGACAGAGACGATGGCCTCGTACCTGATTGCGGTGCTGGCCTGCAGCGTCTTTGTAACTCCGTGGCCCTGGCGCGAGAACTCAAGAGCCCGTTTCTACGTGCTGCTCGGCGTCCTTTGGACCTCCGCAGCCGCCGGCGCCTGGTTCCGCGACCAGTCAGTGACGGCAACGCTCTACGGTGTCGCAGCGGCGCTCAGCTTCTGGGGCTCGTTGACGATTGTGGCTTCGCGAGCCGCTACCCACGCCGGCCACGCTCACGCCAGCCACGCGCCGCAGATGAAGTAGGCGCAGGGACTGTCCGGCATCTCAGCGGTTCAGCTGTTCAAGTTGTTCCTTGAGCTTTGCAACCCGATCTCGATCGCACACCACGGATCGAACGCGCCGCGAACCTGGCCCGAGGTAGCGCGGTGAAAGGCGCAGCCAGCGGCGAGTAGTCGCGTCGCCTTCAGCAACCGATGCTTCCAGAATCTCCTCAATCCGCGCCGAATCGCGTGTGGACCCAGGGGGGATTTCGACGGTGAAGAGGGTTTGATTCTCCACGAGCGGCAGCAGTTCGATGCACCGCGCACACAGTGCAACGAACCCGGCGAACGAACTGGCGAGCGCGCCATCGCCGGCAGGCAGCAGATCGGGCTCGACACCGCGCTCAAGCATCTCGCGCTCAACACTCTCAGGCGCCACGCGCACGCAGACTGAGACCGGCTCGCGCTTGCGCACCTGGTTCTTGAGGATGCGGAGAGCTTCGTCGAGCGTGGTAACTACAAAGTCGACGGCGCCCTCGCGCATGGCTTGCTTGCTTGCGGCCTGATCGGCCGTGGCAGCCAGTATTGCCGCGCCGGCAATGTTGCCTGCAACGGTGAGCGCGCTGCCGCGGGCGTCGAGTTCGCCGGCGTAGAGCAATTTGCCGCCGAGGTGGTCCTTCCCAATGGCTGCGGCAAAGCGCATCAGTGCCGCGTAATTCAGGTACACCTGCGCGATAAAGTGATTGAGCGCCGGAGGTGGGGGTTCGAGCGGCAAGATCAGTTCTCCCTCAGGCTTAAAGCGAGTGCGCGAGAAGGTCTGTGAGGGCGAGGGGACCCATATTGAATGACAAGCCTGCGGCTTCGCAGGCATCGCAAGTCGGTAAGCTGGCGCGGGGGCGACTCAGGATTCGCCAGACATCGCCTAGTGGATTACATCTTGCCAGCCGGAGGCCCTGACAAAGAACACAAATTCGCCGGGCTTGGCAACGATTTTGAATGCGTTCTGGAATTTGCCCTTGTAGCACAGGTTGGGAGTGACCATGCCAGACTTGAGAATGTCTGCGATCGAGTACCACTTCAGAATCGTTTTATCCTTGCCGGCGTCGGCATCGCAGTTGACGTAGATATCCATCGATGCATTGTAGGTTCCCTGAATGGATAGCAGCGTGGCGTTTGGGGGCAGGGTAGCTGTTGTGGGGTCGTCGCCATTCATTTTGAGCCCCTCGTTGAAAGGCTCTTCCCGATGATCGACGCGCACGATCAGATTTGCGGGACGGATGGGCTCGCCGGTCTTGCCGTCGAGGATGCGGATGGTGACGGTGGGACCGGTCTGGGCGGCAGCCAAACATGGAAGCAGGAGCGCACAGGCAAGCAGAATTATGCCGCGGGCGGCTTGAGCACCCGTCGCAGGCGAGAGAACCTTTTGTGGCATCATTCTTTTACTTTGCCACGTTTCACACCTGCTGTGCCACGTTATCTGCCGGGGCTACCAGGAGGAATAGGGCTGGCCGTCGGATCCGGTCTCGTCGGAGCCGGAGTGAACATCGTCGATTCCGGGCTCGGTCTGGTCAATGGAGAACATGGCGTCGCTGGTATCGGTTACCCATGAGTCCGTGGCGTGGGTCATCGGATCCATGGGAATCTGGCGCAGGTAGCCGTTCTGCACCAGGTCGTCGAGCGACTGCGGCGCTTTTTGCTTGTCCATGGTGTAGGAATCGATGGCGTCGCGCATGGTGTGCAGGTCTTCTTTGAGGACGGCCTCTTTTGCGCGCTGGATGGAGCCCTTGAATCCGGGGATGGCAATTGTCATCAGGATGCCGATGATCAGCATTACGATCATCAGCTCGATGAGTGTAAAGCCCGCGGATTGTAGGCGATTCTTCTGCACTTTTTTCTTAAGTCCTTGCCCTACCAGGTGCTGTACTTTGTGCCGTCGAGGCCGGTGCCTTGCGACTTCGAATATACGTCGAAAATACTTTGCCCGCCATACGAGTCTGAGTCGGGATCGTCCTGCATCGAGCGCAGCCCCCACTCGGCCGTGCCGGTCATGGGATCGATGGGGATATGGCGGAGAAAACGAAGCTTTTTGCCCTGCACATCCACTCCGTCAACCAGCGTTTGCAGGTCGGGCGGATAGTTCTGGCTGTCGACCTTGGTCTGGAAGGCGCCTTTGTCGGCAGCGTCCTTGTACTTGTCGATTGCGTCACGCAAGGTCCACAGGTCGTAATGCAAATCCCGTTCCTGCTGGCGCTTGTACTGGAAGCGCGCGATCGGGAAGGCAGCGCCGGCAAGAATGGAGAGGATCGAAATGGTGACCAGCAGCTCAATGAGCGAGAGGCCGCGCTCCCCTGGGATGACTCGCTTTGCCGGCTGCCTCAACATATGCATTTCCTACTTCACCACGATGGTGGTTTGCGAGCCCTGGGCCTGTATCTGTTTCTGAGTGCTGTCGATAAACGACGCGCTGGTAAAAGCGAGGCCGGTGGTTCCGGGAGCCTTTGCCTGAAATGTGAGGACGCACAGAGTGCCGTTTCCGCTCACGCCGGGCGTGTGCGGCGGGCGCGACGCCACCACGGTCAGCCCTCCCTTGCCATCTTCGTTATGAATGATGGTGGCCGGTTGCCCGTCGCGATTCAACACGTTGCCCGCGGATACATTGACCAGCGAAAGTTTGGCCGGATCAAAGTGAATCTGCAGGGGGACCAGGGAGACGTCGGCGCCGCCGTTCATCATGATCGGAACCTCGAAGCTGGCGCCGTTGTTCACCGTGCCCGGCGGGGGGGTGAATATAAAAGACACAGGCGCGCCGGCTTTTGCACCGGGGGCTGGCGCGGCCATCTGAGGCGAAACAGCCGGTGGAGAGCCCGGTGGCCGGATGACCTGAGCGGCTGGCTGCGGGGTTTGCTGCCCGGCTGGCTGAGGCTGTGGCATTACTGGGGTTTGGCCGGGCGGCTGAGAAGCTGGTTGCGCTGCCGGCGCCATTACCGGCCGTTGAGCCGGAGTTGTGGATGGCGGAGGGCCCAAGCTCTGCTGCAGGTTCGAGCGCATCTGGGCGAGCGCAATGGGCGCGGCATCGTCAGCGCTCTGGCCGGGGACGGCTGCTGTAAATCCGGGGCGCGGGCCGGGCTGCTGGGCTGGTTCCTGAGCTGGTTCCTGCATGAGCGCCGTCGGGCGGACCGTGGGACCGGGAGCCGGAGCGGCATTGTCGGTATCGAGATGGCGCAGTTCGATGGATTGGCCGGTGCCGGTGTCGATCATGCGCAGATTGCGCTGCTGGATGTCGGCTGAACGGACAATGTGCGGCACCACCACGAAAACAATTTCGTCGGTCTGGATGGTGTGATCCTTGGAGCCGAAGAGGTATTTGAGGATGGGGATGGAACTGAGGCCCGGAACGCCGGTCCAGCTCTTGGTGTCGGAGTCGTCCTGAATTCCGCCGATGAGACTGGCCTCGCCCTCGTGCAGGCGGATGACCTGGTCGACCACGCGCTGGCTTAGGATGGGCTCGGTGACGCCGCTGATGGTGACTGAGCCGCTCTGCGCGCTGACCGTGATTTTGAGTTTGAGCGTGACGTCGTTGTCGTAGTGGACGCTGGGAGTCATTTCAACGTCGACGCCTACATCTTCATATTGGAACTGGGTATTGACCAGCGAACTGACCAGTGCGGTGGCTGCGCCGGTCTGGTAAGAACCGGTGGCGATCGGGATCTTGGAGCCAACTTTGAATGAAGACTTTTGGCCGTCGGTAGCGCGGAGCCGCGGGTCTTGCAGGATCTGCGTGGCAGTGTCGGTAAGCAGCAGGTTCAACGTGGCCGAGCCGATGTTGACGGCAAAGTCAGAGGCTTTGAGGTGCGAAAGCGAGTAAAGCGTGGAGTTGTTGGAGGTGCTGCCGGTGGTGCCTGTGGTGCCGGTAGTGCCAGTAGTGGTTGAGCTGGAGCACGAAGAGCCGGTGCAGGGCGGCTGCAGCGACACGCCGAAGCTGCTGGGCCACTCGATGCCGAGGGTACGTTCCCAATTCTTGCTTACCTCAAGAACAGCCATGTCGACCACAACCTCAGGGCGCGGCTTGTCGAGGTCGCTGATGAGCTGCTGGGCGAGCAGCAATTCGTCGGGCGTGCCGCGCATCACGATGGCGTTCTGGCTCTGCACCGCGTAGACCTTGGTTTGGGGCATCAGGTTGCGGATGGCCGTGTTTACGTCGTTGAGGTCGTTCTGCTGCCAGGCATTGGCCAGGTAAAAGGTTTGAACGGCCTGCTCGTCGAGCTCGGTGCGCTTGGCACGCGAGTTGGTGGCCACAAAGATGGTGTTCGAAGTAACCGGGCGCCAGAAGGTGTTGGACATGGTGCCGACGATGCGCAGGGCATCGAGCAGCGTCACATTGGTCAGTTCCACCGTGATGCGCTTGGAGTTGAAATCAGGATCGAAGAGCACGTTGATGCCGGCGGCTTTTCCGATGGCCTGGTAAACCAGCTTTGTGTCTTCAGTGTAGTGAAGGGTGAGGGGATCGTTTGAAATGGGCTTGAGCGTGGCCGGCGCGCCGATGGTTTCGAGCTCGGCCTGTTCGCTTTCGAGCTCGGGGATGGCGTTCTCTGAGGCGGGCGTCGCCTGGCCTGTTTTTTCGCGAACCCGGGCGATTGCCTGCGTGGCCGCTTCGTTGCCGGGGTCAATTTCAGCCGCGTGAAGGAATTCTGCCAGTGCGCCCTGTGTGTCGCCGGAATCAAGCAGCTTGCGGCCCTGGGTGACATGCGCCGATGAGGCGGAGATGCGCACGCGGTAGAAGGCTGTCTCGTACCGCATGTCTTTGGGGTCCCTGGTGAAGGCTTTCTGGAAATCTTCGAAGGCGGTGTCGTAGTCCTGCTTTGCCTCGGCTGCCTGGCCCTGCTTAAAGAGCATGTTGGTTGAGGGCTCCTTGGCGAATGCCGGTTGCACGAAGAGGCCGGCGAGAACCAGGCAAACCACAGCTGCCAGACCGGCGGAGCGTCTTGATTCAAGGTCTCGGGACAGGCCGGTTCCGGCGGCGGCCGAAGGTTGAGTGCGATCGATCATTCTGCTCCCAGGCGAAAGTGCGGCTGAAGGTTGCGGGGGCTTAGAGCGGAACCAGAGTAACTGCGTCCTGTCGGGTCTTGCGCAAGGGTCGGCGCTCCCTGGTGGTCGCGCCGACTTGAGGTCCATGCTTTCGGTGCACATTGACTCCGGTTCCGCTGTAGGGCCGCCCCGTCCACGATTCGGTTGACTGACTAAATTCAAATTGAGCCAGTAAGGGTTCATTTTACGGTGGCTCCGCATTGTGTGGGAAGTTTGGGGCAGGGCGGCCATTGAAAATTGCTAATAAAAAGAATGGTTTGGCGGTCGCCAGTCCGGTGCGCGGTCAGCAAAACGCCGGGGCTGCCGGGCACCGGCACATCTTTATGAATGCTAGGATAAGAGCCTGAGGATTGGTAGAAATGGCCCGCCAGACAAGCCACGTGATTATCGCCAAAGACGCGCCCGGCGCCGCCAAGCCGGTGCGTCCGCGAGACCCCGTGGCCAGCGGCGAGCGCGATGCGGCATTTAACCGGCAGGCGGGGCACAACTACTTTCTGCTGGAAAAGTTCGAGGCGGGAGTGGCCCTGCGCGGCACCGAGGTCAAGTCGATCCGCGAAGGCAAGGCGAACCTGAAGGACGCCTACGGCCTGATCAAGGACGGCGAGGCCTTTCTTTTGAATTTGCATATTGGACCGTACTCTCATGGGAACCTGGCCAACCACGACGAAACCCGCACACGTAAACTGCTGATGCACCGGGATGAAGTTCGCAAGCTGTTTCAAAAGACGCAGGTGAAGGGACATACGCTCGTTCCGGTGCGGCTCTATTTCCGCCACGGGCGGGTAAAGTGCGAACTGGCGCTGGCCAAGGGCAAGCAGGACTGGGACAAGCGGGAAACCGAGCGCCGCCGGGAGGCCGACCGCGAGGCAACGGCAGCCATCAAGGCGAACAAGCATAGAAACAACGAGCGGTAGGCCGGGGCTGGCCCTACTCCTCACTCCCCGCCTCATCGATCCTTGCCCACAATTCTTTGATCCCGTATCCCGTCTTTGCCGAGACGGCGAGAATCTCATCGAGCTGGTGGGCTTTTTTGAGAGCGGCAAGGTTGCGCGTGCGTTCGTTGCCGCTCAAGCGATCGATCTTGGTTGCGGCCACCACAAATTTGCGGCCATTGGCGCGCAGCCACTCGAACAGCTGCCCATCGCTCGGCTGCGGCTCAATGTTCGAGTCGATCAGGCAGACGCAAAGCCTGAGGTTCGCGCGGCGTGAGAGATACGGCTCAATGAATTTTGGCCACTCAGCGGAGATCGATCTTGAGATTTTGGCGTACCCGTAGCCCGGCAGGTCGGCAAACATTTTTTTCTGCTTTTGGAGCGGGTTCGTCACCTCGAAAAAGTTGATGGCGCGAGTGCGGCCCGGCGTCGACGACACCTTTGCCGCCTTTACGCCTACCAGCGCATTCAGCAGGCTCGATTTGCCCACGTTGGAGCGGCCGAGAAACGCCACCTCAGGCAGCACCGCCACGGGAAACTGCGCGGCACTGAGGGCGGAAAGCAGGAATTGGGCGGAGTATCGCATAGTTTAGACAGACATTCTTAAACACGGAGCAGCTTCAAGCATACAGAACGCAAAGCAGGACCGATCTGATCGCGCCGGCTTTTCATTATCGAAACGCACTTCAGTACTACCAAAGCCGATTTCTCCGCGACGAATGATCCTTACTCCTTTTCAACGCGATTCGGCCCTATACTGGCGATAAACCATCCGCACCCATTTCCCATGCGCTTCGGGGAACTCTTGTTCTTCTTGGAGACCTTGTGACTCGAATCATTGCCATTGTCCTGGTGGCTTCGGCGGCCTTTGCATTTGCCGCGGGCGCCCATGCCACTATTCCGCTGGTCAAGTCTGTGCATCACGTATCAGCCGAGCCGGCCTTTATCCAGATGCCTAAAGACGGCGGAGGCTTGACACTCTACAACGCGACGGGCGGGGTGGTGGCTCGCTGCGACAGGAAAGGCGACGCCTTTGCGAATTGCAAGCTTGAGCCCAGCGTTACGCTCGACGACTTAATGAACGCCTGGGTTCGCGCCTACCAGAATCTCGATAAATAGCCGCAGCGCCGCATCACGCAGCCGCGGGCGTCGCACTCTCAAACATCGCACTCACGCGCGGCAGCCGCGCGGCCAGCAGCGATCCGCGCAGGATCATGAAGCAGCAGAAGGCGCACCACAGGCCGTTGTTGCCCATCGCACGGCCGAGCACGATGGCCAGCACAAGGTAGCCGAGAAATGCGATCAACATGCTGTCGCGCAGCTCGCGGGCACGCGTGGCGCCAATAAAGACGCCGTCCATCTGGTACCCCCACACTGAAACCAGCGGCAGCACCATGGCCCACGGCAGATACCTGAGCGCCATCACGCGAACCGCCTCTTGATTGGTGAACAGGCCCACCAGCGACGACCCGGCAAAGACAAAAAACAGAGAGAGCGCAGCAGCCACCGCTCCCGCTGACACCGTGGACGCCTTCAGCACGGCGCGATAATCGGCCACGCGCCGCGCGCCCACGGCTTCGCCCACCAGCGCTTCAGTGGCGTTGGCAAATCCGTCGAGGGCGTAAGTCGCAATCCAGTGCAGGTTCAAGAGCACCGCATTCGCTGCCAGCGTTGCATCGCCGGCCTTTGCGCCCGTTCGCGTAAACCATCCATACGCCGCTACGAGGCTGAGGGTGCGCAGAAACAGATCGCGGTTGAGCGAAAACAAGTGCCGCCAGCTGGGGCCATGGGCAATGTTGCGCCATGTGACTGGATGATGCGCGCTGCGCGGCCACACAATGCGAATGAGAATCAGGCCGACGAACAGGCCGGCCCAGTCCGCGGAGAGGGTTGCCGTGGCAATGCCCGCCACGCCCCAGTGCAGCCAAACCACCAGCGCCAGCGCCACGGCCACATTGACCACGTTGACCGCAGCCTGCAATGCCAGCGCCATGCGCGCGTGCTGGCGGCCGAGCAAAAAGCCGAGGACAACATAGTTGGCCAGAGCCGCCGGCGCCGACCAAATGCGTATATCGCAATAGACCAGCGCGTTCTGGCGTACGGCCGCGCTTGCGCCCAACAGCGAGAGAGAGCCAGCGATGAGCGGGCCGCGCACCAGAACAATGAGTGCGCCAATGGCAGCGGCCGAAAGCATTCCGCGGCCGAAGTGCAGGCGGAGACTTTCTTCGTCGCGCGCGCCGTGGGCCTGTGCGACCAGGCCGGTGGTGGCCATGCGCAGAAAGCCGAAGGTCCAGAAGATTCCGTTGAAGAAGATGCCGCCCATGGCCACGCCGCCCAGCGCGGCCGCTCCCGGCAAATGGCCGGAGATCACCGTGTCAACCGTTGAGAGCAGCGGCTGGGTAAGGTTGGAGAGAATGAGCGGAATCGCCAGCAGAAAAACCCGCCGGTACCAGGGGTCCATTGATGAAATTGTACTTGGCGGGTGATGCGGAGTTGTGGATTCGGATCTCACCGTATCTTTGGAAACGGAAGATCAGGCGCGGGATCATCGGCATCGAGCGCACTCAACCACGCGCGCACGCTCTGCCGGATGGCTTCAACATTGAGACCGCCGAATGTGGCCGGATAAATCTCCAACTTGCGCAACGAAGCCCGCAACAGCGACGCGGCGCCCACGCGATTGCCGCGCTCGAAATGGTGAAACGCCGCCGCAATCTGGATCAGCGCCTGCAGAAATCGCTTCTCCGGCTCCGCAGCGCGCAGCCACTCGCCTTCCCAGTGCTCGTGCGCCTCAAAGAACTCGCGGTTTCCATAGCACCTGAGCCCCTCGGCCAGCGCGCCCAGATTCCAGTTCAGCGGCATAACTCTTTTATTATCGGGCAATATATTGGGGCTTGCGTGGACGGGGTAATGGATTTGACACCACCAACACTATCTTGGCGGGTCAGGCAACTATTCACGCCGGGGCAACAGGAGTGGGGCTAAAGTAGCTTCAAGAGATCTTGTCTAAATAAATGCAAACGAATGGATGGCTTCCCCCCCATGCTCAGAAACTACGTGTGTCTTGCTTTCTGTCTCTTTTCAGCAACCCTTTCTATCGGGCAAAACGTGCCGCGGTCCTCTCACGTCTGGATGATTACCGAAGAGAATCATAGCTATGAAGACGTGGTCGGCAACTCGCAGATGCCCTACTACAACCAGCTCATTCAAAACTACGGACTCGCCACCCAGTTCTACTCCAATCAGCACAGTTCTCTTCCTGCATTGATGTTCTATGTTGCCGGCGCCCAGGTAGAAACCAACAGCGACACAGTTTCGTGCCAGCATTCCGAGGACAACGTGGTTCGGGAACTTCTCAAGAAGGGTTACTCCTGGAGAGCGTACCAGGAAGCTCTGCCCGACGCCGGTTACCAGGGCCTTTATAGCCCGGATAACCTCTACTACCGCCGCCACAATCCGCTGATTGACTTCACCGACGTCTGCCCAGGAACCGGGCAGGATACCAAAAGCGTGCCTCTCACCCAGATGGCCGCGGACTTCGAGCAGAGCGGCACCGTCAACTATGCCTACATTACTCCCGACGTGAACGACGACGCCCACAACGGCAGCCTGCAACAGGCGGATCAGTGGCTCCAGAACAAAGTTCCTGCAATACTCGCTCGCCCCGAGTTTGCCGCCGGCGGCGATGGCATTCTTTTCGTCGTGTGGGATGAAGCCGACGATACCGACGATCGCTGCTCCGCCACCGTCGCCACGGGATGCGGCGGACGCACGGCGATCCTCGTACTCGGTCCGCAGGTCAAGCCCAGCTATCAGTCCACCATCACCTATCACAATGAGAACGTGCTGGCCACGGTGTGCGCAGCCATGGGTCTCGCTACCTGCCCCGGCGCCGCGCAAACAGCCGCGCCCATGGCGGACTTCTTCAAATCGAGCACCAGCTCGCCCAGCGGCGTCGTCATCTCCACTCCTGGAAACGGCGACCTTGTCACCGGCTCGGTCCATCTGACGGCGACTGCTTCTGAGAGCCAGACCATCAGCCAGACCCAGGTCTGGGACAACGGCCAAAAGCTCGGCGTCTATGGCGACCAGATCAATGCCATCTATAACCTGGCGACCGGCAAGCACACCACCACCGTGCTCGATCTGGGCTCAACCTACAAAATCATCCATCAAACCTCGGTCACTTACAGCGTGCAGCCGCTGGTCAATGGCGTGCAGATCGTCTCGCCCACAGCGGGCGAAACCTTCGATATGACCACGGTCCACGTCGTCGCCCTTGCCAACGAATCCGTGCCCATCAACCAGATCCAGGTGTGGGATAACGGAGTCAAGCTAGGCTGGTATGCCGGCGCAAGCGTGAACCAGTATTTCACCCTCGCGCCTGGCTCGCACACCATTACAGTGCTCGACCAAAACGACAGTTACAACGTCCTCCACCAGTCCAGCGCTTCTTACTCAGTGAAATAAGCGGCAGGGCATTCGCGTGCAAATAAAATGGGCTATCCATGCGTCGGCATGGATAGCCCTGTTCCTTGCGATGAGCAGCAGCATTGAAAGGGCACGGCCTGTAGGTCAGTGCTTTAGACTGACTGTCGCGGGAATCCAATATGACTGCGGGCTTTGCCACTGAGACTGACCCCAGGCAATGTCACGCCCCAGAGACGACCGGAAGTTTAGCGGCATCCCAGGCAGCCAGTCCGCCAGCCATTTCAATGAGATTGGTGACGCCGTGCTGGTGCAGAATGCTGGTGGCGATCGAGGACCGGTAGCCGCCTGCGCAGTGCACGGCGATGCGGCGTCCACGCGGGATTTCAGCGAGGCGCTCCTGCATGTGGTTGAGGGGAATATTCAGGCTGTCGGCAATATGCCTGGATTCCCACTCGTCTGCGTTGCGGATATCGAGCACCAGTGGCGGGTCGGCGCTCGCCACCTGCTCGGCTACTTCGGCGGCGGTAACGCGCTCGGTCTGACCCACCAAGTCGGGCGTTGCCGCAAGCGCCGCCATGCCTCCATCAAGATAACCACTCACGTGATCGAATCCGATGCGGCCCAGGCGCAATGCAGCTTCCTGCTCGCGGCCAGGCTCGGCAACAATCACAATCGGCTTGGCGCGATCGAGCAATGTGCCGGCCCACGTGGCGTATTGGCCGCCGAGGCCGATATTGATGCTGCCGGCCAGATGTCCCTTGGCGAATTCCGCGGCATCCCGCACATCGAGCACTTGCGCATCGGCGTCTCCCATGCGAATAACATCATCGAGCGAAATGGGCTTGAGCACTTTCTCAAGATTGACGTCGAGCGTCACACGTTCGCGCGTGTTGAGAATGGCGTCGTAGGTAAAGTACTGCGGGGCATCCGGCTGGCCTGCAGTGATGAGAGAAATAAGCTCATCCCTCGACATGGGCTGCAGCGCGTAGTTCATGCGGCGTTGATCGCCGAGCGACGACACCGTGTCAGAAGAAAGCTGCTTGCCGCAAAGCGAACCTGCACCATGCGCCGGGTACACCAGCGTCTCGTCGGGCAGCGGCAAAAGCTTGTTGTGCAGCGAATCGTAAAGCCGGCTCGCAAGATCGTTCGCAGTCCAACCCAGCGAAGCCCTCAGATCAGGCCGGCCAACGTCGCCAATAAACAACGTATCTCCGGTGAGAACGGCATGCGGCTTGTCGGCGTTCTTCGCAAGGTCGAATACGACGATCGATATGGATTCGATGGTGTGGCCGGGCGTTTCAAGAGCTTCAAGGCGAAGCCCGGGAAACTCCAGTGTGCTTCCATCCGCCATCGCCGTGAAGGCATATTCCGCTTCGGCCCGGCTGCCCAGATGAATTGTTGCGCCGCAGCGATCGCGCAGTTCAAGATGCCCGGCAATAAAGTCGGCGTGGAAGTGCGATAAAAAAACGTGGCGAATCTGGAGACCGAATCGCGCAGCATCGGCAACGTACTGGTCGATATCGCGCTGCGGATCGACAACGATGGCAGTTGAACTGGCCTCGTCGCCGAGCAGATACGAGGCATGGGCCAGGCATCCCAGATAGTACTGTTTGAGGATCATTTGAATCTCCTCCGGCGCTTCTTTCGAATTCACCGGGGTCACGCATTACGCCGAGATGGGCGACGGATGCGGTCTTTTACGCGCCAGCCGCATCAGAACTAATTCGCCGCGGGGCCGGAATAAAACGAGTACGTGGCAGCGTAAGGGACCCGCGTGGTTTTGCCCGCGTCCTGGGCGCTTTCGCAGCCCGATGCAGGCGCCACCCCGCCGTTGGTCGCTGTGCGGCGAATGAAAGCAACCTTCGCAAGTGTGCCCGTAGCGCTTCCTGCTTTGGCGCGCAGTAACAACCACGCAACGGAGCCGGCATCGGGCGCAGGCTTGCTTGCAATCAGTTCTCCCTGAACCTGACTGCCATCGTCGAGCTTCCAGGTTGGCCCCGCAAAGTGGCTTCCGATCGACTGACCCGATGAATCCATCAATTTCGCATCCGGAGCATTGAGCACCCACTTGGTTGCAGCCGGTGTGCTGGTGCAGGTGTAAATCTGTACGCCGGCCCCCTCCACCCGGAGCACGACGTTGACGGCCGCCGGAAGATCGATCGACCCGCCGGTTTGCTGGGCGCGAAGTGGAGTAAATGAAACCACTGCCACCATCAGCGATACAGCCAGAATTCGCATGGAGCGAGTGTAACAAAACCGCAGGAACATCTGGCTATCCATGCGAATTCCGGGTGCCCCATCCTTGGCGCGTCTTTGCTTTCTGCGTCAAGGGTGGGAAAGCAACAAGCCCAATCGTGCGCTTACCGATCTAGGCCGCCGCATTTACCGCGGACCGGCCGTGATGTAGTCCTCAAGGTAGCGCATCAGCAGCGTCTCCCTGTGAATCAACGTCCCGGGTCCCTCAACAAGTGCGTGGGTCCGGTTGGGGTAATCCATAAAGTCGAAGGGCTTGCCGAGAGCGATGAGCTTGTTCATCAGACGCTCGGTTCCCTGGAAGTGCACGTTGTCGTCGCCCGAGCCGTGAATGATGAGAAGGTGGCCGGCCAGCCCGCCGGCAAAGCTGATGGGCGAGCCGTCGTGATAGCCCTTTGCATCCTGCTGCGGCAGGCCCATGTAGCGCTCCTGGTAAATGGAGTCGTAGAGCGCCTGATCGGGCACCGGCGCCAGCGCAACGGCGGCCACAAGCTGGCCGGGATAGCGAAACATTTCATTGAGCGTGGACGACCCTCCACCCGAGTGGCCCCACATGCCCATGCGCGTGGAGTCGATGTACGAGTGCGCCTGCGCAAACGATGCGATTGCTTCCGATTGCTGCCTTGAGCCGAGAACGCCGATCTGGCCGTAGATTTGTTTGCGCCAATCGCGTCCGCGCGGCTGCGGCGTGCCGGCATTGTCAAAACTCACGACCACGTAGCCTTCGCGCGCCATCACTTTATCTGACCGAAAGCTCCAGCTATCTCTCACCGTAGCGGCTGCAGGCTCGCCGTAAACGAAGACGATCATCGGATATTTTTTTGAAGGATCGAAATTCGGCGGCTTGACGATAAAGGTGCTCAGCTTTACGCCGCCGCCCACGGTGGTGTCGGTAAACTCCACCGGCTCGGCATCAATGGCGTTCTCTTTGGCAATGAGATCGTCGTTCGAAACCAGCGTACGCACGGCCTGCTGCGTTGAGATGTCGATCAACTCGAAGCGCGGAGGCTGCGCCGCATTCTGGAACGAGTGAATGGCCCAGCGCCCGTCAGGCGAAACGTCGTACCGGTGAATGCCCGATTGGCCATCCGGCGTGACGCGCTCGGGAGTGCCTGTGCCGTCGAGCCGCGAGCGATAGAGATATTGGCGGATAAGATCGTGAGGCGACGCGAGGAAATAGAAGTAGCCGCCGGCCGTGTCAAGCAGTACCGGCTCGATAACGTCGGCCGCGAAGTTGGTAATAAGGCGGGGCTGGCCGGTTGCGCGCGACACAAGATACGCATGCCGCCACCCGTCGCGCTCGCTGAACCAGAGCAGATCCTCGTTGCGGCCGCCCTTGCCTGTGACCCACTCGTGCTCCGGCATATAGTCGACCCACGCTTTGTCGGTATCTTCGAAGAGCAACCGTGCCTCGCCTGTCGCCGCGTCTACCAGCATCGCTTTGTCGTCGTTCTGCAGGCGATTGAGACGCTGCAACACAATCTCGTTCGAGTCGCCCACCCAGTCCATGCGCGGAATGTAGTTGTTGCGCGGGTCGCCATCCAGCTTGATCCACGTGGTTGCGCCGCCGGTTGCCGGAATCACGCCCACGCGCACCGCCGCGTTGGTGCCGCCCGGGTGCGGATACTTGTACTTGAGCAGCGTCGGATACTCTGAGTCGGTGTCGTTGATGAGCGTGTACTCTTCAACGCCCGACTGATCGAACTGCCAGTAGGCGATCGACTTCGAATCCGGGCTCCAGCGAAACGCGTCGCGCAGATCGAACTCCTCTTCCGTCACCCATTCCGTGGTGCCGTTGATGATGTCTGAGGAGCCGTCGGTAGTGAGCTGCTGAATGGATAAATCGGCGAGCGATTGCACGTAGATATTGTTGGCGCGAACAAAGCCAACGCGCGTGCCGTCAGGAGAGAACTTGGCGAACATCATGGTTGCCTCGGGGCCATCGCCGCCGAGCTTTGTGAGCTTGCCGTCCTTTACACGCAGCACCCAATAGTCGCCTCGCGTGCGCAGACGCCAGACGCGCTGCGCATGGGTAAAGATCAGCAACATGCTGTGATCGGCCGACCACGAGTAGTCGTCGATGGCGAGCGGGGTCTTTTGCCCCTGCGGGATAAGCAGGCTGGCAGAAACCAGGATGCTGCGCTTAGCGCTTGCCGTGTCGTAGACGGCGATATCCTGCGCATCGGTTGCCGATGTTGAGGGCTCAAGCACTGTGTATCGGCTGCCGCCGTCAATCCAACGGCTCTCGGCCGGGGATTTTGCGCGGGCCTCGCCTGAGGAGCGCATCAAGTCAATGTACTGCTGCGATGGATGCGGAAACGCCGGCGTGGATTGCGCGTGGACGCTTACTGCCAGTAATGCGAACAGCAGGCCGGATGCGATGCCGGCCAGACGGCAACGATGCGATGGAATACAGTTCATGGGTATGCGAGCCCCTTGAGACGCGGAAATGCAGAGTAAAGAGAAAGGCGCGGAGCAGGGTGGGTGCGCTTCCAATGACTTTATCCGATGGAAGGCGATGCGGGCTACTGCGAATTGCAAGGCGACGCTTCGAGGGCGCCGTTTGCGATGCCGTTGTTCCTCGATTCAGCCGATTCTCAAAAAAAGCGCCGGGCTATCCATGCGCATGCATGGATAGCCCGATGTATATGTGGATATGCTTACTGCCTGGCCGGCACGCTGCCTGTTATCTCTCCGGTCGCGGGGGGCACGGCGGGCAGCACTTCAGTATCGCTCGAAACCGCGGTCGGCAGCGGGCCTTCGAGCGCCAGAGCCAGCACTTCATCCATGGAGTCGACGAAGTGGAGCTTCATGCTGTTCTTGATGTTGTCGGGCAGTTCCGACACGTCTTTCTCGTTTGACTTGGGCAGAATGGCTTCGAAGATTCCAGCTCGCAGAGCGGCCAGCAGCTTTTCTTTCAGGCCGCCGATGGGCAGCACTTTGCCGCGCAGCGTGATTTCGCCGGTCATGGCAATGTCGCGGCGAACGGGAATCTTGGCCAGCGCGCTGGCGAGGGCAGTCGCCATGGTAATGCCCGCCGATGGGCCATCCTTGGGGATCGCGCCCTCAGGCACGTGCAAGTGGATATCGAGATTGCGATAGAACTCGCGGCTGAGCCCGAGCGCCTGCGCGCGCCCGCGAATGTAGCTGAGCGCGGCCTGCGCCGACTCCTGCATCACGTCGCCAAGCTGGCCGGTGATGGTGAGCTTGCCCTTGCCGTCGAGCACCTGAACCTCGGTTGAAAGAATGCTGCCGCCGACTTCGGTCCAAGCCAGGCCGGTAACCAGCCCCACCTCGCTCTTCTCGTGCACTTCGCTGTCGCGATATCGCGGCACGCCAAGGTACTCAATCACGCTCGATCCGGCAATTTCTTCTTTGTGCTTGGCGCCGGCCTTGACCACCTTGCGCGCCACCTTGCGGCAGACGTTGCCGATTTCGCGCTCCAGGTTACGCACCCCGGCTTCGCGCGTATAGTAGCGGATGATTTCGAGAATGGCGTCGTCTTTGAAAACGATGTTCTTCTCGCTCAAGCCGGTCTGCTCGCGCTGCTTCTTGACCAGGTATTGCTTGGCGATCTCGAGCTTTTCCTGCTCGGTGTAGCCCTGCAGGCGCAGGATCTCCATGCGGTCTTGCAGCGCCGGCGGAATGGTGTGCAGCACGTTGGCCGTGGCGACGAAGAGCACCTGCGAAAGATCGTAGTCAACGTCGAGATAGTGATCCTGGAAAGTTGTGTTCTGTTCGGGATCGAGCACTTCAAGCAGCGCCGATGCCGGGTCGCCGCGGAAGTCGGATGAGATTTTGTCGACCTCGTCGAGCAGGAAGACGGGATTCTTGGTCCCAGCGCGTTTCATATGCTGGATGATTTGACCAGGTAAAGCTCCGATGTAAGTCCGGCGATGGCCGC
>Ga0182016_10000372_pt1 | contig 56028 bp, 76 predicted proteins | sample 712S2MmetaG_FD_120491 | JGI IMG/M metagenome (GOLD analysis project Ga0182016, IMG submission 120491) | Permafrost microbial communities from Stordalen Mire, Sweden - 712S2M metaG | ecosystem: Environmental > Terrestrial > Soil > Wetlands > Permafrost | place: Sweden: Stordalen | collected...
AAGAAAAATCAGAGAGGAGAAGAAGGAAGAAGAATTTTCAGCGAATCTATCGAAGAAAATCCACGGGAAGAAGATCCCATTCTAAACCGCCCGTTTTGCATCCATTCGATTTCGCCCTTGGCAAGCGTTGATGGATGGCAAGGAGAAATACGCCCAGGAGAGGCCAAAAAGATCAAGGTTTCGTTCGACACCAGCCACGCTGGAATTGGGCCTCTTGTTCGAGTAGCCTTCCTTTCTCTGGCCGGGCACCCACGGCGGAAATCGCTGGTGCTTCGAGGCGAGGTCTGGCCGTTCATGGACTGCAAGCCGCAGCTGTTGCTCCTCACCAATGCGGCAGATGGAACGGCGCAAGGGCAAATCACCCTGACCAATCATTTTGACAGTCCAGTAACGCTTCAAGCTGTTGCCGCCGATAATCCAAACCTCAGCCTTCGCATTCAAACGAATGACATTGGGCATTCCTATTCAATCCACATTTCCGCCGCAAATTTGCGGGAAAACGGAGACGCTGGCATGGTCCGGATTATGACCTCTAGCAGCAGCAACACGATCCGAGTTTACATTCCGAAAAACAGCAAATGAAAACACTGAAAGAAAGATGGGCAGGCCTCTGGACGAGGATGGGCTGTAAAACCGGAGCCGAGCGCCAATTTAAGGGTCTGCTTAACCGGTACGCGGAACCCGGGCGCGCGCACCACACCATTTCCCACATCGAAAGCTCCCTGGACGAGCTGGAGGCAGTCCGCTCCATCTGCTGCAATCCTGATGCGGTCGAAGCCGCCATTTGGTACCGCGATGCCATTTACGATTCCAAAGCCAAAAACAACGAACTCCAAAGCGCGCACCTCTTCCGGGTGGACGCCGCGGAAATTCTGAACTATCGGAATTACGCCTTCATTGGCGGGGTAAATCGGATGATTATCGCCACTCGGCATCTTCGGACAAAAGAGGCGGATCCTGACACTTTACTGCTGCTGGACATTGATCCGCTCACTCTCCAAAGGGCGCGCCTCCTACTCCATGGAACCGTGGACGTTCGAGCAAGTACCTTCCAGCATCCTTGCTTCGATCCTGGAGAAGGCCAATAAGCGGCCAGCCGCCAGGTCCTGAAAAAACGAGACCGGCTGCGCCCACTTAATTGCGAAAAACGAAGATGGAAAATCCCCTATCCTTCACGTTTTTCTGGAGAGGCCCCCTTTCCAACTGGCACAAGAGCACGTTTGACGGCCTGTTGTGGGACGATGTACCGAGGCTATTCTGCACCACGGAGCAATGGATGATGAGCGCCAAAGCGCTTCTGTTCTCCGATCTGGACGCCCTTCAGGCGATCATGGCCACCAACGACCCCAAAGAGCAAAAAGCGCTGGGCCGGCGTGTCTCCGGATTCAACAAGGCGGAATGGGACCTCCACGCCCGCAACCTGGTTTACGCGGGCTGTTCCTACAAGTTTGAGCAGAACCCTCGGCTCAAAGAAATCCTCCTGGCCACCAAAGGGGTGCTGGCGGAAGCCAGTCCCTACGACAAGGTCTGGGGGATTGGCCTGGACGAAAAGGACCCCCGCGCCCGAAATCCAGGCCAGTGGCAGGGGACCAACTGGCTGGGCCAGGTGCTGATGCACGTTCGCAAGGACCTCAAAGACCCGCTCATCCTGGGCGTCAAACGCCGCCTCATCCTCCACGCAGCCAAGCATGGCCTTCCGTGCGGGGACCTCTTTCTGCAGGATTGCCGCAGTTAAGGTAGTACCAGCGCGCCGCTACAGGCCCTTTGGGGCATCGTCCTCTGCGCCGCTCCCATCAACTACACCAAGGAACCACATTATAGAATCACATTTTGCATCTATAGTAGAATCTTACGCAACTATATCCCTGGAACGTTATAATGGTGGCATGACTATCTTTCTGCTGCGCTGACCCAAATCAACCAAATATGACGGTTGCCCAGGACAGCGTTGCCATCGGGATCATCGGAACAGCGGGACGCAAAGATGATGCGGAGAAGCTAAACCCGCAAAAATACCAGATGATGAAAGCGGCCGTTCTTGGCATCATCGCTCCCCATACAAGCCGGGCCATTTTTTTTGTGAGCGGCGGGGCAGCCGTAGCCGACCATCTCGCGGTACAACTCTTTTTAGCGTTGCCCAACACCAAGCTTCGCCTGCATTTGCCCGCGGTGTATGACACCAACGCGCAGAGGTTCATTGAAACCCCTGGAAAAATGTTCGATCCCGGGAACGTCGCCAATTTTTATCATCGCAAATTCTGGAAGAACTGCCAGCAACCGTCTTTGGCGGAAATCAACCAGGCCATCAGGCGCGGAGCTGAAGTCAAGGTCACGCCCGGATTCAAGGAGCGAAACACGCAAGTTGCCCAGGACGCGGATGTTCTGATTGCCTTGACCTTCGGAGACGGACCATCGCTCAAGGACGGAGGCACCCGCGACACCATGGAGAAATTTCTCCGGCGCCGGCATGGAACCTCTTTTCATGTGGACTTGCACAACATGGCCGTTCATTCTCCGGCAACCATTCATGGGATCAGCAACGCTCCGGAGCTTTTGTAAACACACGCCAAAAGCAAAAGCAAGATGATCACCGAAATCATTCAAGAGGGCGGACGAGTCGAAACGCCGATTACGGAATTGTGTTTCTGGCATAAGGGCCAACATGGGAACTGGGGGTTCTGCTTTCCCTGCAATGCACGCGGCGTGGTTAATGTAAGGGGACTGCAGCCCGAAGCGCGGCGGAACTACGAAAAGTGCATTTCCGGCCAGATGCCCGACGTGGAGCAGCCGGGTGAGATCAGGCACGCCGTTTGTTATACGCGCCTACAAAAAATAGGCCGTTGCGAGTGCGGATCCCGGGTCTGCCTGGACCATTTCACAAACACCTGTGAAAAATGCGGCCGAGACTACAATTTTGCCGGGTCGGAACTCGCTCAGCGGGAACAATGGGGAGAAGAGACCGGCGAGCATCCTTGCGAATGTGTGTAATGGAGGATCCAATATGCCTGGACGAGACGCATTCGAACAGTATTGCGACAACCTTGACAGAGAAATCGCCGCGCGCACGGCCGCCACTGCCGGCTATCACTTTAAAACCAGACCCAGCCTTCTCAGCCGCATGACATTTGGAAGAATAGTCGGCATTGCTCTGCTGACGGCGTTGCTCGCCGTCGTTCTTGTGGGGCGCAAACCCAAGCCCAACGAGTTTGTGAATATTCTGGAGGCCTTGGTGATCTTCGGCTGGCTCACAGCGGGCGTGCTGCTGATTACCAACCCGTCAAAGGCCAAAAAAGAGGAGACTTTAACGTGAGCAAAGCCTCAGCCAATCAAGCGGAATCAACCGACCCGCTTATCAGAGAGATGGAGGCCATCCTCACGATCGACGGTCAGGGACGGCCCGCCAAAGCCCGACGGCTGCTCTCGCTGCTCGAAGCCAAACCTGAAGAGGTTAAGGCCGTGCTCCGTGAAATCCAGGAACGCCCGTGGTTCTAAACAACTGATGTACTGGCGCCGCGCATCTGACAGGCAGTTGCAAGCCATGGAGGCGTTCTGCGCAGGGAAAAAGCTGCTGGACCTGGGAGGATACGACGGAAGCCTCTCCTGCAGGCTGATTGAAGCCGGCGCGGCCTCCGCCATCAACGTTGACAAGGAAAACCCCCTGATGTCAGCGCACCACCATCACTTAACAAAGTGCAGCCTGAACTTTGGCGAATTCACGGAGGCCAAGCCAACGGGAATGTGGCAGACTGCCATCCTGTCCTGGCCCGTCAACAATGACCAGACTTCCTGGCAGCTCATTCCCATTCTCTCCCGCTGCCGAGAGGTTGTTTACCTGGGCGACAACGCGCACAGCCAGTGTGGCACGCCCATCCTCTGGGAGTACCTCATCACACGGCGAGTCCGCGCTCACATCCCTGAAAGAGCCTGCACCCTAATCATTTATGGCAATGGGATGCTGCGCACAAGAAGGCTTATTCAAGAAGAAAAGAACGCCTTGGCAGCCAATCTCGCGCTGGAGGCCGAGAAGGCGCGCTTAATGCGGAAGCCCGGCGTGTTGATAGCTGCGATGCACTGAATGATAGCCGCACCATAATTAGGGCACTTCGAGCCAATCCTCCGATTAAGCCCTAAATAAGGAGAGATGAAAGAAAAATGGAACAGATTTAGAGATTTTCTTCGTTGGGTGGATCCGCGCGGCAAAGGCTGGAACCTTAAATTGGTTCTGCTTGTTTTGTTTTTGATTTGCTGCTGAGTTTGTGCCATGTCGGTAATGCTAGTACTCTCGACGACATACCGGGTCAAAGAGCGTTTGGCGTAGCGGACCGAATTCCGCCCCAACAAAAGAAAAATGGGAATACGAATTCACAAAGTTTTGGGGTATGGGTTCCGCCGAGTACACCTGAGCCGGGATCCCCGTTTCAATTCGCACGCGCTTCCATCCCTGGATGCGGCAGCACACGACGCCAGGCTGGATGGCGATTTGCGCCCTAAACTCATCGCTTTTCTTGAGGAAAAAGCCCAGGCAGCGCTAGGGGATCAAACGTGGGAATGCCGTTTGGAACTCAACACGTTGAAAGGAGAGGACCGCAAGAACAAAGATGAAAAGCTGGAACCCATCAGCTTCTACGATGTCGTCATCTACAGCCCATTCACCGGAGAGGCCCACCCGCCCATTAGTCCCCTGCTCTTTACCATCCCCTATCAGAAATGGAAACGCTTCGATAACATCATTGACTACTACGAGGATACACAACAGCGTGTCAGGCAAGATGGAGGCGTCGAGGACAAGTGCGTCCTGCTAACCGACTGCGAAGGCCAGCCCACGGGCATTTATCCCTACGTCAGTTACGTGCACCGCACCAAAGGGACTTTGGGGAAAAACGTGTTCACCGCCGCCCGCTGGGAGCTGACGCGCGTCTTCCGCAAGTTTGGGGAGACCCAACTCAAGCCCGGCAATCCATTTCTGGTGGACAACCTGATCCAATGGCAGCGCCACATCGTGCCCGAGGTGCCGCTGTTCATCCGGGCTTTCTGCGAATGCTTCCAGATTTTCAAGGACCCGAAGACTGTCCAAAGACTGCGGCCCATGCTTTATACCTACTGGAGCTGACTCAAGATGACCAAGAACGATCATTCAATTCTCATTGCAGCCTTTGAACTGGCTATTAAGAACTATGTGGAATCCGGCAAGAAGAGCTTTCGCCGGGACAAAAGGATGCAGCGAGTCTACAGAACCGACGCGACCGACCTGCGCAAGGTGCTTCGTCTCTTCAAAAGAAGAACTTTTGCGGACGCTTATGCTGCAGCCTGGAAGCTGGATTCAGTGCCCCGCGAAGTGATACCTCTGAATGTCTGGAAGGCATTGGAGACGACCGAAACTACTTTATGAAGATTTATTACGCCCACCCCGTTAACATCTACAACACGCCCCAGGAAGCGCACGACATAAAAACGCTGGAAGCGCTCGGGTTTCAAGTCGTCAATTCCAACTGCCCGGAGTGCGCCGAAGGCTACAAAGCCAAGGGGATGGAGTTTTTCAAGCAGTTTGCTGCTGAGTGCCACGCCGTCGCCTTTCGCGCCCTGGCCAGCGGGGAAATCCCCGCCGGCATCGTCTCGGAAGTTGGTTGGTTCAAGGAACTCCATAAACCCGTCATCGAATTGCCGACAGGCTTCCTCCGCCGTTCCCTCGATAAGGACCGGCCGCGGGATTTCCTCAGCGAAGTGGGCACCTGATTGGCCTCAAAATGGCGCTGGAGCGCAAGATAACGGCAGCCGCGGCCTAATCATTCAAACCGAAGGCGATATTGAACAACACGGACATATTCGCAGACATGTTTGTTCCGCCCAGCGCGGAGCAGGTACCCACGGACGAACAAGAGGCCATTATCCAGTCGTCAGCCAACCCATTGAAAGTGATCGCTTTTGCGGGAACGGGCAAAACAACCACCCTGCTCCTGCGCTCGCAGCGCGAGTCCAATAAACGCCACCTTTACCTTGCGTTCAATCGGTCCGTGGAGGAGGAGGCAAGGCGCAAGTTTCCGGGCAACGTCACCTCTCGAACGGTTCATGCCCTCGCTTTCCAGGCCGTCGGCAAGCGTTACAAGGTTGGCAAGCTCTCGCCTTATCAGGTCTCCAGGCAGCTCAGTCTCCCCTACTACAACGCGCTCATTGTCATTCGCACGCTGGAGAACTGGCTTATCAGCGCAGACCAGGAACTTGGTCCGCAGCACGCCGCGCGCGACTTTCTCACCCGTTACAAGGGAGCCGCAGTTTCACGGCTGATGGATGCGGCAACCACCTTGTGGAACAGCATGCCGGAGGGAAACCTGGACTGCATCCCAATGACGCACTCCGGCTATTTGAAGCTCTTCCAACTCAGCAACCCGGATCTCCGGTATGATGCTATCCTTTTGGATGAAGCGCAGGACACAAATTTAGTGACCCACGAGTTGGTTATGTCGCAGTCGAAGCACAGCGATATTATCGTGGTAGGCGACGATTTTCAAGCTATTTATGCGTGGCGCGGAGCCATCTCCGCCCTCTCCAGGATACAAGCCGAAACACTGTATTTGACGCTGAGCTTCCGGTTTGGCCAGGCGGTCGCCGACGTCGCCAATGGGATTCTTTCCAGGTATTTTGCGCTGCCGAAACGCATGCAGGGGACCGGCCAGACTGAGGTAGGGTATGTTGACTCCAGCAAGAGGCACACTGTCGTTTCGCGAACCAACTCGCACCTCTTCAAGCGGGCCAGCGATCTGTGCCGGCATGCCCGCATTCACATCGCGGGCAGCAATGGAAACGGCGAGCTCCCCATTTTCGGCACGCTCATGGACATCTATCACCTCTGGCGCAACCAGAAGTTTGAAATCAGGGACCCGGAAGTCAAGTGCTTCGACAGTTTTGAGCGGGCCAAGTCCCTGGCGGAATCGGAAATGCTGGACCACGAATACGCCGTTGCCCTTCGCATTGTGGAAGAGTTTGGCGCCACCATTCCCAAACGCATCGAGGACATCAAGGCCGCCATGGAGTGCGATCCCGACCAGGCCGACGTCTACCTGACTACGACCCACAAAGCAAAAGGCGGGGAATGGGACAGGGTGATTGTCGCGGACGATTTTCCCAAGCTTTTTGACAAGAACGAAAACCTCATTCCACTGGGTTTTGATGAAGGCCAGATCGATCCCCAAGAGATCAATCTGATCTACGTCGCCGCCACCCGGGCCAAGCATCAACTCCAGATCAATCCTGATATTCGGCGCCTCATCAGCGGAGCCGGCAACCACGGCTTTGGCCATTCCGGAAGGAGAGAAAGCCAGGCCGGAACGACGGCAGTGAATTCAACAACGGACTGAAAGATATGAAACCAGGACAGATTCTTATCATCGTGATGGCCGTGTTGTTGCTGTCCATACTTCTCACCAAGGCCGTGGAAAAGGCTGATTTCGAGAAGATCCGCCACTGGGCCAAGCAACGGGGGATCGAAGTGAAAAGCACTGAACAGCGATTTTTGCGGCTGAGGCCGTTTTTCTCCCGGACGCCAGCCAGCCGCATTTATCGGGTTACAACCAACAAAGGGGCCTATTGGTTTCGCTTTGGGTTTGGCCACCGGATCTACCAACAGAAATCAGCCGGAAACTACCAGCGCATTGCTTAAATGGAGCTCTTGAACCTCCACATATCTCACCAGAAAGCATCCGGCAGGGAATGGTCACCCACGAGGATCCACTATCGGATGACGTTCCGTTTGCCGTCGGATGCACGCGCGCCAAACAAAAGGCGCAAGAACTCGATGGGTACGCTTCACTTTTTGGCGATCAGCTTCCACGAGCATCCGTCCTTGGAGCTGTTGAGCGAGGCAGTGGTCCGCAACTGCGGGGAATTCCGGTTGAGGCATTTGAAAAACGGGCAAGTCATCACCCTGGCCCGCATGGCACAGATCGGTCAGCGGCAAAACGCGTTGGCGCACCTCTTGCGCTCAGCCAAAAGAAGAAAGTTGGACATCAGCAAACCCAGCGCAAAAACCCTGTGAAACAAACATACAATAGAGGCGCGTATGTTGATCACTTTAACATCCATCTGTGCGAAACTGCTGAGGTTTAAGCTCATCACTGAAACGATATTGCTGGGCGCCTTCCTGGCCGGGCTTGCTCTGATCGCCGGCATCGTATGGAAAAGTACACTAAGAGAAAACCTTCAGGCCAAAATGAAGCGCTTTCAGGCGAGCCAATACATCAATCCGGCGCCAGTACATGGCAGGTACGCTTTCCCGTGGAAAGAGTGAGCTGGCTTGTTCGGACAGATTTTTGAATGCAATCATCAGAGACCTCCGGAAAATTCGCGAATTTCTGGAGACCATGTTGGTAAACCGCAGCTCTGAAGAGTACTGCGATTTCATTTGCCGTTTTCTACTACAGCTCTACCCATCTGCAAAGCTCCAAGGCGGGTACAATTATCATGACGGACATGAACTGCCAGAAGGCGGCGGATTTCTGGATGCCGCCGGCCATTGGCAACTTCATTATTGGCTGCTCCACGAAGGCCGTATCATGGACCTTGCCTCCGACCAATTTACCGGCGGACGGCCCGTGGCTTACATTCCCTTGAATGATCCCGAAGCCCGGCGATACCGCAGCACCGAAATTCCTCAACAGCTGGAGCGGATCGCAAAGCACTCTGAAGTCATCAGCAAACAGTGGTTGCTCAACTGGCGAGTCTGGCAGGGTGAGCCCCTTCCTTCAGGACGCTTCATTCTTTTGCAGCAGGGCCAGCCTTGCCGTGTATTTGCCAAAGGAACGACGATGCGCGATGTCAGAACCAGCTTATCCAGCGGCGAGCTGACCTGGTCATATCTTCCCGAGCTTCCCTGCGCTGCGCGCAACCAGACCAGCCGCATATGACTGCTACTACCTCAACAAATTCAAAACAAGCTGATTGGTTTGCACTGGCACCGGTTGGGGCAAGCTGCCTCAACGCCGAGATCGTGGCATACGAGGCCCTGCTCCACCTTTGGCCGGAGCAACGCCTTTGACCTTGAGCATGGCCTGGCCACCTTCGGGATACCCTCGTCCGGCACTTTGGTGGGGAGCAACTGGGTGAACCGATGGCACTTGCCTTCCCGCCCGGTTCGGTTTTTGCTGCCAGCACGCTGATTCCATGAACCGCTACGAATTTCACCTCCGCATCACGGCGGACCAGTACCTGGACTATTATCGCGGGACGGCCCGGTCTGTGGTGGTTCGTTGCGCCACCGGCCAAAACGTCCAGTTTCCGGCGTCGCTGCTCCAGCAATTTGTCACCACGGAGGGCATCTCCGGGCACTTCGTGCTGACCTGTGATGAACACCACCGGAACTCCCGCCTGGAGCGGCTGGAATGATTACGACGCCCAATCGCAGAAGATGTCGAACCAAAACAACCGCATCATTAGCGCCGTGGTGAAGCACCTCGACGTGGCCACCCTCTGGCGGGAGGCTTCAACCCCATCGGCACACTTCACCCAAATGCCCCATCTCCGCGATTGACCCGCAACTTTCGCGGCATTAAACCATCGCCGTGACAAATATTGCAGATTTAACGACAAGCCAAATCCAACGCATTATTGCCATCAAAGAACGAATCGAAGAGCTGCAAAGCCAAATCGAATCAATCGCTGGTGGCGGAGGTGAAATTTCGACTCCATCCCCCGGTAAAGCCCCTGCACCTGCCAAGCGCAAATATCACATGACCGCCGCCCATCGTCGCAAGCTCATTAAAGCTCTGGCCAGGGCGAGGAAAATACGTTTGGCCAAGATCAAAGGCGACGCAGCAACGGATTCAAAGCCGGCCAAAAAGAAGAATCGGCGCAGCAGTCCAGCAGGCAATTCAGGGAGGGAAACGGAAGTCCGTGAAACGGGCCGTGGATTGGTGGAGCATTTGGATGAGATTGGCAGCCGGCAGGGTCATGCCCAACTCATCCAGTATTTGAAGAATCTCAGGTTTCGTTACACGGACGATGGCAACGGACAGGGCGGAGGTGATGGCTTCCGGGTTAAAATCCGCGATCCATTCCATCCCGACACGATGCCGGATTGGCTTAAACTTGCCCGAGAGCAATTCCCAGACCTTGGAGAAACGATTTACAGTTTTGCAGACCGACACCGGGACAGGGTGTTGCGCCGGCATGAACGTGAGGCCAACCTCAACGGCCTGCCGAACTTCATTGATGTCATGGTCGCAACGAGCAAGGTGCTTTTTGTTTATCTGCGGCGTGGGGTTTTGACCCAGACCCAGGTCATTGCCCGAATGAGGGATTATCTTAACGTCTTCACGGGGACCATTCCGCAATACAGAGACGAGGAGGCGACCGGATACCTGGCCCGGATATATTCAAATGCCAATGGAAACCCAGGGCCATTGAAGAAGACATTTGAGAAGCACAATGTACCGGGGCATCTGCACGCGTTGCTGCTGGTTGCGCAAGTTGTGCGGGGCACCGTGGATGGTTCCGATGCAAGCAAGGCGGGAAGCCAACTTCCAATGCTGGTGGATCAAATCAAAGCGTTTGAAAACAAGATTGGGCTTGGCAGGGCTACGGCGGTGCAGATTGGCAACGCGCTGGAGGATTACGAAATGCTGACCAAGCAGGAACTGGCATTGTGGACCAAAATTTGGAGTGAAGTGGGGAGTGGAAATGGGAGCGAAAGCGGCCGCTTTCAGGACACGGGACAAGGTGAAAGGCACAACAACACCCAAGCCTGCCAAAAAGAAGGATCGACGCAGCAGTCCAGCAACCAGGGCCAAACTGGCAGCGGCGGCCAGGGCTAGATGGGCTAGGGTCAGGGCTGAAGGGAAAAGACCCTGTAAACAAATCAATGCATCACCTCGCAACAATTAGCCTTATCCAGCTTGACGACGATAACCTGCCAATTGGCTTCGCTTCGGGCTGTATCGTCCGCTATCAGGATGCTTATTTTGTTCTTACGGTTGCCCACGCCACCGGGAATCAAGGTAAATGGGCAGCGACCTGGAAAAGGTGATCGCGTAATCCAAAATCACAGCGTCGAAACCGCTCCGCGTCCTTGCGACGGAGCGGTTTTTGTTTATTAAAACTCACCCGGCGCTTCCAGTCGCTGGCCAAACACAAAATGCAATGAAAGTAATCAGCGTTCATCGTCTCATGCTGCAGTTCGACGCGGATCAGGTCACCCACGGGAGTTCCGAACAGCAGGCACGAGAGGCGGTCAGCCAAATCAACGCCCTGCTGCAGCGGGAGCCCTTTGGACTTGGTGCGCAGTTCTTCGATACCCCGGACGAAATCGAGGTGAAAGTCGAAGAGGAACCGTCTGAGGGAGCGCCCGAACGCATCAGCATCCATGGCATCATGCTTCAATTTGATGCGGACCAGATAACCCACGGAAAAAAAGACAAGCAGGCCGACCAGGCAATCGATTTGATCAACTCCGTTTTGCAACGAGAGCCCTACGGATTGGCCGCCCAGATTTACGCAGCCCGGGATGAGATTGAAGTGGAGATAGAAAAGAAGGACTAGCGCGCAAATCTCTCTGCTCTTGAAGGCAAAAATGCCCACAAAAGAGCAGCCCATCAGAAACACTGTAGCCGAGCCGTCAGGAACCCTGCAAGAGCCGCCCGCCATCGCCAGCTGGTTTTGCGCGGCCGTGGATCCATCCCACATCTGCCAGAACATCCACGCCATACTGGCCATCGCTGGGCAAGCTCGGATAGCCCCAGAAGCTTTGCTGACTCTGGAGCCACCAAAGCGTGGATTGAAGCTCGCCCGCAGCCAATGCCATGGCCGTCAAGCTCCACCCCTACGTGCGGACGAGCTTTACCGCGGATTTCTGCCTTGCTCCCGACGGGCGCCTGATCTTTCTGGAAGGTGGCCCGCCGTGAGGACAAGGGGCGCATCTTTGTTGTTTCGATCCCGACAAACTGAAGCCAGGCTGGATCGTTCTGGGGCCGGAAGAAGGAGCATTGACCCAGTAGTGCCTGACCAAACACAAAAGCATGTACGAAGTCCTCATTCAAGCCGCCAACCGGGAAGACGCAAACTGGATTGCGAAAATCTGCCAGGAACAAATCGCCAGTCCGGAGAGGCGAGTCAGTCCCGGTTCCCATGGCATTCTTCTGGACAGCTTGCGCAAGGCAAAATCTGCCAAGGTGGTAGATACTGAACTACTTCATCCTCTTCCCCAGCAAAACGCGGCATAAGCCGCGCCCACTTGAGCAACAATACGGCGTGCATCTCGGCCACACTTCCGGATGGATCGACTCTCTCGCAAACTTGGGGCCTATCCGTTTCGGGTCAATGGCCCTTGTACCAAGATATTTACCAGGGCAAGAGCGGCATTCTGGGCTGGATGCAGTGGACCAATGACGCCGTTAGTGGTACGGCGGTTTGGATTGTGCCCGGATCCCTACAACCCATTCAAATTACAGGAGAACCGTCTTCCGCAGGTCAATCACATTAATGCGCAACCAGGTAGTACAGCCCAAAGCCTTTAAATTCAAGGTTACCTAAGAAAATCGACCGAAACCGACTGGGCAATGGCCTCTCTATCAGAGCGCCTACGATGGCCAGGTCTCAATCCTTAGCTGGCTCCAGCTTGGAACCACCAATATCACCGGCACCGGCTGTATATTGGATGGGCGCCCCGGCGGGACCAATCAACAGTTCCAAATCGAAGCCAACCCGCCGCAATAAGCGACCGAAGCCACAGCCTTCTGGCGCAGCCTTGGGGCAACAAAAATAGGTTGGCCCGGCACCCGCCAATTTGGCACATTTCGCCCGATGCAGACCAGATTCATCGAGGCCTCAAATCACGCTGCCGGCGGTTTTAACTGGGGCAAATTCATGGTCGCGCGCTTTACGCCCGAGGAGTGGGAGCGCAAGTCGACATTCGGAGGGCGCAATATGCTGCCCGAACGGGGCTGGACTCCCAACCACCTGTTGGTGGTGGACCTTCAGACCGGCGAAGGCGCTCTCTTCCGGCACGGAGGGCACGCCTCGATCGACCTCCAAAAACATCGGATCCGCGTCTGCGACCTGTTTCAGCCGTTGCTAGAATGGCTCTATAGCCAAGACGTTTCCGACCTTGAGAAGTTGCCCCCGGTCCTTCACGTGAGGAAGCCAGCATCGAAAAAGCAGATTCCTGAGTTTCGGCCCCTCCGATCCATCGCCACTAAATTCGTTGAGGCATCCAACGACAAATCCGGCGGCTTCAATTGGGGAAAATTCATGGTCGCCCGGCTGTCGGAGAAGAACTCCAGGCAGTTGCTGGTTTTCGATCTGCAAACCGGCGAAGGAGCCCTCTTTCGGCATGGCGGACACGCTTCGAGCGACCTCAACAAACACCGAATTTGGGTCTGTCCGCTATTCGAGCAATTTCTGGAATGTCTGTACAAGCAGGATGTCTCGGACCTGGAGAAGCTGCCTCCAGTCATCCATATCGATAATCCAGCTTCAGCATTCTATGGGTACCGCCGAGCAGGGCCTCAGCAGAACCGAGCTCGAACTCCCAAATCCAAACCTCGCCACACTAAAGTGCGTGGGATTAACCATTAACTGGAATTTTAACTTTACCGGAACCGCCCAGGACGCGCGAGGCATTATCCGAACCTTAAAACATCAGGCCCAGGACCTGCCCTTCGCGCACGTGTCGGACATCGTTGAACTTAAGGGCGCCGAGTGCAAACCCGGCATCTACTCCCATGACGATCCGCGCCTCGATACCCTCCGCGACGGCAGGCGCATGCTGGAGTACGACATCGTTCTGATACCCAATGGAAAACGCTGCAGCCAGATCGACCTTTACCCAAAACACGTCGTGGGATTTTACACCGAGCCTGGCGCGGATTGCGAAGTTGCCAGCTTTGGCTTGTGCCGATATCCAGCGGAAGTAGAAGTCCAGCCACGCAGAAAAATCGCCACGGGACTCGGCCGCGGATGGCATTGGTCCCAGTGTTGCAAGACCCAGTTCGCCAGCAACCCCAAGGTTGGAGGGATCAATAACTTCCTGCTCTGCCATCTCAGCGTGATTGCCCTGCTCGATGCAGCTGCAGCAACGCCTGGACTGGCGGTTGAAGTCGATGACGAGGGGGAGTTCTGGACCAAGAGGAACGTGCCTGCCTTAGTCCAAGAGGTCACAGGCATGAACGAGGCGATGGCGGCCATGTTCTCCAACCTGCAGTCCTCAGTCGGCCCAGGATTAGAGAGTTCCATGCAAAGATTCCCCAACCTAGATCAGCTCGAAACCGCGGGCATCAATCAACCCCAAGCCATGGCCCTCTGCCGGCTGCTGGCCAAAACCAAAGCCACTTCGGAAAAACTCCAGTAAAACTCCAGCAGCAGGCACCTGTGAATTGTAAAAGAAGTATGAGGCTGGGTTTCCTTCTTGGACGCTGGTTCTCTCCTTGATCTTGCCATCTATCCATGCGTACGCTCTGGAGATGACAGTCTCAAGCGCTGTCGCCGGCAGCACATAGCCTCCACCGTGCTGAAGGAGATAAACACCTCCACAGGAAAGCCTTGCCTCTTCGAGCCACCCTTTACCGAAGGAGGCCGACATTTGGCCTTCAGCTGGTATAAAATATATCGAGGGCCCGCCGGGTGGGAGAAGCTTCAATCGGCCACAACTGTTACTCCTTAAATCTTGATATCTAGATGCGTTGATGCAAGCCGCTACGCGGAACTAGCTGAAATATCTGAAAGTTTTTTTGATTTTCTTGTTGCAAAGGCACCAGGAAGTTATAGAATGATAACAATTCGACCCCCATAAGGTTGAATGCTGGCGGCGGAAACGCCGTCAAACAAGAAACGAAAGAATGAATACGTTATCAACAATTAGGACGATCAAACCGGCCGCGAGACCGGTGCTCCCAGCTATACATCTGGGTAGTGATCGTACCGCGGCCTCCTCGGCCACTTTGTGGGCGTGTTCGTATAACCAGATGCCCGCATTTGAACAAGGAGGCCCACCCTGGTAAGGTAGTTCGTAAAAAGACTTTTTGAAACCCTACCAGGAAATTCCAGGTAGGGTTTTTCAGTTTAATGGCAACAACGAAGATTTAGAAAAGAAAAACGGAAAGAAGCCCCGATATTAGGGGCGAGCAAGAAAAAAGATGAGACGGTTGGCACGACGGATAGGGCCGGTAGAACGGCCAAGGCAGAAAGCCCTCAAAAAGGGAGACAGTACTACTATGCCTACGTGGTGCGCCGAAGTGGTCCGTAGCTCGATTTATGGTGACTCAGGACCACCCGGGTAGAGGAAAAGAAAGACGATTTGTCGAACCTCTACTTGGAAACGAGTAGGGGTTTTTTGTTGGACCAGACCAGATTTGAACGTTTTTCGCTCGCAGAAGAGCGACGAGTGGCAACCGATAGCCTGCTAAAGACCGCCGTGAAATACCCGCGGGTGACTTCAACGAAACAAGTGAAGCGATGGGTCATGTTCTTTGTAAGTGGTACAAAGGGCCGATCGCCGGAGCAATCAACGGCCGAGGCGGTCGGCCCTCTCTTTTGGGGACGTGGCAGAAAAGTGATGCGCCTGCCTTGCAAGCAGGTTTAAGCCGGAGCGTTACCGGTCGTTCTCCACCAATTTCAGGGGTCGTAGCTCAACACTAGAGCGATCGCCTCGCACGCGATTGATCCGGGTGGGATTCCCGGCGATTCCACCAATTTCGGCATCGTGGGCCTGGCTGTCCCGGCGCCAGTTCGAAAGAACTGCCACCGCAACAGCCTTGAACCCAGACGGGGTAAGCTCAACGATGCCTACCACCGCCGCTGAACCCCCGGCCAGGGACAATCAGCAGCGGATCACTTTATTGCGGGAAACTCGACCAATGCACAGAGGGCAGCCCCATAAGCTGCTTCAGATCGGTGTGACTCCGATTCCCGCTACCACTTCACGCAGGAATGCATTCATTGAATTGGTCGGTTTCAGCAACGGTTGAAACGGCTGCTTTTGGTGAAACTCTCCTGCCGCGATTTGATGCAGGGTGGACTGGAGCAGACCAGCATCGGGCCCATAACCCGATTGACGCGAGGCGCGCTACCTTGTCCCTGCTACCATTTATCGCCCCTTGGCAGAATAGATATGCATCGGTCTTTGAAGCCGAATCAAGTTGGTGCAAGTCCAACAGGGGCAGCCATTTATCGCGGAGTCGAGTAGAGGCCTAGCTCCCTGGTCTCATAAGCCAGGAAAACCCAAAAGGTTTTCGTGCGTTCGAATCGCACCTCCGCAACCAATCTCATGGGGGACGGTCAGTCAGTTCATACGCACTAGCCAGAAAGCCGCGATTGCGTTCGCGGAACAAGGTTAAGGAGCTGGCCCACACGTTCGACTCGTGTACCCCGAACTTTCCGACGAGCAGATGCCTCGTCGGGCAGACAACCGCGCGCCTCGAATCCCGTGGGCGTTTCGACGGCTGGGGTAAGAGTCCCAGACGGGTGCTATTTCATTGGGCGATGTTCCCCATAGCCGACTGTAAATCGGCCGTCACAAAACAAATCGGGGAAGACGACGAGAAGAGCGTTACTTCCATCGCCCACCACCTTCGAGCGTGACAGCGTTGTTCCCACAACGTAGCGCACGCGATCGGTTTGAGGTGAACGCTGAACACGGAGCTGCTATACACCGCGTCATAAATCTTTGTGCATGCATTTCATGCGCCTATCTGTTATACTTTTTTGATTTGGAATGGTAAGAACCATAAAACTGAGCTACACGACGACGCCTCAAGCCGCTAAGGTGATCGCTCAATGGCGTAAGGCCCAGTCTGTTGTGACCCGGATGGCCTACAACCGGGTTCGAGAGGGAAAGAAGGACAAGGAGATACTGGATCTGCTCCGGGCGATGCCACAAGGCAGGCTGGACTCCTGGTTAACACTTTCATCGTTGAAAAGGGCAAAAGCGATCCACCGGGCCAACCCGAACAAAACGGTCGTGTTCGGTGGAAAGCACAATCTTCAGCTCCGCGCCCAAGGAAAGATCACCCAAGACGAATGGAGGGCCAAGCGGCTGCTGCCGCTGTATTTTGAAGGCCATGGCAAGAGCTATGGGGAACAGGGAGGCAACCACCGGTTCGTGTTGGACATCGAGCACGACACGATCTGGTTTTACCCCAAGGCCAAGGTAGCCTTCCCGCTCCAAATCAAGCTTGGAAAGAAGTCCAACTATCGGGAGCTGCTGGACGGGCTGCAATTCCGATGCACTTGGCTTCGAGATACACCCTTTACGGTTTCACTGACCGAGGATGCCATTTGCATCACGTGGGGTAATAAGGCGGAGCCGGTCCAACGGAAGGCTAATCCCAACCGCGTCATGTCGCTAGACCTGAACCCAAATCGGATCGGGATTGCTGTCTTGGAGCAGAAAGACAAGGAATGCAAGCTTCTGCATTGGGCGTTTTACGATTACCCGGAACTGAACCGGAAATTAAAGCTGGCTCCGGACCATCCGGATTCGCTTTACCGGCGCAACAAACGTGTGTACGAGCTGTCGTGCATCGCCAAGGAGGTCGTCGCACTGGCTGACCGTCTTCAATGCGGCACCGTAGTAACCGAACACCTTAACATTGGCACCGAGGACCACGGCAAAGGCCGCTCCTTCAACCGAGCCGTCAACAACCAGTGGACGAGAAAAGGATTCATCCTGCCACTGGTTCGCCGGCTGGAACATGCTGGCATTCAGCATGTGGAAGTCAACCCAGCGTACAGCTCGAAGGTTGGCAACCTGCTCTGGGGCTGGCCAATGTTTATTCCCGATCCGGCCTGCGCGGCCGTCGAGATCGGCAGACGATTTCTTCAAGGTGACCCGAAAAGCTCCAAGCGCAAAGATGGCGGAAACCAACGGAAGGAAGAACGCCAGGCGCAAGCGTCGCAAGACGCCGAGGTCCGTGCGGAGTGGAAGCGGGTCTGGAATCAACTTCAACCCAAATCTGGCGATACACCCAGATGCACGCTGCCTGCCTTGAAGCAGAAGTTCCCGGAAGCGTGTCCAAGACCGAGCCCGTTCAAGTCACCACAATCCGATGTGGTTCGTTTTGAACCCGCCCGGATAGCGCCCGGTCTGCGCGTTTGCATGCGCAAGGATTTATGACGCTGTGTATAACTCCCGAGTAGGCAAAAGCAAGACAACCGGTGCGCACCATCCAACCGCAAGCCCAGCAAGCGAGCAGTGGCCTGTCACGATCACTTTACGGGGCTGAAGATGAAGCAGACGAATCAACGCGTTGTCAACGCGAAGTAAGCCGGCGCGCGTCCGGTCAGCCCCGCCATCCGCTGGTAGCTGAGGCAGATTAGCAGAAGTCTGAAAAACTTCGGACGTCGGCGCGATACCGACCCAGCGGGCCAATTTCCGTCAGACACAGGTGGCCATGACTCCCAAAGCTCGACCAATAAAACCTGGCCTCCGCCCGCCGGCCTGGAGCCGAGCCGGGCCGATTTTCCAAAGCAAGGCAGCGGCATGACCGTTCCCGCGTTTAAACCAAAGGTCGTTAATCATGGGCCAAGCTTTGGTCAACTGAATGGTGCCTAGGGTGTGAAAGTTGCATTCGGGCCTGTGAAGCCCGCGGAACGGGGGCAGTACCCGTTAGGCACCCCAATTTATCAGCGAGTTAAGGATGATGGAAGGTGAATGCAGTTTGCCTCCGGAGGCTGTTGCAGTAGTCCGGTCTCCAGCAGGAGCACTCATCAAGCACTCTCAATCGGGCTATAGCGCAGCAGTAGCGCGCCTCGTTGGGGACGCGGAGGTCACCAGTGCAATCCTGGTTAGCCCGACCATTTGCGGTGTAGGTGTTGATAGACACACGCGAGCTTCCCAAGTTCGAGTAGCGGACGCAATTCCCGCACACCGCTCCAAGTTTTATGGGCGTGAAGCCGAAGGAGTCGAGGCACTACCCTGTCACGGTAGTTATTAGCGGAGGCAGGTTCCGTCGCGCTCGCCAATTTTGCCAAACAAAACTTGTGCCTTTCAAACATACAACAACTTTAATTTCAAGAGCGAGAAAGTATCGACGGCTTGGGTTCAGCCCAAAGCATATTGCAAAACTCCTAAAAGTCAGCCATCGAACGGTAGCCGAATGGGTTCAAGACATTCACCTTAGCAAGGAACAACTGCAAAAGCTGATGTCAAGAAAAGGACGTTCTACAGTTGGAGAAAGAAATGCCGCAAAATGGCGCAATGAACGAGAACGCCTTCTGCAGTCGGCAAAGTCCGAATTCAGAACCACAAGGTTGACCAAAGGCTCCTTAGCACTATCCGGAGCTTTACTTTATTGGGCGGAGGGCACCAAAGGCAGGAATACATTCCGTTTCTCAAACTCAGATCCTTGGCTAGCTCAAGTGTCTGTAAAATGGCTCGATGAGATTTTACTCGTGTCTCGTGATCGCATATCTTGCACCGTCAATGTTCACCTAAATAACGGGCTCACCAAAATGATATTGTGGAGTTTTGGGCTGCAACACTCAGGATTTCTACAAAACAAATACAGTACTTCAACGTCATAACCAGGAATGGTTCTAAGAAGAAACGTCATGTAAATGGCATCATTGAAATTAGAGTTCCAAAGTCCATCTCTTGTAGGGCAAAGCTGGCGGTTTTACTATCCAAATGCGGCAGAAAGACAAACTTCGTAGAGTGTGCTATTTAGATTTTCGCACCACATGCCGCAGCAGACTAGGCGTTCGGTTGCAACCCGAATCTTATCCCGTGCAAGTCGGGAGTGGTGCTCCAATTTAGTTCTGGCCTATAGCTCAATGTTCGAGCACCGGCCTCATAAGCCGCGAGATCTCGGTGCGATTCCGGGTAGGCCAACCATAAATTTTTCAGGACGTGGCCGAGCAGCTAGGCACTTGCTTTGGGAGCAAGACTACGTGGGCGCAAATCCCACCGTCCTGACCATTTATTGCCGCGTGATGTAACAGTAGCATGGCAGACTCTGAATCTGCTCGCGCTGGTGCAAATCCAGCCGTGGCAGCCACTTAATACGGCGAGCGCCAGCTTGCGCAGCGGAAACTCCAAATCTCTGCATGTCCGGGGCAGCACCGGGTCGCCGTGCCATCAGGGTGTAGCGTAGTTTAGCTTAACGCGCCTCGTTCGGGACGAGGAGATCGCCGGGGCAGAGCCGGCCACCCTGACCATTTTCAGTCAAACATCTAAATACGAAAGCGTGTGAACAGCCTCGGTCGGGACATATTTCGTTGATTTTCTGATTGTGAACATTGGAATTGAAGCAGATGGGCAGCGATGGCACGACGCTGTTCGAAATGCAAAGCGGGATGCCCAGTTGGAGAAACTTGGGGTGCATATTAAAAGGTTTCCGGCAAAGGCAATTATCAAGACCCCCTCAATCGCACTAGATTTCCTCAGACACGACCGCCTCCGGCGGAGCACGGAGTAACGCAGCATCCCATGGCAGAGGCTGCGTGAAGTGAAGACAGGCGGACGTACGGCGCCTGTAAGAAACGAGCGGGGAACGATCGATATGCCTGCGTGTCTGAGACCAATTCCCAGGTTCGGTGCATCGGACCTGGCGACCATTCTAGATTGCCGGTGGAGTCGACAACCATCGGCAGACGATTTCATTCCAGCGTGGGATAACGAGTAGTCCACTCGGCTGTTAACCGAGGCGGTGTTGGGGCAGAGCCAACCGCTGGAGCCTTTCGAGGGAGTCAAAACGGAATTCCATGCGCGCATGCGCTCGAATAGTCAGCGGCGGCACTGATCCTCCCGCAACTGGTTTCCTGTTTCCTCCTCGTCCCTTTACGCCCCCGTGGCCGAGCATATTGAGGCGCCGCTCTTCTAAAGCGGAAAACACAAGTGAAAATCCTGTCGGGGGTACCATTTTGGCAGCATGTAGGCATGGAAACTAACAGGTTATGGTAGCCAGTCCACGTAAAGATTCCTGATCCAGAAACTTGCAACACTGCCTTTAACGGAGGAGGTCCGGATTAGACGAGGGGCTTGCCCGGAAAGCAAGTGCGGACCTAAAAAGCCGTCGGGTGTGCGAATCACCCCTCCTCCGCCATAATTTCGTGTGCCCGCCTGATCGCGCCGGTCGCAAGAGCCGGTGAGGAAGTTCGCGACGATCCAGCAGCTGATTGGGAGACGCCACCGCGTCGTTAATACCACAAAGTAATCGCAAGGCCATGTAGGCTCCGATGGTTAGTGCTGACCGTTTGAGGAGCGGGTGGGCCGCTTAGACGAATGATTGGGAGTTCGAGCAATCGAATCAACAGAATCGCGGCTACGAGGTACACGAGAGCTTTTATCGCGGGGTAGAGCAGCCTGTTAACTCATCACGCTCATAACGTGAAGGTCGCTGGTTAAAATCCAGCCCCCGCAACCAATTTTTATGGATGGTGTCCGGATAGACGAGGAAACCGGCCTGAACCCGGCTGGAGGCTAACAGCCTCTCACTGGTGCGAATCCAGTACCATCCGCCATATTCGCACAAATCCGGCAAAATCCGGAAATCGTGAAAAAATGCCTGATTATTCCGGATTAACCGGATTATTCCGGAACCACAGCGACCTCGCATCCCGTGGTATCCCGTAACGCAAAAACAATCAACTTCTCGCCGCAAGGCGATGGGGTCATCCGAAAGGGTTGCCCAGCAATTTTATGGATGGTAGGTCAGATATAAGCTTGCTGCACCTGTTTCGAAAACAGGACCGGAGCGATCCGGGGCCGGGGCAGTACCGGCACCATCCGCCACTTTCAATTGCCAGCTGATGTCAAAAGTAGCATGGTCGGCTGTTAACCGATTCGTCCTGGTGCGAGTCCAGGGCTGGCAGCCAATGTCGCATACATGCGACATAGACACCAATAAGGAGTCATCTATGAATCATTGCAAGAAATGCGGCGCCGCCATGGTCGGCGAAGGAGAGGAATGCAGCGACTGCGCCTTTCCAGCGCTCAAGCGCGCCAGTGACGCAGCCGCGCAAGCGGTTGAGAGGCGCCACCTGGCGTTGACTGGCCAGCACGCATCCTGCGGGGAGATATTCCGCGGCATCCTGGACCGGGCGGCAAACGGCTACCACAAAACTGATGCCGGCAACTCTGCAACGTAGCAAAGTTTCAAGCATTGACGACTTTATGGAGGGTAAACCGATCGAGGATCGGGACCGCTTGCTAAGCGGATCGCTCGGCAACACCGAGTCTGAGGCGGGATCAGTACCCTCCGCCATTTAACGTCCTGTAGCTCAAAAGCAGAGCTCCCGACTGATAATCGGAAGACGGTGGAGCATTACCACCCTGGACGACCACTCTGTCCGCGAATGCAAAGCAGCTCGCGCGCCCTGCCCCTCAAGCAGGCCCTAGTCGATGCGAGATCGACCGCGGACGCCACTTTTGGTGAGTGCCGAAGTACAAGGCACGGCAAAGCTCTTGACCGAGCGAGAAATGGCCACCTGCAGTGGTCTGGGGTTCGAATCCCTCAACTCACCAGAACTTTTAGCAAGATGGAAAGTCCTTCGGGAACTGCTGGACCAACCAGGACAGCTCGAAGCAGCCAACCTTCTGAGCATCGGTAGGGTTATGCGAGAAGTTGCAGCCAGGCTCCTGGCTTTCCCAGAATTTAAGACGCTGGGCCACAGTGCGGCCGACGCCTTTGGATTTGTAAAGTTCGCTCAACGCTGTGCGGTGGGTGCGTTTCATAAAAAAGGTTCCTTGCCACAGTATAGCTCAGCGAAGCCAGATTATTATGTCCGTGAATGCAAAGTAGCTCGCGCGCCAGGCCTTTCAAGCCTGTCTTAGGTGGATGCAAGTTCCCCCACGGATGCCAACTTCCCACAGGAGTCACGGCGGAACAGTACCAGCAAAAGAGGTTGCAATCAGCGATTTTCGACGGGTCGGCCAGAAAGGGTGATCTCTTGTTACGATGAAACCCCTTTCCATTTCTTATCCGTCTTTACGTCCCGGTAGCTCAGTTATTAGAGCGCGACCCTGCGAAGGTCGAGGTCGGGTGTGAGAGTCACCCTCGGGACGCCAATTTTTGTAAAATAAAGGCCAAGTTACGCTATGCCAGCAGGTTTGTTCGCTGAAACGATCATCCTGTACCAGTGCTTAATATGACATTGCTCCATACAGTCATGTTTGAGATTCACGGTCCAGAAAACTTGGAGTCTCATAGAGCTGAGAGTATGAAACGTGTTTCGGACAATTTGGACTGGCCATCGCTCCTTAAGGAACATCTGGCCGATTTTCCAGAAGTTGTAATCGTTCCAATTCCTCGGCACCCTGACAAACGGATTACGTAGCCTCAAATAACCAAAAAGGCGCCTTTGGAGACTAACCGTTCTCCAAACGGCAGGGTTTCCGGTACTTCGACTTTTTGCTCCGGTGGCGCAATTTACAGCGCAGGTCCCTCCTAAGGACCGGGTTGGGGGCGAAATTCCCCCCCGGAGCGCCACTTTTCGCCGGTTAAGCATTGTCAGCGATGCGCCCGCCTTGTAAGCGAGATAGCAGGATGCAATTTCCTGAACCGGCTCCAGACTTTACGCGGATATGGTGAAAGAGTATCATACAGCGTTGCCAACGCTGGGGTCCGAGAGCGATGACTCGGTATCCGCACCAATTTGAGAGGAGGACCGTATGACCGAACTTGAGAAACTTCAGGAGCGGCTGACCGCGGAGAAACGGCACGGCCTCCTTGCGCTGCATTTATGCTGCTCGGACCTGACTGCCATCCACCTGGTGCTGCGAAAACGCGGTGATCCGGTCGATCCGCACGGCGTCGTCACGCGGGAAGACATCGCCAGCGCCATCCTGCGCAACCGGCCGGCCACCGAGGAGGAGATCGAGGCGATGGCCGCCGAAATCAACCGGATCCACGAGGCCCCCGATCAGCCCGCGGACCTGGCATTACTTTAACGCTCCCATGGTGTAATTATTCGCATAAGACCCTCCGAAGGTCTCGGTCCTGGTGAGATTCCGGGTGGGAGTACCAGCTTGTCAACTCGTTTGATTTCAGCTTTCCGCACGCGTAGTTCAACAGTAGAACGCCACACTGACACTGTGGAGGTCGCAAGGGCGGCACTTGCCGCGTGCACCAAAACTTGAGCAAACACTTCAACTGAAGGATACAGTAATCATATGGGCATGTACGACGAACTCCGATGCAAATACCCCCTGCCAGTTGAGGGGGCCACCAAACTTTTGTTCCAGACCAAGGACACCCCGGTCCAGTTCACTGATCTTTACGAGATCCGCGCCGACGGCACCCTCTGGCACCAGGAATACGACCTGGAAGATCGCAGCAACCCCAAGGCCAAGGGAATCAGGCGCCTCATCGGCTGCATGACCCGGGTGAACAAGCGGTGGAGGAAGGTCAAGGATTTCACCGGAGAAATCCGCCTTTACACCGGCCTCGGCAAGTATTATTCCGGCTGGGTCGAATTTTCCGCCTACTTCGTCAAAAGCAAGCTCGACAACCTGCAGCTGATCCAGCATCGGCCCGTGGATCCTGAAAAGGAAGCACAGAAGGCCAAGGAGCTGGACGAGCAGATCAGCAGGCTCGAATTGAAATCGCCGCCGGCCGAGGTCACCAAAGCCAAGCCGGCGCGCAAAGCCGCCATCTTACGCAAATGACGGAGGCTCAAAAAGCTCTGCTGGAAAGGATCAAGGCTGAACTCAGCTCCGAGGATGAGCGAACCTGGCAGGAGTTTGTCGATCATCAGGAACTTGGGCAGTGCCAGGTCATTGCGGCCACCATCGCCGCGGCCCATCCCGAATTCACGGCCGTCGTCGGCGAGGTCGAAACAGACCAGCCTTATCAGGACGAAGACGGGGAAGAGCAAACGCAGGTCCTGCATCACTGGGTCGAACTGGACGGATTGCCCTTGGATTTTGCCAAGGGGACGCTCAGGGGCTTCCGCGAGGATTCAGATCCATACGATCCCGAAATCAGCGAGCCCGACGCCTACCACACGGGAACCCGCAAGACCAAGTAAACACACTCTGCCCAAGGCATGCCGACGCCGTCAGTTATCCCCCCGCCAACCCGCTATCCGCTCCACCTCACCCGCGCGGAGATGGCGGCATGGCTCTTAGCCCAAAATTGCTGGGACGCGATTGGGCCGCTAAGCCCCAAAGGCGCGCGCTGGATCGCCCGGCACGCGACAGAATGGGTATTGGTCCAACTTCCCATCGGCCATTTCGGCTACTGCCTGGACGAACCCAGTCACGCCGCACCGGGCCAGCCCATCGTGGCCTGCATCAAACGGGGAGAGTGGGAAGTGCTGGACGGCCAACATCGGATCAGCAAGGCTTTGCAAGACGAGCAGACCGGGGAACTCGTGGCCTACGTGCCCAAATGTCACGCCGACAAGATCGAGTACTGACCGGAAGGCGATAACAAGCGATTTCAGGGAGTTTAGCTCATTCAGAAGAGTGCCTGAGTCACATTCAGGAGGCGATTGGAGCATAGCCAATAACTCCCACCACTTCAACGGGCAAGAGCAGCTTCTGCGCATCTGCGCGACTGGCTTGGAAGTTTCAGGGTTCCTTCGTTGGTCTTCCGCCTCTTGCCCGATCCACTTTATGCCCCTGTGCCTCCAGCAGCTACAGGGCGAGTTTCGTAAACTCGTATTCGTCGGTGCGAGTCCGACCAGGGGCTCCATTTCTATTTGACTGTCGGGGCGTGGGACTGCCTAGTGTGGTCGTCTCGCTGGCAGCGAGAAACAACAGAAGGGTGCGACCCCCTTACGCTCCACCATGGCCGCTTAGCTCATTATTACTAGAGCAGTCGGACGATAACCGACAGGTGCTTGGTGAAAACCCAAGAGCGGCTACCAATTTATCCGCACGTGGTTAACGGAGAATAAGCAGATCCACCTGCCTTAGGAGCAGGCAGCCTTGCTCGTGCAATTCGAGTCGTGCGGACCACTTTCTTCTTTACTTTATCCGCACGTGGTTTAGCCCGAATAGCAGAGGGTTCTGCTTCAGAAGCAGAGAGCCTTGGATGTGCAAGTCATCTCGTGCGGACCAACGTTATGCACTAGAAGTGTTGATAGATACATGCGAGCCTTCCAAGCTTGAGTAACGGGCGCAATTCCCGTCTAGTGTACCATTTCGTCCCGTTGGCCGAGCAGCCCAGGCGGCAGTCCGCAAAACTGCAAACGGTGGTGCAACTCCACCACGGGACTCCAGATTCTATTCAAACAAGAAATCGATGAACACAGCATGTAAAGTGGAATATCCGGCTCCCGACCGCTCGCCAGTAGTCGAAGAATTTCCGGATATTCCGGCAGGAACCTACAGTGCCCTTGGCTTCCACAATGCATCCGACGCCGGCATGTTGCTCTTCCGCCGCCTGACGACATTTGGAACAGCTCTGGTCGCCTTAACAGACCTGGACGGCCACCCGCTCTTCTGCCCCAATCCCGCCTCTTTCGGGAAAACCTAGCAGGGTGCGCAATGGGTCAACGAATAATTTTTTCTGATCGGGTCGTAGCTGAGAAAAGCAAGCCGCGAGAGGCGAGACTGGCATTGACCGACCGCAGACACGAAATGCGGCCGCGAGCACTCGCCTCCTTTATTGGAGGGTTATCACGCGAGGAGAAGTCAACTGGCCTGCATGTGTCACGGCAGACCGGTCCTTTGTAGACGAATGGGAACGCCGCCCAGCGAGACGGCACCTCCATTCCGGCCCGTCCAACTTCAAAACCACCACGCCTCCAAAGCATAGACAGCGATGTACGCCCTTGGTAAGGGTGATAGGCCGATGCAAGTTCGGCTGGAGGCTCCAGCTTTCGTCTGCGTAGCTTAAGAAGAAGAGCGGCAGTCTCATACGCTGTTGATGGAGTTGCAAGCACTCCCGCAGGCACCACTTTATTCTTTATGCATCCGACCCCACAGTAGACCGGGACCCGCCTTTTAAGCGGCCATGGAGAGACTGCAACTGTCTCCGGATGCACCAATTTACGGATCGCAAGCTATAAAAGTAATCAGCACCCGCCTCTTAAGCGGAAGACACAGGGAGCGTTACCCTGGCGGTCCACGGTCTGCAAGCATTAAAGTGATGCAACGGTCTCTTAAACCGTAGAACTCGGAGCGTTACCGAGGCGGACCACCAATCTCATGGGCTGCAAGCTTTAAAGTGAAGCAACGAGCTTTTAACTCGTAGAACTCGGAGCGTTACCGAGGCGGCTCACCAATTTAGGTTTGACTTTGCCGGCCAACCACCTTGCGCAGGTAAAGTTCAAAGGCGGCATCGTCTCGGCGGGCGAACCATTCCCCGTAAATGTTCGGATCGCCCTCGATCAGGAACTTGGCCCACGGCCGGTTGCTGTAATGCAGCCGGATCAAACGGCCGATTTCCTGAGTCCGAAAGTAAACGATCCAGCCTCGATTCGTTTTCTTGTAACTGAAATAAAGTTCTTTCATCAATCACCAAGACGGAAGCTGTTACAGATTTACAGCGCTGATCACGAAGCAGCTCGAGTGCCCTGCCTTTCAAGCAGGCGAAAGCGGATGCAAGATCCGTCGGCGCTGCCACTTCATTGCCGGGTCGTCTAATAGTAGAACGGCGCCCTTTGTTGGCGAGGCCAGCTTGGGCAGGCACGATTTATCACATACGAGCAGAGAAAACCAGACCTTGGAGTTTCGGCCGCGGCTCTTTGGCCTTTGGATGCTGCGCCCGGCCCTGGCCGGAGGATGCCTGGTTCGAGTCCAGGGTGTGCCGCCAGCTTCACGGCCCCGTAGCTCAATGTATAGAGCACGACGCTTCGAACGTCGATGTTATAGGCGAAACTCCTATCGGGGCTACCACCTTAACGATCAACAGAAAGGACAAAGTATGAGAGAAAAGTTGATCATGGAGAACGAAAACTTCCGGTTGCTGCCGAAAGCGGTTCGACAACTGCTGATCCATTCGGAAACGTTCTTCTTCGCCGAATCCGGGCCTGAAGGAATGGCCAAGGATGGCGACAACAAACCTGCCAAGGAAGAAGTAGCGAAAGCTGCTTGCGCTTGACTTGGCAGGTCGATTTCACCTCCAGTGAACATAAGGCGAACAGCACAGCCGGCCGGCTCAAACCCGGTGTTTTTGTGAGTGCAAGTCTCACCTGGAGGACGGCCCTGTGTCCTAAGCGCGAATACAACAGCCAGCGGATTTAAACCCCGTGGATTTGCGAGTGGAAGTCTCGCCAGGGCCACCAATTGCGGGGGCGTAGTTCAAAGACAACCGCCTTATAAGCGGCATCGCACTAGATGAGTGCCGAGTGTCGGAGCGTTACCGGCCGCCCCTACCACGCCTGCGTAGCCCAATAGCAGAGGCACGACGTTGAGAACGTCGCAAGTATCGGTGCAACCCCGGTCGCAGGCACCAATTTAGTGTTAACGGCCCAGTGGTGCAGATAGCTAGCATAGCAGCCTCTCAAGTTGCAGACGCGCGGCGCAATTCCGGCCTGGGCTACCAATTGCCTCCTGTGGTGAAATAGCATCATAGCTGGCTTACATCCTGCAGTCGCCGGCGCGATACCGGCCAGGAGGACCATCAATAAACAACCTATAGAAAGGATCCAAAATGAACCCGTTGAGAGAGAAAGTTCTGGTTCTAAACCGGAACTGGCAAGCTGTCCGCGTCATTGACGTGGAACTGGCTTTGACCGATATGGTCCGCGGGGCCATGACGGGTTTGGACACTTCCGACCCCGACAACTTAAGACCCCTGACCTGGTCTGAGTGGGCGGAGCTGCCAGTCGCCGAAGGCGATCTCTGCATTCACACGGTGAAAAGGAAGATCAAAATTCCCACCGTCGTTGCTCTGTGCTCCTACGCAAAGATGCACAGAAGGCGCCCGAAGCTCTGCGCGAAGACCATTCGCCAGCGCGACGGCAACCGCTGCCAGTACACTGGCAAAGTAATCAAGCCCGATGAAGGCAACCTTGACCACGTCGTGCCCCGCTCTCGCGGCGGCAGGGACAGCTGGGAGAACCTCGTCTGGTCGAGCAAAGAGGTCAACGCGAAAAAGGGCAACCGCCTTAACGCGGAAGCAGGCCTGAAGCTGATCCGGGCGCCGCAGGCGCCGGCGGTATCGCCAGCGGCCCTGATCGAAGTCCCACCCAACAGGCCAGAGTGGAAAATGTTTCTTGTGGCCTGATCACTTGCAAAGACATGTCATTCTCAAGCGCCAGGCTGTACCAAAACAGCCTGGCGTTTTTGATTTCACCGTATCCGACTCAGGAGCTGCAGAAAACGAGAGGGGCAGCTGCCCCGATCGGGGCGTAATCACGCTGAACAGGCGCTCGAACGACCTGGCTTACCTGACGGGCACACCAAGCCAGGCGATTGACTTTCGCGGAAGAGGCAGGCTGGTCGAAGAAGTAGGACTCTGAGAAAAGAAGCATCTGCTTTACCCCTTTTGGAAGATTTTGGAACTCCGGATAGCTCAAAATCGTCCGGTTTGCGATGTCCGTTTTCATAGTGCTTCCGTTGGATGCAGCCTTCGTGCCAACCACGTTTCAGGCAAAAACCGCCCTTTTTCGAGCTAAGTGCGCAATCATTGCGCATTCGGTATGCAACGACGGCCAAAATTGCGCACCACCCGACTTGCCGCAAACAAGCCACAAACGAAGCGATTCTTGAAATCTCAAGACCGCCATCTCGGTTGGGTGAGAACCTCTCACCAGGTAGTAATTCATTCAGAGGCAAGAGAAGCAGAGAGGTACAAGTGAACTATTATATAAGCGTCGATGAGCCCAGAGACAGACAAACTTGGGGAGGAAATAAAGGCTTTGCTCGCACAGAAGCAGTGGAGGAAAGCTCGGAATTTGATCGTAAGCCAGTACGACCCCACTCTTTTCCCTTTGCTGGACGAAGCCGTGCAGCCGCTGATCGCGGAGGCGCCCAGTGAAGGGCGGCAAGAACGCATGGACAAGCTGTACGCCCGGCTTGCTGCCATGTGCCCGCCGGAGTGCATCCAGCTCCTCAAGCCGCCTGATCCTTGCATGGCCACGATGCTCGCCCAGTTCAACGGATTTTTCAGCGAAACGTGGCAAACTTGCGCGTTCAAGGAAACGCACGTCTGACACAAATTGATAAAATGAAAAAGGAAATCAAAAAACAAAAAAAGGCGACGAAGGTGGCACTCGGCGAATGTGACCTGAGCGGCTACGAAGTTCTGGTACTGGAAGGAGGCCGGACGGTCCATAACTACAGCGCCGGAAACCACCGGCAGGACTCCACACAACCAGCACCCATCGGGTCTCCGGAGGCTCTCACGCTTGCGGAGATACGAAAGATGTGCCAAAAAACCACCAGGGAGATGGCCACAGAGCATGGCGCCAAGTACGGTGGCGTATAAAGGCAAGCTCTATTACGATTCCGAATTGCTGACTGCTACTAGCAGCCCCCAGTCGGAGTGGGACGCAGCCTTCCTGCATTGCGACGAAGACGCGGAGGCGGAAAAGAGAAAAATACGAGCGGAGCTGACCCGCCTGGAGTCGATTTGGCGTTCCAACCCGCCGTTATAACTCCGCCAAACAACAAAGCGACAGTCACCGTGCCCTACAATTAGAAAGATATGAGTGGAAGCAATCAAACTTGGGGAATGAACACCGCGGAACGAGTCATGGCCGTCCAGCGCAGCCTGATCGATCCGTTGTGCAGCGGCGATTTCACCGAAAACGTGGAGCCCATCAGGGCCGCCATTCGCGAGCGCGCCGAGTTTCTCGAAAGGGGCGGCGCGGAGCAGAATTTCAGCTACAAGCAGATCATTCCCTACGTCATTCTCCGGCACGGCGAGAAATACCTTCTCATCAAGCGGCTGCCCAAACAGGGAGAAAAGCGCCTCCACAACAAGTTTTCCCTCGGCGTGGGGGGCCACATCAACGTGTTCGACCAGGCGCAAAGCGACATTCTGGAAGCCGGCATGCAGCGCGAGAAAAACGAAGAAATCAAGATCGAGCAGGAAGGGGAATGCCGACTGATCGGAGTCATCAACACTGACGCGGCGGAAGTGGATCGGGTCCATCTTGGAGTGGTTTACATACAAACGTGTCTGGGGCCCGCCTTCACCAACATGGAGCCGCAAGCCTACGAAGCCGAATGGAAATCCCCGATCGAAATCGCTGAAAAATACCCGTGCCTGGAGTCCTGGTCGAAGATTGTTTTTGATCATCTAGCCAAGCCTAAACTGTAAGAGGAGATCGTGGAAAAACCAATCACGCTGCTTATTCCGCCCAGCCGCTTGCACGAAGAGGGGGAGATCATTGGCAGGATCAGGAGGGGTGAGCGGCTTAAACATTACGACACCATCCGGATTCGAAAAGGCGGAAAATCCATCCACATTTCTGTTTCCGTTTCACCGCTGAACAATGCCGCCGGCGAAATCATCGGAGCCTCTAAAATAGCCCGCGACATCACAGAGCGAAAGGCCGCGGAAACGAGGCTGATTGTGCAGCCGGAAAAAATGAAGCTCCTGCAGCAGATTACGCTCGCAATCGGCCAGCACCACGCTAATCCGCCGACTCTTTTTTCGCTTCGCGAATCATGATATAGAGCCGAAGTTTTCGACCTCTAATGATGGAAAAGAACATAACGCTTGGCTTTGTCGGAGCCGATACCTACGACCCTATCCTCAACACGGGGCTTTTCCCGCCGAATCAAGTGCGGGAAGTTGTCAATGCCGCTGACAACCATCTCTGCACGTTGGCCAGCCGGGTACTCACGGTGAAATTGGACGGCCTCATCATCAGCAACGAGACCGACGAAAACTACGAGACGACCTCAGCCAGCGGCAGCTTGAGAACACTGGCGGAGCTCCACAAAGCGGGCGTCATCCGCATCGCCTCCATCAACTCAATCCCGGTCGCCCCAAAGAGCTGAAAAACGGGCTGCGACCGCCCAAGCATCACGGAAGCTCCTATAATATTCCGCAAGATTTGCGCAACAAAATGAAACGACATGAAAACCATCCACACAAAAAATGACTATTTCAATGGTATCGTTGAACAACTCATCAAGCGGTGCCTTGACCACAACCTGGCATTCAAGCGGGTTCAGGAACAATTAAGAAACGCAGCTGCTCGGCGCGAGCGCCGTCATTTGCACCATGGCTTTGCTCTTCTGCCTATACTTTCCGAACGAAAAGGTACTGTTTATGTTCCTTCCCATGAGGGCTTGGGTGACGGCCGTCCTGTTTGTGCTTATCAGCTTTACAGGCCTCCTCGCCAATGGAGTGATTTGTCATGAAGCTCATCTGGCAGGCGCCGGAGTCGGAATGCTGGCTTACCTGATACTGCCCAAGCCCTGCCTGCGCGCTGAAGATCGAGCCTCCACAAAAGTCCCCCAAAACCCGTTCCTTCTTCAAACTGTCGCTGATCTGGGCAATTCAAGGCCTGGTTTTCGAACTATACCAGCACCTTGGACATCCTGCCCATGAAGGGTTGATGAACTTCTGGAACATCCTTTACTCGGTGTTGACCGTCTATTTGGCCCTTGGATCCGTGGTTTCCAATGCGGCCCGGGCCATGATCCTTCTGGTGCTGGCGCTCGCTTTCACCGGTATCGCGCAAAATGGCAGGCTGGATTTCATTGCTTCGATTTGCATTCTGACGTGGGGGCTGATTGTGGCGCTGATCAAGCAGATGAACCAAGAAACCAAACCAACCGACAAGCTGGAGCAATATACTGAAGGATGACAAAAGACGAATTCGCGGAAAAGTTGAACGGCCGGGAGTACCGCCAAGAAATCACCAAGCAGGAGCGAGAGCAAGCCCAAGCCAGTGGTCTCGTGGTAGTTTTCGGGTATTCTGACGATAACATCGAATTCCGCGGCGCGATTGAGGAGGAAGCCGGGTGCAGCAATGGCGCAGAAATCCTCATCAGCCGTAACGGACTCCTTCCCCACCACGACAGGCGGTGCGAATGCCCGTTTTGCGGATATGAGGCAGCCCTGAAGAAAGCGCGGAAAATTGAAGCTCTTTTTGACCGGGATGGTTACTCCTGGATTTACCGAACGGACCTGCCTCACGCCACCTTTGACATCATGGACGAAGGACGGAAGTTCTGCCGGGGGATTGTTTTCGAGGCGTCCGAACTGCAAGCCTGATCGGAAAAAGGGATCAAACAACAGATATATGAAGATAACCCAAGTGTCCCTCTGCCAAAGTGAGGCCACCGCCAAGGCTGGCCGTCCTGCGCTCACACCCGAACTGCTTGCCGCTAGCGGGGCACGTTATTCCCGCAACAACGAAGGGCTTGAAGCCATCCTCTCCAAGATTGATCCGGCCAACCTGGAGAAGTCCGTGGACGGAATTTTCAAAATGGTCGATTACGGCCACCAGTCCATTGCTGATATGGTGCCAGTAGCCATGTTCATCGACGGAATCTCCATTTGGATGGCCTACTACATCTGGACGCTGTGCCCGACCGCCGGCGGGCAGGAATCCTCCACCCGCTACATCAAGATCGAAGGCCTCATTCCACCCGGCAATCTTGGCATCCCCGAACAAGCGGCCGCCGAGTGGCAGGAGCGCATGCAGAAGTATTTCGCCGCTTACCAGGAAGCTCTCAAAGTCTGGGAGGAGCTTTCCCACATCAACCCGGCGTTAATGGGGATACCAAAGTCGTTGCTCGAAGACGCCTCGGAAAAATCTCAGAAAAAGGTGGTCCGCATGCGCCGCAACTACGCCTTTGACCGGGCCCGCAATTTCCTGCCCGTGAGCGCGGAGACCAACATGATGATGATCATGTCGGCGCGCGGCTGGGTCAACCTTTGCCAGTTTCTGCTGTCTCACCCGCTGCCGGAGCCGCGGCAGGTTGGCGCACTGATCCGTCAGGAGCTTGAATTATCGGCGCCGCGCATGCTGCGCCACGCCCGGAGCACGCCGGACCACCAACAAGCTCACGCCCAGGAGTTTCAAAAGCTCATCAACCTTGCGAAGGCTGATGCATCCTTCTGGGAAGGCAATTTGGAACGCGAATCGGCAGTCCCTTCCCTATCTGTTCTTCCGCTGGAAAATATCTCCACGGCGGAACTGGCCGACGATTTTCTCGCCCACAGCAATCGGTATTCGCCGATCGGCAGCGGGCTTCAGCGCCTGGCCGTTCGATTCAGCTGGTCTTCCATGGGTTTTGCCGAGATCCGCGACCTTAACCGACATCGCACGGGCAGCAAGTACAGCCCGCAAGTGCCACGCGGGTTCTATTTTGCCAAGGACCAGATCCCTGATATGCCTCCGGAGCACAAAAGCAGGCTGTTGGAGCTGTCACAAATCGGCTGGGAAGCCACCGCCCGGGCCGCCAAGCTCCTCCAGGAGGGCGACCCATCCTACATCTACTGGGTTGTCCTGGGGACCGAATTCCCCTTCGAGCACACGACCACAGCCGACAAGTTCATCTACGAGACTGAGCTTCGCACCGGCATAGGGGCACACTTCCGCTATGCCAAGCACATGCGGGACGTGCTCGCCCTGTGGTATCAAAAGTTCCCCGAGACCAAAGGCCGGCTTCTGGAAGGCAGCGCGGAACCAGAATAGCATGACCCACATCAAACTACTGACGCCCGAAGAGCTTCCGACCGCCCTGGCCGACCTCCAGCTGATGGCAGAGACGGGCCACGCTCCGGATTTCAACTTCTTTGGACCTGAGTTGATCTTTGTCTACACCATCAATGGAGGCATTGTCGCCTTTGGCTGCCTGGCTTGCTATGACGGCGTCTGGGCGCTTCGCAATTGCGTGGTCCATCCGGCCTACCGCGGACGGGGCATCCAGGTGCATCTGATTAAGAAGCGGGTGGAATACGCGCGCAACCAAGTAGCCAGTGAAGTAGTTGTCTGGGTGGAACCTCACAACGCCGGGTCCCTCAATAACCTCGTCAAATGCGGATTTCGCCACCGAGAGGAACCATTGAAGGTTTTTCATGGGAAGCAACACATCAAACTTGGCTACGGTCGCATGTGAAAACCGCAGCCCAAGAAGTAGTCCAGCCACTGGAAGAACTGGTCCGGCAATCCGGAGTTCTCCGGGTGTTTGAGGCTTCATGGGCGGTGTTGTTTACCCGTCATGACCGGATGATCGATGCCAGGACTACCGGGCTCAAGGAACACTTTGGCCACGATGAACTCCAAATTGTCCTGGAAATGAGCGTCGAGGAAGCTCACGAAATTTTTTCGCAAGCAGTCAGGATGATCAAACAGGGTGCCCATTTCGAGGCTGGCATTGAATACGCGATCGCTTCTCGCCTGATCCGCATGGTGAAATCTCCGGAACGAGACGCTACTTTGCGCCTGATCTTCCCAGACGAGGATGGATGGTTCGCCAACCCTGACTTCTCCTGGCAAGAAGCAGCCATTCCTGGCCTCACGGCCAATTAAACACACCAGAAATGAGTTCAGGGCGCTAAAATTCAAGGTAGATGCAAAACGTAACCGTCATCGACCACCCGCTGGTCATCGAAAAGCTGACTCGTCTGCGCTGCAAGGACACGGACTCCCTGGACTTTCGACGGCTGTTGGGGGAAATCTCCTTGCTCATGCCCAAGTCTGCCAGCCCCCATCATTGCAGCAGGACGTGTTTTATCCCGGTGCCCGCCAACTGTCCCTCAAGCAGAAGAGGGATCTCTTCAAAGCCGCCAAAGCCAGCAGCTTTCAGTGGTGGACTGACATCTTGGACTGTTCAAAACGCTTCGCCCGCCAGCGCATCGAGCTTACCTGGGAGGAAGCCATCGGGAAGCTGGACCAGGGAAGTCTGGTTTCGGTCATTGCACGGGCGGACCATCTTTTAAGCCTCATCTTGAGGTCAGTTACCGGACCATGACCACCCCGGACTACTTGCTATGGGTGCTTGTTCCAAAATCCAAAGCAGCAGCGATCCTGAAGAAGTTCAATTTAAACCCGTATTGAAGCTCCCGCTTCAATAAGCCAAACAACGTATGAAAGAGCCAAAAGATTTCACGCTCGCCGGCCTTGTCTTGCGCATGGTGGCCCTCAAGCTGCAGGAACAGGTGATCAAGGCCAGACGCAAATGCCTGCGAGCCGAGCTGATGTCCCGCCTGCCGGCCCATGTGCCGCAAATCATCGCCGGCTGGAGGCTTCGAAAACATTGGTGTGGCGACAGCTACCACCCTGCCCGGGTACAGCCGGGAAAATGGGTGCTGTCCGTCCGCCGGCCTGAGCCTGGACAGAAGGAATCTACCCTGTGAGCAAGCCCCTGCTCCCAGGACAAGGCTGTGGAAGAACACCAAAATAAAACTTAAACCCAAATAAAAATATGCACCTTGGAAAACTTACCGCCACAAACCTCATGTCCGACGTTTCCATCAACCGCGTCAATGCCAAAGTCTGGGTAAGAATTCTCCAGCCCCCTTCTCATTGGCCCGTCACGACCGCTGATTGCAGAGTAGTGCAAGCGGTCCTGACGATCCCGGGAGGAATTGAGGAAAAAGAACTTCTCAACGCGATCGGCGATTTGGCGCCGCGCCTTGGAATTACCAGCCATTGCCGCCAAACCATTTTCCAGGTTGAGGCTCAAGGAAGGTGGGCTGATGAGGCCAAGCAAGCCCTTGTCGATGAGCTTCTGGACGCTGGCATCCTTGTCCCAACGGGGATGGCCGGCCTCCACCAACTTGCCCGCCCAGTCAAACCAAGTGAAAGGCCTGTAAACATGGACCAGGTCAATAGCTACTGCGATTGGAACACCATCCGTTATTAGGAAGCAGGAGCACTCGCCGTTGCGGAATAATCCCTGTGAGCAAACCCATGATCATTTTAGTACACCCTGGAAGCCTCCACGGGAGCTTCATTACCGCTAACGACTACCACCCGAACTGGATTTCCTATGCCAGAGCTCAAAGAACGCTGCTGCTCAACGAATTCACGTATTTTGCCGGCGTGCGCGTTTCAGTCAGAGGTGGTTTGGTGGATGATGAAGTGAATTCAAACTCGGAAATCCGCGAGGCCGTTGCGCGCGCGGATGAACGTTATCGCGCCGGGGCAAACACGGCTTCTTTAAGGAAAGCAGCCGTCCGCATTGCTGAAAAACATCCTCAAGCTGGAGAATTCATCGTCACTGGGGCGTGGGCCGATCCCGGCGACGGGTGCGCATGGGCCTTCTGCCAGGAGCTTAGAAAATTGGCCCCCAGATCCCATGTGAGGCTGTCGGAATACGCGGCCCGAAGCAGCGTGCCTGAAGCCCGGATCGCCGCCGGCTGCAAAACCACTTTGGGAAAAGACACCCGCCGCGTCAAATGGCACGCATTAAAGGATGATCACGCCCATACCCACAACCAGGGCCTGCTGGTGAACATGATTTCGCGGGATCCTCGATGGCAGACGCTCGCCGACCGGCTGCTGCGCATTGGCGGCGCCGTCGTCTGTGCGTTTCCAGAGGAGGACATGGATCTGATTTTGGAGAAGGCGCGCACCTGGACGCCGCGGCAAAACCAGATCATCCTTAAAAGAGGCGCGGCGATAAAATGCCACAGCAACACGCTTTTTTTGAAGGAGGCAAACCCACCCTTGCTCGCCTGCACTGGCTGGGCTCTTTCCAAAGACGGCATTTGGCGCCAGCATTCCTGGTGCGTGGAACCCCAAGATTGGAGGGTTGTGGAAACGACGCTGAAACGATTGGCCTATCACGGATTTATCCTTCCCGAAGCCATGTTCAAAGAACGGCTGCTGGAAGCCCTAATCTAAACATGAAAGATTTCGACAAGTCCAAAGTCGACGCCATTATTGTCGACATGACCAAGGCTGGGTTCCACGTAACCAGCGGCGATGGATGCCTGCATGTGATTGATTATGAGCCCATCCAAGCTGGGGAAAAGCCGGACTGCCTGGTTTTCACAGCGGAGAGCGAGCAATCGTGCAAGCGGGTGCTCCGAACAGATGATCACTTGCTTTACCTCGTCCTGCCTAGCCAATCCTGGGATAATGAGGTGCAGAAGGCCGTCCAGGCAAAAAGCCGCAGGTGGATTCTCGAGGGACGACGCCGATGCGATCAATTTGAGCAAATACTCTCCAAGCACGGCTACTTGGCCGGCGCCGTGGGAGGCAATCCGCCCAACATGGATTACAACAGCCCATGCCGCCAGGTAATCTTCTTTTACCGATCTAATCCTTATCACTCTTGACACCATGAAACGATACTTAACGCTGCCAGCTGACCTGATTTTTGGACCGCTCGTGCTCGGAATTATGATTGAACTGCTGGGGATCCTTTTCTTCATCCTCTATGGCCCGCCGGTTTTGCTGCTGTCCCAGCGCACGCTTCTGGCGGGAGGCGCCATTGCCCTGCTGCTGCCATCCATCTTCCTCATGATGGCCATGTGCTCTGGCTATCGAATGACCCGGAAGCTTAGCCGAGGACGATGGGCTCCAGCCTGCTGGTGCTGCTATTGGTCGGAAGACCACGTTATCCGCTATCAACAAGGGCCAGCCTCTCGCTGGCCGTTATGGGCCTATTGGAGGGCTCGATGGATGGCCTTGGAGGCGGATTTCAGGGCGCCGCGCGAGTACGGCGTGAACTATTGCATCCTTGACCTCGATAAGAATGCAACACTTCCTGTGGAATAGGCCGATTCGCCACATCACAAGCCAAAAACGAATTAATCGACCGCAATTGGAGGCAAAGTGAACATATTCTCTCAAGTTCAAACGGGTGATATTTTTGTTCTGCGGTGGGGCTATGGGCAGACGAACGTCGGCTTCTTCCAAGTAATGCGGGCCGCAGCCCAAACCGTCGTCATCCGCCGCCTCAACAGCCATTTTACCAAGAAGCCCAAATTCAAGAGCAACGAGGGGTCGGTTACAGCCCGGGCGGGCGATTTTGACACCAGCACCAGCCCGGACGTCTTTGGCGCCGGCCAGCCGGTTCGGAAGAAGTTGAGTAGCGTCAATGGCCGGCCCGCATTAAAATTCAGTATGGGAAGATATTGTCCGATGGCAGTTAAGTGGGGTGGAAAACCCGTCAAAGAGACGTGGGGATACTGAGGCTGCGCCGGAAAACATAGTTCGCAAAAGCAGGAAAACATAGTTGAAAATGCACCCGATTGATCGAGTGGAGTTCAGTGCGATTGCCGAAGAGACGAAGATCGTCGTTCCGCACCCCCTGGAGATTACTGACGAATCCGCCAGCAAGCCTTTCTGCGTGGTGGCGGAGGATCCCGACACCATCAACCTTTCACACGTCATGGAAGGCACCTTCTACGTCAAAGGCTGGAGCGCTCTTCCCCCAGCCCAGCTGGAACGGGCCAAGAGCCTCCTCTTGGAGGGTTTCGAAGGGGACGCGTGGAAGTACGAAGAGCAAGTAGAGGCTGCCGTCAAGAGCCTTCGCGTGGGCGCTGTTGGTCTTGGAAAAGTCCTGAAAGCCCACCACCAATGCAAACTGCCCATTGAGGCGCTGCTGGAGCAAGTCGCCAAAGCCAACCCGAACAGCATCGTCATTTCCACCTTTTACAACCCCTGGGAAGTCGGCCTTCTTATCGCCGCCACTCGCCTGTTGAAGGTCAAGCCACCCACCCGATAAAATGGACGATCTCCTGGAAATTGTCCGGACGCCGCCCGCCAAACCCACCGATCCGGACTTCTTCTCGCCCCGGAGCGATTTTGCTCGTGTCGTCCTCCGCCGGGAGAGCCCGGGCTTTGTGGCCCAGGCAACACGAGGGTCTCATCAAGGACCGGTCATCCTCCGCTCCGAGTGTCTCCGAGGCTTTGGCGCCAGGCTGCAGAGGATGGGGTGGAAGAAGGAACAGATTTCCCTCATGGATACGATTCCCCTTGACGAGCTGCCGGACCTCGCAGGCACGGAAGTGCCCGCCTGCTATCAGGAGGCTCCAGCGTTGGCGATCCGGGACTTTGAAGAGCGATTCTGCCGCGCTTACCGTTATCAAGCGCCAGAAGACTTGGAGACCATCCACGACGCATTCCAGAAGATTTCGAAACTCGACGCGCTTGAAAGGGCCAAAAAATACGGCGCCTTGGATACCTACATCGACAACATGCGCAGCGACAAGATGCTGGCGGAGTTCACCACCACCGAACTTTGCCAGATCGAGTATTCCTCGGTCTTCTGCAAGCACGACCATTTCAAGCAGGCCATGGAGAGCGAGATCGCTCCGCTGATCTTCGAGCGCATCCGTCTTTCTGCCTGGCACAACCGGGCCACCCGGCTTACCTGGAGCGAAACCGAGCAAATCTACCGGTCCTTGCGCACGTTCTCCATGGGCCTGCCGGATTTTACGGTGGCCTTCGATCATACCACGGGCTGCAACAGCAAGGGCTACTCCGCGTACTTCACCCGCAATGACGCGGAGCATCCTCGGGTCTATCTGGATGGAGAGCTGGCCTACTTTATCAGTTACAAGGGAAAACCTGTTCTGGTGCTGAGCTTTAATGTCTTCAAACCGACGCGGAAAGCTGCTCCGGCCATCTACATCCGCCAGGTTCAGGCGCTGAACACCACCGGGAACCGATGGCTTTACAAGCTCCCCTGCCACTGTATGGAGCACATTCTCATCAGAATGAGGGAAGCCTTCCCGTACCACCAGATTCACCTGATCCGCGGGGACGTCCTGGGAAGGGAGATTACAAAGAATTACAAGGCCACCCTGAAAAGAACCGAGGAGCGCCTGAAAGAAAACAATTACTTTACTGAAAACGGGCGCGCCGGCGACCAGGAAGAAGTCAAAGTGTTCCGCAAGAAGATATGGAAAATGCATCACGAGGTGATCGGCCGGCTGCGCAGGAATTACGCCCGGCGCTCCAGCACTTTTCATCAGTATCTCCGCCGGCGTAAAGGCGATTACTGGAAACTGAACTTCAGGAAGCCGGGAGAATTCATTTCCGCCAAGGATCGTCTTCGCAACAACGAGGTGATTCGACAGGTCCAAGTAATCCTCGATGCGGAGAATCCGTGCCAGGTCAGGGTGGACAGGCGCGGAGTAGCAACCTGCCGTGAAGGGGGCAGCCCTTGCTGTGAGGGTTGCCAATTCCTCTCGGACAGGGGATGCACTGTCCGAGCGGACGGCTGCAAATTCTACTTTTGCCCTACGGCCTGGGCAAGCTTGTCGACGGAGGCGCGCACACGCCTGGATCAGCTGGGCAAGCAGTATGTAGGTCCGCTGTTCTCCCGAGGAAGCAAAAGGCTGATTCATGGAGTCAGGCCCCCATTTCGCTGGTGAAGAAGCTAACAAGCTCTGAGTCATTCCGAAGTGCATATAATTCAGACATGATGTTTACGAAACGTCCGCTTAAAGGCCCTCTGTCACAGACAGTTTGGGAAACATACCGCATCTGGCTCATCAGCTTTGCTCCAGTCGATGGGCTGGAAATGCCGGACACGCCCACTGAGGCGAATGTCATGAACCTGCTCTTTGAGGCCCACTTCCTCTATAACCGGGCTTTTATGCAGGCTGTCTCTTTTGTACTCGGTATGACAGGCCTGTCACTACTGTACCTCCTGAAACACCATCCTTTATGGTGTGTGGCGATCGAAGCCGCGCTACCCCTCTCCGTGGGGTGTCGCGCTATGGTCAACCAACAGAAGGCGAAAAACAGCCAGGTGAAGGCAGAAGAATTCCTTTATCGACCAAGGGCTGACGCCCAACCGGCATGATCGCTGTGGAAAAGACCATCCAATTTGTTCAAGGGGACGCAACGGCTCCGCAGGGGCCGGGCAACAAGATCATCGCCCACGTCTGCAACGACATCGGCGGCTGGGGCAGAGGATTTGTCCTGGCGGTTTCAGCCCGATGGCCTGAGCCTGAAAAGTCCTATCGAGCATGGCATCGCCGGCAGCAGTGGGACTATCCCGCTGAATGGCTGCTCTACCGCGGACCTCACCTGGCAGTTCCATTCGCACTTGGCCAAGTGCAGGTGGTCCAGGTTGCCGAGGCTATTTTCGTGGCCAATATGGTGGGCCAACATGGTATTCGTTTCGAGAATGGGCAGCCACCCATTCGCTACGAGGCCATCCGCCAGGCGCTGCACAATCTGGCAAGCGAAGCCGTCCATTTGGATGCCTCGGTGCATATGCCGCGTATTGGATGCGGATTGGCCGGCGGCAAGTGGTCCGAAGTGGAGCGGCTCATCCATGAAAAGCTGTGCGAGAAAGTGAAATCCGTCACAGTCTACGATCCAATTTAAACCAGCAAATCCAATGGAGACGCTCATCCCAGTTCATAAAGCCTTGCTCATCTCCGATCTGCATTTAGGCAGCCCGGTCTGCCAAGCGGAGGTTATTCGCCGGGTTATCGAGGAGAGCGAATCCGAAATCATCCTCATCGTTGGAGACCTCTTCGACGGGCCCGATCTTAAGCGCCTGGCCAAAAAGCACTGGAAGGTGCTTTCGGCCTTGCGCAAGGCCAGCAAATCCCGGCGGGTCATCCTGGTGCGCGGCAATCACGACCCGGGCGGAGCCGATTTTCTGGAGGCGCTGCTGGGCATTGAGACGGTCAACGAGTTCCTGCTCGAGCACGACGGGAAACGCTTCCTCTTCATTCATGGAGACCTCTTTGACAGCTGGGTCAGCCAGTGGCCGATCACATCCGAGATTTTCACCGGCGTTTACTACTTCCTTCAACGGCTGGATCCACTGCAACAGCGGATCGCGCGTTACCTCAAACACCGCAGCAAGGATGTGACCCGGTGCGTTCAAACCCTGCGCAAACGCGCTGATGAATACCGGAAGCACAAGAGGGCTGACTTTATCTGCTGCGGCCATTCTCATTACGAAGAAATCACGCCAACCTACGCCAATACCGGGTGTTTCACGGATTCGCCCTGCACCTATGCCACCCTGGCCCAGGATACCAGCACGGAGAACTGCGGAGTAACCCTGCACCACGCGCCCATCGAAGCCTCGGCTGCTGCCAATCAGCCGCAAGAAGCCGCAGCTCTATGATTATGACGCCAAACGAAGCAACATGGAAATCCAACAGTTCTCTCCAGCGGTCCTATCCTGGGTGCATTATCTCTTCATTGAGAGGCCGGCCTTTCCCGTTCTGGCCGGCGCCATCTTGCTCTTCCTCTATTGGCCGCACCTCAAAATCCTTTACATGGAACGGCAAACCCGCATAAAAAAGCAAAAGCCCATTAGACTCAAGCTAGACCGAAACTGGGACGACGTATACCATTAACGCTGTGGAAATGAAACCCTACTTCCTCGTTCAGCGGATCAAACCGGCGCGGGGGTATCCCAAAGCAGGAATCCCTGGCCTGGCCCGCTACTTTTTGGATTCCAAACGCAAGCTGAAGCAGGCCCTGAAGGAGAGCCTGGATGCCTTGCAGGACATCATCCCTCTTGATTACATGGGATCGGCCGAGTTTGAGTTTGGATCCGTTCCCCAGTGCCTGTCTGAAATCGTGGAGCGCCGCGCCGAGCTGACGCCTTTTGCCGTGGATATCACCGGCACGCCAGACTTCTACGCCACCGCCGCAGAGCAGCCCGCATTGCACGAGGAAGCCAGCAAACATCAGCAAAAAGTCCGCCTCGAAGGATGGTGCTTGAAGGGGGACGAAAAGAACCTGGCAGACTTTATTCGCAAGCAGGCTGCCGGCAAAATCGACCAGTACCGGTTGAAGGAGCGGACCGACATGCAAGCCGGGTGCTTCGGGATCGTTCGCTACCCGTTTGCCAACGGCAAGCTGCAAAAGAATCTCAAACCAGAATTCCGAGCGCCCGAGTTGAGCGCCTGGATGGATTTGAACTCCCTCTGGTTCGTCAGCAGGAACCCCCAACAGACAGCGGGACTCAAGCACCTGCTGGAAATCAAACTCTAAATACCAAGCAACGTGAAGAAAACATCCCCCACAACGGAAACCGCCCCAAAAGCGGGAAGCATCAGCCTTTTCTACCGGGAAGGCTCATCCGACAAAGTCTACCTGGCCTCGCTGGAAGAAAAGTCCGGCGGCTGGGTTGTGAATTTCTCCTTCGGCCGCCGCGGGTCCACCTTGCAGAGCGGCACCAAAACGAGCTCTCCCGTCCCCTTTGACAAGGCCAAGAGCGTTTACGACAAAATCGTCGGCGAGAAAATGGCCAAAGGCTACACGCCAGCGGAAGGCGGACAGCCCTACGTCGCCTCGGAAAACGCCGGCAGAGTCAGCGGCCTGCTGCCCCAGCTCCTGAACATGGTGGACGACGAAGAGCTCGCGCGGCTCATCATGAACACCACCCACTGCGCCCAGGAGAAATTCGACGGCCGCAGAACTCTGGTCCAGAAGAACAGCATTGTGGAAGGCGCAAACAAGAAAGGACTGCTCATCGCCCTGCCCCTTCCCATTCAGAGAGCCCTGGAGGCATTTGAAGAGACGTTTGTCATCGATGGCGAGGCGATCGGCGACACCCTTAACGTCTTTGATCTGCTGGAACTCAACGGAGACGATCTTCGAGGGCTGTCTTACAGGGAACGCTACACGGCTTTGATGAACCTCATCGCCAGATCGCCGGTCAGCGGCGGCGCCATCGTTCTTGCGGAAACCGCTTGGACCCCGAAGGAAAAGAGCCGTTTCCTGGAGGAACTCAAGAAGAAGGCGGAGGGCATTGTCTTCAAGGATATCAACGCCGCTTTCAAGGCTGGAAGGCCAAACAGCGGGGGTTCCCAGCTGAAGCATAAGTTCTATAGCACCGCCTCCGTTTTGGTAATCAAAGTCAACGCTCAGCGCAGCGTCGCCATGGCCCTGTTCGACGGTGAGAAGCAAGTCAACATAGGCAACGTAACCATCCCCGCCAACCAACCTATTCCCAAGGTAGGACAGGTGATTGAAACCCGGTATTTATACGCCTACAAGGGTGGCAGCCTTTTTCAGCCGGTGTGCCTGGGGATCCGCGACGACGTGGAACCCTCTGAATGCGTCTTGACCCAGCTGAAATACAAGGCTGAGGGAGAGGAAGAAGGGTAAAGGCCGGAGACGGCTTCGCCGACGAAGCCACTGCGCAAGAGGAACCAACCATGGAAATGAACGCCGCCAAAAAGACGTTGCAGGAGCTGCTGATCCAGCTCATAACCGAGTGCAATTGGAATACCAAATCGCCGGAGCGGCACGTCTCGAAAATCGTTGTCGCCGCCTACTGGGATGGCATTCCAGAGGCCATCCGCAACGAAATCAAGGCCCTTGGGCCCGACGCGGAGAAGTATCTGCAGACGCGGCAACGGGCGCAGAAATTCAAAACGATAGCAGAAGAACTGGATCACTACGAGACAGCGGAGATACGTAAGGCCGTGGATGGCATTCTGCTGGATGAACGCACGCTCAAGCAGGCTGGAATCCGTTTCAGCACCTGCAACTACAGTTCCCTCAAGACGCAAGGCCGAATCGATCTGCTGCCGGATTTCGATACCCAGCTCCGCGGCAACATCAAGGCCCTGGTAAACATCCCTTTCACCGGCAGCACCAAGACCATCATCCACACCGAGTGGAATGGTCGCGACGCTTATTTCGTCGGCCCAGCCAAAAAGCAGGACCCCTTTCTTCCCATTGCGGTGGAGCAATTCGACCAGTTCGAGCACGCGGTTGCATATTGCTTGAGCCAGTCGCATTATAAGGCCATTGTTCGCCTGCTTGGCAACGACTAGCACAATCTATGGAAGCGAATTATTTCCGGGACACCGGAGGGTATTTGTATCACATCGAGTTGCGAACGACGGCCGACGCCCACTCTCGCCGAGTGTTGGTGGACGGCCAAGAGGTCGGCCTCCTCCTCTTTCACGAATGGCAATTCCTGTTCGAGACCACAACCCCCAGGTTCAACCTGCGGATCATGCCCAGGCTGCTGCAGGCCATCAATGAGGACAGTACCATTGCCTTCCAAAAGCGCGAGGATGACGGGTAATTATGGCCAGGAATGCTCGCAGCGCGCTGGCGGAGGCTGGAGTGGATCACTCGAAAATGACCGACCAGGAAGCGGTCATGGCCTACATGAATCGGATGACAGGTGACGTGGACCACGGTCAGAGCGTCTGTCTCGACGTGAGCGGCTCAGTGCGTACATAGAAACCCAAACAATAATTATGTCATATCAAATCAAAAGTCAGCACCCACTGAATCGAAGTGTTCTTGCCGGAATCGATCGGTCTTCAATGCATAACTAATCACGAAATGGTAAAGAATACACACGTGGGCAATAAAACTCAACAAATGGTAATTGAAAAGGTCATTTGGCAAGAGACGGGAGGGAAGTGGTCGCGCAAATGCCCGGGATGCGGCGATGTTCTCTACTATAAACAAAAAGATAAATGCGTACTGGCTCAAAAAGCGAATCGCAAATGCGGCAGTTGCTCAAAGATAGGAGTCAATAATGGCGCAAGGTTCAGTACAACCGAGCAGGCACAATTTGTAGCGAGTGGGAAGGCGGCTCGACTCGAGAAGACCGCAAGAAGGCGGGATCCTATGCTAACCGCAGGACTAATCAGATACAGGAATCAGCTTTGGGAAAAGAATTGTCCGAACTGCGGTAAAGTACAACAGTATAAATCAATTCACCAATGCCTAAACGCAGTGGAACGCGACATCCGGTGCAACAGCTGCGCCAAAACTGGAAGCAACAACCCACAACACGGCAAACCGGTCAGTACAGAAGTGAGGCTAAAGCTTAGCGGTTCACTAATGGGACTAAAAAGAGGTCCTTGCCCGAAAGAGAGACGCGCAAAGATTTCGCGATCAAAGAGGCTTAATCGTGCTACAAAAGCTTCGGATCACAACTGTAACAATCAGTATACACGGAAAATATTCACGTTTCCAAATGGCCGAAGCGAGCAGGTACAAGGTTATGAGAACTGGACTCTTGCCTTATTGCTGCATGAACGCGTAGATCCAAGCGACATTCACGTCAAAGGAAAAGAACGTCCGATAATTCCGTTTGTCTTTAAGGGCGACACATTCATTTACATTCCCGATTGTTACGTAAAGAGCACAAATACGATTATCGAAACAAAATCGAAATGGACATGGCTCAGCAACATTTCCGTGAACAAGGCAAAGATGCACGCGACGATTGCCGCACATTATAAATATCGATTAGTGGTTTGGAGCCCGAAACAAACCAGATTAATAGATCATACTTTTCAAGCACAAACAGCCTAAACTTAACTCTAACCATAATGGCCTACTCCATCAGAATCCGACACCCGCTCATCAAGAGCATCCTTGATACGCTGGATTTGTACAAAATGACAATGGGATCAGTAGCATTTCACGATTTTCCTCATGGCGACTTGGGTATCGCGCTGACTGACACCTTTACCACAGACGTTTTCCTACGTGATTTCGACATGTTCCAAGCAAAGCTGTATGATGGAGTTCGCCACGACAGTGAAGATCCCTACGCGTGGGCAGACAAAATGCTGGCCCACTACAAGAGATTGGGGATTCTTACCGGAAACAAACGGTTCGTCTTTAGCGACGCACTCAAAATTGGTCCTCCCGATCAGAAAATGATTGGCAACGCCTACAATTATATCCCGCTGGACCTGAAATTTCGGCAATTTGCTCAACCTGTAGGTGGGATCGGCACTTTTTTCAGCAATGACATCTGCACGATAGAAGATCAAGCAAACGGAATTAAACCGTTGAATATCGTCATCAAACTGGCCACGGCGGATTACGGACGCGGCCCCATCCCGGTGGTCAAGCTTTCGGACGAACCAGGGAAGCACACCGGTGATCCGGAGGCCATTGCGCAGGTCAAGCGAGAGCTCGGCATCGCATGAGGTTGCTCCACGGCACATCAAGCAGCCTGCTGGAGAAAATCCAGAAGGAAGGGCTTCATGAGCCGTTTCTCACCGACCAAGAGGAATTGGCGCGCTACTACGCCCAAGAGGCTTGTGACGCAGCCGGAGGCAACCCCGTCATTCTCGAAGTAGATGCGGACCCAGGTTCTCTGCGCTATGACGGCAGCTCCATGGACGAACCTGTCTCCTATGGTGGGAAGTCCATCGCCGAAATTGAAAAGCGCGTCAAGGCAGCCTGGCAAAAAGCGGCGCGCGAGCACCCAGAGTGGAAACACGGTGGACACATTGTGATTCCTGAGACCGAGTGGCGCATTTCCCTCAGGACGGTTGGAAGCGTCCTGTGCGCAGGCCGCATTTCTCCGGAAAAGCTCATTATCCAACGCGCTGATTGACCACGCAGGCACGGTAAGGAAGGCAAAAGCTCAGATCGACGACATGAACTTCCCCGTCACCGACCTCAACCGCCACGACGATCTGCACGGCAGGCGGTAGAGGATTCATGGCGAAGGAAAGAACTCAGCCTGGCCCTTCCAAAACTGGAGGGGCCGGCTCCAAGTCGGAGCAAACCAGCAGTACCAATAGCAACATTAGGCCTTATACTTAACGCAACTGGAGAAAGATTATGAAAAGCGCAAAGCAGAAAAAGGGGATGCATATTAATGAACTGCTCATCGACGCCAGCAGCCTGCCTTGGAGTGTCAGAGTGCGCAAAGGAGTCATCACCATTGTTACCGGAGGAAAAGAGGTGACGGTCGGGAATATGGCCCTGGCCGACGCCCTCTATCTCTGTCACGCGGCCAACACACTGCAGGACGCCGTCCACGCGCTGGGGATACTGTTGAAAGACCAACAGAGACCCAAATCTGAACTATCGAACGGGCAATTCAAATACTGCCAAAATGCCTACGAAAACGCCAGCACGGTGAGACTGCATCGAGCTTTCAAAACCTGGCCGCGCACCTGACCCCGGCCTGGTGCTCCGCACAACCAAAATCAAAGCATATGGGTGTTTACGTATATGGGCTTTCGGGAGATTACAAGACAGCCTCCCACAACGGGGCCAAGGCCCTGATTCAGCCTGGAAATCTCGCCTCAAAACGCATCCAGGATCTGTAGGCGAGACTGGCACAAGGCAACCGGTGAGCGAGGACGCCCCTATTTACGACGAAAAGCAGCGCCGGGCTTTGTGGGCCGCCGGGCCGCTATCGCAAAATTTCCCAATCCGATACTCGAATGGCTCCCAGTGGAACGAACTGACGGGCTTTTGCGCCAGCTGCAGGCAACCTATTTCCAAAGAGCATTTCCGCGGCACCGTCCACGAGACCTTCCGAGGCATGCATCGGGTGGAGGCCGTCGGCCGGTGCGGCAATTGCCGCATGGTCACATGCTTCCGCTGGGACATCAAAGAGGACGGAATCAGCGGGCGTGACCAGAGCGGAAATTGGACCACCTGGAGAGCAGAGGCTAAAAAGAGGCCGGCCGCCTGGTTTCGGAAGCTGCTGCGCCTCTAGCCCATCCTGGAAAATGAACCTTGCAGATACCACCGTGACGTACTAAACCAGCGAACTGACCGAGAAGCATCATCCTGGGCTCTATAATGTTTTAGGATGATGCAAGATGAGGCATACGACAAAGTACTGGCCAGGCAGGTGGGATACACGCCCTGCGGCAGCATCAAAGCCTCAGCCCTGGCCAACCTCGTTCCTCCCCAGGTTCTCAATCCGGCCGTCTGCCACCTTGTCACGTTGGCCAGCATCATCTTCCCCTATCACGAGGTCGTACGTCAAAACCCCGACGATATCCACGAATTCATCAAGCGCCACACGGGCTGCAAGGTGAAGGAGGCCACACGAGAGCATCCTCTATGGGTGCGGGCTGTTCCCGTCACGGGAAGGACCGTTTTACGATTTCTGATCCGGCGCGGCATGATTTTTGACGCCCAGGTTTGCCGGCAGATCACGGCGGCCCTTCACCTGTTCCCGAACGGCCGGAAGTTCCACATCATGAGCCAGCCGTTTATCGACGGAGGCCGGATTTACTTTCACCTGACCGCTCAAGATCAGGCCCAGCTGTCCGAGTACCTCCTTGCCCCCAGCCCAGCCTGACCCCAGCTAACGCTGAACCATAACACCCTGGAAATGGAGGACGAGGTGCCTCCTGCGATCCAAAATTTTACTTGCCAGCATTCAGGAAAATGACGCCCAGGAGCCTTAGAATACCTTAGAAGGTGTGATAGATGAAAAGGGTTTTACCCTTAGCTGAACGGGAAACGGAAGCAGCTCAAATCTACCAGCCGGCAGCAAAGCAGAACAGAAAAAAGAAACGAACATGAACAAGCGTTCACTCATTTTTACCATCGCAGGCTTGGCCTGTCTCCTGGCCGCGGGATGCGCTCACCGGGACAAAAAACAGGACAAAATCATATACGTTTACGTCCAGGCGCCTAATTGCTACGCGCCGCAGTACCAGGATCCTCCCGTCCCGCCGAATCTGGACACCAAATCCCTTCCCGTGCCGCCTCCGCCCGTCGCCCCCTCGTCCGTGGCGCCCGGAGTTCCTCCGCCTCCGGAGGTAGAAGTCATCCCAGTCCGTCCCAACCCCGCCTTTGTGTGGGTGCCTGGGTGGTGGACCTGGAATGGAGGGTGGATATGGCTGCATGGCTACTGGGGCCGGCCCCCGGTGCGAGGAGCAGTTTGGATCGGCGGACAATGGGAACCGTGGCATGGGCGGTATGTGTGGCATCGAGGCCATTGGCGCTGACAGACGTCCATCGAAAGCGTGTATGGACTCGGTTTACGCCTATTGGAGTCGGCAGATGGCCCGGAACCCGCAGCTGGGAGCAGTGCGGGTCAGGATCACAACGGTCAGCCTGAGAGGATTCGTCCAGCACGCGCATCGCAACGGCTATCGAAGCGATCCATTTGAGGCGTTTTGGGCGGGAATCCTGGCCAAGAGCCCGGCGCTGCGAACCGCCAGAGTGGAAATCAGCACGGTCAGCATCCGAAGCATCGCTGCCCACGCTTTTGGCCAGACGAGAGGAACCAACGACAGCCCGGCAGCAAAAGAGGTGGGCGACCTGTTTGAACGACTATTCGGCATGGCCACCGATTTGACAGGCAAACGAAAGAAAAAATCCGATGAATACTAGCAAAATCAGCGTTGAGACGAGGCGCGCTTTGGTCAAACCAGTGACGGAATTTGCCCGGGCCCACAACCAGCCGGTCAGCCTCATCATGGCTGCAGTCTTGTGGGTGGGCGAGAAAAAGCCGGAGCAGATACTCAGCCTCGTCAACGGAGAAACCCTCCAAACCTACCGGGAGGAACTTGCCCGCCGCGCGCACGCTCGAGAGCTTCAAGTCAAAGGGATGATCAAGGGCGCTCTGCCCAGCGGCGAACGAACTCCGGAAAACGTGGAGGAGGTCGCAGGGCGTGTTTTTGTGGTCATCACCGCCGCCAGGAAGCTTTCCATACCTGCTTTGAAGCAGGTCATTAACACAGAGGTAGCTGCCCTCGGGAAAAAGGCTGCCGCCTAAACAAACCAGAACGCAAGTCCCGAAAGGAAACAACACAAATGAACAAAACAACAAAAAATGGGCGCATCAGCGTCCGCAATCGCCAAGCCATCAAAGAGCCTGTTGCCGCCTTCGCCAAGGCTCACAACCTCAACACCAACCTGGTCATGTCGTCCGTTTTATGGACCGGGGAGCGCATGGCCGCCCGCATGTGTCCGAAAGCCCTGAAGGCTCTGATCACTTTGGAAACCGTCGCCGCTTACCGCCAGGAGCTCGACCGCCGCGCGGCCTACTTCACCAACCAGGTCAACGGCATGATTCGGAACAGCCTGCCGCAGGCCCAGCGCACCGCGGAGAACATCGCCCGGGTGGCCGCCCGAGTCGCCGCCCGCGCGGCCGGACTTTCCATCCCGGAACTGAAACAAGCCATCCAGGAGGAAGCGGGAGAAACCGCCGCGGCCTAAAAAACGAATTGAGCCAAGGCAGCCAGGCAACGCCGGCTTGGCTGCCTTAAAGAGTGCCTAAACAAAGCGGCCAAAGATGAACCAAAATGAAAAAGATACTCATCAAATGTGCGGTTGGCCTAGTCACACTGGTCGTCAGCTTCCAAACTGTTCGCAACGCGCATGGGCTCCTCAAGGTAGAAGGCAAATCCATGTATCCCACTTTGCATGATGAGCAGACATTTCAAGCCGTTCCCGAAAAGCCGTCCAGGCTGACGAGAGGAACAATCATTGTTCTCAACGACGGGATGGGAGGATTAGCTGTCAAGCGTATCGTCGGGTTGCCGGGCGAAACGGTGCAGTTTTATCGAGGCGACGTTTACATCAACGGTTTGCGTTTGGAAGAGCGCTACCTGCCGGATAACGTGCGGACTTACGGGGACTACCGCCTGGGTGATAAGCTCAAGGCGGGCAAATCGCAGTACATCGTTTTAGGCGATAATCGAAAATGCAGCTACGACAGCCGCATGTATGGCGCCGTTCCAATTGGCCACATCCACGGTATCCTCGAAATGGCCACGGTCGCTCCAGCTAGGTTCAACTCCAAAAAACTGAGCCGAACAATAAAGCAGGGAGTTGAATAACGATTCACGGTCCAACTCCCGTCCGTTCCTCACAGCGAGATGTGAGCCAGTGGTGAGTTGGTACTACTGGAGTTTGCGTTCCCGCTGGGCCGCCGGGATAGCTCGCAGCGGCCCAAGGCTTTCTAAAAAACAAAATGCATGGCTTCGCCAAATAACCTAAATCGAGCATGAAGATTGAATCCCTTCTGAAACTGCCGGCTGCCCTGCAGGACTATTTCACGGTCGTCAAAACGCTCAAAGCCAAGGAAGCCAGGAAGGAAAGCACCAAGCAGGAGGCACTGGGCGAACTGGTGCAATACCTCGGGGAGGACAGGAGTGTTTTGATCGTGACGCAGAACGGGCTAGCGGTGTGCGATATCAATCCACAGGCCCATGCGGAATTCGATCCGGCAGATCCCAGCCCTGAAATCAAGGCCATTTTAGCAGCCAAGGAGGAGATCAAATCCGCCAACGCCAAGCTGGCTGCGGCTATTGCAGCTGGCAAGCAGGCAAAGAAGGTCACTGTGACCAGCGAGAATTCCATCCGGCTGGAGATTCTGTCACCTGAAAAAGAAGAAGGGATGATGGAAAAATTTGGCTCGTCCATCCGCGCCATCCGCAAGGCAAAAGCCACGACCGCATCGGCCGCAGCCTAATTTCGAAGGCTTCTCTGGCACCAAAACGCAGTTTTTTGCGTTTTGATGCAAAAAAATCCAAACTAATTTTTGGCACGAAAAAGCAGCAAGCGCTGCTGTTTGGTGTTTTTTAAGTGGCCCTCGACAGCTCCGCTGAATAGAATCAAGCAAATATCGGACGGGCCTGTTTTTTCAGCCGGGATCCCCAGCCCGCACCTCCTTGGCAGGCCCGTTCGATCTGTTCAAATCGGAACTGGCTCTCCAGCGCGGCTGTAGCCCCCCGCCTCCTTGGCGAAATCGGCTTCGATAACGAAGATGTAGGCTCCTCCCCAAAGTGAAAGCCGTTTTCGTCCTCGTATCCCAGCGGGACTGAAAAGGCCACCACCGCGGCTTGCCACAGCACAACAACAAAGTTCTTTTTGCTGCTGCTGCCAACCATGCCCGCGCATTCGCGCCGGCCTCTTTTGCCCACCGGCCTTCTCGTTATCATGCAGCTACCATCGGCAAAATGTTGGAGACTGACTCCTCAATTATTGCCTATAAAATGACGAAATTTGTGCAGACTCCATTAGACATTGCACCGATGGTATTCCCAGCTTGTGGAACTTCTATGGCATGGGCGCCAAAGAGATGGCGCAGCTGCCAGCAATACCATCAAGCTAGCGCTAAAATAGAGTAAACTGGAGGATGGCAGTGATCGTTTTTCAGCCGGGTTCCCCTACCCGCACCTCCTTGGCGATCACTGCCCATTTTTTTAGCCAACAAACGTTCATGAGCGAGCAAAGCAGTTCAGCTGGTTCAAGCCCAAAAGCTGCGCTTAGCCAGATTAACCGGTATGACATTTGACAGCATCAAAAACGCCGTCGGTGCGCGGGCCTTTCAACCCAGCAAGCCGATCCGGGAAATCCGGCCAATTGACCTGCAGCGGAATCCCCAAATCATCGGGAGCCGCAAATACAATGGAAACTTCGCCACAGCCATCGTCGAGAAAAACGGAGTGGCCTTCTATACGGCTTCGAACCTGCCTTTGACGACCCTTCACGGCAGCAACCGTTGGGCTGATGTTCCTCGCTGGGTGGACGCCATGTCGTCCCTTCCACCCGGAACTGTTCTTCTGGGGGAGATCCATATTCCCAGCGTTCACACCGAGGATCTGTCTGCCTTCCAGGAATGGTACACGTGGCATGCCAACAAATTGGAGGGGACAGCAAACCCGCCGCCGCCGGCAGCCACATTCAAGGCTTTTGATGTCCTGAGCTGGCGCGGCAATTCCACCAACCAGCTGCCTTACCGGGACCGGCTGCCCTATATCCCGGAGCTGTTGCGGGTGGAACTGGCGCCCTACACCAACCTCCAGGAAGCAGCCGGCGCCGTTGAAACGGCCCGCGCCCAGCAAATCGAAGGATTTGTGTTCTGGGATGCCAACGCCAAGACCTTCTGCAAGCTGTCCGGCCAAAACAAGGCGCGCGGGGGAGCCTGGAAGGTGAAGCCTCTTTACCAGGAGAAGTTCGCCCTGCTGGGTTTTGTCAATCCTGATCCAGCCAAGCTCATCGCCAAGCTGGGAAACACCGCCATGGAATTCAACTGCGGCAGCGGATTAACACCCAAGGAGCGCAGTGAATTAGTCCGAAACTATAATGACGGGAAGGGAATCGTAGTTACTGTGGGGCACTACGGAAACGACGATGCCGGCAAGCCGGAACTCCCAGTGATGCAAGCGTATGAACTGCTCTATACATAGCGTCATAAATCCTTGCGCATGCAAACGCGCAGACCGGGCGCCGTCCGGGCGGGTTCAAAACCGCCGACGACATCATCGACCTTTATCAGAAAAGCAAGACCTTCCGAAGCAAGAAGTTGGAGCTGCTGCTGCGGAAACACAGCGCGGAGGCGCAAAAATGAAAAAATCCCGCGACATCCAGACAACCGGCCGGCGTTATCGAAGCTTCAATGCGTTTATGTGCGGAGAGAAAATCCCGAAGAAAATCCAGCGCATGGTGCGGGACATGGCGGAGAATGCCGAAAACGCCAAGCGGACCAAGCGCAAAGCTCTTTCCAAATGAAAACGTTCACCATCAACGCAACCATTCAGCTGGGGCGGACTGCGCCAGCTGAAGTCCAAATGACCTTGACCGTGGAGTCGGACCGGTCCATCACCGAGGCCCCGTGCGCTAATGTGGTCAAGGCATTCTCTCCGCATCACACCATCATGAAGGTGACGTTTCCTTTGCATGGATAGCGCTTCGCGCAAACCATTCCATCGATTGATGCCTGAGATTCAATTTCTCCACGTGGGTGCTTTCAGGGAAAACGATTCGGATTGGGGCCGGATCCTCCAAGTGGCTGAGGACCTCAAGAAACGAGGGTGGCAGCCAGCACCAGGAAAGGCAACCCTCCTGTCCAATCCGCACACCTTTTTGGACCTCAATCACGGCCAGGATTTCTTCACACCAAAAGTGCAACCCTTGTTTGACGTGGTAGTACTCCACTGGATTTACGACGGGCCCAGCCCGCTGGTGGGAAAGCCAAGCCTCTATCGAGTATCCCCCTTTCACTCCATGCCGAATTGGCGCAAACAGCTTGCGGCCACCGGGGCCAAGATGATTTACGCCTTTGGAGGAGAAGACGAGGTGGGCTCCGCCAAGCTCGGCGATTTGAAAGCATACAAAATGGAACCGCTTTTAGCTCCAGATGAAGCTGGCTACAATGAAAAGTGGGTTTATATCAAAAAACTTGGAGCAACCACCCACGGCACCCATAGAATATAACCAAGGTGAGCATGAATTTGCAGCTAGTACCTCAAACTCAAACCCAAGGAAGCACAATGACCAAAACATACTGCCTCGACACCAATGTCCTGATAAACGATCCCTTAGCGCTTCAGGCCTTTGAAGACAATAGCTTGGTCGTGACCGAGTATGTTTTGGGCGAACTGGACAGGCTGAAGGAGGGATATGAGGAACGAAACCGAAGCTCGCGCGAGGCCATCAGGCTGATTCTGTCTCTCACCCGCCAGCTTAACCTCAAGGTCACCAAGGAGCAGGACTTCAAAAAGACGCAAGAAGGCGGCGCCTCGTTCCAGCAGCTTCCCGAAATCGACATTCCAGGAACGCCAGGCGGCAAGCTTGTTCTGCTCATGGACGACCCCA
>Ga0182016_10000374_pt1 | contig 55892 bp, 61 predicted proteins | sample 712S2MmetaG_FD_120491 | JGI IMG/M metagenome (GOLD analysis project Ga0182016, IMG submission 120491) | Permafrost microbial communities from Stordalen Mire, Sweden - 712S2M metaG | ecosystem: Environmental > Terrestrial > Soil > Wetlands > Permafrost | place: Sweden: Stordalen | collected...
CAAGAAAACTTGCCAGCAGGAAGAAGGATGGCTAAGAATCGTCGCCTACGGCTCCGTCGGTGACCCCTTCAGGGTGGTCCCCAACTCAGGAAATCAGCCGGTCCCCATCGGGGAAATCCTGCACTGGATCGGGCTTCTCAGAAATCTGCCGTTCAATTTCTTCTTGTGGTAAGGCCAGCATCTGGTGTCGAAATGCAATCGCAAAACTGGTGACACCACAGGCTCGGTGCAATCCCACGTCGGGACGTAAGGTCCACAGGCGCATGGCGGCGCGTTGTAGGGTATTCTTCGGTCGCAACCGTGGCTCTGGATAGGTGTCTTCCAGGTATTCGCTGATCACTGTGGACTCGATGATGGGCACATCCTGGTCGACCAAAGTCGGCACCACGCCGTTGGGATTGAGCTTCAGGTATTCGGCTCGCGTCGAGTCGCCGGCACGTAAGTTCAAGTGATGCTCGACGGGCTTCAGGTCTTTCTCGCGCAGTACGAGTCGCACTTTCTGCGAGCACACGGACATATTGTTGTGATACAGCTCCATTCAATCTCCCCTCGATCCCTCGCTACGAGACTTGCTCCAGCTCAACCAGTGTTTGTGCCTCAAAGGCCAGGAGTTTCTGAGCACTAGCCCGTCGCGACACGCGTTCGAAGTGCGCCCTACAGATCGGGAATCCCGATTGATCGACTTTAAATTGCATTCCACGACGAAAACACCAGAAAAAATAGGCGTCCGGCAGGGTGAAGTGATCGAAGAACCAGTCACGACCAGTCAGCAATCCCTCCGCGACCTGGTAGTTCTCCAGCAGCATCTTGTGCGCGCAGCGCCGCACACTCTCCTCGGAACCGGGTAGATCACAGTAGCGCTGCGGTAGCAAGTTGGGCGTCAGGTGAGGATGAATTCCAGAGGCACACCATGCCAGGAGAGAAATAGCCTTGAATTCATTCAGATCACCGCTTGGCAGCAGCCGCGCTTCCGGAAAGCTACGGGCTATCCACAGCTGGATCGCAATGTTCTCGGTCAGCGGCTGACCGTCGATCACCAGCACCGGTACTTTGTGCTTGGGATTGAGCCGCAAGTATTCAAGACTGAGATGGCCACCGCGCCGAAAGTTAACGACGCGAATGTCGAAATCCGCGCCGGCCTCGGTCAGCGCCAAGTAGGGCACGAGCGAACAGGAGATGGGGGCGTAATAGAGAGTGAGGTTCATCGGGCTCACCATTTTGTTTGAAAGAGTGAAGAGCGTGGTAGGCGCGCATTTCGCGGTACGTGAGAGCACTCTCGAACATCAGGAGGCCCCCCTCAAACCCACGACGCTCGCTGCCGTCTGCCCGAATAGCAGTTTTTTACCCTCTTCGGTGACGGCCGGTCGGTTCGAATAAGGCACCGCTCTTGCGTAGGCCCGCACGGTGGCCGGTCGCTCCTGGACGGTGTCGAACCAGCGGCGCAAGTGTGGGAAGTCATCGATGTTCTGCTGCTGGCGGCTCGACGGAACAATCCACGGATAACACGCCATGTCCGCAATTGTGTAGTGCTCGCCGGCTACGAAGCTGTGGTCGGCCAAGCGACGATTCAGTACTCCGTAGAGCCGGTTCGTTTCGTTGACATAGCGGGCGATTGCGTACGGTATTTTCTCCGGGGCATACAGGCCGAAGTGGTGGTTCTGCCCGGCCATAGGTCCAAGGCCACCCACTTGCCAGAACAACCATTCCGTGACGCTCTTGCGGGCCCGGAATTCGCGCGGCAGGAATAAGCCTGTCTTCTCAGCAAGGTAAAGCAGAATTGCGCCGGATTCGAAGGCCGACACCGGCTCGCCCTCATCTTCGGGCTGCGAATCGATGATCGCTGGCATCTTATTGTTCGGCGAAAATGTCAGGAACTCCGGTTTGAACTGATCCCCCGCACTGATATCGATCGGGTGGATGAGATAATCAAGAGCGGCCTCTTCGAGAGGCATTGTGATCTTGTGCCCATTTGGCGTGGGCCAGTAATAGAGATCGATCATTCCCGTACGCGCTCTCTCGGAGATTCCGTATTGCCAAGCAAGGAGAGCGCCGGTCTCGCCACACCTTCCAGGAGGTCTCTTTGCGGAGCAGTCCGCGCCAGCACACGAATCCCCAGCAGCACACCCAGGAAAAGCTTCGACATATCCTCAGCAGACTGAGCGGTGGTGATCGTTCCTGCCTTTTGCCCCTTGAGTAGGCAGCGATGGAAAAAGCCCTGGATCTGCTGCAGCTCCTGAGTTACGAGGCGGCGGATCTCAGGGTCATGCGGCGCGACTTCTAGCGCAGAATTTACCAGCAAGCAGCCGCGGCGCTGCTTGTCGCGCAGCGAGCGTTTGATGACTTCGTCTAGAAAAGCTCTGATTGCCTCACGGGGTGACAAGCTTTCCTCCAGGCGGACAATTCTTTCGCGAACGGTCTGATTCAGATAATGATCAAGCGCGCGTCGATAGAGTGACTGCTTGTCGTTGAAGGTGTTGTAGAGACTGGCGCCGGTAATTCCCATTTGCTCGGCCAGGGCGCGCACTGAGGTCGCCTCGTAACCGTGCAACCAGAAACACTGGGTGGCGGCATCCAGTACGTCAGCCTCGTTGAATTCTCTTGGTCTGGCCAAATTAAGTGCCGTCGTTTCGACGGCACTTATTATATAACGATCGTTCTAAAAGACAACTCAAGCCGACCGGCGTTTGTGGGGTCGGGCCTTCGTATTCAACGCGACGGATACGTTGCAGCGCTGAGTATGGCTCGCTGGTCCGGTTCCTGGATCAGCACCGCGACTGTCGTTGCGTCCTTGGGCAGCGATGAGCCTGGCAGCGTAAACGTTTGTGCGTGTGCACCCCACCTACCAAGCGCATAGGTGGCGCGAACGATGTTGAAGTCCCGCATCGTCCGCCCGGCGTTCTCGCCGCGACCGATTGCAGTGACCGCCCGAGGCTGGTATGCGACAAGCATCACGTCGGTGGGCTTCTGAACCCTGGTCTGACGCAGTTCGATCGCCAGATCATGTCCCTGCCAGGAGATCGCGATCGGGACGCCCTCGCGAGCGCTCCTGATCGCCGTGATGATGCCATTTCGATCCGAGCCGATGAAACTGGTCTTGCCGTCGATAACGATATGCGGCGTGAAAATGCTCGGAAGCTCAAGTGCTTGTGCATATCTGCGCTGTCGCTGTACAGCATAGGGCAGAGCAAATTTGTCGGCCCATCCCAGGCCGTCCCAGTAGTTGACGTGAAAGGCGAGGGCGAGAACACTCGGTTTGCCCGCCAATTCGCCGAGCAACGCGGCGGCGGGCGGGCAGGAGCTGCAACCCTCGGACGTGTACAGCTCCACCACGGTAGGGCGCGGCGCCGCGTGCACTGGTGTATTCCAAGATGACGCGACCGACAAGAGGAGAAGACACGAAACGGAATATTGCGCACCTTAAGCGGAAGGCATGGTGAGTAATGTTACCTTTCAATGGTCAGCCGGCTTCTTCGAACGGGAGACCCGCGTACTGTTCGGCCAGCGCAACCTGCGCGTGATGTGAGGAATTGAGGTACTCCAGCTCGTACTCCTGGGCTCGCTGGTCGAAGTCGGTGGCTTCGGGGAAGCGGTGCAGCAAGTTGGTGAGGTACCACGAGATACGCACTGAGCTCCAGACCCGGCGCAGTGCCATATCGCTGTAGCTGTCGAGCAGGCCCGTTGAACCTTGGCCGTAGAAGGCGGCGAGCGCGCGCGACAGATAGAAAACGTCCGAAACGGCGAGGTTCAGTCCCTTAGCACCGGTCGGAGGTACGACGTGGGCGGCATCACCGGCAAGGAACAAACGGCCGTGGCGCATCGGCTCGGCCACGTAGCTGCGCAGCGGCCCAATCGACTTCTCGATCGAAGGCCAGGTGACGATGGCCTCGGCCAGCTCGCGCGGATAACGCGCTTTGAGTTCGGTCCAGAAGCGATCATCCGACCAGTCTTCGATCTTGGTGTCTAGCGACACCTGTATGTAATAGCGGCTGAGAATCGGACTCCGAGCCGACGCCAGCGCGAAACCACGCGGGTGATTCGCGTAAATGATGTCCGGCAATGGTCGCGTCTGCGAAAGGATGCCTAGCCAACCGAACGGATAGACCTTCTCGAGCTCGTGCAGCACAGTGGGCGGGATAGCCTTCCGAGATACACCGTGAAAGCCATCGCACCCGGCAACACCTCAGCTTCGCGCCAGCCTATCCTAAACCGCAAGACGCTCTCACGCCGGCCAGGACGCCAGCGCTTGTTTCACCGTGCGGTGAAGATCATCCCGACTCGCCCCCGATTGCGCTTCCACCGCCATGCCCCATGCGACCGTCAAGACGTACCGTGCAAGGGCGTCGGGATCGGCAGGGAGCGCGTCGCTGGAGCGAATCTGGCGAACATACGCGGCACCCGCTGCGTATTCATCTCAGAACTGCTCAGTCCACGGGCGGAGATCGACATCGAATGACCAAGCGCTTCGTGGTTGTGACAGAACGTCAATGTACGTTTGAGCAATCGCATCCGGGTCCAGTGTGCCGTCCGGGTGCTCGGGACGATCCGGGCGGCTGGCGGAACGCACACCTCCATCGATGTTGAAATGGGCCACGTGAATGCCTTTCGGCCCCAGCTCCCTTGCCGCGCTTTGGGCAAGGCCTCGTAACGCGAACTTACCCATGGCAAAGGGGGCCGACTTAGCAAACCCCTTCACGCCGGCTGTCGCGCCCGTGAATACAATCGCACCGTGTGCCCGCGGCTCCATCCGCTTTGCCGCCTGCTGCGCAATGAGAAAGGCTCCGAAAGCATTTATAGCGACGCACCTTTCTACGGCCGCAGGGTCCAGATCAGCCAGCCTTCCGGACACGCGAGCGCCGGCGTTATAGATGACGACGTCGGGCTCAGCGAGTAGGCGCTCGGCGTCGAGGAAGAGCCTCGCGACGGCCGAAGGGTCGGAGGCATCTACGGCGAAAGTTCTTGCGCCTGTCTCATCGGCCAGCCCTTTGAGCTTTTCGACATCGCGAGCAGCCAGGCCAACTCCCACACCAAGCGCCGAAAGACGACGCGCGAGTGAGGCACTGATGCCTGTTCCGACGCCGACGATGAGGGCGGTCTTATACGGAAATTTTGCCATCACTATATTCCTCCAGCAGATTGGAATAACGAGAGATGCAAACAATCGTTACCTTGCAATCGATTCATATGCGAAACGCCCGTCTACTTAGGTGGGCGGCGGCGCGCGGCCCTCAGAGTTGTGACCAACCGCCATCGAACGGAAGTTCGGCGCCGGTCGTGAAGGTCGCATCGAACGCGAGGAAGAGGACCGCCTTCGCGATTTCCTCCGACGTCCCCCAGCGCTTCATCGGAATCATACCAGCCATCTTCTCCTTAATCTGGGCGGCCTCGTCCTTACCGGTAAACACTTTGCCGATGATCGGCGTGTCGATGGGACCGGGCGTCACCGCGTTGACGCGAATTTCGCGAGAAAGCAACTCGGCGGCGAGCGTCCGAGCGAATGATCGAAGCGCAGCCTTGGCAGCTCCATATGCGAGGTTGCCGGGCATTCCCTTGACGTTGGCGACCGAGGTCGTGAGGACGACAGAGCCTCCCCGTTTTATTAACGGCGTAAGCTTCTGCACCGCGAAAAGCGGCCCTTTGGCGTTCAGGTTGAACATCTCGTCGTAGACAGCCTCGGTGATGCTCTCGAGAGGCGCTCGGGTACTGAACCCGGCGCTGACGGAGAGCAGGTCGATGGTATCGAACTCGGCCTTCACACGATCCGCAGGCCAACTAGCAGTACGGCGCCTTTTTGGCCTCGACGACGAAAAAGGGGGAAGGCATTCCCTTTTTAGAAAAAGCCAAAAGTCTTGGTGTAGTAAACGCGGATTACTGGCTAGGGTGGAGCTACGTATCAGTCGGCGAGAAGACTAAGGCAATTGAGAATCTTGAGAATTACACGAAACGCGTCCCTAGTGACCAGAATGCCGCTCGAATACTGGACGCCGTTCGCTTGAAATTCGAGGAGCGAAAGACGAGCCCATGAGTCCTGTTGGGCCTGATGTTGGGACCACCAGCTTGGTTCGAATTCCATTGCCTTACAGCTGACGTTCGCGTCCGGCAGAAACGGGTCAGCACCGGCGATTCGCTCGGACCGGCAGCGTCCGGCCAAATGCAGTTATTGACCCAGCTGGTCCGACTTTCCAATTAGCGGTCACTCCATTAACGGAGGTTCGTAGAGTTCGTGGTCGGCAAGCTTCAGCGCATTGAGGCGCATGAGCGGCGGCGGCACGAATTACCCGTCTACGCGCCCGGCGCATTTTGGGTGTCAACGCGGAGCGTCTGCAGACGTTTCCCTAGGCCGGGGACGTTGCATATGCAGTACCGTGGTTTCCTGACTTTTCTGGTACCCGTGGTTCTGGTGGCTTGTGGCGGGGATGACTACTATCCCCAGCAGGTCGCCGGGCCGCTGCCCGGGACGTACGCCAATCTACAGCTGGTGAACAGCTCCGTGGATGCACCTCCCATGGATATCATCCTCGACGGCCAGCCGTTCGTCACGCATCTCAATTATGGGCAGGGGACCGGCGAGCAGTCGATCGCCCCGGGCTCGCATACTCTCGTCGTTCAGATCGAAACCCCCGGCTCGCCGACCACAGTTATTGGCCCAACTACGCTCGACGCGGCCGTGAACATGGACTACGTAGTAGCGGTTGAAGGCGACGTCGGAAACCCCTCGCTTCCCTTGCCGCCGGTGATGGGCCTATCGCTGGGCATTTTTCCGCATGAGCTTGCCGTCGTGCCCGCTCAGTCCGCGCGTATTCAAGTGCTGAATGCCTACAACGTGCCGATCGCCGTGTATCTCACTGCACCCGGAGCGAACTTGAGTTCCAGTACGCCGCTCGGAACGGCGGCCGAAGGGGGCTCTATAGGTCCCACCGAAGTGTCGGCCGGCGAGTGGGAGCTCTGGGTCACGGTTCCCGGATGCACGATACCACCGCATTACTTGCGACCCATCGAGCTCGAAGGAGGTACGGATCTGGTGTTCTCGGTCCTGTCGCCCTTCTTCCCACCGGGCCAAGTGATTGGCCTGCCGTGCGGTATCTCTTTTGTGTCCGAGGTCGATGCCTTCGGTAACAACACCTGGCTCGATCCAAGCTCTTCTCTGCGTATCATTAATGATTCACCGGATGCGCCCGCACTTGGAATCACGGCGAACGGCAACCTGACGACTCCGCTCGTGGCGACGCTTGCTTTCGAGGGATCCACAAGCTATCTGGGCGTAGGTGAACCCGGCGAGTACGATCTTGCCGTTGCGCCAGCGAGCAATCTGAGCGATGTGCTTGCGAGCCAGACGGTCGATCTCAGAGCCGGTACGAACTACTCGCTGTATGCGTTGGGTCCGTTGGCTCAAATTTCTCCCTTCATCACACGCGATGACTACCGCAGCTACGCGACTCAGGCTCGACTGCGCTTCATCCAGGGTTCGCCCTCGGCGCAGCTCGTCGATGTCTACCTCACGGGTTCGGGAGCCGGGATCTCGAGCGCCACACCCGCTTATGCGGCGATGCCGTTTGCGACAGATACGGGCTTTGTGAGCTACGTCGAAGGCTCCTACGATTTAACAGTCACGCTGGCGGGCAGCAAGACACCGATCATCGGTCCCGTATCGATCACGCTCAACCATGGCGGGGTCTACACGGTCGTTGCACGCGATGCGCCGGGCGGCGGCGCGCCGTACGCGCTTATCGAGCTCGACGACCTGTAACGAAGCGCCTAATACGGACAACGAACTGTCCGCTTCCCTGGCTTTTGACCGACTGCTCTAGGGTAATCGCTACGGCTGCTTGGGGTCCGATTTCGGTCGGTCAGTGCCCAGTGTTGCGTCGGTGCGTGTTTAGTCCTGTGTTTGGGGCAGTCTAGGGCTGTTTTCATGTTGGCACTTCTGATGGTATCGATATTCACCGAATAAAATAATCCTCAATAAATCATAGCCATATGAATCGGTTCGAATCCCTCTCTCCCGCCAGTTTTTTTGAGCGGCTTCCACCCAGGGAGCGCAATCCAGCTAATGTTGTCGCGACGGAATTCGAACCCGAGAATATTGACAATAGGGTTCGACGAGCCGCCGCGGAAGCGGCGGCGAAGGACGTCGGCACGCCCTGGTGCCGACGGTCCCGAGCGTAAGCGAGGGATGATCGGCGCAGCCGCGAACAATCCCGCTCTCTCCGCCAAATGGAAATCAAATGGGACTTCTGGGTCCACAGGTGGTTATGCCGAAAGGTGCGCAACTCGGGGGCGGGTCGCTTCCCGCACGAGTACCTCCACGACACGTTGGGACTCGTTGAGCTCATCGCAGTGCGTACATGATCTTCCGAAAGCGACGACCTGAGGCCTTGTCCGAGAGCCGGATGCGGGCCCGCATGTCCGGTTCGATGGGCGGCCCGCACAAGTACTAGACCGGCAGCCTCTGAGCGTCCAACCAGCGGACGGTCGGCGCGAACATGCGACAGCTGCCTGGCGGCGCAAATATAGTTGGTGAGATTGCAACAAGGCTTCGCGTTCGCCTCATCTCACTACAATCGAGCAATTATGTCGATACCCGAGTCATCCACAGCTGCCACGCGTGCGATTAGCACCGTAGCAGTCAGCCCCTGTCAACTGGCGCACATTGCGCTACGAACCCCTCGATACAAGGAGATGTGCCATTTCTATCTGACGCTATTGAATGGCACCGCTGCGTTTCACAACGATCTGGCGTTGTTTGTGCGCTATGACCACGAACATCACCGCATCGTCATCGTCAACGTGCCTTCACTGCCTGCAGCCGAAACCCGGCAGGCAGGTGTCGCGCACTACGCTTTCACGTATCAGAGCCTCGAAGAGGTGCTAGGCACCTATCTGCGTCTACAGACAGAAGGAATCCACCCGTGTTGGTGCATCAATCACGGCTTCACCACTTCTATCTACTACTACGACCCCGATGGGAACATGGTCGAAACGCAATACGACAACATGAATGTCGCTGACGCCGATGCTTTCATGCGCTCGGAGTATTTCGCAATGAATCCGATTGGCGTGGATTTTGATCCAGAGCTGCTGATCCGCCGCTTCCGTCGCGGTGATCCATCGTCTGAACTGGTCAAACTCGGTTCCGCGCCATATCCCGAGGACGTCGAACCGGTGAGGCCCAAGAACGCCGCCCAATATGACTATCGAGGCAAGTTGCTGCACCCGCGGTCGGAAGCAACAGCCAAGTCGAACTTGGGGTCACCATGAAATCCTTTGCCGAAAGCACCGTCGTCATCTCCGGCGGCAGTAGCTACCTCGCTCGCGCGCTGGTCAAGACGTTGACGGCATAGGGTACGCGCGTCGGATTCATATGGACCAACGCGAGAATGCGGCGCAAGCGTCCGTTTATCGCGCGAATCGCCAGGCAAGTCATGGGTCAAAAGATCGTAATGCTGACCGCCCATGCGGGACCCGATCATCTGATACGCATACTGGGCGGCATCTGCTCGCAACGAGGCGTTGCCGCACTGGCTCGAGGTATCGGATAAAATCGTATAGACGATCGGTGGCAGACCACCTTAATGCATCCGTCCTACTTGCTTTGCGCGAATCCATTGCGCTTGAGTACGGCGCCGAATTCTGGACCGCGCAGATAATCCACAAAAGCCTGGGCCGACCTCTCGTCGCGCGCATGTGAGCCCACCACTGCCTCGAGTATCTGCGGCACCTGGTAGGCATCGATGACGGGGCCGGCGTACTTCGCATTCTTGTTGGCGAAGATCTCACTGGTCGGCTGGATGCTGATGGTGTACTCGCCGGGGCCCAGCACGACCTGGGCAGGATCAGCGCCCAGACCGCGAGCTCCCGTCGATGCCAGTTTGATCGAATCTTTGATGCCCAGTGCATCGATCATCTTGGTGGCACTCTGCGCGCCCATGCCCTGCGGAGCGTAATTCACCTGCTTGGCGCCCAGGAGCGTCATCTTCAGCGCGGCGGGAGTGCTGATATCGGGGAGCGGCCCATCGCCGGTGTAGCCGATGCCCACGGGAATCCTCGCGATCTCGAACCTAGGCGTACGGGCGAGGCCCTTCTGCACCAGCTCGTCGTTCACGTCCGGGACCAAAATGGCCAGCTCGAATGCCTGTCCACTGATGATCAGGTCGCGCAGGCTGCCACGCGCGGTGCCGTATTCGATCACCAGGTGCTTGCCCACCGCCCGATCGGCTTCCGCCTTGACCGACTGCAGCGATCCCAGGATCGAGCCCGTGGCAATCACGCGAACATCTTCGGGCTTGGCATCGGCGACCTTCTCACCGAGCACCGCCCCGGTCGTCGGCCCCGCGGGCGCCCCGAACAAGGGTGGTCCGTCAGGTCGAGGCGCCTGAGCGTAAACCGCCGGAGCCAACAGGCAAGCTGCAACAGCGAGCAAAGTGAGCTGTTTCATCCCAATACTCCTTAAAATATTTTCCGCCGGCCGCGTGCGGTGGCGATCGCATCCGCGATCCCGGTCTGCATCTCACAGTTGTATTCGGGCAAAATGGTCTTCTCTGGACGCCATCGACCTGGGCAGTCACATTCGATGGCTCGTCAAACAGCGCCTTTGCTCTAAACGGCGCTTCCAGAAAGTGCGGACGATTCTATTGCGCCCACTGGCGGTCCTCGTAGGGTCTGCTGCGCTCGTCCGAGACGCGGACGTCAGTTTGCCCTTTCAAAGCTGCGGAGCCGCACGCTACACTGTTAATCAATCGACTCTTTGCTGCGAATCGATGTTAGCGGTTTTCTTGCATTTTCACAGAGGAGATGCGCACGGAAAGGCGGAGGCGGAGTGCAAAGTTCAGGTTTCTGATGTGCGGTATGCGCGCCCTCGCAGGACGGGCAGAGTTTTACCGGTTCACCGGTGGTATTACAGCGACTGGATCGGATCGTCTTCTGGAAGCTCGGACACTGGCTCGCGAGAAGGTATCGCGCCACCCCCAAAACTCTTTGTCGTCATTGGGTACGTGCTCCAGAGGCCGCATGAGCCAAAACCGCGGTCTTACCGGGGTCGCATAGTTGAGCACCCTTCCGAGAAATCACACTGCGGCTAATGACGCCGGCGTTGCCATCAGCTTGGACGCAAGGGTCGCTGGATCGCCAACGTATTCATCGAGCGGCTGTGCCGCAGCGTCAGGTACGAAAAGGTCTATCTGCAAGGGTACACGAACGTCACGGAGGCACGCACTTCGCTCACGAAGTACTTCAGCATTTACAACACACGCCGTTCTCATCACCCCTCGAGTACCGAACCCCGAACGAGACGTATTTCGAAGCACTCGCGACCTCGACGGTTGTGGCAGCCTGACCCATGATCATACAGGAGAAAATCCGCGAGCTTCTGCCGCCTGCGGCGGCGGGCTGCGCTGCTGATGTAAGATCGATAAGGATCCATGAGGAAGAAAAGACCCGCATCACTAACCGCTCAGCCAGATCCACTTACCCCAAGAAGAAATCATCTTAAGAAGCTAAGCCATCCCTGCGGGTCGCTGATTTCGGTTTGGTGGGCAACGGCATCGACCAGAGTTCGGGTGTATCTGCGAGTCGCAGCGCGATTGCTTTTGCTGCTTCGCGTATTGGAAGCACGAATTGCCTGACGGCGCGATTAAAGGACATCGAAGAAGTTAGCCAGACCACGGCAATGCAGCTTCGCGCATACCCATTCACCAGAATTGGGATCGCAATACTCGACGTTCTTGGCACAAAGGGCTCATTAAAGCGACCTGCATATCCTTGTCGTCGGCAAAGAGCGATTACTTCCTGAATAGCGCTGTCGGCAATGTACGGCTCGTCCTCTGGATCATTCAGCGTCTTCAGGTATTGGACAATTTCGCGCCGCTCGCTTTCCGCACAGAACGCCAGATATGCTCGGCCACATGCGGTGCGCAGCATAGGTACCTCGAGACCGACCATGTCTCGATCTACGGACAGCGGGCTGCGCTGGTGGGTTGTCTCCCGTACGACCATCATGCCGCCGCGATACGTGGCGATGTTGACGGGCCACACAAGCTCGTCCAGAAGCTGCGACAGAACCGGACCTACGACCTCGCTCAAGCGCGCGTCGGCGTCATATCCGCCGCTAAGGCGACGAGCCTGGACTGTGACGAGGAACCGGCTGTCGCTAGCGCTCCGACGCACGTAGCCCAGTTCCTCGAGCGTCTCAAGCAGGCGGTGTGCGGTAGGACGCGGCAGCTGCAGCAGTTTGGCGGCTACCGCGGGCTTAATGCCGCCTTCCTCGTTTACCAAGCGCAGCAGTGCGAGCCCACGCTCCAAGCTACGCACGCCCCCACGACGCAACATTTGTCTGGATACTCTGTTCATTATGTCCACCCCGCGGACACCGTACTCAATACTACACAGATTATTGGCTCCGTGGTACATCGCATGGTTTTTTTTACCGTGGTTGAATCGGTGACGGGATACTGCACATTATGATGCGCTAAGGATCGGCGGCAAGGAATTCAGCCATCCGATGCCGGGAGGGGCACCGAAAGAAGCTCGAGCACTGCGCCAGGTCTGCGCCGCGTCCCTCACAGTCGCTGGAATTATCGCGAGTTCATGTCTGAAGCTGACGCCAGCGAAGACAAGAGGAACCCTGCCGCCCGTGCAGGCACCGTCTGGTCATGTTCCGATCAGAACACGATTGCGGATGCGCGTCGCCGGCCGTCAGATGCCTGCTTTGCCGTGACATTGCTTCTTGCGCGGGCGGCAGGCCGGCCCATTGCATGCAGCGCGTTGTTGCTCATTACATGGAACTGCAGACGGCTTCTCTGAAGTCGGACACGGCCTGCCTGCATTGCTCAGGCCAGAACGCCAATGCCGCATATCGATCGGGACGAATCAAGAGCAATTGATCCCGATGCGCCCGCAGCGGGAACGCAACGTCGTCGTCAGCGCTGCCGGAGCACGGATCAGGCGCCGATGCCGTCAGCTGCTGACAACCAAGCATCACAATCTTTGGATTGAGCTCGGGCCAGAGTTCGGCGCGGTGCTCCTGGGCAAAGTGCTTGAGCGCCGGCGACTGAACGACAATTGCAAAGTTACATCCAATTGCGTCGTCCAACGGCACAGTCCCGTTCGATACGCGCAGGTTCGGTTGAGGAATCATGCAGCCTACCAGCGAGGCAGGTACGTTCGGCCGCTCGAGTCCAACGAACGCGCCGCTCGAATAGCGTGGCCTCGGCTTGAGTTTCATTCCGACCAAGTGTTCGCGTGCACCTGGGTAGCCCGATAGCTTTCTCAGGATACCAGACCGCAATTCCCGGTCCGCGTCGCATTGTGGCATGAGAATCTCGCCTATCATTACGGCCAGCTGGATCATCGCCAAAATCGGGTCCCGGCGTTCGGTCTCGTAGCTTTGCAACAGCTCTGCCCGGGCTTCGCCGCGCACGACCATCGCAACCTTCCATGCGACATTCAGCGCGTCGCGTAGGCCGGCATTCATGCCTTGTCCAGCGAATGGGGGCGTCAAGTGGGCGGCATCGCCGAGGAGTAGGATCCGGCCATCGACGAGCCGCTCTGCGACCCTAGCATGAAATCCGTACACGGCTGTTCGAGTGATGTCCTTCGGAAGGATTTGCCGCATGGGCGCCAGCAGATTTTGCACGCTGCTCAGCGACATCATCTCATCGCGCGATTCACCCGGCAGCAACTTGAACTCGTAACGTCTGCCACCGTGAGGCGCGGGAACGCTCACGAATGGCCGCGTAAGATAACAATGCGCCTTGGTACTGTGGGAGGAGTCCGGATCATTTTCAGTGTCAATGACCAGCCACTCATCCGGGTAAGTGCTACCGTGCATCTGAATACCAAGCATCTGACGCAACGAACTCCTGGCCCCGTCGCATGCCAGGACGACGTCAGCGCGGATAGCATGAGTGGCATCACTACAGCGAACGTCGAGCGCCACGTGCCCTGAGAAGTTCCGCACCGATACAACTTCGGCACCGAACAGAACCTGAGCGTGCTCAAGGCCACCCAGCCCCTCCAACAGCGCGTGTTCGAGGGTTGGCTGGTGGACAAAGTATCGCTTGCTGAAGCCATACTCTCGGCTACCGGACTCGACCTGCGCCAAGACCCCGCCATCATCGTCAAAGAAAATCGGCCCTTCTCCTTCCACTGCCATTGGGAGGAGGCGCTCAATAGCACCGGCTGCCTGCAGGGTGCGCGCACCCTCGTCGTCCAGCACGATGGCTCTTGGGATGGTCAACAATCGTGGACTCTTTTCGAGGACTAGCGTGTTTATGCTCATGCGCCCAAGCAAGCTCGCAACCGCTAGGCCCGTGGGGCCGGCACCGACAATTACGACGGACATAGAGGTCGGGAGGCGCTGCATACCTATGGGTTCTCTCTGGTCATCCTGCGTTGCGCACCATTGTGGTTCGAATGCGGTAGTGGCTACTGCACATGCGTGCCTTCGTCCGTCGCTCGGACGGCACGTAGAATATGAAGCGTGGCGCATCGTTGTGGCCCGGGTTGCGAGTGCAGGTGCGAACTCGTTTCCAGGAGAAGACGCACCATGTGGACGCCGAAAGGAAACCAGTGGGTGCATGTTCGCGCTCGGTCAGCGTGTCCGCAGCGCGGACATGCGCACGCGGCGCCACGTGAGGACGTAGCAAGTCGGGGAGAATAACGCCACATTCCGGCGCAGTCGCCGAAGCATCTACTGTAGTGAGGCTGCAGATACCTTCCATGACGAATGTCGGACATCATGCATCTCGCGTGGCTATCCGCGAGGACCTGTTGACGCAGCCACTGAGCGATCTGCGTCAGATCAGTCTCCTCGGCAGCACCTGTAGCAGATGCGCTGAGACCTTTCTTGGCCGGGCACTGGTATGCGCGAACTGCGGTGCCGCGGAGCCTGAGCCGCGAGCACTCAGTAATCGCGGGATCCTCTGGACTTACACGGTCGTGCGGCACAAACCGCCAGGAGATTATAGGGGGCCGGACCCGTTCAGGCCCTTTGGACTCGGCCTGGTCGAGTTGCCGGAGGGTCTGCGTGTGCTGGCACCAATCGTGTGCGAACTCTCCGAGCTGCGTATAGGTATGCCGCTCGAGTTCCGCGCATTTGTCAGGCCGGGATCGCAAACTCCGGAAGTGGTCAGTTTTGAGTTCGTGCCTGCAGAGTGAGGAACCCGGATGTCCGACGCATTTATCGTAGGCATCGGCATCCACCCGTTTGGTCGGTTCGATGCTTCCTACGAAGAGATCGGCGCCACGGCTGCGCGACAGACGTTAGCCGATGCCGGCTTGGAATGGCCCGAGATTCAGGCGGCCTATCTGTCGCGCATGTACCTGCCGGCGACCTCCGGGGCCCGCATCCTGCGACGCCTTGGAAGTAGCGACATACCGATCGTGGACATCGAGGCGGCATGCGCGAGTGGCGGCGCGGCTCTGCGCCAGGCGGTACTGGCTATCGGGGCGGGGGAGGCGGAACTCGTACTGGTCCTCGGCGTTGAGAAGATGCCACGAGGATTCATGGACCCGTCCATGATTTATAGCCGCTGGCAAATAGAGATGGGGATGTCGCTCAACCCAAGCTACTGGTCGATGCGTGCCCGGCGCCATATGCACGACTATGGCACGACGGAACTGCATATCGCTCAGGTCGCCTGCAAGAATCACAGCAACAGTGTGCACAACCCGAACGCAATGTATCGCAAGGCGATGAGTATCGAAGAGATCATGCAATCGCCGCTCGTGTGTGATCCGATCCGTCGACTAGAGATCTGCGCTCCCAACGACGGAGCCGCCGCGGTGGTTGTGGCATCCGCTGCGCAAGCGCGTCGTCTAGGCGGACAGCCGATCAGGATCGCGGCCTGTGCTCATAGTATTGCGCGCTACTCGGCTGATTTTCGCTGCCCAGCCGACAGCATGAGTGCGATCGCGCATAACCCTGGCCCCACGGAAGTGACTTCCTTGCAGGCATACCAGCGCGCGGGCATCGGGCCGCGCGAGATTGATTGCTTCGAGGTGCAGGATACGGACGCATTTTGTGAGCTCGAAATCTATGAAGATCTCGGGTTATGTGCCCGGGGAGAAGCCGGTGTTTTGGCTGCTTCTGGACGTACAACGATCGGCGGCGACATTCCGGTTAATATGAGCGGTGGTCTTATAAGCAAAGGCGAGCCAGTTGGCGCATCGCATCTGGGTCAGGTGCACGAGATCGTGTCGCAGTTGCGTGGTGCCTGCGGACCTCGTCAAGTACATGGTGCGAAGACGGGGCTCGCCCATGTCCTCGGTGCAGGTGGCAACTGTGCGGTGACCATCCTAGAGCGCTGACTACACCGGTCTGCGTGATGGCAGTCAGTTGGCTGTGACCGGAGCGGGGTGCATCTACGTGCGTACGTCTGGCGCGCGCGGCAGCGCCAGCGGCCTGAACGCCCGGGCCGGATCAGGCAAACCGTGGCAGGCGTTTCTCGATAAATGCCTCTACGGCCTCTCTGTAGTCGGCGCTGCGACCGAGAACGCCCTGTACGGCGGCTTCGGCGTCAAGAGCAGCTTCGAGCGTCTCCGGTGTTGTCACGCGGAGGCGCTGCTTGATGGCGGCCAGCGCGGCGCGTGGGCCGACGGTAAATTGCCTGGCCAGTGATTCCGCTTCAGCCAGGAGCACTGCATCGTCCACGACCCGCCAGACCAGGCCCCACTGCTCGGCGCGAGTCGCGTCGATCATCTCGCCGGTTAGAGCCATCCCGAGCGCACGTGCCTGTCCGACTAGTCTGGGCAGCAGCCAGCTGATCCCACTGTCAGGACCGAGCGCTACGCGGACGAATGCCAGCTGTAGGCGTGCGGACCTGGCCATGAGTACCAGGTCAGCGGTCAAGGCGAGAGCAGCGCCAGCACCGGCGGCAATGCCATCCACGGCTGCAATCACAGGCACTGGCAGAGCCGCCAGCCGGTGAATCAGCGGGTTGTAGTGATCGCGTAACGAGGCCTGCAGGTCAACCTCGCCAGCTCCCAGCATGACGGCACGTTCGGCGAGGTCCTGACCAGAGCAGAAGCTACCGCCGGCCCCGCACACGATAACAACTCGCACATCGCTATTACCCTCGAGGCAACTAACGATCTCGCGAAAACGGGCGTGAACGGCGGCGTTGATGGCGTTCCTGCGCGCGGGACGGTTCAATGTGATGCGAGCAATCCCATCCTCCAGCGCTAGCTGGACGCAGTCCTCAGCTGTCTCCACTATGTGGCCTCCAACAGCATCTCGAGCGGATGCCCCAGTGAAATCGCGCCACCGTTGGGATTGACGCACGCACCGTCGTCTGGAATCCCGGGTTGACGCATGACGCCAAGGGCCTGGGCTGCAAAGGCTTCATTCAACTCAATGACATCAAGTGGATCGAACATCACGCCGCCGGCTATCAGTGGCTGAGCATCCCCGCAACGGATGACCTGTGCGGCGGCATCGACGGCATCGACTCCGGATCGGCGCAGGCGGTTTATCGGGCTGCAGCGGCCAATCGGCGTCCGGATGGCGTCGCAAGTAAAGGCGTCATTCATGAGAAGGGTCAAAACGCGGAAACCGCAGCAACAGTACGACAGCCAGACATAGAGCCGCAACCAGATACCACAGTGGGACAGCGTAGCCGCCACTGTGCGCAGCTAGGGACGCCGTGATTGTCGGGCCTACACTGGTGCCGACAGCATAGACAGCAAAGAAGGTCGCATAAATGGCGCCAAAGTGGCGCAGTCCGAAATATCGGCCGACCAGATAGGCCATAATATCGACTTCAGCGCCAGCAGACAGCCCGACCATCATCGCGGCGAGGAGGGCGCCGCCGCCGGCCGCGCCGCCTGCCAGCATGACTATACCAATGATCGAAGGGAGCAGGAATGCCAATGCCACGCGGGGGGCAAAGAAGCGGTCCATGAGCCAGCCGGTCACGACGCGACCAATGACCAGCACACACCACAGCGACGCCTGGACATGTGAGGCATCTCTGGCGGTGGCTCCGTGGCTTACAAGGAGAGGCACAAGATTGAGGATGACACCGTACGTCGAACTCGCAATAATAATGAACGTCAATATCATCCACCAATAGTGGGCTGATGCCGTTGCTGCGCGCAAAGTCACGCCCGCAGTAACGGACGAGCGCGCCGATGTGCCGCGTGCACAACCGTCCGCTGTTCGTCCCAGGGACCTGGGATCATCGCGTAGTGCAAGAAAGAGTACAGGCGCGACAGCTATTACAATGGCGCCAAGCCATGGAAACGCCTGTCTCCATCCCAGGTGATCAAAAAGCCACTGCGTCACCAAGGACCAGAAGGCTCCGCCTGCGCCAAGGCCACCCAGAGCAATCCCGAGCGCCAGTCCGCGGCGCCGGTCAAACCAACGTGAAATGAGAGCCACAAAACCAATCGCCGTGGTGCCTGTGCTCAGCAGGGCCAACGCCGCATAGCGCAAGTACAATGACCGTAAGTCATGCATGTCGCGGCAGGACGCGATGATGAGGCCTTCGCACACGAATGAAACTGCGATGATGTGGCGCGCGCCAAAGCGATCAATCAGGCTGCCGACCAACGGCGCAGCAACGATCGTGCACGTGGTGGCGAAGCTGAGTGCAAGCAGAATCTGAGGCGCCGTCCAGCCGAGATCGCGATGCAGTGGGCCGACCATGAGTCCAAGCGTCGAGGGCAAATAGGCCGACACCCCAAACGCGATGCCGAAGGCCGATCCGAACGCCACCACCCACCCATAGAACATCGGCGTCCGGAGACCCGAAAGGCTACGGGTTGTAATGGCTAGCAGATAGGTATTTAGCACAGAAGTCGACTGAGGATGTGTAACGGCAACCCGAAACCCCGCCATCGTTGGACGCCACATGGGCGCGACTCTATATAAAATAGGCAGAGAGCGACCAGTGCTCCCGCGGCATAACTGATTTGCCAGTCGTTCGTATGAGGACCGATACAGCGGGTCTATCATCCAATGTTGTACATGCATTGCTGGTGTCACACGTCATGCTCGATAAAGTGATAATTACCTGCGCTGTGACAGGTTCCACGATGGATGCGCTCAGGACTAACCCGGCCGTGCCCGTGACGCCGAAGCAAATAGCGGACGAATGCCTGCGTGCCCGCGATGCCGGCGCGGCGATAGTGCATATTCACGTGCGCCATCCGGAGACGGGCGAGCCGTCCATGGAGTTCGCCCTCTATGAAGAGGTCGTTAACCGCATACGCGACGCGCGCAGCGACGTGCTTATCAACCTCACCACCGGTCCCGGCGCCCGCTTTGCTCCGAGCGACGACAATCCGATGATGGCCAACAAGGAGAGCACGATGTCGACACCCGACAGGCGTGTCGAGCACGTGGTCTCCCTTCTGCCTGATCTATGCAGCCTTGATATTGCCACGATGACCTTTCCATCGTATGCGTTCGTCAATTTGCCAGCACATCTGGAGCGAATGGCTGCAATGATCCAGGCGGTGGGCGTCAAGCCGGAACTGGAGGTATTTGATCTCGGACATGTGCGGCTGGCGGCAAATTTTGTGAAACGAGGCATCATCAAGGGGCGGCCGTTGTTCCAGCTGTGTCTCGGCATACCGTGGTCGGCTCCGGCAACTGCGGCTGGAATGCTGGCGATGGCGGGTGAAATGCCGCCAAACGCACAGTGGGCGGCGTTCGGTATCTCGAGTCAGGAGTTCCCAATGGTGGCGCAGGCAGTGATCTTGGGCGGTAACGTACGAGTCGGCCTGGAGGACAATATCTATATAGGCCGCGGTGAGTTGGCCACGGGTAATGCCCCACTGGTGGAGCGGGCCGTCAAGATAATCGAAGCCCTGGGCTCCCATGTGGCGAGCCCGGCCGAGGCGCGGGCGATACTGGAGCTTGGTCCGGTGAGGCGCTGAAGGTGGATATGGCACGACCCCTCGTGGGACCGTTGGAGCGAATGAGGCCGGACCAATCGAGCGGTTTCTGGTGTTGGTCAATGTCAGGTCGGGGATGTCCTGATGAGTAACGCGTCATCGACGGCGGCCGTGGCTCCGAAAGATGCCTGCGATTGCCACGCGCATGTGTTTGGGCCGTTTGAGCGGTTCCCTCTTGCTGAGGATAGGCCCTACACGCCCTCAGAGGCCACGAAGGAGAGCTATTTTGAGATGCTGCGGGCTGCTGGGTTTGCCCGGGGAGTACTGGTACACGGGGGTGCGTCCGGATGGAACCAGGGTGCCATGGTTGACGCACTGCGGAGCGCACCGGATAAGCTGCGAGGCATAGCGGTACCCCGTCCAGAAATCACAGACGACGAACTCGCCGATCTGCATGCAGCGGGGGTCCGAGGAATTCGATTTACACATATCGCGGGGCCGTCGCTGGCTCGCCGCTATGACGGACGGCTTGATCTCATGGACCTGGACAGGCTTGCCCCGCGGCTGCGCGCGCTCGGATGGCATGCCCAGATTTGGGCCAATTGCGATGTCATCGAAGAGCATCGGACCCGCCTGTGCAGCTATGGGATACCGTTAGTCCTCGATCATCTCGGCTACGTCGATGTTACTCGGGGGGTCGGGGACAGCGCCTTTCAGACCCTCGCACAGCTTCTTGGCGAAGGTTCTGTGTGGGTCAAGCTCACTTCTTTCCGTAACTCCCGGCAGCACGCCCCGTACGATGATGTCAGGCCGTTTCATGACACTTTGGTGGCAACTAATAGTGACCAGCTGCTCTGGGGCAGTGATTGGCCCTTCCTGGGCATGAGCGGTGACCGCGTGCCAACCGTTGCCGGGTTGCTCGAATTGTTATGCACGTGGGTACCCGATGCTGGTGTGCGTACCAAGATATTGAGTCATAACCCGGCCCGTCTGTACGGATTCTGATGAACACGTCTCTGGCCGCGCGCATGGTATTGCGGGGCGGCCCGATTTCGCCCTTCGTGCGTAAAGTGTCGATATGTGTCTTGGAAAAGGGTCTGGAGGGGCAGGTTGAGCGCGTGCGCTCTGTGACAGCTATTGCGATGCCGAATGTGGAGCTGCAGCGGTTCAATCCCTTGAGCAAGATTCCGACGCTGACGACGGCCGACGGCAGCGCCTTGTTCGATTCCGACGTTATCTGCGAGTACCTGGATACCACTAATCCTCCGATGACGCTGTATCCGGCGTCGGGACCGGCACGCTGGCAGGCTCTGCGCTGGTGTGCACTCGGTACAGGCATGCTGGACATCCTGGTGCTGTGGCGCACGGAACGAAATCGCCCCCGACCTCAGCAGATGCAAACGATCCTCGACGCTCAGGCAGACAAGATCAACGCTGCCCTCGACCTGATTGAGGCGGAACTGCCTGAAGTTCGGGCCACGCCTTTGGCAATAGGCCACATTGCTTTGGGCTGTGCGCTTGGATATTTGGACTTTCGTTTCGCGGATATTGACTGGCGCGGATCGCGGCCGCGGGCTCGAACCTGGTTTGCGGAATTCCTTCGACGCCCGTCGGTCTTGAGAACCACGCCCTATGAGAAAGAGCCGCCCGCACAGTCGACACCTCATTTCTGGGAGAGTAAATGATGCCAGCGCAACACATCGAAGGCGTGATTGCCCCGTCCATCGGTGGCACTGAGTCGGAGGCAGGCGGTAATGGCATTGCCCGCAGTCTTCGATCTGCTGACAGAGGTGGGGAAAGCCGCCTGAAAGGATATTTTGCCTATTCGGAGAACACACGATCATGAAACTGGCCACCTACACGCGAGCTTCCCTGACTTCTGTTGGCAGGGTGGAGGCTGACCGGCTCGTCGAGTTAGCTAGCGTGCTGCCTAGCGGTGTCTGCACGATGCTCGATTTGCTGCGAGCGGGACCCGGGGTGCTCGCACACCTTGAGAAAGTTGCAACGGGGTCGCTGCCCACCGTGCCGTTGGCGTCAGTACATTTGATGGCACCAGTACTTCATCCGTCTAAGTTTCTCGCCATCGGCCTGAACTATCGTGACCACCTGCGCGAGGTTCTGGCCCGAGGCGGCAAGGCTCCAGAGAGTCAGCTATGGTTCAACAAGCAGGTATCTTGCATTACCGGACCATATGATCCCATTCATCGCCCCCAGGTGAGCGACCGCCTCGACTATGAGGGGGAACTTGGTGTCGTGATCGGTAGCCGCTGCCGCCACGTAAAGCCCGAACAGGCGCTGAAAATGGTCGCCGGATACGTTGTCATGAACGACGTCACCGCACGCGATTGGCAGCGCAAGAGCCCGACCTGGACACTTGGCAAGTCATTCGACACCCACGGTCCTATGGGGCCCTGGCTAGTGACAGCCGGGGAGATCGCCGATCCCCAGAACTTGACGCTTCGGCTCTGGGTCAATGGAGAGATTAGGCAGCAATTGTCCACCGCCGACATGATTTATCCGGTTGCAGAACAGATCTCCTATCTGTCAACTGTCATGACGCTGGAGCCCGGTGACCTGCTGGCTACTGGCACCGGCTCGGGAGCGGGCTGGGGAATGGACCCGCCGCGCTTTCTTGAGGCAGGGGACGTTGTGCGGGTTGAGATCGACGGCATTGGCTACCTTGAGAATCGCGTGATTGAGGAACCGGTAACGGGCTGAGCCTCTGTCCAAGCTCGTCGACACTTGTCACCCGCATCGACTCGTTGGGTATGAAACGGAGGTTACTGGATCGAGTTATAGTGACACCTTATGAACTCCGAGCAGCTCAAGCTGTTTGTCCAGGTCGCTCAACACGGCAGCCTGACGAAGGCCGCGGTTGCTACAAACTCCGCACAGTCGGTCGTCAGCCGTCAGCTCAGCGCGCTGGAAAAGGAGTGTGGCGGCAAGCTTTTCCACCGCACCGGTCGCGGAGTAACCCTTACCGAACTGGGCGTAACTTTTTTGCCACATGTAAAGCAGCTCCTTGTGCAGCTCGATCAGCTGTCTGACAGCATCAGGTCATCTGCCGAAGCGCCTGCAGGCGAGGTTCGCCTCGGCATCCTGCCGGCGTTGTCGTTGCCGCTAGTGAGCGCCCTGACGCGACAGGCGCGCAAACGTTATCCGTCGATCCGACTGCATCTGTTCGAGGGTTCCAACGGCCAGCTGCAAGAATGGATTGACAGCGGGCGCATTGATCTTGCGCTGATGTACCGGTACGGTGAGGTTAACGCTTCGGTGGACCGCGTGGTCGGAACCGCGTTCGCCTATCTCATCGGTGCAGCGGGCGACAGAGTCACTCGTGAGCCGACAATCGCATTCGAGCGGCTGCAGCAGTTGCCTTTGGTGCTGCCGGGAGTGCCTAATGCTCTGCGCACGACCCTCGACGCGGTTGCCAGGCGCGAGAATGTTTCCCTCAACGTGATACTGCAAGCGGATTCACTCCCGATTCAAAAGCGCATCGCCGCCGATGGTGATGCCTACGCCATTGTGGGCCGACTGGCGGTCACCGAGGAGGTAAGACTCGGAAGTCTGCAGGCATCGCGCATCATCGATCCACCGATTGAGCGCGTCGCCATTCTGGCGGCAGGCACGCAGGGGAACTACGGCCCGGCCGTCAGGACAATCGCGCAACTGCTTGAGCCGCTTGCGATTGGCCTGCTGGAGGATGGGTGAATTCGCGGCAGGACATCCGGATGGCTTCGAAGCGCTCGACGAGCCTCGGCGCCCCCGGCGTGAGCGAACTCGATCCTGCGGTAGAACGAGTCTTAATTCTGTTTGAAAGGCAAGCTCTTCCGTGCCCGTGCGGACCTGCAGCGATCGCAACTCAAACCGAAGAGAAAGCAAGTAACCCCTTCAATGCTTCGAATGTCCGGTGCCACGTATTCTCGGCAGCAACCGCATTGTAGATGGGTCGACTGGGGAAGTTGTAGCCATGATGGGTGCCTGGTTCTACGGTAATGCGGAATCTTGCATTGGCGGTCGCAAGCACGCTCTGTAGCGTTGTAATCACCCCAGGTGGTACCGCCGGGTCGTGTTCGGCGAAGTCGAACACCAGGTGGGCTTTAGTTACCGCCAGGAAGCGATGCGGGGAATCGGGCTGATCCGTTACGATCCCGGTGCCACATACACTCACTGCAACGGCGACCTTATCTGGTAGAAGCCCCGCCGCTTGTACCGCAAACCTACCTCCGACGCTGAATCCCACGCAGCCAATGGGCGGATGGCGCACTTCCGTCAACGTGCGCAAGAAGTCGCAGACCGCCACTGTGTCATCCATCACTTCGCTGTTTACAAGCGTGGAGGCGAGCGCGCGATAGACAGTGCCATGGGACTCGGACCGGCGTGTGAGATCAAGACGTATGCGGCCGAGCCGGTAATAGAGATCAGGCACAGCGCAGCAGTAGCCTTCACGGGCAATGACCGCGGCAAGTTCCAACAATTCCGACCGGATGCCGGGCGCGTCCATGAAAACGATGACTGCCGGTACTGGCGTAACTCTCGCTGAGCCCGGCTGGAGTACGTGGACCGGCATCGAGCCGCTGCCGGTCGCGAGTTCGATCTCTCGCCGGAACGGCTGCGGGTTATTTCTGTACGAGCCGGATTTCATGGGCGAGAAGTGTCGTGGCCAGGAATGAGTAGTAACCGATGAGACCGGTGAGTTCGACTACCCCAATCACTCCGAACGATAGCATCGCGCGTTCGTAGACCGCATCCTCAATGCGATGCCGCTGCAGCAATGATTGGGCGAAACGCAGGACCGTCTCCTCGTCTGCTGGCAGATCCATCGGCAGAGATCCAGCCTGAATGGCGCCAATAGTCGCGGGGGAAAGGCCCGCGCTCTGGGCCAAGGGGGCATGCTGCTGCCACTCAAATTCACATTCCCAGTGCCGGGCGACTAGCAGGATGGCAAGCTCCGATAAGCGTTGGCCGAGGCAAGTATGAAAACGTAAGAAATTGCCAAGCTCCTGTGCAGGGCCCGCAATGCGAGGTTGTAGCAGAAGAGCATCGTAGGGCCCGTGAAACCAGTGGCCGCCGCGCGTGCGAAGGATTTCGTCATGAATCCGTCGCTGATCCGGCGTCATCTCTTCAGGTTGCAGGGGAGGAATGCGCGGCATGTGAGGTTGCGGACTTTGGGCGTCAGTGTAGCCCGAACTGGCAGTGTCGTGTCCCCATTAATTCGTGAGGCAAGTTGCTCGAATTTTCTCGAGCACCGAATTGGCAGTTACCGTCTACATGAAAGGTATGCAAGTTCCGTAGTACTGGGTGACCGGGTGATCAAACTTGGTAATTAGGTGTTTGACACTGGTGAGGGGGCCTCCCCAAGCAGCCGTCCGCCGCTTCGGACACAGCGGAGCAGCACCGGCGCCGGGGACCAATACCGCTCGCCGTGCTGGCGCGCTAGCCGCTCGATGCTTTCGATTACCTGGGGCACGCCAAGCGTGTCGGCATAAAACATTGGACCGCCCCGCCAGCGGGGAAAGCCGTAACCGTTGCACCAGATGGCGTCGATGTCTGACGCCGACTCGGCGACCCCCTCCCCTAGGATGCGCGCGCCCTCATTGATCAGTGCGAGAATGCAGCGATCGACGATCTCGGTCTCGGCAACGCTGCGGCGTTCGATATCAAGCCGCGCAGACTCGGCGGCAATCATTTGTTCCACCTCCGGATCTGGGAGCGGTGTGCGCGAACCGGGCTCGTAGCGGAACATGCCGCGACCGGACTTTTGACCCAAGCGGCCGGCCTCGACCATCCGATCAGCGGGGCGGTAATAGCGTGGATCATCTGGCAGGTCGCTGCGCTCTTGCCGCACTCGATATCCCACGTCCAATCCCGCCAGGTCGCCAACAGCGTTGGGCCCCATGGCCATGCCGAAGCGCTTGAGCGCTTCATCGATTTGGGTTGGGGAGGCGCCTTCGAGCAGCATCAGCTGATTTTCGCGGCCGTAGGCGTACAGCATTCGGTTGCCGACGAATCCGAAGCAATTACCGACGACGACGCCAAGCTTGCCAATGCGCCGAACGACTGCGAGCGCCGTGGCCAATGTCTGCTTCGACGTTTCCCGGCCGCGCACCACCTCCACTAATCGCATGACATGTGCGGGACTAAAAAAATGCAGGCCGAGCACGCTCTCAGGGCGTCGCGTCGCGGCGGCGATCGCATCGATGTCCAGGGTCGAGGTATTGGTAGCGAGGATAGTGCCCGGCCGGCAGTGCGCATCCATTTGGCCGAAGACTTCGCGCTTCACGGCTACGCTTTCATATACGGCCTCGATCACGAGCTGCGCCGTCGCCAGAGAGGCGTAGTCCGACGCCGGCGTCACTCGCGCGAGCGCCGCCGCCGCATCTGCAACGCTTAGCCGACGCTTGGCGACAGCGCCGTCGAGTACCTCTCGAATTCGGTCCATGCCGGCTTGCAGTGCTTCGGGATTGATGTCGATGAGAGTCACAGCGTAGCTGGCGAGCGCCATGCTCACTGCGATACCTGCGCCCATGGTTCCCGAGCCGAGCACCGCCACCCGGGAGATCTCCTGGACCACTGTGCCCGCAGGAGCGCGGGGTCCACGCTCGGCGAAGAACAGATGGCGCAACGCGCGCGACAGCGTCGACACTCGCAGCTGCTCGAACAGCCGGCGCGACAGAGCGAGACCGTCCTCGAAGGGCTGATACATCGCCGCTTCCACGCACTGCACGATAGCAACATGCGAGCCGTGCCCGCGCGCCAGCTCTTCGGCCCTGCGGTGCTGCTGCGGGAAAAAACCGGGCGGCAGACGCTTCACGTCGACATGCAGGTCGCGCAGGCGTCGGGGTCCGGCACCCCGCGCTACCAGCCCACGGACCGCGTCGATTGCCTCCTTAACTACATTGCCGTCGGCAAGGTGATCGACGACGCCCAGCTCTAGCGCGCGAACGCCGTCGATGGGTTCGCCGGTGAGCATCATGTCGAGCGCGAGTTCTGCTCCGATTAGTCGCGGAAGACGCTGGGTTCCTCCAGATCCTGGCAGCAGACCGAGTTTGACTTCCGGAAACCCAAAGTTCGCTGTGCGTGTCGCGCAGCGATAGTGACATGCGAGCGCCAGCTCGAAGCCGCCGCCAATGGCTGAACCGCGAATGGCGGCGATTATCGGTTTGTCACACGCCTCGATCTGCAGCAGTACATCGTTAAGCAATGGTTCGCATGGTGCCGCATCGAATTCGCGTATGTCGGCCCCGGCGACGAAATGCGCACCTACTCCGCAAATGACAATGGCGTCCACGGCGGCCTCGGCCGCGAGGTCGTTCACACGAGCGAGCAGCGCACTACGAACTGGATGTGAGAGCGCGTTCACCGGTGGGTGGTTAATCTCGATTATCGCGACGGCGCCCTGCAGCGAATGAGTGATGACGTCCATGAGGGGTTCTCGGCGGAGGGGTTTTACTCGTTTGGGAACGCGAATGATACCCGGCATCGAGTCGGCACTGGCAGCAGCCACATGGGCTTCCGTCTGGGTGCGGAGGGCTTTTGCCCGCGGTGTCCGTGGGCCGGACATATTGGATTACAGGCCAGTCAGCCCCTCGCCGTGTGCAGTAAACTGCTTGCGCACACCCGTTGTGTGCGCTCGACGTGACCGGGTTAAGGCGAATGATTGATGGATAAATGGAACCTCATTATCGACGTCGCGCTATGCCAGAACTGCAACAACTGCGTGCTAGCCGCTAAAGATGAACTGGTAGGCAATGAATTTCCGGGGTATAGCGCATCCCATCCTCCTCACGGGATTGGTGTATTTCGCATCGAGCGGTGTGTGCGAGGGAGCGGTCACCTGGTCGATGCTGCTTATGTTCCGATGACGTGCAATCATTGCGACGATGCCCCGTGCGTGAAAGCCGGAGCCGGAGCAATCAAGAAGCGCGATGACGGCATCGTGATGATTGATCCGGAGCGCGCCAGGGGCAGGCGTGACCTTGTAGACGCATGCCCTTTCGGGGCAATCATCTGGAACGAAGCGGAACAGTTGCCGCAAAACTGGTTCTTCGATGCGCATCTTCTAGACCAGGGATCGAAGGCACCACGTTGCGTTGGCGTATGCCCAACCCAAGCTATCGAAGCCACGAAAGTCACCGACGCGGAGATGGCGGAGCGCGCCGGTCGTGAGGGATTGCGGGTGCTGCGACCGGAGCTGGGTACGCGTCCGAGAGTCCATTACCGCAACCTACACCGATTCGATCGCCTGTTCGTTGGTGGCAGCGTGGTCAGAAAGCATGGCGAGGGCGTCGAATGCGTTGGAGACGCGCAGGTAGAGTTATCCGCTAACGGCCAGTCGCTGCACCAGACAACCACCAACGCTTACGGCGATTTCAAATTCGATGATATTGCGCCGGCGACCGGTCCGGTGCGGGTTTCAGTCCGGCATGCGCGGTACGGCGACGGCGTCTGTAATGCTGTGGTTAATGCTTCGAGCGTCGTAGTCGGAGAGATTGTGCTGGGCCCCCAGAAACCTGCTGCTCGCAATCCCGTATTGTGAGCCGCGTGAATTTCCTTAAACCGTGATATGCCCGTGACGCAGGTGGCGAAGTCAGATTCGCTTGGCGCGGTATTCAGACCTTGGCGGCAGCGACGAGTCGTCTCTCCCTATTATTTTTCTTCTTACAGCAGGGGATATCGAGTATGAACAGGCGCGCAGTACGCCCAGAGCGATTGGGATGGTCGATTCTTGCCATCGCGATATCCGTGCCAGCGTGGGCTCATCATTCCTTTGCCGGGTACGATATGACGAAGACCTTGACCGCGGAGGCGACACTCAAGGAATTTCGTTGGGGCGCACCGCATTCGGCGGCGGTGTTCATGATCAAGGGTCCAGATGGCAAGGCTGAAGAGATGACGGTGGCCGCTGCCGGTCCGTCGATGTTCGTCAAGCAGGGCTTCAAACCAAGGGATTTCCACGTCGGGGACAAGATGGAAATCAGCTGGCACCCCTCGACGAGCGGTCATATCGGCGGCTCGTTGTCGAGCATGAAGCTCCCAAATGGACACGTGTTCAAGGATACCGAAGTCGACATCGGTGCCAAACAGGTCGATACAGCCCAGTAGCTTCGCTCCGGACTATTAGGATTGTATGCGTTCCGCTAATTCGCGTATTCACGGCCGGGGCATGATCGCCGGATGAGTTTACGGCCTCGAACATCGCCCACGTTGGCAGATGCGCTATTTAACTATCTGAAATATTGTCGGCCGTGACGCAAGACGCGGATTTACGGACTGACTCGATCTATGAATGGCATGCGCCCCTAGCGCTTCGTACCTTCGGGATCACGATGAACCCACTTACCCGCTGCGCTATAGCACGGCGGTGCTGCGCCCGCCGCTTTAGCGATTAACGATTTGGGCCCGACCAGTTCGCTTCTGTTCACGCCGCGACGGTTTGGCGTTTTCCTCCGTCATGGCCTTGACGATGGCCTCGGCCGTGCGTCCGATATGCTCCGCGAGCAGCTTTTGCGCGCGTTTGACGTTTCGCGCTAGGGTCGCTTCCGTGATGAGGCGGTGTTCCTCGGCGGGATCGCGATTCGGTGCGACGTTGACCTCGATGCGCCGGTACCGCTCGGTCTCGTCGAACAGCTGATCACGCAGCCGCAGCAGCCGCGGGCTGTCACAGGCACTGACGAGTGCGCGGTGAAAGGCACGATGTGTTTCCTTGAGAGCCAGGCTTGGGTAGCTGGCCGGCAGTGACTCCTCATAGGCTCTGGCGGGCAAATGGGCACTGGCGAGCGTGCCGACAATTATCTACAGACAACCAGGCGCGAGTTCCGCAAACGCGCGGTCAGGCCGAAGGAGTGGGTTTTCCATTGGCAGTTATGGTCGGATAGCCGCCCAAGACCTTGAAAGTCTCTGACGCGACCTTCTGTTTCGGCGGGATTTTGTCATCAGCCGCCATCGGCGCCGTGCGATGCTGTGCCAGTTCGCGCTGGGAAGCGAGATTACCGCCGTCAGCGCGATCCAGCGCTTGCATATCGCTATCGTCTCAACTCAAAGAACAGAATTAAGTACAAGGCTTGCTGGGCATGACGACCACGCAACCCTTCTTCTCGCGACCCTTGCGCACCGCTTCGCCGGAAATCAGCGGTCCGATGGCGCGATAGGTATAGCCTGCACCGATCTTGCCCGCATCGCCCAGGTCTGGCAGTTTGCTCGCCCGTGCATCCCGCAGGTAGCGCGCGAACACCGCTTGAATGTCGCGGCTCTCGATGTCGAATTTCACCATGTAGTTGGTACCCGATGCTGAGTCAGCATTCGGGCCCACGGCGTTGGCACCAGCGCCATTCGGGTCGGGTGGGCGACCACTAATGGCCACGGGGCTCGCCTGCATGAGCTGCCATTGTTGGATTCCCGGCGTCGCCGCCACGCTGGGCGCGTGCACCTTGGTGTACCAGTGGATGAACTCATTTTCCTTGCCTGGCGTGGCTGTGGAATAGACGACCTGGATGTAGTGCGTGCGCGAGCCTTTCTTGGCGTTGGGCACATCGCCGCCCTTGCCAGGCACCACACCGGTTATCGCCTTATACGTGCCACCACCGCCACCGCTGCCGGGAGGCGGACCCTTGCCGATCACAGGGTCTATCACCGTGACGCCATCACGAATGCGGCGGTTGACTTCGCCCATCACCGCGGTCAAATCATCGGTGATGATCTTGAACTCGATCATGTACTTGACCGGCGGTTTGGCATCGGGCCGCATTTGCTGTTCACTCGCCACGTAGCGCTGGGCGCTGACGAAGCCGGGGATGGACACCACATCGGGAGCATGGCGGTTCGAGTACCAATCGTTGTACTCGGCCTCACGGCCGGGCTCCGGTTGATTCAAAACGTACAGGTAGTAGGTGGAGGTCTCGGCCGATGCGGTGAAGGGCGCGAGCAGCAGCAAGGCAGCAAGTCGATGCTTCATAATTGTCCCCTGATACAGAGCGATTGTAAGGCCTGAATCTCCGAACTATGGTGGTGCGTCCGCAATGCGGACGACGCTTCCCGAGTCCCAGATCGCGGCACCCCGTCCTCGCCAGCAAGACCCGGGTTGCCGCCGCGATCAGCAGCTCTGTGGACTTTCGGCTCAAGGCACGCTCCGGCGAGATTCTGCAGTCGCATGTCGCCCGTGCCAGCGATGCTCCGCAGCCCGCGCCGGACCCGCACCATTTCGACGGAACCGGTATCACGAGGCTTCTCTCGTGTTTTACAGGGCTAAGGACGTGTTCGGTAACCCCGTGCCGTTCACGCCTGAAGGCCGGAAGGTCACGTGGACGCCATTAAGAACGGCACGTCTTACATCAATCCCTCGGCCTACTGCATCCGGGCAGGTCAAACTGGCGCGATGATGACCCGTACCCTCCGAACAAGGCTAGCCCGATGCCATCTGGTAGGGGGCGGACGCGAATGCCGCGGCCGCCCCAAACCAGCACAGTGTCACTGAGCGGGCGCAGCGCTTTGCGGCGGAGGCCCGCCACCTCTCACAGGACCATTGTAGAAATGCTGCGCCGTCCCGGGGGCCGGACCCTCACCATGCTTCGGCACCCGGCCCGCAGCCTCCTCCTCGGTGAGCAGACGCTTGGCATCCTTCTGCGTGGTTGGCGGCCCGAGCGCCTTCCAGGAGACCGCTTGCAGACTGGCGCCATCCAGGGACGCGCTCTGCACGTTGCGCGGCAGAGCCAGGCGCTTGTTGACCTCGGCCAGCGACCCCTTGATGTCGTTGGTTTCAATCGCAAAGATCACCATGAACTGCCGTGTCTTTAGTTCCGGAGTGCCGCCGCCGGCAAACTGATCCGGGCTCAGCTCAAAGCGCTGCGTCCAGACGAAATCACCCGCCTCGATCACCATGGGCGCATGGATACGGTCGTACCAGACGTTGAATTCCTCGTCCTTGCCTGGCGCCGGATTGCTCAATACCATGAAGTAGTAAAGTGGTTTGCCGTGCGGACCCCAACCCGCTTTGGACGATGTGGCAATGGTGGGTGACGAATAGCCGCCGCTGGTCGCGCAGCCGGCCAGCGTTGCGCCGCAAAGAGCGATGGCGATAGTAGACGAGAAACGCATCGGTATCCCTCCTTAAATTATTGGATCGAGGCAATGATCGCAGACAGATACAAATCCTTCGCGAGGATCCGCAGATATACCTGATCGTGCCAGCGGAACGTTCGAATCCTGCCGAGCCTACCAGCTGGATTTCCGCTCTGCGGACGCAAGTGATCATTTAGTGGTCAATGGGGCCTTGGAGCTGAATCATATGTGGCCTGGGCACCCACTACCTATGCGCACTGGGAGATTCGCATGAACAAGGCATCTAAATCCGGATTGATGGCGCTGGCCTGGCTGACGGCCGCAGCTGCCGTGCTCGCCCAGTCGGCCGGCAATCCACCGCCCGCTGGTGGCCCCGCTGGCGCCGCATCTCCCGCCGCTGGGGCGCGGGGCAATCAGGGGCCACCTCTTGGCAATCCTGTGGGCAAGCAATTCCTCTTTGCTGATTTCAAGTCGCCCCCCTTGAAGGTTCAGTACCCGGGCAATGTGGAGGCGTCCTTCTACGTGACCTACGCCACGGTGATGGGAACCCGGCCACTGAAGATGGATATTTATCGAGTGCCGAACGCCGGACCCAAGCCGGCCATCATCTTTGTTCATGGTGGCAGCTACGTCGGCGGCGACCCGCGGGACGACCGCAATGCGATTTACGGCGAAGACGACGGCTTCATGGCCTACGTGGCTTCGCGCGGGTACGTGGTGGCTGCTGTGAGATATCGTCTCGCGGATGAAGCCAAGTGGCCGGCTCAGCTTGAGGATGTGAAGGCCGCGATTCGTTGGCTCAGAGGTAATGCCGAGCAATACGGCGTAGATCCGCAGCGCCTCGCAGTGTGGGGCGAATCGGCGGGCGGGCACATTGCCGCGATGGTGGGAGCGACCTGCGGCATCAAAGAGTTCGACAAGCAGGAAAACAATGGAATTTACGGTAATACGCCGCGGCCCATGCAGGCCGCTTTTGACAACCAGTCGAGCTGCGTCCAGGTAGCGGTGCCATGGCATGCCTCCACCGACATGGCACGTCTCGATGCGCAGAGTGAGTCCTTCGCCAAGCTGATTCACAACACTCCCGTTTCTTCGCAATCGCGAGTTCTGGGGTGCAGCCTCGGTACTACTTGCGATGCAGCCACGGTCCAGAGGGCCAACGCGTTGTACTACGTCTCTCAGGGTGGCGCGGACAAGACGGCTTTCCTGTTTCAGGTTGGCAGCGTCGATGAAGCCACTCCGTGGCAGCAGAGCCAGATCATGTACGACGCGTTACGCGCGCGGGGCATCACGGCGCAGATTGAAGTTATCAAGGGCGCCAACCATTACTTCACCGGCGCCACCAAGGAGCAGGCCAAGCAAATCCTAGACACCTTTTTCAAGTTCCTGGACGAGAACCTTAACAAGGCGGCCGGGAAGTAGGTCGCGGATCGGCCCGCCAGTCAGGTGACTGGCGGACCCAACACTTCAGATTTGCAGTGCTTGCAATGGCAGAAATCCGGTAGCGCGCTAGGGGATCGACACGACACCGCCAACTCTCTAGCTGGAATTACACAACGCTTCGGGAAATAAGCGCTAGGTTGCACGTTGTTGATGCCCGGGGATTCCAATCATTAGTCAACCCGGGTTATTGCACTAACAGTCCGCGCGTGCCGGTCGGGGCGGCCGCATCGGGCGGCCGCCGCGAGACGGCGCCGTGTCACCGAGCGGGCGTAGTGCCCTGCGGCAGAGGTCCGTTTTGTCCCGGTGCTATCGATGGTCCATCTGGGACTGACCCATTGGGACGGTAAAAACGCTCCTCAGTCCCGGGAGCCGGACCCTCACCGACTTTAGGCAACCGGCCCGCGGCCATCTCCTCGGCGAGCAGAAGTGCGGCATCCTTCTGCGTGGTCGGCGGCCCGAGCGCCTCCCAGGTTACGGATTGCAGGCTGCTACCATCAAGCGACGCGCTCTGCACATTGCGCGGCAGACCGAGGTGCTTGTCGACCGCGGCCAGCGTCCCCTTGAGGTCGTTGGTTTCGATTGCGAAGATCACCATGTACTGGCGTGTTTCCAATCCTGGTGTGCCTCTTTTGACCAGCTCAAAGCGCTGCGCCCAGACGAAATCACCTTCCGCGATCAAATAGGGCGCATGGATGCGGTCGTACCAGGTGTTGAATTCCTTTTCCTTGCCCGGCGCCGGATTGCTCAGCACCATCCAGTAGTATAACGGTTTGCCGTGCGGGCCCCAGCCCGCTTTGGAGGAGGTGGCAATGTTGGGCGCCGAATAGCCCCCGTTAGTCGCGCAACCTGCCAGGGCGGCGCCCCAGAGCGCGATGGCGATAGTAGATAAGAGACGCATGGCTGACCCCTCCTTGAATTATCAGATCGGGGCAATGATCGCAAACAGCATACCGTCACGCGCCGTACGCTTGATCGGAGTCCGCCCTGCGGACCGCCTTGCTTCTGTGATTGCGGAACGAAGCTGGCCTATCACAGGTAGGGTCGCGAATCTGCCGCGCAACTCAAGAGGGGCGACCATGACTAATTTCACAGCTGCCATCAGCCGGCGGTCGTGCCTCCAATCGAGGATCGCTCTTGCGGCCATCGCAGCTCCAGACCCGACTTTGACTGCTCGGGCTGCCGGGGTGTCAGCCGGCCGCGGCAATCCAGAGGCAGAACAAATTGCGGCACGTTGTTCGTGCGCTCGCGCGCCGCTGGCCGCCAAAGAAAGCCTATCTTGCAGTCGGTGCCCCGGGAAGCGGTTTCTGCGGCACATGCCGTGGAGCGACCGAAGCTCAGTGGACGCGCAGCATGGTGATGCTGACGGCGATGCGCGGAGCGGGCAAAGCGGGCATCAATATGGGCAATATGGAGGGCGGCGGCGGTCCGGTCGATCATAGCTCTGCTATCCAGGATGCGGCCGCCGCCCGCGTGTGCACTATCGCAATCCCCATCGCTTCAATCGGTTGGTCGTCGGCGGCAGCATCGTGGCCGAGATTCAGTACCGGCGCGAGTGCGTAGAGGGCGCGCGGGCACGGCTGTATCGCGACGGACAGTTTAACGAAGAGAGCAGCAGCGACGGTTTCGGCGACTTCAAGTTCGCCGATCTGCCGGTGGCGGATGCGGACTGGCGTGTCATGGTCAGCCACTTGGTGCACGGGCAGCCGCTGTATTGCGCACGCGGAGTTCTTCAAAGTCTATGCATGGGCGAAATGTCGCTGAGTCCCGCGCCGGCTGTGCCGGCGGCCGTGTGAACTGCAGTCCGTCCGCCATCCAGTCGAGGTGCCGTTGGTCCCGCAGAGGGCGTGTCGTAACTTGCTGCGCCTTCGACCGGACCTTCGGAGGCAACTGTCATGCGTCATTTCAGGAGTAAATACTACGGTGTGTAACCGAGTAACAGTCGTTGTATGCGACGTCGCGCTCCGGTGTCGGTTCATTCAACACGTAGAAGCAGTAGGTCTCGGACTTGGCCGAGCACGCCTGCCCGGCAGTCGAAGCGACAATGGGCACGAGCAGCAGTAACGCAGCGATGCCCTGGTTCATTATCGAGACTTCTCCGGCAAGAGCATTGGGATTTTTAATGCTTAGCCTGGTGCTTGTGTCGTTAAGTCCGCACTGCAAATGCAATTCTGTCCGTATACCGGACACAGCTTTGTAGCGGCGTGCCCAGTTTCCCGGACGTGCTAGTGTCTTGCCGGAAATGCGGGGCGGGTGAGCTGACCAATCAGCCCGCGAGTCGTTGGTGAGAGGGGGATGACCATGGATCGTGTACGATTCTCGTATGTACATGCGCTGGCACTACATCTTGCGGTCTGCGCCGTGTTACTGCCGCTCCGTACCACCGCTGCCGATCCGGCGAATCTTGATGGAACGTGGAGGATTGCCGCGCCGCAGAGCTCATTCAAACCGGAAGGCGGAGCGGTGCCGTTCACGGCCGAGGGGCGCAAGCACTACAAACAGAACAAACGCGATCAGGCTAAAGGCGACCTCGAGAATTTTGACTACGCCAGCTCGCGCTGTGCCTCGCCGGGTTTGCCGCGGCTGATGCTCACCCCAGGGCGGTTACGAGTTTGGCAGCGACCCGGTATCGTGACAATTCAGTTCGAGTCGAATCGGCTGTTCAGACAGATCGACATGGGTGGCCTGATTCACCAGACGAGGACCGATCCGAATGCCGCCGGACCTGGCGGCGGTGACGACGCGCTTGTTGGCAGAGCCATTCCCGTCTCCAAAGGCAAGTGGGAAGGTGACACATTGGTCGTGACGACCGATGGATTTGCCGGTAACACCCTCATCGATGATCTGGTACCGCATGGCTACGACATGAAGACGACCGAGCGAATGCGCCTGCAAGATCAGGACACGCTGGAAGATCGGATCAGGATTGAAGATCCCGAATACTTCACCAAGCCATGGCAGACCGTAGTGACCTACAAGCGCCAGCTGGACGAAGCCTTCCCGGAAAACGTCTGTCTCGATAGTCTGAAACTGGAACACTGGCCGCCGGGCAAAGGACGATGAGCATGAAACGGCAAGCAACCAGTTCAGCGGGAAGCAAGTTGGCAATGATTGTGCTGCTTGTTTCCACGGGTCTCGCGCTGGCGCAGCAGCCGGTACCGGGTAGGCTCGGCGGCGCCAGTGGAGCGCCAGGCGCGGGAGCGCCGCGGGACAGCGGAGGCCTGCCGACAGAGAATTTGGACGACAGCCAGACCCGGGCAAGGCTCGGCGGTAGCTTTGCGATGCGAATGCAGCCCCTGCCGGCCGATGCTCCGCAGCCGTCGCCGGATCCGCACAATTTCGACGGCACCTGGTATCACGAGGATTCTCTCGTATTCTACATGGCTAAGGACATGTTCGGTAACCCCGTGCCGTTCACGCCAGAAGGCCGGAAGGTCACGCAGCGTCGCGTGGACGCCATTAGGAACGGAACGCCTTACATCAATGCCTCGGCCTACTGCATCCCGGCGGGTCAGCTATGGCAATTCGATCTGAACATGCCGTTCCAGATATTTCAGTCGAAGGACCGGATGGAGCTGCAGTTCGAGGAGTTTCACGGGTTGATGACTATTGCTTTGGATCCTGCCAAGGCGACGCCAGGAGGATATATGGGTCGCTCGGTCGCTCATTGGGACGGCGACACGTTGGTGGTGGACACCAGCGGCTTCAAGGAAGACATGTGGCTGACGACCCGCGGCTCATCGGCTTCCAAGAACGCCAAGCTCACGCAGCGCATCCGCAAGGTGAAGACCGGTGACAAATGGTATCTCGAGACGATCTACACGCTCGACGATCCCACCTACTATACGCAACCGTGGTCATTTGCCCGGCGGTACGCCTGGCATCCGGATATGACGCTGTTCAAGGAATATAACTGCGAACTACAGACCGGCGCTAAGGACGGAGTGGATCCCAGTTTGGTTCCGGAACCTACAAGCTAGAGGTCTACGGAGGATCGCTGCAGAAGAAATGCGAAGCAGGAACATGACAAAGCGCATACCAGGTGACCGCCTCGGCCGTGGCCCGGGGGACAGCCAGGCCCAGGATGCGCAGTTCCCGGCCGAGACGGAAGGGGCCAATAATATCGGACAGGTTTGCAAATGGCCTTGGTTCACCGGGGCATTATTTTCACACGCGGCGTCGCTGTCATTCCCGGCGGTGGCGGCCTATCCGGCCAACCCCGAGGGGACATGGAAGATCGCCGCCCTTAGGGGGATTCTCTAATGCCGACGTTGCGATACAGATTCAAAGGAGACCGTGACATGTATTGGACTCGATCGGGTGCCAACATGATGAGAGCGCTATACTCTGCCGTGTGTTCTGCTGTCATAGTGCTTGGCATGGTGACGCCGTCGCCGGCCGCGTCCAAGCCTGAACTGCAGACGAACTGGGTCCGCGCCAACGGCATCACGTTCCGTTACCGGCTCGAAGGCAACGGACCGGACACCATCGTGCTGCTGCACGAGAACGGCATGGCGCTCGAGTCCTGGGACTATGTCGTTCCAGAGCTCATCAAGAATCATCGCGTCTTGCGCTACGACCTGCGAAACTTCGGCCTGTCGCAGTCGGTCAAGACGCCGTACACCATTCACGACGAGTCGGCTGACCTGCGCGAAATCCTCAAGGCACTGAACATCTCAGGCAAGGCGCACGTGGTCGGCGTCGCCATCGGTGGTGCGCTGGCGCTCGCCTTCGCGGCCGATTACCCGGAACTGACCGCTAATGTCATTGCCATCAGTCCTGCTGCCTACTTGCAAGGTCGTGCCATGCAGGGGATGGCAGGGGGCGGTGGTGGCGCAGGCGGCCCCCCGGTTGGTGCGCCAGGTAGTGCGCCTGCCGGAGCGGCACCGGCATCAGGGCGTCCCGCCAGTGTGGACATGACTGCCATGAACGAAGGCGCTTATCCCACCAGGATGCGGGAGCAGAGTCCGGAGCGCTACGAGCGCTACCAGGCCCTTCAGGCTTCCGCCGCCAGCGCCGGTGCCGGCACCGCAACCATGAGCGCCATCTACGCGGTGAAGTACGCCGAGCTCCTGCCGACCATCAAGGTACCGGCCGTGGTTGCGGCCACCTCGCTGTGGACCCGTCCTGTCGAAGAATACAAGGCGCTGGCCGACGCTATACCCAACAGTCATTTTGAGGTTCTGGAGACCGGTCATTTCGCTTCGCTAGCCTCGCCGGACCTAGTGGTGGCCCTGATCAAGAAGTACGTCAAGTAAAAGAAGCGCGCATTGCGGACATTGTTGATCGCGTCATGCCCCGCCTTGTTGGTAGCGACTGCTCTTCAGTCGTGGTGCCGGCGCGCATACCAGGATTTGAAGCCCGCAGACTGTCGCCGTTCTACTCAAGCACGACGGCGACTAGTCTTGGGGTTCCGCCACCAGGCTTGGATCCAAGCCGTCCTTGGCGCCGGTCTGCAGTTCGCAGTTGTACTCCTTGAACAGCGTCATATCCGGATGCCAGGCGTACTGACGCGCCCATGACCACGGACGCGTGTAGTAGGTTGGATCGTCCAGCGTATAGATCATCTCGAGGTACCACTTGTCGCCGGTCTGCACCTTGCGGATACGCTGCGTAAGCTTGGCATCCCTCGAGGCCGATGTACCATGGCCTGTCACCCAGAAGCCTTCCTTGAACCCCTTCGTCTCCACGACCAGCGTGTTGCCGTCCCAGTGAGCGACCGATGGGCCCATGTAACCGGGCAATGGCACCTTGTCCGGATCCAGAGAGATCTGCCACAAGCCGTGGTACTCCTCGAATATGAAGTCCAATCGGTCCTTGGTCTGGAAGACCTGAAACGGCATGTTGAGATCAAACTGCAATGGCTGGCCGGTCGGAATGCAGTAGGTCGAGGCGTAGATGTAAGGCGCACCTTTCGTCGCGATCGAGTCCCAACGACGCTGTGTGACCTTCCTGCCCAGATCCGTAAAGGGCAATTGGTTTCCGAACATGTCCACGCCGATATAGAACGTGAGCGAATCCTCGTGAAACCAGGTGCCATCGAAATTGCGCGGATCGGGCGACGGCTGCGGTGCGTTGGCCGGCAGCGGCGGTCGAGACATCAAGCCCCGTGCCGCACGATCCGCACGGTCGTCCACGTCTCTTGTCGGCAGGCCGCCGTTGCCGCTCTGCGCTGCTCCCGCGCCCGCGGGAGCGCCGGCGCGCGCACCAACCTCGCCACGCGGCGGAGGCTGCTGTGCCAGCGCGGTGCCCATGCAAACCAGAAACGCCATCGTTGCCAGAGTTTTCACGGTCATCGTCCTTTGCCCGGAGGCCAGTGTTCGAGGTTCAGGGTGTCCAGACAGACCCTTTCCGGGAACACCGCGTCCGGCTGGCGCTTGTAGCTGACCATCGTCTGCCACGGCTTGGTAAAGAATTCAGGATCCTGAATCGTGATCCGGTTTTCGAGCGTATCGCTGTCGCGCAGACGGATGCGCTCGGTCAATTTCATGTCGTAGCCATGCGGCACGAGATCGTCGATCAGTGTATGGTCGGAGAATCCCTCGGTGTTCATGACCAGTGTGTCACCCTCCCACTGTCCTTTCGCGATCGGAATTGCCCTGCCCACGAGGGCCTCATCATCGCCTTGACCGCCCGGACTGGAGGCGAGCGCACCCACGCGCCGCTGCGGAATCAACCCGCCCATGTCAATCTGGCGGTAGAGGCGATTCCATTCGAACTGAATCATGATGACTCCGGGACGCTGCCAAATGCGGAATCGCTCCGGCGTGATCATCAGTCGCGGCAGACCGGGGGAGGCGCATCGCGCCGTGGCGATATCGTAATCGTCGAATTTCTTCTGGGCCCGAAGACGCTTGTTTTCCTGATAGCGCTTGCGTCCCTTGTCCGTAAACGGAATCGACCCGCCCTCGGGTTTGAACGAGCTCTGTGGCGCGGTGATCTTCCACATACCCTCGAGATTCACAGCGTCCGCAGCGGTGGCATGCAGCGGCAGCAGACCGAGCGCGAATACGACCGACGCGAGCACGCCCCTGTCTTTAACAACATTCATCTCTGACTCGCGATGGAACGACCGACCCGTCCGAGGGGCACGATAGCGTACGTTCCCACAGTCATCGTCTCCTCGCAACCGGTCGTCCGTAGGCTGAACTAAGCGCAGTCCAGGTTTGCCAGCGCAGAGTGCGGAGGAATACGCTGGCCTCACCGACGCGCGCGTGCCGAGCTCGCCTACACAATAGAAAGAAGATTTTATGATGAGAAGCTTAGAGACGGGCCTGTTGTGCGCAGCGTTCGTGGCCACGCTGCTAGTCCGGGCGACCGTGACGTCGGCGCTTACTGCCGATTCATACCCCCGCCCCTGTCAAATCAGAGGCGGGCCTGCTGGTCGCTGACGAAAGCCGCTACAGAGCGATGGCAGCCAGAGACGTGGACACCGTCAACCGTCTGCTGGGCGATGAACTAACGTACACGCATTCGATGGGCAATTCACAAACCAAGGCCGAGCATTTCGGCGACTTTTCGTCCGGCAGGGCTATATACAATCACATCGACATAAAGGTAGCGAAGGGCCGCGTTTACGGAAATGTGGGCGTGATCAATGGCGTGGCGGACTTCTGGGAACGCGACGCAACGAAAGGGCGCACACTCAGCTACATCGATGTCTGGGTATGGCGCGATAAGCGCTGGCAGATGGTCGACTTCCACTGCGCGGAGGTTCGCCAACCAATCGGTCTGCCCCCAGGCGCTCCGCCGTTCCCAGGTGGTCCTGCTGGGGGTCCTGGTGGACCTAGCGGTGCGCCGTCCCCTGGCCGAGACCCGGACTGAAGCTTGGAATTTCAAGACATTTGAGATAGCCCGTTGCTCGACAGCGCGATAGGCGATGCTGGCGGTGGTCCGTACAACGGACAAGCTTTTAGCGGTAGAGCACCGAGCATAAATGCCGGCCTATAATTTTTGATCGTGATCAATAATTTGGAGGATGGCATGCAAAGCGCTACGAATGCAGCAAGTGCCAGCGGACGTCGCGCGAAACTGCGAGGCGTGCTGACGGTAGTGGCTCTGCTTGCACCCCTCGGATCGCAGGCGGCAGAACCTCAGACCGGTGCGTTGTTGTGGCCGGCTCCAAGTCCCGAACTCAAGCTGCAGTATTCCGATGACGTCGAGACGGTGTTCGATCTGACGTACGCTACCGTCAGCGGTTACCGCCCACTGACGCTCGATTTGTATCGAGTCAAGGGAATTTCGGCGCCAAGGCCAGCGGTGATTTACATCCATGGTGGCGGCTTTGCCGGTGGCACGTCGCGTATGGCTGCCCCGTTGTGGGGGTCGCTCGACAAGCTGGCGGCTCACATCGCCGCGCAGGGTTACGTAGTCGCGTCCATTAACTATCGATTGAGTAGCGAAGCAAAGTTTCCGGCACAGCTCCAGGATGCCAAGGCGGCGGTTCGATGGCTGCGGGCCAACGCGCAGCGCTATGGGGTTGACCCAAAGCGCATTGCTGTGTGGGGCGAGTCCGTAGGCGGCAGTGTCGCTGCGCTGATCGGCACCACCTGTGGGGTCGCGGATTTAGAGGGGACGAGTGGCAACAGCGATCAGTCCAGCTGCGTACAAGCGGTTGTGGACTGGTACGGCGTCACCGACATGTCACAGCTGGATGCACAAGCGCCACCGAATGCCACGCTGGTGCACAATACTCCGGACTCGACCCAATCACAGGTGCTCGGTTGTGTACTGCATTTCCAATGTCCAGCCAGTGTCGTCAATCGCGCCAATCCGATTGCCTACATCGACCCAAAAACCTCCGCTGGCGCATTTCTGATACTACACGGGGACAACGATACAGCCGTATCGTGGAAGCAAAGTCAGATACTCCACGACGCTCTGCAAGCGAAAGGCATTGTGGCGCAGTTCGAGTTGCTCCAGGGCGTCAATCATAACTTCGTCGGCGCAACCGAGGATCAGGGAAAGCATATTCTCGATGTCACGCTGCGCTTCCTTGCTGATCACCTCGGTCACTAGCTGCTCTGAGCAAGTGCTACATCGCGCGCAATCATGAAGTTGGTGACTACGTGAAACGATCGATTCCAGGACCCGCGGTGAGCGGGGCAACGTAAGCACCGAAGTTCGGCATCGCCCGGGCTTGGCGTGCATCCGCCGGCATGACGATGTTGGCGCTGTGGCTATTGGTGGTGCCGTGCAATGCGGCCACGTGTGGCGACGTTCGCGATGGCATGGAGGGCTCGATTCACTATGTCGAGAGCGGGAAAGGACATCCTGCGGTCGTGTTCCTTCCCGGACTCACTTAGACGACGCTGTACTGGGAAGACTGGGCAAGACTTCTTGGAGGCTGTGGCATTCGGGCGGTGGCACTCGATCTTCCGGGTTTCGGCGGCTCGAGTCAGGCTCCGGGGCCCTATACTCTCGGAGGGCTGGCGGATGCGACGTCCAGGTTCATCCAGGCGCGCCACTTGGGGCGGGTCACGCTGGTGAGTGGATCTATGGGCAGCACCGTGGCGCAACTAGTGGCCTTGAACCATCCGGGTTGGTACGGTGCCTAGTGCTGCCGGCGACGCGAACGTCACCCACAATCAAAAATTTCTTCCCCCTTCCGCGACACCCGATGTGTGGCGGTGCAACCAGCGTCCGCTTCTCGGACAGCCGAGCCCCCGCCGCAGCGCTGGGAGCTGAAGAAGTTAGCATATCGAATTGGTGGGAGAAAACACAGCGATGACGCGGCGTCAATTACGGTGTGTTATCGCGATGCGCGGAGACTGCGAATGAGTAGGAGGCGTATGCGGCGCGGCGTGGTCGGGTGCATTCGCCGGCGCGTGTTTACCGTCATGGCAGTGTGTCAATTCGGGCTGCTCACAGGCTACGCAGTGGCAGCCGAACCCCTTGCTCTGGATTTCACGCAAGTGCCTATTCCCAAGCTGGAACTGCGCGCCGGGGATTCGCTGGACCCGCTACCTGCCGATGCACCGATGCCTTCAAGCGATCCCCGCAATTTCGAAGGCCTTTGGGTGGGACTGGGTGCAAAGCGATCGGTCGACGGGTCGCCGCCACCGTATCTGCCAGTGGTCAGGGCAGAGCTGCAACGGCTGATGGACCTGGATCGACGCGGTCAGCCCACGGTGGCGAAGGGGACGCTCTGCCGACCCGGGACCATGCTGGACATTGGAATCAACCAATTTCCGACCCAGATCCTACAGCGGCCCGGTGAGATTCTGTTCATTGCCGAGGAAGGCCGCTCGATCTGGAGAGTGTTCATGGATCGGCCACATCCAACGACCGTCAAGCCGAGCCTCTCCGGCGATCATGTCGGCCATTGGGAGGCCAATACGTTGGTTATCGATTCCATCGGGTTCAAGGCGACGCCCATCCAAATATTTGGAGGCGGTAACTCCAGCGCGTTGCACGTGACAACCCGCATGACTCGCGCCAATACCGGCGATAAGCGCAACGGCGATCGCATAGTGATTAGCCGCGTCATCGACGATCCAAAGTTCTACAGTCATCCGTGGACGCAGGTGGCCGTAGCCCGCTGGCGCCCGGATCTGCAGATGCTGGAGTTCAATTGTGAAGAGAGTCCGCCGGCGGTCGCAGCGGAAGGTCTGACGGTACAATGAATAGGACAGCCGCGAGGTCTGGGCACTTTGGAGCATGGCAGCTGTGTGCCGCGGGCTTGCTCTGCTGCGCAGCAGCTCACGGAGCCGATGAGGCAACGATTCCGGATCTGACCGGCGTCTGGATGATCGACAACGCGCCCACCGCTTTGCATCCCACGCCTGGCTCGGCCGTTCCGCTAACTGGTTGGGGCCATACACAATTTGAGCACAATCAGGCGATGCGCGTGAAGGGGGACTTGAGCTTCGATCTGGCGGCGACCCAGTGTGCCTCGCCCGGGGCGGTGCGCATGATGACGTTGCCGTACAGGATGGAGATCTTTCAGCGACCCTATCAGGTCACGCTGCTGTTCGAGTGGAATCATCTCTATCGGCTGATCAACACCCGTGGCTACGCTATGCAAGCTCCCTATCCGATGGCGATCGGCATCTCGAACGGCCACTGGGAGGATAAAACGCTGGTTGTCAAGACTACCAGTCTGACCGGCAACACGCAGCTCGATTCCTCCGGTCTGCCACACAGCGACGACCTCGAGGTCACCGAGCGCTTCCGCCTCGATGGTCCGAGCTGGCTTACCGATGTGGTGACAGTGCACGATCCGAAGGCGTTTTCTCGTGACTGGTCAGTGACGCTGCGTTACCACAAAGTCGCAGCGTCGGGGCTGTCGGAGGACATTTGTCTGGATCGGATCGATGTCGGGCAACCCGCGTTTCCGCGCGCGCTTGACTGAGCCCAACCTTAGGAGCCATGTCATGTCGATTTGGCGCAATACTCCTTGCTCTCGCCTTGACCGGATGGGAGCGGCCTCGATAGTACAGAACGGTGTGCTGATGTCCACCTGGTCAACGTTCCCGCGGATGCCGATACTGACCGGAAGGCGGGCGATTTCATGGCTTCCAGGCACGGTCGCACCGTGAGCCAAGAGCTCCTAATTGACGTCAGGCAGCAGAATCGCTACTTCGAATTCCTGACCGTCGAGGATCTCTTGCCGGAGATTGCCTCGCGCGGCGCCATATTCCACCGCCAGCGGCCGGCCGGCGGCTCGCTCAGCCTCGAGGGCAATACGCATGAATACGGTCTGAAAGGCGCCCGTCACCATCAGGCGCAGATCGCCGGGCTTTGCATCGGCGATCTTGGGGCCTGGCGGGGACGCCCCGGCCGGTGGCTGCGCCGAAGTCCCGTGCACAAGCCATGGAAGTGCAAAAATCACGCATAGAGCGATGCAGCGAATTTCATAGGCATGTTGCGCGGTCGATGAGGGCCAAGATATCTTAAAGCGGCGTTGCGAACATGGCGGTGCCGCCTTGTCCGTCGAACGCGGGGCTCATGCGCGTGCGACCGTCGTGAATCCGCGCGCCAATCTCATCACCCGTGGCCTTCAAGTCGCCACTCTTGAGAGTGAAGAGCACGAGGTAGGGCGGCAAATTCAGCTCCTTGCCCGAATCCTCAGTAGTGAGCAAGAAGCGCTGGCCGGAGATGAAGCCGGCATTGCGCATGACGTCCGGTACGTGCTGATGGTCGTACCAGTCGTTATAGACTGAATCTTGTCCAGCGGTCGGGCCGCTAAAGACCATCATCTGGTAGAACCTGATCGGACCGTCGCCGGGAGGCTTAGGGTTGGCGCCAGCATTGCCATCGGCGAGCTGTACGGGCCCGAGCGCCCGGTAGGTCAGCGTCATGCTGACCCCGGACGGCTGTGAAAGTGGCGTTGCAGTGCTGATGACCTGAAAGAAATATGGCGGCAGGCGGCGCCTGTTCGACGGCGGCGTGGCATTCGCAAAGCATCCCGTGATCATGCTCTTGTGTGCGCTGGAATGGGTGCGCGACCAGGTGACCTGCGCCGCTTTGCAATCACTGGCGGTCTGCGTAAAGACCAGCTGCAGATAGGCCGCATTGCTCACTGGGCGTTCAGCGGCCACGGCTGCCATACAGGCGGAGCCAATCATGATCGCAATTGCCACGGTCTTCACATTTATGGAGCTCCCATTGGATGCGGAAGTGCGCGGATTCTACCGCGGTACCGCAGCTACTGCGGCATCACGTCCGCGATGCGGACTGTTTCCCTTGGCCCCTCCACAGCGCACTCTAGGTGGCGGCACTTGGCAAGGCATCAGAAGAGGTGTGTCCAATGAGCAAATTGCACGCTTGTGCGGGTACCGCTGCTGATCTTAACGCTCAATGCGCTGGGCGGTGTCTCGGCCTTTGCGCGGCAGCCGGCCGTGCTGAAGCGCGATAACGAGTTCGATGCGCGTGCGCGTGCGGTTGTCCAGGGACCACGGCGCATGGCTCCTATTCCCGAGGATCAATGGGTGCCTCTACCCCTCGACGATCCGCCGTTCTGACAGCCTCGGAAGTGACCGCGGCGCTGGCGCCGCGGTCACGCTCGCCAATGGCCCATCACCAATCGTGAAAATCCGTCCATCAAATCAGCTAGCCGCGCTCATACTGGGAACTAAGGGCACTCTAGGCCAAGAGCGCTATTGGTTAGACGTGAAGCCAACCCAGCGGCCACAGAAAATCACGCCGATCCACAGCAGCAAGGAAACGCCGCCCGCGATACGCGCGGCGGTGGGAGGCGGCATGGCGAGATCCCAATCCGATACGCGGCGATAGATGCCACGATGAAATATCAACAGGTTGATGCCCGCCAGCAAGATCAGCGCGAATTTGCCGCGAAACTGAGCGTTGTACCAATACACATGGGCCTTCGAGCTGAACATCAGGGAGCCGGTCAAGGCCGCACAGAAGAAAGCCGTCCAGGTCCAAGGCAACATTTCAGCCGATAGCCGCGATACCGCTGTGGTACGCGAGGTCAGGCCGAGCAGCCGTAAGTCCACCATCAGGATCGTGCCAAACACCAGCGCGAGCGCGTAAACATGCGCGATCTCCACGGTGGGAAAGAACCATTCCGAACCTGGGAGGCTACCGCGCATAGCGGCAGCCAGAGGCCGCGCCTCGATGCGATCAAGCAGTTGTACCCAGGGGGTAGTGTTGGCGGATGCCGCTTATGGCGTGACCGTCCGGATGGCGGACCCTCTAAGCGCCGCACTGGGGTTTTTACCACCTCGCGCATTAACATAGGGCGTTGCGCGCACGGCCGAAAAGCTGGATCGAGCTTTCGAGATTGTTGACCATGGATAAACATAGTGTTTACTCGCACGTCTACGCCAGGCTGCTGGCCGGGCTGCTGGCCGGGCTGCTGGGCATATCGTCGGTGCCGGCATTGGCGCACCATTCCACCAGTCTGTTTGATGCGAGCAAGCAGGTCACACTGTCCGGGACCGTGTCCTCGGTCTACTGGGGCAACCCACATATCTATATAAAGCTGCTCGTCCCGTCCCCTGATGGCAAGCCAGTCGCGACTTGGTCGATCATCTCGGGAACCCCAGCGCTCAATGTGCGTAACGGATGGAAATACGGCGATGTCAAAGCCGGCGATAAGGTTACCGCGATGGTCAATCCGGCCAGAGACGGATCGCAGGAGGCCATCCTGGATCAGATCACCCTCGCCGATGGCCGCACGATCGAAGGGCCCAGGGAGTTCCTCAAGAAGCCTGGCTGAGGTTCCCGACTGCGACTTGTCTTGGCCGCGCGGCGCGGTGAGCGGCGCGCGCGCTACTGGAGGCGGGAACTGTCCATAGTTGTGGGAGTCTTTGAGGCGTAGCGCGATGGTGTGCGTGGCTTGGCGCAGCGGCGGAACGAATTGACGGATGGCGCGGTGGAAGGACATCGCGGTGGTCAGCCAGATTACGGAGATGCAGCCGCGCGCCTGTCCATCGAGCAGAATCGGCAGTGCAAGGCTCGAGGTACGCGATAAGAAGGGCTCGTTGAAGCGGCCCGCGAAGCTTTGCCGCCGGCACAGCGCGAGCATTTCGTGCACCGCCTCATCGGCGATGTAGGGCTCATCGTCCGGATCGTTGGGCGCCTTGAGATACTGAAAGGTCTCGCGGCGCTCGGGTTCGGCACAGAAGGCGAGATAAGCGCGGCCACAAGCGATGAGCAGCAACGGCACCGCAAGGCGGATCATGTCGGGGCCGACCGATAGCGCGGCGGCATGATGGTCGTCCGTGAAACCACCCATGAGCGCAGCCCAAATCCACAGGATGGTGAACACGGATTCCGCGGAAAAATGAACACTTTCCACGGGATCATGAACAGTTTGGGGCCGCTCGTGGCGCGCTGTTCACGATGGTGGAAGAGCGTTCACGATCGTGGCGATTGAGGTGGGCGGCTGGAGATTGATCGGAAAACGGACCGCGTAATCTTGGGGGCTTTTGCCCCAAGGAGCGAGGTCGATGCCGAACGAGAGGATCTGCATGTCGGCGCATGCCGCGTTCCTTGGCGATGCGATCGCGGCTCTCGGCGAACACGTAGAGCTCGGCATCCTGTGCGAGCATTTTCACGCGCACCTGCGGCCGCGCCTGTTGCCAGGGCTTGTCCAGCAAAGCGCGCTCGAGCGCCGTGAGTCGCCCCTTGGGCGTACCGACCACGTACTGCACGGGCGGATCGCTTGCGCGCATCTGGCCGAGTACCTCCTCGGTGGGGATGGCCCAATCCGTCAGCCATACCCGCCGCGCTTGACGTGCTGGCGCTCGATGCGCGCGCGCTGCGGCAAGCAAAGCGCAGATCGAGACCGACCGCGAAGCGAAAAGCAGGGCAGCATGTTGGGGTGGGTGGAGAACATCGGCTCTATAGCGAAGATAGAACAAGGCGCCTAAGAGACCCGACCATTTTTTGCCGCTATATGTCGATCGAGCAGAAGTTCGGAGTGGATCTGGGAGTCACATCGGTGGGCTCGCTGCTGGCGAAGCTGCAACTGACCCCGCAGAAGCCTTTGCAGCGCGCCTATCAGCGAAATCCGGAGGCAATTGCTTTGTGGCAAGAGCAGACCTATCCGGCGCTGGGCCGCCAGGCTAAACGCGATGGCGCGCAGATTCTGTTTGGTACGAATCCGATTTTCGTGCCGACACCGTGCATGGCAAGACGTGGGCATTGCGCGGCCAGACGCCGGTTGTGTATCGACCTGGGCAACGGCAGTCGATCTCGGCGGCCTCTGCAGTAGGTCCACGCGGGGAGTATTGGTTTTGCACCTACGTCGGTGGTTTGAACGGCGAGTTGTTCGTCGACTTGCTGCGCCAGTTGATGCATCGACGCAGGAAGCCCGTCCGATTGATTCTCGATAGCCTCTCCGCGCACAAGACTCGGGTCGTTCGCGACTATGTCGAATCGATCGAAGGGAAGCTGAGTCTGCGCTTTCTGCCGGGCTGCGCCCCGAAATGACTCCGGACGATTTGGTTTGGAGCCACCTCAAGCGTACTGGCACGGCGCGAAGGCGGTTGCAGCAGGGCGAGAAGCTCGCAGGACGTATCGACCAACAGCTCGCCGACGTTCGTGACAATCCAAATCTTGTCTGGTCATTCTTCGATGCTCCGCCTGTCGCCTATATTCGTGACTGCTGAGTAACTTAGCGCATCGAAACCGGGAGGATCACACGACATCATCTTTTGTCTCACTGTGCGGACGTTCTGCAACTCTATCGCCTCGAGCCTCCTCCCGTACTTTACTCTTCTAAACGTGGAGGATCGCAGCGTTGATGCCCATCTGCCGGCACGCACTACGCATCGCGGTACCGCCCGCGGCTCGCTGTAGGCATAAGCGCTCTGCTCATCGGTCTCCGTTCGGCCCACTAGGGGCGTCCATGAAGAAGCTGAAGCTTTGCAGTTGTTCCCGCCCTCGCGGCAGTTGCCCGGAATGGGTTTGTAAAGTCCTGTTGCGCCGGGGCCCGCGTCACGCGTGCCGTCCACGTACCGGACGTATGCGGATTAAATGTAGCGCCGCGAGGGAGCGGGGTATTAGTTTCTCCCGCATCGGATCGCATAGGTGCGGGCGCCAAGACGGCCGTCCGTGCGGCCAACTAAAACATACGGGAGGGTCTGACATGGGTCAACGAAGACGATCTGGAGTAAGTGCACTAGTGCTCGGCGTTGGGACGCTTGGAGTGTTGTTAGACTCTGTGTCGCTGGGCCATGCGCAAACCACAGGCAACACGCCGACTACTGCCGCGACAGATCAAGGATCGACCGAGGAAGGAAAACTCGAAGAAATTGTTGTCACAGCTGAGCGTCGTACTGAGGACGTTCAGAAGACGGCAGCTTCTCTGACAGTGCTCAGCGGCCACGACCTCCAGGATCAGGGGCGCTACGAATTGAGTGACATTTTGGAAAGCGTACCCGGCGTAGCGGGGGGGGCCGCTACGGGTCTCTCGGGCTCGGTCTCAAGCGGCACCGATACCCTCGCTGCAGGCATCGTCATCCGGGGTATTCAGACTAGCGGTGGCACCGGCGGCGGCATCACGTCGGTTCCGTCGACGGCGGGATATTACGTTGACGACGTCTATTCCGGGGTTGGCGGTGACTTCGATATCCAACGCGTCGAAGTGCTGCGTGGCCCCCAAGGGACCTTGTATGGCCGCAGTGCGACGTCTGGCGTTGTAGCAGTTCACACCGTTGATCCCCAACTCGACAGTTTCAATGGCTTTGGCACGGTAGAGTTGGGCGACTACGAGCTGCGCCATTACACCGCGGCGGTCAATGTGCCCATAGGGGATACGCTGGCGGTACGCGTGTCGGGCAACAGTTATAATCGCGAAGGCTACTACAGCGCCGACGGCGGAGCAGTCCGCAACCAGGAGGGTCGCGTGAAGCTGCTGTGGAAGCCGACCGACAGCCTCTCGGTGCTGGTTGGCTTTATCGCCGATAACAACCTCGCCAACAGCGGCGGCCTCTGCGAAAACATTGTCCTGACCACTCCAAACAGCACATACAAATGCCAAAACGGACCGTTCGGCCCAGGCTTCAATAACTACCGTCAATACTGGGGCAATTTAGTCTGGGACTTCGGTCTCGCGACGCTGACCTATATACCGGCCGTGCGCACGTGGGACTCTCAGCTGATCTATTCGGCGCGCAGCCCAACGTTGAACTTCAACCAGCACGTCTCCACGCCCGAGGATAACTTCATCACGCACGAGCTGCGCTTTTCGTCCAAACCCGGGTCCACACTGACGTGGCAGGCCGGCACACTCTACTACGACAACAATATCAGCAACACCGATCCTATCTACGCCTACCCCTCGGGAGCACTGAACATCGCGACCGATGTCTCGCGCGTTACCCGCGCTATCGGTGTATTCGCCGAGGCTACCTATCCGGTGGCGAGCGCCTGGCGCATCACCGGCGGGTTACGCTACGACCGTAGCGAGGTGGACACGAATCAGTCCTATACTGCCAACGCCAACTTTGGCAACTTCCCGGAGATTCTCTCGACGCTTACGCTGGCCGGTAATACGGGGGACCGTACTTTCGCCAACTGGACCTACAAAGTGCGCGTAGAGCACGATCTCGCTGCCGCCAACATGATTTACGCCATGGTCTCGACCGGCTCCTCACCCGGAGACGTCACCGCGGCCAACAACGCCAATGGTGTGCCGATCGCTGACTACGTCAAGGCTGAGACCTTGACAGCTTATGAAGTCGGCTCAAAAAACCGGTTCCTCAATGACACACTGCAGATCAATGCGGATGTGTTCTATGAGAAATATGGCGGTTACCAGACTGCCGCGATCAGCGTCACGACTCCGCCCGTCTTCTCCTTTCCAGTCATTACGGCGGGGGTAAGGTCCGTTGGAGCGGAGCTCGAGGCGCTTTACCAGCTGACGGTCCATGACCGCCTCGGATTGACCTATGGCTTAACGAATGCCACGTACACGGATAAAGATACGCCTGTTCCGGGCGCCACCACGACATTTGGCACCTTCTTTGCACAAGACCAGGTCGCTGGCGTTGTTCCAGATCTGGTCCAGGCCAACTTCGACCACACGCAAAATATAGGGGGCAATTCTAAACTCACGTTGCACGCGGACGCGCGCTGGCTCTCGCCGCACTACGAAGGCCCCGTGTACGCCACGCAGTTGGCCCCCGGTGCCGCGTTCGGGAATGCCTGGGTAAAGACGCAGGGTGAGTACGTCGAGGATGTGAGCGCCTCCTGGCAGCTCAGAAAGTTCTCCCTAACGGGCTACATGCGCAACATTGGCAACAATCGCTACAAGACCAATGTCATCGCCAACCCGGCATTTGGGCAAGTTACGGCCACCCCGTACAACCCTCGGACCATGGGCATCATCGGTAGCGTGGGCTGGTAGCGGCGTCCCGTGGTAAAGTTGCGGACGTGATCAAAAAAAGTTTCCGACTGCTATCGATCAGGCCGTCCCCGGCCCATCATGACTCTGAGCGGCGACCTCGCGAGTAGTGCAATGCTTCGCGCGCCGAGCGAGGGCTCGGCGCGTGTTTTTCTCTAGGCATCTCAGCATGCGATTACATTTGATGTGATAGAGGCAGGCCGTTCGTGCTGCGCTGCGACGCACATAGCCAAGTTGTACGAGAGTCACCAGCAGACGGTGCGCCGTGGGACGAGGTATCTGCAGAAGTTGCGCGGCTCGAGCCGCCTTAACGTTAATCAGCTCAGCCACGCGCTCATCGCCCATCGATCGCGGTCGGCGTACTCCTTACTACGGAATGCTCATCTGCTCACCAGTGGATGTCGCGGCCGAGAGCTCGCACCGCAGCGATGCTTCGCCGCGGACGGCAGCGCTTTCAACGGTACCTGGCGGCTGGTAGCCCCGCAGACCGAGCCGCAGCCTGATGGTGCGGTGTCTCCACCATTTACGGTGGCGGGGCGCTAGCCGTAGTCACCAAGTAATCCGGTCACCTTCAATCGCGGCGCCGAGGGGCTGGTGGGCGGAACGAAGATGGGCAACGCGGATGGGTCACTGGAAGATCAGCTGACCATCAACGATCCGGCAAACTACGCCCTTCTGTGAAGCATAACCCAGCGTTTCAGCCGCGTCGCTGATCAGCTATTTTCCGGAGGCTATTCGTCTGAATCGCAGGCAGCAGGGGTGCAGTGAGTTGGCACCACTGATCGGCGCCGAGAATGCCGGCTTGCGGGGCGGTTCTCGCATGGCTTTCCAGCTCAGCCCGAGGTGTGCGCAGCTGGCCGTCGAAAACGAGGGTAGATAGTTAGCGCGGCGCAGGCGGCACCGAATGCGGCGAGCAGGCACCACAGCCCTGCGGAATAGCTCCCGGTGCGGGCCGCCATCCATGCAGTGAATACCGGTCCGGCGCTGGTGCCGACCGCGTACACCGCGAAGTAGCTGGAGTAGATGGCGCCAAAATGGCGCAAACCGAAGTACCGGCTCACGAGATAGGCAAGTACGTCGACTTCGGCGCCGGCCGCCAGCCCGACCAGCATGGGTGCGACGAACGCGCCCGGCCCACTCACCCCCGCTGCCAGCATCGCGACACCAATCATGGGCGGCACCAGGAACGCCTGGGCTACCCTGGGAGCGAAGAAGCGGTCCATGAGCCAGCCGGTGATGATGCGGCCGAACACCACTACCGACCAGATGCTGGCTTGCGCGGCTGCGGCGTACTGCGGCGTGGCGCCTTGCCTTTCAAGCAGCGGAATCGTATTGAGCATGACGCCATAGCTGGCCGCGGCCACCAGGAAAAACGTGAGCATCATCAGCCAGTAAAGTCCACGACCCAGAACCTGACGCAGCGTAAGGTCAGCGTCGGCAGGTTGGCCCAGGGGCCGGACAGGCGAAGCCGTTGGGGCAGCAGCGGATCCCAACGCGCGCACAGCGCCATCGACCTCGCAGCCCATCGACTCGGGGCTATCACGCAGTACCAGGATCTGTATGGGTAGAATGATCACGGCGATCACGCCGGCCATGTAAAGGAATGCATCGCGCCAGCCGTAGTGCTGCAGCAGCCATTGCCCGAGCAGCGACCAGAACACTCCGCCGGCGCCGAGCCCGGCGAGCGCGATGCCCAGGGCCAATCCCCGCCGGCGGTTGAACCAGCGCGAAATCAGCGCCGAAAAGCTGATGGCGGTGGTGCCCGTAGCCAGCAGGGCAAAAGCCGCATAGCGTGCGTAGAACCAGCGGATGTCTCCGTCGAGGTTATGGCAGGAGGCAATCAACAGAGCCTCAAGCAGAAACGACACCGCAATGACCCGACGTGCGCTGAAGCGATCGATGATGCTGCCGAGGAAGGGAGCAATCAGAATCGTACTGGTGGTGGCAAAGGTCAGCGCCAGGTAGATCTGCGGAGGGCTCCAGTGCAGATCGCGGCCGAGCGGGCCTACCAGGAGCCCAGTCGTCGTGGGCAGATACACCGACACGCCGAAGCCGATGCCGAGCGCTGAGGCGACGACAATGGCCCAGCCGTAAAAAAACGGCGATGGCGGCTTGCCGGCAGCTATGGGCTGCTGTGCGCCAGGTTCCTTACTGTCGACCATAGGATTCAGCGGTCCCTCGATTTTGGGGCTGCCAGGCGATTCGCACGGGTAGCGCACGAGCACGACCGCGAGCAGCACGCCCGGTAACCTCTCGACGATGAACAGCCATTGCCAGCCCTCGGTGACTGTGCTGTCATCGATTCGTCCACGGGGATTCTACCTGCGGCGTTCTATCCGGAACGACAAAATCGTCCGTAGCGCGGACCACGTGATCGGGGACGAAACGCAGGAGGATTTGGTCCCTCATAATGCATTTGCATGCCGGTTCCTAACGACATGCCAAGCGTCGTTGAACTCTCGGCTGGACGAGCATACGCATGTGCGGCGTTCACTGCGCCGATGCCGCTGAGGGTCAGCTGCGACGGCGCATCCCCGCTGCAGCGGCTGCGCGTGAGGTCAAGGTGCAGTGCGGCGCTGACCGGCAGTCTTCTGGCCACAGCGCCGTCATGTATCACGCGCAGGGATTTTCTGGGTGCTGGGCCTGTATTTTCCAGTGCGCGTGATGCAGGGCGATGCGGGCTGAGGTTCGCATTCGAGCGTTGCCATACGATCTGGCACAGTGCAATGACAGCAGTGGTAAATAAGGCTGACTGGATTAGGTCTACGGCATTGAGTCACGCAGAGCACCATGAGCATTTTCTTCCAGTAGAGACCTGCGAGCACCTCGCGGCGGCGCGAACAGAGAGCATCGTATGATCCGCACACCTTATTTAACCCCAGAGCAGATGAACCCGGAGCAGCGGCGCATCTATGATGAGATCGTCATGAGCCGCGGCAAGTGGCTCAACGGCCCGTATGCGCCCATGCTCCATCAGCCACGCATGGCTGAGCCGGCGCAGAAGCTAGGCCAGTTTCTGCGCTACAACACGTCGCTAACCCCGCGGCTGAGCGAACTTGCGATCGTGATCGTCGCCCGACACTGGGACTGCGATTTCGAGTGGCATCAGCATGCCGCGATCGCGTTGCATAGCGATGTGCCGGCGCCAGTCGTCGAAGCCATCCGCTTGCGCCAATCGCCGCCTTTGCGCGACGACGAGCAGGTCATTTACGAGTTCACCACGAACCTGCTGCAGCGGCACCGGGTCGAAGACGCGTTATACGACCGGGCGAAGTCGTTGTTGGGAACGATCGGCGTAGTAGAGCTTACCGGCTTGATTGGTTACTACACGCTGATTGCACTGACGCTCAATGCCCACGAAGTGCCGCTGCCCGCTGGCGTGAAGCCGCCGCTGAGCGGAACCTAAGCGCTATTCTGGGAACGCGGAGCGCATGAAGCTTGATGGGGGCGAGTACGCGCAACTGCACCAACGCGATCCGGCGCATGGCGCGTCCCCGTTTTGAAAGGCTGGTCCCGTGTTGTGCTCGGATGCTTCACGACTCTCGCGTATTGGGCGCGACTGGCATCACCTGCTCGAGCTCCGCGGGCTGGTCGGCGCCAAGGTGATCAATACGGACGGCGTTTAGGATCCATGCCGGTCAAACGATCGCCTGCTACTGTGCATGAAGGGCAGCATCAGGGAGTTTGAGCTCGGCAGGATTTGCGCACGCATGCACGATGCCAAGCATGGCAAGGCTCTTCG
>Ga0182016_10000375_pt1 | contig 55876 bp, 49 predicted proteins | sample 712S2MmetaG_FD_120491 | JGI IMG/M metagenome (GOLD analysis project Ga0182016, IMG submission 120491) | Permafrost microbial communities from Stordalen Mire, Sweden - 712S2M metaG | ecosystem: Environmental > Terrestrial > Soil > Wetlands > Permafrost | place: Sweden: Stordalen | collected...
GGCAAAGTCGTGATGCGCAACGAGCTTGCCGAATTGATCCAGTATTCGCCCGCGACCGAAACGGTGTTCGCCGAACCGATTCTCATCGTCCCGGCCTGGATCATGAAGTACTACATACTCGACCTGTCAGCGAGCAATTCCTTAGTGAAGTACCTGGTCTCGCAGGGTCACACGGTGTTCATCGTGTCGTGGAAGAATCCGAACGGCAGCGACCGCGCGCTCGGCATGGACGACTATCTGAGGCTCGGCATACGGGCCACGCTCGAGGCGGTTTCGCGCATCGTGCCAGACCAGAAAATTCATTCAGTCGGATACTGTATCGGTGGCACCCTGCTGTCGATTGCCGCGGCAATCTACGCCGCCGAAGGCGATCATCGGCTGGCGAGTTTGACGCTGCTGGCTGCGCAACAGGATTTCAGTGAGCCCGGCGAGCTGTCGGTTTTCATCAGCCCCAGCCAGCTCGATATGCTGGAAGCAGTCATGCAACGCAGCGGGGTGCTCAAGAGTGAACAGATGGCCGCGGCATTCACGCTGCTGCGCTCACGTGACCTGCTGTGGACTCCGGCAGTCAACAGTTATCTACGCGGCAAACGTGAATCACCGAATGATTTGATGGCCTGGAACGCCGACGGTACTCGCATGCCGTGCCGTATGCACGCGCAATACCTGCGCCAGCTCTATCTGAACAACTCACTCGCGCGTGGCGAGTTTCAGGCCGAAGGCCACCGGGTCGATCTCGCCGCAATCCATCTGCCCATGTTTGTCGTCGGTACGGAAACCGATCACGTCGCGCCGTGGCGCTCCGCCTATAAAGCTCGCACTTTGACCCGCTCAACTGACTATACGTTTCTACTGACCTCGGGCGGCCATAACGCGGGTATCATCAGCGGACCCGTACATCCGCGACGACGTCATCGAGTGCGCACCTGGCTAAATATCAGCGATACGCTCACGCCGCAGGAATGGTTCGACACTACGCAGCCCCAGGCAGGCTCGTGGTGGCCGATCTGGCAGCACTGGCTCGCACAGCATTCCAAACCAGCGCTGGTGGCACCACCGCCGCTTGGATGCGCAGCGGCCGGCTATCCGCCGATTGCCGATGCGCCCGGAGAGTACGTACTGCAAAAGTAGCCGCAGCAGTTCGGCTGCCAGGTGCCACAAGGTGAAGATACCTGAGATTTTGCAGATTGAGACGCCGCACGCACCCGGCGCTCTGGCGAGCGTGCTCAACGTGCTCGCGGAGAAGGGATTCGTACTCGAGCACGTGAGCAGCGTCCGGCGCGACCAGGACCGAACACTCTGGGAAATCACGGTTGAAATCGATACTGAGGCACATGCCGGCCTCGTTGAGCGGCTGAACGCTCTGCCATCGGCGCGCTTCATCGGCTGGTCGGATCGCGTGTTCGAGCGTCACCGCGGTGGCAAGATCGAGATGCGCTCGCGTGTGGCGATCTCCACGCAGCAAATCCTGCGCGATATATATACCCCGGGTGTGGCACGTGTTTGTCTGGCGATCCAAGCCGCCCCGGAGAAGGTGTTCGACTTCACCTACCTCGGCCGGGCCGTGGCAATCGTGACCGATGGGTCGGCCATTCTGGGACTCGGAAATATCGGCCCGCGGCCCGGGTTGCCCGTCATGGAGGGCAAAGCGGCCTTGTTTGCCGCACTCGTGGGAGTCAGCGGCATTCCGATTCTGATCGAGGGCGGCGCAGTCGATCACTTCGTCGATGTCGTCTGCTCGATCGCTCCGTCTTTTGGCGCCATTCTGCTCGAGGACATCAGCGCACCGCGCTGCTTTGAGATCGAACAGAAATTGCGCGGGCGGTTGTCGATGCCTGTGTTACACGACGATCAACACGCGACCGCTGTGGTCGTACTCGCAGCGTTGTTGACTGCAACACGGCAGATTGGCGTGAGTCTCGATGCGCTCACGGTCGGCATCATTGGACTCGGCGCGGCGGGCCTGGGCATCGCACGCCTGCTGCAAGCGTACGGGGTCAAGGAGCTGCTGGGAACGGACGTACGAGCGGAGGCCATGGGTCGCCTGGCACAGTTGCACGGTCATCGCGCCAGCCTTGAGGCAATTCTTGCGCGCGCGGATGCGGTCATCTGCACTAGCGGCGTTAAGGATCTGATTGCGCCCGAGCGGATTCGACGCGGACAGATCATCTTTGCGCTCTCCAATCCCGACCCCGAGATCGATCCGACCATTGCGCTCGCTGCGGGCGCCGTCATTGCCGCCGACGGCAAGAGCATCAACAATGTGCTTTGTTTCCCGGGGCTGTTCGATGCGGCGCTGCGCGCCCGCGCGCGCGAATTCACTGATGCAATGCTGATCGCCGCGGCGAACGCGCTCGCCGCCGCCGCGCAAGGCGAGCAGCTATTGCCCGATTCGCTGGAACCCGCGCTTCACCAGCTGGTCTCGCAAGCGGTCCGGTCGGTAGTCGTTCGCACGGACAGTTGAACACTGCCGCAGTCGCCAGATCCACTGTATATGGGACTCCACAACTGGGTCAGGCGAAGACTTCGGCGCCCGAAGCGTCAGCGCGCCGCTGATGCAGGGGCCGGCGCTCAGTGGCTGTCGGGTACTTACAATGAAACGCACGACAGCAGCTTCCCCCTCCCACGCCGGCGCAACTTGGCCTACCGATTGTATCTGCCGGCCGGAATCGGGGAGCCGGAGCGGCTGCCACTGCTCGTCATGCTTCACGGCTGCACCCAAACGGCAGTCGAGTTCGCCGACGGCACCCGGATGAACACGGTGGCGCAACAGCGCCACTGTGCCGTGCTTTATCCCGAACAGTCCAAGAAAGCAAATAGCTTGCGTTGCTGGAATTGGTTCGAACCCGAATCTCTGCTCGGTCACGGTGAAGCGAGTCTGCTTATACACACTGTGCGCCACATCCTCGATAGTCATCCAATCGATCCCGCACGAGTGTATGTCGCCGGTTTCTCTGCCGGCGGAGCGATGAGCGCCGTGCTGTGCGCGACCCACGGGGAGCATTTATTTGCCGGCTGCGCGATGCATTCGGGAGTGATGTTTCACGCGGCCACTACAGCGCTGCGGGCATTGCAGGTGATGAGTCACGGAGCCGGAACATCACTGAATGAGATCACGGAAAAGATCGCCAGTGAGCGTCCTGTGGGCACGCGGCTGGTTCCCACCTTGATCATTCAGGGAACCGGGGACCAGACGGTCAATCCGATCAATGCGGATCAGATCGCCGAGCAGCTGCGCCTGTTGGTGCAGCAACTGCATCCAGGAAGCGATCCGCCAATCATGCATGCCGAGAGATGGATCGATAGCGGCGGCCGTCGCTATCGTCAACAGGACACGACCTTGGGTTCGATGGTACTGATCCGTAGCATTCTGATTGATGGCCTTGGTCATAAATGGAGCGGAGGCGACGCGGACCACATGTTCTTTGACCCGGCGGCGCCGGATGCGAGCCGGCTCATCCTCGAGTTTCTGCTGCAACACACATTACCCACCGTCACGCCGACGCTATAGAACGTTGCGGAAGTTTATGCAACATCATGAGATCGAATTCCCGCCCGAATGGCAGATAACCCAACTCGTCGAGCACCAGTTGCCGCGCAGCAGTGCCACCGTTTACAGATTGTCCGACAACGACTAACATTTGCGGATGTCCTCGGCGATCTATAGGTCATCTGCGCAATATCAATTGATCAGCGTCGAGCCGCTCACCCCGCATATTGGGGCCATCATCGGCGGTATCGATATCACCCAATCCGTGACGGACGAGCAAGTGGCAGAGGTGCGCGCAGCGCTGCTGGCCCATGGGGTCGTCTTCTTTCGCGACCAGCCGATCGACTTGCCAACGCACAAGGCATTCGCGCAGCGATTCGGCCAGTTGCATGTGCATTCCGCACGCAAGGGCCTGGATGAACACCCGGAGGTCCGGCCGATCCACGCCGACGCGGAATCGAAGCACATCGCCGGGGAGGAGTGGCACACCGATCTGTCGTGCGATGCCATCCCGCCCATGGGAAGCATGCTGCACCTGTATAAGCTGCCGCCCATTGGCGGCGATACCCTTTGGGCCAGTATGTACGCGGCGTACGATGCGCTATCGACGCGCATGCAGCAGTATCTGGAAGGTCTGACGGCTACCCATGATGGGGGTATCGCCTTTCGACGTTTCGATCCCAATGGAAAATATCCGATTTCCACGCATCCGGTGGTACCGCGGCATCCGGAAACCAAGCGCAAGTTGCTATACGTCAATCGTGGATTTACCTCGCATATCAATGAGCTTCCTGCAGGCGAGAGCACCGAGGTGCTCTCGCTGCTCTACCGGCATCTGGAGAAACCGGACTTTCAGGTACGCTTTCACTGGGAGCAGGACTCGATCGCCTTTTGGGACAATCGCTGCACGCAGCACCTGGCCATCTGGGATTACTATCCGAACGTCCGCTCCGGATATCGCGTACAGATTAAAGGCTCGAATCCGCCCTTTGCGTGACAGTTCGCAAACAGCGGGCTCCCCGGATATATCTGACAATCCAACTAAGCGCCTGGCGTATCAGCCACCAGGCTCGTCTTAGAGGGGACGCGGCTCTTGAGGTTGAGGGCTACGAGCGCGGTCAGCAGTGCGCACGCAGCCAGAAAGAGCAACGCACCGTTGAAACCATGGGTTCGCTGTCGGATGAAGCCAATGATGAATGGCCCCCCAAATCCGCCGAGCTGACCCGCGGTATTGAGAAACGCGATCCCTCCGGCGGCGGCGGCGCCCCCGAGTAAATCGCCCGCATATGCCCAGAAGATTCCGAAGGTGCTCATGATGCCGGCCGTGCCCAGGCAAATGCCAATAAATGACATCGCGCCATTCGGAGCAGTGGCGGACCAGGCATATCCCACCGCGGCGGCCGCCGCGCCAATGAACAGATGCCACCGTCGTTCCCCCGTCCGATCGGAATGCCGCCCCCAGAGCACCATGCCTATGCCACCAAAGGCATACGGCACCGCCGACAGCCATCCAACTTCGAGATTGCTCAAGGCACCGAACGACTTGATGACCTGCGGCAGCCAGAACACCGCGCCGAAATTGCAAAGCACCAGCAGCAGGCTGACGATGAGCGCGACCAGGACACGGCTATCAAAAAAGCCCGCCAGGAAGGCGGTAACGCCCATGGTCTTTTTCACCTGCAGCTCCTGGCGCTGCCGCTCCATCAGCCAGTGTTGCTCCCCGGCCGAGAGCCACCGGGCCTGCTCAATTCCGTCGGGCAGGTACGACAGCGTGATGATTCCGATGCCGACCGTTGCGATGCCCTCGACGACGAAGATCCATTGCCAACCCTCGAGCCCGCCAGTCCCCTGCAACTGCATCAGCCCGGTGGCGATCGGACCGGCCGCGATCGCGCCGATCGCCGAGGTGGACATGAGCGCCGACAATGCCGTCCCACGCGCGGGCTTGGGAATCCAGAGGCCGAGATAGTAGATCACCCCCGGCAGCAGACCGGCCTCGGCCACGCCGAGCAGAAAGCGCATGACATAGAAGAACGTCGGCGCGCGAGTGGCGGCCAGCGCGATCACGATCAATCCCCAGGTGATCATGATTCTTGCCAGCCAGCGACGAGCCCCCACACGGACCAGAATCAAGTTGCTCGGGATTTCGAACAGGAACGCCCCGAGAAAGAATACTCCCGCACCAAAACCATACACTTCGGGCGTGAATCCCAGGTCACGGTTCATCTGCAGCGCCGCGAACCCCACGTTCGTCTTGTCCATGACCTGGACAAAGAACAGGAGCATGCAGAAAGGCACCAATCGGCGCATGACTTTGGCAGTCGCAGTGGAACCTGGTTCGACATCCATTGATATCTCCTCTGTCGGGAGCCGCCCCCGCCAGCCATCATGGCACGGGCATGATTGTCCGACAACGCATAGTCTTTGCGGTGCGCTATAGTAGTTGTGACATGGATGCCTACAGCTTGCTGATCGACGGCCAACTGGTAGAGGGCGCGGCGCGGCTTGAAGTTATCAATCCGGCCACCGGCATCGTCCTGGCCTCTTGTCCGCGTGCCGACATCCAGCAGCTGAACCAGGCCGTCGCGGCCGCCAGGAAAGCATTCGTCCGCTGGGCATCTCGCCCCATCGCCGCGCGGCGCAACCTCCTGTGGCAGTTGGCCGATCTGTTGGAATCGCGTAGCGACTCGATGGCGCGGCTGCTCACGATGGAGCAAGGTAAGCCGCTGGCAGAGTCAACACGAGAGCTGGCTTTCGCAGTCGGTACCGTCCGCGCCATGGCTGCGATGGATCTGCCGCTGGAAGTCATCCGCGAAAGTGCAACCGGGCGCATCCTTCGGCAGTACACGCCGCTCGGAGTGGTGGCGGCGATCACACCCTGGAATTCGCCGATTCTGCTGCTGATGACCAAGGTGGCGCCGGCACTGCTTGCCGGTAATACCATGGTCATAAAGCCGGCTCCGACAACGCCGCTCACCACGCTGCGGTTCGGGGAAATGTGCGCAGCCATCCTGCCGCCCGGAGTCGTCAACATCATCGTCGACTCGAATGATCTCGGCGGTTGCTTAACGGCACATCCAGACGTCGCAAAAATCGCCTTCACGGGCTCCACGGCGACCGGATGCAAGGTGATGGCTTCTGCTGCCAGCTCGTTGAAACGTCTGACGGTGGAACTCGGAGGCAATGATGCCGCCATTGTGCTGGAGGATGTCGATCCGCGCGCAGTCGCTCCCCTGCTCTTCCGGGGTGCCATGGCCAATTGTGGCCAGGTTTGTTTCGCGATCAAAAGAGTCTATGTGCATGCCGGCATCCACGATTCGTTGTGCAACGAACTGGCGACCCTCGCGGACGCTGCCGTCGTTGATGACGGCCTCAAAGCGGGCACGACCATGGGGCCGGTGCAGAACAACACGCAATTCGAGAAACTGAAAAGGCTATTGGAGGACACGCGATTGCACGGGACTATCATCGCTGGAGGCACCGTACTCGACAGGCCCGGCTATTTCATGCGGCCAACGATAGTCCGTGATGTTGGCGACGATACCCGCCTCGTGCGCGAGGAGCAATTTGGTCCCATCCTGCCATTGCTCAGCTTCGAGGATCTCGACGACGCCATCAATCGCGTGAATGACAGCCAATACGGTCTCAGCAGTACCGTGTGGTCATCGGATGAGTCGCGAGCCTGCGAGGTAGCCTTGAGGCTGCAAACCGGAACGGTATGGATCAACAAACACCTGGATCTGCCTCCCGACATTCCGGTTCGAGGGGCAAAACAGTCCGGATTCGGTGCAGAGATGGGCGATGAAGGTCTGAAGGAGTTTACCCAGACCAAGATCATCAACATGCGTACCTCGACCCCTGCAGGCGCCTGAGCCAACAACAGAATGCACGCCACTTAGGAGTTCCAATGTCGGTTGCAACGGCTGAGACCACGGGCGATAGCGAACTGTTTACCGCGGAAGCACGCATCAACGGCAGAGTCTATCGTGATGCCGATCTCTTTCAGCGCGAGCTCGAGCAGATCTGGTACAAGGTCTGGGTTTATATCGGCCACGAGAGCGAAGTGCCCGAGCCGGGCTGCTTCGTGCGGCGCCAGATTGGATTGCAACCGGTCATCATGGTTCGCGGGCAGGACCGCAAGGTGCGTGTTCTATACAACCGATGCCGCCACCGAGGCAACCTCCTCTGCCTGGCGGATAAAGGTCAGACCGCAAGATTCGTCTGCCCCTATCACGGCTGGTCTTACGCCAACGATGGCCAGTTGCTCGAACCCACGTTCGAGGAGGGCTACGACAATCATTTGACCCGGGAGCAGTTCGGTTTGACTCCGGTTGCGCGTCAGGACAGCTATCGCGGCCTGGTGTTTGCGAGTGTGGCTGAACACGGTCAGACCCTGCAGCAGCATCTGGGGGCCGTGACCGAGTTCCTCGACCTGTTCATAGATCTATCCCCGCAAGGCGAGATTGCGCTCGATGCCGGAGTGCAGAAGGTGGCCTATCGGGGCAATTGGAAGTACATGCCGGAAAACTCGATGGAAGGAGACTACCACGGCCCCTTCATCCACCGGGTCGCATTCGACCTCTATGCCCGTCGCACGGGTTTCGATGTGTCCAGTCTGGCCACCGACGAGGTACCCGACGTCATTCGCTCCCTTCCGGGTGGGCATATGGTGGAGGATTATCGCGGCGCCCCCTTCAGTCCTCCCAAACGGGAGCCGAGCCCGGCCCGGCTTGAATATATCGACAGGATGAAGGCGCGACACGGTCCAGACAAGGCCCGGCAGATGCTCACGACGTTGGCGCCGCTGCTCTATGTATTTCCGAATCTGCTGTATGTGATTACGCATATCCGCGTCGTGCAGCCGGTCAGAGTCGATCTGACTCACAGCTACTACTATCCGGTCATGCTCACAGGCGTTCCAGATGAGATCAATGACGCGCGCCTGGCGGATCACGAGTTCATGTTTGGCGCAGCCGGTTTTGTCTCCCCCGACGATCTGGAAATCATGGAGCGCAACCAGGTAGGGATGCAGGCGCGCGGACATGACTGGCTGTTCATAGGCCGGGGACTGCATCGCGAACATGACATGCCCGACGGTGGACGAGGCGGACTGACACGGGACGAAACACATCTGCGCGGCTTTTGGCGGCACTATGTGTCCCTGATGAGGGGCGAGCGGTGATAGATCCTCGCGCCGTTGAGGCCTTTATCTACCACGAGGCGCGCCTGGTCGACGAGATGGATTACACCGCCTGGTTTGCCCTGTGGGATCGGGATGGCCGCTATCATGTCCCGATTGGCGCCGATCCCGCCAGCGGGCAGGGCCGGCAGGTCTCGATCATCAATGATGATTATCTGCGTCTCGAGCAGCGCGTCGATCGCCTGAAAACCGGCTCTGTCCTGGCCATGGCAGGACAGCGGGGTGCCATGCGACGGGTCGTATCGAATATCGAAGTCCTCGCCGAGACCCCGGATGGCGAAGTCGAGATCGGTTCAAACTTCATCCTCGGTGTTGCGCGTACGGCCGAGCAGCAAATGTGGATCGGTCGTACATTGCACCGCCTGCGATCGGCCGGCGCGGGGTTTCGCATCGCGCGCAAGACGGTTTTGCTCATCAACAGTGAGCACGAAACACCATTGCTTCAATTCATCATTTAGTGAATTCATCGACGCGAAGATGAAAAAGACCAGGACCGAGGCCAGGAACAGCGTTCCCGGGACACAGCTCACGGTCATCGAGCAATCACTGATCAATCTGCGCAGCATGATCATGAGTGGTGAATTGCAGCCCGGCCAGAAGCTGGTCGAGGCAGCGCTCTGCCGAAGTCTCGGTATCAGTCGTGCCTCGTTGCGCGAGACGCTGCGCATCATGGAGCGCGAGCGGCTAATCGAACTCGTTCCCAACCGGGGCCCCTCCGTCGCAAAGCTCGGCTGGCAGGAGATCGAGGAAATACATGACGTCTGGGCGATGCTCACCGGGGAAGCGGTCTATCGATTCGTCGAGCGCGCCCGACCTGAGGAGCTCGGCGCTATCCGGCTCGCCGTCGCGGAGCTCGGGCGGGCGCTGGGGAACGACTCGGCGCTCAGGCAACTGGGGGCAACCAACCAGCTCTTCAGCATCATTCTGGACCAGTGCGGCAATCGCGTGCTGGTCGAGATCGTTTATGGATTGGTGTCCCGGCTCAATTTTCTACGCGCGCGGGCGCTTCGCTACGAAGGCTGGGGACAACTTTGTCTGCACGAAGTGGGCGAAATCGTGGCGGCGATCGAGGCTCGCAATCCCGTCGCTGCCCGTGAAGCGACGCGTCGCCACATCGATTCAGCATGCGCCGCCGCGAAGCAGGTAGCCCTGCTGGCAGCGGCACGACCCTTGCAACCCAGACGCGTGCGCTCCAGCAGCAGCTCCGCTGCCTGACCCCTCTTCGTCGATCCTCAGAACGATCCGGTAAAACTCAATCCGATGGTGCGCGGGCGCGGTGAGAAGACGCGCGTGCCGTCGGTCGTCTTCTGCAATCCTGCATAAGCGGCCGTATCGCCGATGTTCCTGACAAACAGCCCCAGATCGTACTTGTTCCATCGGGCGCCGAGCTTCAGGTCTCCCAGAACGTAGGCTGGCACTTGCGCATAGAACTCGTCGGTGGGATTAAAGCCGAGCTGGGAGTGGGCGCGGTAGCTGGCGTTAGCTGTCGCGTAGCCTGCGGTGCCGTTGACGATGGGGAAACTGTAGGTGCCGCCGATGGATGCCACCACTTTAGGCGAGAGTGGGATTGGATCCCCCTTATTGCCACCATTGCCGGCGGCGGTAACCTCTGCAGGCAAGGTCTGCGCCAGGCGGGCATCGTTGTAGCTGACCGCGCCCGTGAAGGTAAGTCCACGGGTTACCAGATAGTTCAAATCGATCTCCGCGCCATCGGTTATGGTCTTGCCCGCATTCAAGGTGTATTCGAACGCGCCCTCGGCGATGGCATTGATCTGCTCATTGGTCCAGTCGATATGGTAGTAAGCCAGATCGAGGTAGAGCTTACGATCAAGGAAGTAGGCCTTGATGCCGCCCTCGTAATCCCAAAGGCTATCCGGCTGGAAGCCGAGTGGAACGCCCGGAAGATTCACGGGATTGTAATCGGTATTGATGCCGCCGATGCGAAAGCCCGACGCGGCGCGTGCATAGAGATTGACCTCGGGGGTCAGGCTGTACAGCAGCGCGACGTTGTAGGTCGGCTTGGTCTGACGGTCAGAGCCGGCGAACGTCACATAGGGAGTCGTCACGCAGCCCTCTACCCAATTGCACGCATTTGGCGGCGCGATGTCCTGGGTGCTGAAAGAAACATCCTTGATGGTCGCTGAAAAATACCGGGCACCCAGCGTCAAGGTGAGCGGATCTATGATCTTCCAGTCGGCCTGTCCATAGACCGCGTATTGATCGACGTCCAGATTGTCAACCGTCCCGAACTCCAGGTAATTGGCTGGGACAGGTGCAAAGTTATTCCCCGGATTGCGCAGGCCTTTGGCCTCGCAGTCTGCAACGTCTATACAGCCGGGATTGCCGCTGGCCAAATCATAGACGGCACTGCCGTCGAAGGTGCTCTTGTCCGACTCATAGTAGCCCCCCGCAACCAGCTGAACGGGGCCGTTGAATTTGGAAACGAAGCGTAGCTCGGCCGTGGTATCGGCAAAGTGCAGCACGGGTACGAACGACAGCGGTGGCACGACCGGCGGGCAAAGTCCAAAGCCGCAATTGGTCGGCGTACTGTCGAACGATTGCACGGTACTGTTCACGCCATGGGTAAACACACCAATGATTTCGCCGAAATCCAGCGTGTAGTTCGCCGTCACGTTGAACAGCAGATAGTCGTCGCGGTACGGCTCTAGCGAGGGCTCGGTGTTGTTGTAGGTTCCGGCAGAGGGGTTCCACGCCTGCGCGCCATCGACGTTGGCGGCCTGATAGGTGACCGATCCGGTCAGCGTGAAATTGCTTATCGGCTTCCATAGCGCCGTCAGTCGGCCACCCTTCAAAGTCTCGTCGTTGACGTTCTTGAGAGTCCTGCCGTCGATCATCTGGTTGATGAAGCCGCCGCCACTTTCGCCCCAAGCCACAAGGCGCACGCCGAGGGTATCGCTGATGATCGGTGCGTTGACCACGAAATTGCCATCGAAGTAACCATCGCCGTGGTCCACTGAGGCGGCATCGAGAGAAATCGAACCGCCGTAATCATTCAGGTTGGGTCGGTTGCTGATGACTCTCAATGTTCCGTCCATAGAGCCGGAACCAAACAGAGTACCCTGGGGCCCCTTCAACACTTCGATATGGTCCACATCGATCAGACGTATGCCGGGTGTACCGTCACCGCGAAAATTATTCTGGAATCCGCCCAGCAGCGGCGATTCATCCAGGTACAGACCGGTGGTCGCCGCTATGTTCGAAGAAATGCCCCGGATGACCACTTGCTGCTGGACCGCGCCGAAGTTATTGATGGTTACTGACGCATCGACCTTGTTCAGGTCCTGCAGACTTTCGACCCCGTACGTCTGCAGCGTCTCCCCGGAAAAGGCGTCGATTGCGATCGGCGTGTTGGCCGAGGTTTCGGTTCGGCGCGTTGCAGTAACGGTAATTTCCGCCAGTTCGTCGCCGGTACTGGAGGCAGCTACGGCATCCGCAGCGGCGCCGTAGGCCGGTCCCTGAACTGCCAGCGCGCTTGTCGTGGCGGCTGCAATGGTCACGACCGATCGGAGGAGGCAACGCAATGTCTGCGAGGTAGATCTGGCTGCTTTCATCGGTGACACTTCCCTCATCCAGAACAGATGTTTAATTGTTTGAAGCGTTCAGGTCCTGCCGAAACCGGTGCATCTTAAGGTCGGTGAGGCGCTACGCACCCCGTTTGTGGATTGTCAGACAGACTATCACTCCATCGGCAATTGTAAAAACATTTTTGTGTTGCGGACGTGCCACGCCCTGTGTGAGTTCGCGCGCGCCATTCAGCCGGCCGCAGTGGCAACCTTCCGGCGCCAGTCGGGAAACGGCCTGAACTGCAGCAGCAGCAGGCAGATCATGACGATGCCGCCGAGCGCCGCCCACAGCGCCGGCTGGTAAGAATGGAACAGATCAAAGGTGAGTCCCCACAAGTACGGGCCGATCGCGGTGCCGAGCATCAGCGCACCGTAGGTGTAGCCGTATATCTCGGCGAAGCACTTGATGCCGAAATAGCGGCTGACCAGATAGGCCATCAGGTCCGACTCCGCCCCAGACCCTATGCCCAGAAGCGTCGCACTGGCCAATGCGAGCCCTACCGTAGTGGCATGGCCGACCAACGCCATGGCGATAAGCGGACAGAGAAACACGATCAATCCGACCCGTGGCGCGAAGAATTTATCCAGCAGATAGCCCACGCCGATGCGGCTGACAAAAATGACCGCTCCGGCCAGGCCGGCGGCGCCGGCCGCGGCAGTGGCCGACAAGCCGTTGTCGCGCAACAACGGTGCAAGATGGATCTGCAGACCGTGCACGGTGAGTGCGACGATGAAGAAGATCGCCATCAGCATCCAGAACTCTCTGGTCCTGACCGCGTCACGGCGGCTCATTCCCACCGGCGCGAGCGACGCATCGCCGAATTCGGTCGGGTGTCTGACAGAGCCCGGCGCCCCGTCCTGGCGCAGCCCGACGGCCCGGGGCGAGTCGCGCATCACGAAGAACTGGATCGGCCATCCGACCACGAGCACCAGCAAGCCGAGCCCGAGGTAGGCGGCGCGCCACCCATGACCGTTGATGATGGCCTGGGCAATGATGGGCGACAGCGCAGAACCGAGGCCAATGCCGGACATCGCGAATCCAAGTGCCATGCCCCGCAACCGGTCAAACCAGGCCGAAAGCACGCGCGCGTAGGTCATTGTATTGGAGCCGGATCCCACGACACCGATCAAGGCGAACATGGCCAGATAGCGCCAAAACGATCCGGTGAGGAAATACAGCGACATGGTCGCGATCGCGAACATCGCCATGGATGGCAGCAGCACCCGGCGGGCGCCGTGTTTGTCGATTAATCGGCCCACGACCGGCATCGATAGCGCCAAGGTCAGCGCGCCGACCGAGAGCCCCAGCGATACCTTTCCTCGATCCCAGCCGAAGCTCTGCTGCAGAGGGATCATGAACACCCCGAGGCTCAGGTAGACGATAGGAGCCTGCGACAGCGCCACGCCGATCACCGACGCCGCGACAATGTACCAGCCGTAATAAAGTTTCCGCGTCGGCTGCGGTGGCACGAGTTTTCCCCTGATGACTGTGTATACACTATGCCAAAGAATGCTCCGCCCCAAGCGACGGCCCTCCGGCGCGGCGATTGCATCGATTTCGTGCTGACGACGCACGATGGTGGTGCAGCTTGAGCAACGAGGAATGATATGCGCGCGGTTCGCCTCGATCAGTTTGGTCCGCCCGAGAATCTTAAAGTTGTCGAATGCCAGGCCCCGGTTCCCGGCGACGACGACGTACTTATCAAGGTCGACTACGCGGGCCTGATCTATGGAGACGCGGAGGCTCGTCGGGGTACCTATCTGACCGAAACGTCGCTACCTTGGTTTCCAGGTCGCGACGTCGCCGGTGTCGTCGAAGAGGTCGGTAGAAACGTTCGGGGTATCAGTCCGGGGAAGCGGGTCGCCGCGCTGCTGCTGCACGGCACCGGCTGCGCCGAGTATGCGCTCGCGTGGACGCGCGGCAGAACCGGTGCAACCGGCAAGAGTGTTCCGCCGAGCGACATCGTCGTCATTCCAGACAACGTGAGTTCAACTCAGGCACTGGTCTACCTGATCAACTACCGTCTCGCGTATTTCCTGTTTGAGGTTTCCGCGCGGGTGCACGAGGGTGCGGCCGTCCTGATTCATGGGGCTGCCGGCGGCATGGGTTCCATGCTGATCCAGTTGGCGCACGACCACGGCTGCGAGATTTTTGCCTGTCATCGAACCACCGAGGAAGGAGCGTTTTGCAAGGCGATTGGCGCTACGCACCTGATTGATGTCAGCACCACCGATTACATCACCGCCGTCCTTCAACTGACCGGCGGCAAGGGAGTGAACGTCTCGTTCAACGGTGTCGGCGGGTCGACCGTGAACACCGACTGGAGAATCGTTGCGCCGTTCGGCCAGATCATGCTGTATGGCTATGTTGCCGGAAAGGCCCCGCTGCAGGTATTCGAGATCGCCCGCACCGTGGCTCTGAAGACCTTTTCCGCGGACGATTTCTTTGCCGTCCCCGAGTACGTCAAGGGCGCGACCGAGGCGCTGCATCGCAGATTTCGGGACGGTCCGCTGCTCGACGTGACGAAAGTGTTTTCGCTGGATGATGTCGCAACGGCGCACCGGTGGCTGGACGAGGGCCGGGTCATCGGCAAGATCGCCCTCAAGCCATGATCACTGCGCCAATGTCAGCCTGGAGCCGTCGAAAAACCTCGAGTATCGATACGGCGACAAATCCACGGATGGCTTGAGGCCGGTGATAAGTTGCGCGGCGAGTTTGCCCGCGCCCGGACCGGCGCCAAAGCCACCGCCCGAGAAGCCACCGGCGACGAACAGACCCGGCACCTGCTCGATGGCAGAGACGACCGGCAGCACATCCGGCGTCACATCGATCATGCCGCCCCAGTTCTCGACGACGGATGCCTGCCTGAGGAAGGGATAGAGCGCCACGGCATCGCTCCATACCGTACTGCTCCAGGGCGCCGGCTCTATCTCATGTACGCGATCACGTTCGAAGGGTGTTGGCTCATCCAGCCGCCAGTGTCGTGGCGTATTCCAGGCCTCGAGGAAGCGGCGCCCCAGGTGCAATCGGGTCATGCTCCAGCGCGACCTCAGTGCTGGCAAGAACTGCGGGAAGCGCGTCAGCATTTCTGGCGTGATATCCGCAAGCTCCTGTGGCGATCCGACCGTGTAGCCGCCATCGATATTGCGCCGCAGGCCATTGGCGCCATTGCGCACGCAGATGTCGGGGCCGTCGAGCAGCGAGGTTCGCAGCAGATAGCTGCCCACCGCAAGCAAAGGCAAGTCAATGTCGTGATTGCCACAGAACAGGCCGGACCAGATCCCGCCCGCGACCAGCGCGGCCTGGCAGGCAATAGGACCTCTTTCCGTGACGACACCGCTGAGGCGACCAGCCTTGGTCTCAAATCCGCGCACCGCACACTGCGTCAGGATCCGGGCGCCGCCATCGTGGGCTGCTTGTGCGATCGCTCCGGTTGCCAGTGTCGGCTCGGCACAACCGTCGGCCGCGGTGTATAACGCGCCGACGATCGAAGCCGCGGTTGCCGGAATGCGCGCCCTCGTCTGCTCCGCGCTCAAGATTTTTGAGTCTACGCCGAGGCCGCGTGCCTGCCCGAGCCAGTTCTCATAGGCAGCCAGCTCCGCCGCGTTGCTGGCAACGTAGAGCAGGCCGGCCGTGCGATAGCCGGTGGTTGCCCCGCTGGTCGCGAGCCCCGCCCAAACGCGGCGGCTTTCGAGATTGAGCGGAATGTCGCGCGGATCGCGGCCTGTGACCCGGACCCAGCCGAGCGCGCGACTGGACTGCTCGGCGCCGACAAATCCCTTTTCGCACACCACGACAGAGACGCCACTCAGGGCGAGCTGCAGCGCCGATGACACACCGACGATGCCTGCACCAATCACCACCACATCCGTTGAAGCGGGAAGATTCTCGTCAAAGGTGCGCGCGGCGACTCGCGGCGCAGCGCTTGCGCGCTTGGGCGCCAGGCCAGCGGTCAGCGTCGCAGCGGCTGCGCCCGCGAGCATCCGCCGACGCGTCAGATCCGCGCGCAAAGGCGATCAGTCGAATCCGCTACCCGGGGGCCGCGGATCGATATCGTGCCAACAGCCACTGGTTCATACCCGCGACAACCGGTTCGCGTCCCGAGATCGGGCCGCGAGGCGCGAACACGGAGTTCAGACCGACCTGAACGCCTTGAAACGCAACGTCGTCCTGCTCGACGAAAAACCGCGCGGCCGCCCTTTCTTCTGCATGACGCTCCAGAAAATCCGGCCGTGACAGCGTGGCCGACGGATACAGGCGGTGTCGCTTGACCTGCATGGTTTGCGCCCCGGTGGCAACCCAGCACAGCAGAATTACGCTGTCCGCCATCAACTGCATGAATACGTTCGGCGCAATGATGATGGAGCGCGAGGTCCACCGGTCTTGCTCCGTCAAGGTCGGTATCGCAGGAAATATGGCCTTTCCCGTGTGATTCAGCGTGCTGTCGATAAACTTGCCGCGCATCGAGAAGGCAAACACGCCTCGGACCGCATCCATCACTTCCGAGTTTAAGCTATCGAAGTCGAGCGCCGACATGGTCGGCGTGCCACCGTGCAGCTTGTCGCAGTGATAGCATTCACTCTGACCCTCCGCATAGACCTTCCAGTTCCACGAGTAGTCGAACTTCGTGCGGTAGGCAGCATCAACGGTGCCCTCGCTCTTCAAATCCTCGATGTGCCAGTTCGAGACGTAGGGATCCAGCGGTGCCAGTCTTGAACTTAAGGGTGCCGCCTTCTCATCGAAATTGACGAAGATGATGCCGCACCAGATGCTGACCTTAAGACTGGGCAGCGACAGTTGTTCCTTCTTGAATGTCTCGACACCTTGCATATCCGGCGCGCCGACCAACTTACCGCGGCGGTCATAGGTCCACCGGTGATAAGGGCAGACAAATCGTCCTTTGCAATTGCCGCTGCCTTGCACCAGCAACATACCGCGATGACGACATACCGCAGAAACGGCGAGAATCTCCTGCCCTGCTCGAACCACCACAATGGGCTCGCCTGCGATGGTCATCGAAAAATAATCCCCGTCCGCCGGGATCTCCTCCACGCGTCCGACCGCGATCCATTCCTTCAGCCAGACGGCAGATCGCTCAAATCGATAGAACGCTTCGGATGTGTATGCTTCGGCCGGGAAAAAAAGCGACCGCTCCCCGCCGTGCGCAGAAGCTTCAAACTGCGAGAGCGGAATCGGCGATGAGAGGGAGGTTGCCGCCACGTTCATGCTGGATCGTATGACAATCGTGTCGAAATGCCAAGAAGATGGCGCAGCGCTCAAGGCATCAGGAGTCCACCGTTGATGTGGATGACCTGCCCGGTGATTGCCGCTGCGGCGTCCGAGAGCAGAAACACCGCCAGATTTGCGCAGTCGGATGGTTGTGGAATTGCCCCCAGAGGCATGCGCTGGCGCAGCTCTTCCACCGCCGCGTCGCCGCCATTCATCGCCCGAAAGCGCTGTGTATCGACAGGTCCCGGCGCAATGCAGTTGGCTCGAACACGGCTCGGCGCCGCTGCCGCGGCGAGCGAACGCGTGAATGCGATGACGCCCGCCTTGGCCGCCGTATAGGCCATGCGGTCGGTCCCGGCCATGATCGCATAGCCGCTGCTGATCGTTACGATGGCAGCGCCCGGATTGCCTTCCATGTATGGCAGCGCCGCGCGGCATCCGACGTAGACACTCGAGAGGTTGAGGCTCAGCTCTTTGTTCCACGCCGAAAGATCCAGCGACTGCAACGGCGCGAGGTGTGCGCCGCCGACGGTGGTCACGAATCCATCGAGTTGACTCCATCGATCCACGACCTGCCGCAAGGCCGCCCCGATCTGGTCGGGATTGCAGGCGTCGCATTCCAGGAAGCTCGTCGCCCCACCGAGCGACGCGGCAAGCTGCCCGGCCGCAGGATCGATATCGATTATGGTGACGTGCGCCCCAAGCTTTACCGCCAGCATCGCCGTAGCCCGGCCGATACCCGAACCGCCACCGACCACCACGATGGTACGGCCTTCCAGACTGATCATCTTGAAAAATCCTCACCGATCAGGAGTCCCGCGACGGCCAGTCTATCCAAACTGCGTCAGTCATCACTGTGGTATTTTGTCAGACGATAGGTTTGTGCCCACGCCTCGTACCCAGACATGGAGCTCTCACACCACCATGAACGGCAGCAGCGCCGCCGGGAGCGCGGTTCGCAAGGTTTTCCAGCGGCTGGTGCCGTTTTCCATGCTGCTGATGCTGGTGAGCCTGCTGGATCGGACCAATATCAGCTTTGGCTCGCTGCAGATGAATCAGGACCTTGGCCTCACACCTGCGGCCTATGGCGTGGCGGCCAGCATTCTGTTTCTGGGCTATTGCCCCTTCGAGATACCGAGCAACCTGATGCTCGTGCGCATGGGAGCGCGACGGTGGCTCGCGCGCATCATGCTCAGCTGGGGAATCGTGGTGGCCGGGATGGCGTTCGTGACGGGCGCGCGATCGCTGTATTTTGCCCGCTTCCTGCTCGGCGCCGCAGAGGCCGGTCTGTTGCCGGGCCTGGTGTTCTATCTTTCAGCGTGGGTACCTGCCCACAAACGTGGGCTTGCTTATGCCGCATTGATGTCCACGACCGCGCTCGGCAACATCATCGGCGGCCCGATCGCGATTGGCCTCATGCATCTGGGCGGCCCGGGTGGTTTGCGCGGCTGGCAGATGATGTTTCTGGTTGAAGGTGTCGTTACCGTGCTGCTCGGCCTGGTCGTGCTGCGCTGCCTTCCGGATACGTACAGCGACGCCCGCTGGCTCGATGCCAGCGAACAGGATGTCCTGTCGCGCGCCCACGCCAGTGATCTCGCGCTCAAACAATCGCGCGGCGTGACCTCGCTTCGGCGCGCGTTCAGCGATCGCCGCGTGTTGTTGGTGACTGCGGTCAACTTCTTCCTGATCTGTTGCAATTTCGGCACGGTCTATTGGCTGCCGCAGATCATCAAGTCTCTCGGGCGAGCCAGTAATGACGCAGTGGGCTTGTTCGCCACCATTCCTTTCGCGCTCGGAGGCCTCGCCATGCTGCTGTGGGGCCGGCACTCTGACCAGACCGGGGATCGCAAGTGGCATCTTTTCATCGGAGCGGTGGTTGCTGCCGCGGGCTATGGCGCAGCGGCGGTCTCATCGCAGCCCGCGAGCATCTTCGTTGGATTGTGTGTCGGGACGGTCGGAATCTGGAGCACCTTCGGCGTTTTCTGGGCCTACGCGGGCGATTTACTCGGAGGTACGGCTGCCGCCGGCGGACTTGCCTTCATGAACAGCCTGAGCACGCTCGGTGGATTGGTCAGTCCAGCATTGATCGGCATCGTGCGGCAAAGAAGCAGCGGCTTCGGCGCCAGCCTCGCGCTGGTCGCCGGCTTCGCTGCTCTGGGCGCCCTGCTCGCACTGCTGTTGGAGCCAGTTCGCCGCGCAGAGGTGGGTATAGACAAAACCCGCATTGACGGGTAGGACCTGCCCCGTCAACGCCAGGGGGCCGTCGTCAGTGCAAAACCAGCACTTCGACGATCTCCTCGGAATACTGAAATCCCTCAGCTCTTGCTCAGCGTCCTGTAGGGTTCCTTGAGGATCTGATATAGGCCGTAGCACAGCAGCCCGACCGCCATCGTACCGAGCAGCCAGTCCCCATAATGTTGCTGCTTTAGTCCGCCGAGTGCCCCGGCGATGCCACCTGAGTAGCGGGGGTCGTGCCGCCAGGAAGAATTGATCAAATAGCCTCCCACGAGGCAGAACAGCGTGCCGCGGGCGAGGAGTCCATAGACTCCGAGCGCGCTGATTGCCAGTCGAAAATGCGTGCGGCTGAGGTCGAGCCGTTTGTTCTTGTCGCCGGTCAGCGCGCGATAGAACTGCCAGAGTCCGAAGATGACGACGCCGATACCTACGAGCGCAACCAGGTGGCGTCCCCAGGGCAGCGCAAAGCTCCGCGCCGTCCATCTGACCTGGCTTTGTTTTTCATCGACCGATCGGCTCAGGCCGAAGATGCTCCAGACCGCCTCACCGACGAAAACACAGTTAAGCACGCCGTTTAGTAGATGCCCCAGTCTCACCAGGCGACGCCGAGTGCTGCTGCGCTGCGCACGGTGCTCCGGGTCCGCGATCGCCACGACCAGTTGCCATACCACAAACGCCGCCAGGCCCAACGCAAGGAGCGCCAGCAGCACATCGCCGAGCACAGTCCCGCCGAGCTTCGCCAGCGCGCCCGTCGAGCCGTTGGGCTGCTCGCGCCCCACGGCCGCGAGTAGCGCAAAGAATCCGAGCGGCAGGTAGAACACCCCTTCGGCGACGTATCCGGCATGCGCGCTCCAGCGTTCCCATCGCCTGAGCGCACTGTCATCGCTGCCTGAGCCGGGACGGTATGCGGTGGCTCTGGGCATTAGCAGCGCTAGAGCTGAGAGCGCGCCGGATTGAGCGCACCTTCCTCGAACTTCTCGCGCCAGCCTCGGTGCCGCCAGTGCTCGAGCGAATACGGCGTCGATGAGGCGAGATCGCGCTCGAACACCTGGGTCAGGTACTGGGCAAATCCAGCATCGTAGACGTAGACGTTCAGACTGGCCTCATTGTTGAGCTCGAAGGAGCGCATGTCGAAATTGGTCGAGCCGACTGAGCAATTGAGTACGAGGATCACGATGACCAGCATACCCGGCACTGAACAGACGATGGTCCAGAACGGCAAGTGGCATCCCCCGACCGGTCATCGATTTTACGCAGGTGCGCGCCCGCTCGGGGACCTGAGTAAGCCACTCCACCGGGGTCAGCGAACGCTGACGTCAAGGCGCTCCCGTCCGGTCACTTTGCGTCAGATACTCGGCGATGGTGTCGATCTGGTCGTCCGGGATCGGCGCCCCGTAGACCTTCTTCATCTTCTCGACCTCGGCCTTCCAGAAGGCCAGCGGCTTGTCGCGGGGCTGGGTGGTGATGTAGTCAGCCGAATGGCAGATCAGACAGTGGCTATTGGCGATATCCGCTCCGGGTCCGGGCTTTAGCGTCGCAGTGTCCTTCGGTAACTCTATTCTGAGACTGTCGGCGAAGCTCCCGGCCGCGGCTGCCACCCCGATTGCAAGCATCCAGATCCTAGCCGCGCGCTTCATGGCGACTATCAATTACGCAGCCGTCACATGCATTTTTTCGACGACGTTGCGCATGTAGCCCGATGGGTTCCACAGCTCGTCCAGCGGCTGGGACTGTCCGATATGGTTGTGCGCGCGCACCTGGACCGCGTGCGGCCCCCGCTCGAGCGATAAAGTCGTCTGCCACTGCCGGAAGGAATACTTGCCAAGATCCTGGCCCAGTTGGGTCGGCCTCCAATTCAGGCCGCCATCCACGGACACATCGACCTCGCGTATGCCATAACCGCTGTCAAAGGCGATCCCACGCACCACGAGGGAACGTCCGGCTTTCACGGTGGCACCCTCTTTCAGATTGGTAATGAACGACCGCACAGGCAAGCGCGAGATCGGGACTGTTTTATTAGCCGCGCTGCCGGGTGGCACACAGGCGCATGGGTTGTCGGGTATTCGATAGGCACTCGCCATCCAGAAGTTATCGAGCCCGGAATCGAGCACCGTGATTTCGTTCAGATGCTTCACCCAGTAAGTCCCAAAGTATCCGGGGACCACCAGCCGGACCGGATAGCCATTGAGCATGGGCAGGTCGGCATCATTCATCGAGTAGGCCAGCATGACGTTGCCGTCCGCCGCGTGATCGACCTCGAGCGCCTTGGCAAAATCGGGAGTCGCGGGCAGCACCGGTCCATCGAGACCATCGAACCGGACCTGTTTGGCCCCGGCCTGCACGCCGGCCATGTCGAGTAGCGTCTTAAGCGGCACACCCCGCCAGTTCGCGTTACCCATCGCGCCATTACCGAACTGCCCTCCCCCCAGCCTGGGCGTGAAAAAAGCACGGCTATTGCCCGAGCACTGGTTGACTGCGACGTACTCGATTGGGTCGAGCTTCTTGAGATCGTCTAAGCTGAGTTCCAGCGGCGAATTGACCTTTCCCTTGACACTGATCCGGAAAGCATCGGGATCGATCGCGGTAGGAATCCCTGCCAGGTGATACCGCACAAAAAAAGCGTCGTTGGGCGTGATGACGCCCTCATCGAATATCTCGAAAGGTGTTTCCAGCTGGGGTGGCCGGGCAGTCTGCAGGATCAGTGGACGCTTTTGCGGGTACTGCGCCAAGGGACGCTCCCCATTGGCCACTGGCAGCACATAGTCGTCTGCAGCGGATGCTCCCGCGTCCCAGGCACCGGTGAGAGTTCCGACGCCCATTGCAGCGGCGGCGCAGAGAAATTCCCGACGCGCCCTCCAAGCCACATCGATCGGCTTAGCCACTTGCCCCCTCGCCTGCCCTGCAGCTCAATATACGATAGTCCAAGCCTGACGTTGCGGCGACAACTTCCGGGGTCGGCATCACGTCGGCAGGTTCATCTTTCGAAGCAGCGACAGAAATCGAGGATCTCCATGTAGCGCGCGAAACGCGGGTTCGGATTTCACATCGGTCAGATACCTCGCCTGAGCACTGAAAGCGCGATGCAGCCACTCGAACGCCCTCCTCGGGCAGCAATTCCGCGCGGAGTGCCGATGCAAGTTCCTCGTATTCAGGAGATAGATCTGCGAGCCATAGGCGGCGACCCGCTTCATCAAGAGGCAGCGCCTCGTCCAGAAGTCGACTCATCAGTGCCATCTGCTGAATCGTCAGCTTCATCGGTCCCCCGGACGCCAAAATAACGCAAATGCACAACCTGCGCCAAAAGTGGCGCCTTGGGTTGACCGATCTCGTCTAACCACCCGCCCGGCGTTTTCCGAACTCACCGGTCAGTTCGCCGCCCGAGAGCTCCGAATAGGCCCGGAGAGCCCTTTTCTGAGCTCTGCGTCGCAAATACCGGATCCACGCACGCTGTAAGCTTCAGGTCTCAACCGAGCCTGAAGCCTTCATGTCGCTATACCTGCCTATAGCCTTCCTTTTAGCGCAGCTCATTGTGTTGGGCTTCTTCGGGCCGTCCGTGACTGGGCCTGCGGCCTACATCCTGATGATGGTCGCGCCGCTGCTGGCGGCGGTGGCGACCTTCTGGCGCGGCCGGACGCACACCAGCTCGGTTCGCTACGGTTGGTACGCCCTCTCATTGGCCCTGACGATCTGGGCGGTGGGCGCATTCGGCAATTTGTGGCAGGAAATGGTCCTGCACCGCCAGAACGAGATGTACCGCGCGAGCATGCTGGCGTTCAACCTGGCCGTGGTACCGACCACCTACCTGCTGGCCAGCGATTGGCGGTTGTACGGGCGGCAGCTGTTGCGTGTGGTCGATGCGCTGGTAGCGCTCGCACTTGCCTGCGCCTACTTTCAGTACACCTGGATCATGATCAGCGACCATTCGGCTCCCGCGGAAGCAGGCGTCGCCTATCTGGTGTGGCTGCTGGACCTGCAAAACCTCTCCCTTGCAGTGGGAGCGCTGATCCGCTGGTACGTCGCCGAAGATCGCGACGAACGCGACTTGTTCCGCGCGCTCAGCGTCTACATGTCGATCTATTGCGTCATTGTATTCATCAATGACCACTACTTTGCAGGGAACCCCGCCTTCGGGCCGCAATACGGCACGCTCGTGACGCTGGCCTTTGCGGTGCTCTGCGGCTTCGCCTTGGCAGCCCGCTCGACTGTGCCGGTGCGCTCGGTGAACTCGACGCTGGTGACTATGGTGCGCAGCGGCAGCCCGATCCTGCTGGCGGTCGCGCTGCTCACGGCGTCCTTGTTCCTGATCCGGGTGGATTATCTCTGGGGTTGCGCGAGCGTCTTGATCGCCGTGCTCGGGATCGGTGTGCGAACAACCTTGATCCAGGTGCATCAGATCGAGCGTAGAGAAGCCCTGCGGCGGGAAGCATCGGCGCTGCAAACCATTGCCTGGACTGATGCGTTGACCGGTGTGCGCAATCGCCACTTCTTCACCGAAGCTCTCGCCCGCGCCTGGCGCAGCGAGCGCCGTCCCGGACCGCAGGCGATCCTGATGATCGACATCGATCACTTCAAGCTACTCAATGATCGCTATGGCCACCCAGTGGGCGACGGTTGCCTGCGCGAAGTCGCTCGGGCTCTGCAGCGCGCTTCGATCCGTCCGGATGATGTGCTGGCACGTTATGGTGGCGAGGAATTCATCGTACTGCTACGCGATAGCCCTGCGGCCGCCGCCCAGGCCGTTGCGGAGCGACTGCGTGCCGCAGTACAGAATCTGCGAATTGAGAATGCCGGCAGCCCGGAGCGGGTAGTGACGGTCAGCATCGGGGTTGCCAGTGCCGAGCTTAACGACGAGGCCGCGGCCGCGCGGATGGTCGAGGACGCCGACCGGGCGCTGTACGCGGCCAAGTGTGCGGGGCGAAATCAGGTAAAGCTGGCGACAGACCTCTCCAATGACGAGGTTGCAGACGCGGCAAGCGTCACTGCCCGGCGCCGGCGCCTGCAGGCGTAATCCTCATTGCATGAACCAGCCATGGCTGACGATTAGCGACTGCCCGGTCAAGGCATTGGACTCGAACGAGGCAAAAAAGAGCGCTGCTTCGGCAACATCATGGAGCGTTGTGAATTCGCCGTCGACGGTGTCCTTGAGCATGACGTCGCGGATGACTGCCGCCTCAGATATTCCGAGCATGTTCGCCTGCTCCGGGATCTGCTTGTCGACCAGCGCAGTCTTCACGAAACCTGGACAGATGACATTCGCTCGCACGCCGTGCCTCGCACCTTCCTTGGCAACGGCTTTGGCAAAGCCAATGAGACCGTGTTTGGCGGTGACATAGGGTGCCTTGAGGAGCGAGGCCTCCTTCGAATGCACCGAGCCCATGTAGATGATGGTGCCGCCGCCCTGCTCGTACATCTGCCGCAAGGCCGCGCGCGTCGTCAGGAAGGCGCCGTCCAGGTGAATCGCGAGAAGGCGCTTCCAGTCGTCGAACGCAAGCTCCTCGAGCGGCGCGACGATCTGAATGCCCGCGTTGCTGACCAGAACGTCAATTCGTCCGAAGACCTCCGCTGCCCTGCCCATGCCGGCAGCGACCTGCACTTCGCTGGTCACGTCCATTGCCACGGCGATGGCCTCTCCGCCATCGCGATTGAGTTCCGCGGCGACCCGATCGGCACCGCCGATATCGAGATCGGCGATGACAAGCCTGGCACCGGCACGCGAGAAGGTGCGAGCGATCTCCTCACCGATACCGCTTGCAGCACCGGTGACGACCGCTACCTTGTCCTTGAGGCGCATTTGCCTATTCTCCCTGCAGTTCTGCCGCGTGTCGTGCAACGAAGGCATCGATCGCCGCCAGGCACTCAGGCTCATTGAGCAAGGGCGTGTGCCCGCGGTTCGCGACGGTGATGTGCCACAGATCCTGCTTCTCCCGCGCCATGCGCGCCACCGTGGCAGCGCTCAGCAGATCGGACAGGCCCCCGCGGATGACCAGCATTGGAGTTGCTTTGATCTGTGCAAAGAGCGGCCACTGATCCGGGGCGTCGGTGGGGAGATTCTTGAAAGCATCGGCGATTCTTGGATCCACGTCAGCGACTGGGATGCCGGCCGCATTCTCGCGGTAGCCGCGGTGTGCATAGTCGAGCCAGTCCGCATCGCTTAGCCCGGGCAGCGCGAGTCCATAGACGCCCTTGGCCTGGGCAGCCGCCTCAGCCCACGAGCCGACCGGTGGCAGTTTACCCGCATAGCCGGCGATGCGGCGCAATCCGGCGGGATCGATCTCCGGGCCGGCGTCGTTGAGCACCACGCCAGCAACGCGCTCCGGCTTCATCGCCGCCATCATCATTCCCATGAGCGCGCCGAGCGATGTGCCCACCACCAGCACGCGGCTCACCTGACGGGCATCGAGCAGCGACCATGCATCGGCGACGTACGTCAACAGATGATAGCGGGCGGGATTCGGATCCCAGTCCGATCGGCCCCGGCCGCGCAGGTCCGCGGCGAGCACTTCGTGCGTCTCACTCAGATGCGCGGCAAGCGTGACGAAATCGCGGCTGTTACGTGTAAGACCCGGCAGGCACAGCACCGGTAAACCACCCTGTCGCCGTGCGGCATATACCGCGCAGTACAGACTCAGGCCATCGGTGCTGTTGAAAAAGTAATCGGTTGGCGTGATATTCACGATGTCTCTCCAGCGATGTCGTTGAACGAAGCGTACCGCTGCCGCAGCTCGCGCTTGAGCACCTTGCCGTTGGGATTTCGAGGCAAGCTCTCGCACCATACGACCCCGCTGATACGCTGCTGCCTGCCGACCCGGGCATTGGTCCACTCGAGCAGCTCGTACGTCGACAACACGTGCCCGGCACTCACCACCACGACCGCCAGCGGCGTCTCGCCCCAGCGCTCGCTGGACACACCAACTACTGCGACCTCCGCAACCGCCGGGTGCTCGCGCATTACCGTCTCGATGTCGGTGGGGTAGATGTTCTGGCCGCCCGAGAGGATCATGTCCTTCTTGCGATCGACGATGAAGAGGAAGCCCTCGGCGTCAAGCCGCCCGAGGTCTCCGGTACGCAGCCACTGGCGGCCCGCCGCGTCGATCCAGGTTGCCTGCCGGTTCGCCTCGTCCAGTTTATGATAGCCGGACATCACCAGCCGTCCGCGGCCGACGATCTCGCCGATCTCGCCTGGCGCGACCTCACGGTCGTCATCGCCGAGGATCAGGATGTCAGCGCCCAGTACCGGTTTTCCGACTGACTGGAGCTTGCGCTCGAAATCCTCGGGCTCAAGAATCGTGATCAGTCCTTCGGTGAGCCCATAGAGCTCCATCAGATGACAGTCGAACTCGCGGGCGAACCCCCGCTTCACGTCCGGGGCGAGCGCTGAGCCGCAGCACATAAACGTCTCGAGGCTGCCGGTTCGGAACGCGCGACGCTGCGGATAATCGAGCAGTCGCTCGAGCTGCAAGGGCACGAATGCGCCATGGGTGATGCCTTCGGCCTCGATAAGGGCCAGCGCGGCACGAGGGCTGAAGGTTCTCAGCAGCACGATCGTGCCGCCAACGAGTAGCGTTGCCAGCATGCTGACCCAGCTGATATTCGAGAACAGCCCGAGCGAGCAGAGCGTGCGGCAACCGCTGCGATAGCGCAGCGCCAGCGCGGCATCGTAGGCCCAGTTCATACGGCAGGCGTGGGTATGGACGATGCCTTTCGGCAAGGCCGTGGTTCCGGAACTGTAGATGAGATTGCACTCGTCGTCCGGCGCGATGGCCACCGCCGGAGCTATCGCACTTGGCCCCGTCATGAGTTCCTGCAGATCGAGCCAGCCTGCCCCCGGCGCATCGCAGCCGATGAAGTGGCGCGCACCGAGTGCACCGGCCGCCCGCAGCGCATCGATCCGCTCGCAGTGATACCCGGAGGCAAACACGGCCACACAGTCGGCATCGGCGCACATCGCCGCCACCGCCGTATCCGTGATCGAGCAGTTGAGTGGCACCGCGACGGCACCGGCGCGAACGATGCCGAACAGCGCCACTACGGTCTCGGCTCGGCTGTCCATCAGTACGGCGACGCGCTCGCGCGGTCGCACGCCGAGCGCCGCAATACCGCTCGCGACCCGCGCCGTCGCCGCGGCGAACCCGCCCCACGTCAGCGTCACCGCGCCGTCGACCAGCGCCGGCCGCTGCGCGAGCCAGCGCCCGTTCTGGGCGATCAGATCCGGCACGAGGGGCGGCGCTGCTTGGAACCACGACATGATCGCCTCACGGTCCCCAATCTTCAATCGCCGGCGAATGGCCTGCCCGAGCAGCGCTGGTACCGCGCGTGATCAGAATTGGTACATCACGGTCCCGAGTACCGTGCGCGGCGGCCCATAGAAGCCGATCTGGCTCAATCCACCCTCGAGCCCGCTGCCAAAGCCGCCGAATTCATAGCCGGCGACGCGGTACCACTTGTCCAGGATGTTCTTGCCCTCCACTGCAAAGCGCCAGTGATTTCCCAGGGCGTACGCCAGACCGGCGTCAAGCACCGAGTAGCCACCCTGATCGGTGATGCTGGCCTCGTTAGACGCGACCTTGGTGAAGCTTTGATATCGGAAGGTGGAATGCGCGCTGAGATCCCCGCTGCCGACCTGCCAGACGTAGACCCCGGCCAGTGAGCTTGTCCATCGTGGCGCATCGAGTGGCTTGTTGATCGATGAGGCGTTGACCACGCAGCCGGGCGCAGGCGTCGGGCAGCTCCCTAGAAAATCCTCAAAGTACGAGTCCAGGTAGCCGACGTTGGCGGTGAAGGTCAGCGGTTGAATCGGCCGCCATGCCGACTCGAACTCGACCCCCTGGTTCAGCTGTTTGCCGGCATTGAGCACGGCCGTCACGTTGGTGGGAGCGCCCTGGACCAGCTCAAACTGCTGCGTCGTGATCTGCACGTCCTTGTAGGGCGAATAGAACACCGTCAGATTCAGGGTCAGACGCTTGTCCAGCAACGTTGATTTCACGCCCGCTTCATAGCTGTCGGCAATCTCGGATGCGAATCCGTTTTCGGTCCCGGGGTCTGCCGCCGCGTTACCGCGCATGTCGAAGCCGCCGCTCTTGAATCCGCGGCTGTAGCTGACGTAGCCCATGACGTCGTCGATGAAGTGATAGTCGAACCCAAGCCGCGGCGATACATTCGCGAAACGCCGCGTCCTGTTGTAATTGGTCTCCGGGGTCCCCAACGGGAAGAATCCCGTCGGCGGGTCGCTGGGATCGAAGAACGTGGCATTGGGTGCGAGCGTGCCCGCATACAGCTCCGAGACGTAGACGTTCGCCTTTTTCCGATCCTCGTTCCAGCGCGCACCGACATCCATGTTCAGGCGCGAGGTCAGGTTCCAGGTGGTGTCGAAATAGGCGGCCACGCTGTTGGTGATGACGCTACCCTGGGTCAACTGGGTAACGCCCGGCGGCAGACCGGGCGCAAGCGAGACGCCGCCCAGACTCAGAACGGCATTGTAGGAGCCGGCCGCCGTACCATTGTAGTAATAGAGTCCGCCCACGCCCTTCCAGCCTGAGCCAGTGTAGGTGACCTGCATCTCACCGGTGGTCTCGTGATCGGCGTACTCGCCAGGCACCTCGAACAGCGGCGCATTGAGCTCGCTGAAGTTGATGAACTGGTGCGCCTCGCCCTGCCGGTAGGCAGCGACCGCCTTGAACGACCAGGCATCGCTCAGCTCCTGGGTGTAGGTTCCCGAGTAGCCGAAGAATGAGAACCGATTCTGATTCACCGGCATATCGGTGTAGGTATCGTAACGGTCATCGAGCGGTGTCTCGAGGTAGGGATTCGCAGCCAGGCGCTGTCCGGCGGCGGCGTTGGAGCGATCATCCATGGTGTCGGCCAGCAGTTTGAGCTTCGAGCTCTCGCCCCACACGAACGTGAGATTGCCGCGCGCGGAAATGACGTCCTTGTCGTCCACCTCCTGGCCGACCCGGTTGTACGGCCTTGGCAGACCATCGTCCTCGATCTGGCCCCAGCCATCATGGCGCAGGTACGCCGCAGCGACGCCAAAATAGACGTGGCCTGGGACGATCGGAGCCGATGCGGCGAGTTTGGCGTCGCGCTCATCGTAGCTGCCCCCGGTGACTGACGCCTTGAAATACGGCTCGTCGGACACGATGTCCCGCGTGATGTATTTGATCGCCCCGGCAATCGTGTTCTTTCCGTAGAGCGTGCCTTGCGGCCCGCGCAGCACCTCGATGCGATCGACGTCATACAGGTCGAGCAGCGCGCCTTGCGGGCGCGCGATGTAGACATCGTCCAGGTAAATGCCGACACCCGGTTCAAAGCCCCACAGCGGATCGCTCTGGCCGACGCCGCGGATGTACACATTGATGGTGCTGCTGGTCGCTCGGCCCGCATTAACCTCGATGTTCGGCGCGACCGCGGTCACGTCGGTGAGACTTTGGATGTTCTGCGTCTGCAGCTGCTCGGCGTTGAGCGCGGTCACCGCAATTGGCACGTTCTGCAGATCCTCGGACCGACGCCGCGCCGTGACGACCACTTCCTGCAATGTGCCGGCATCGGCGCCGGCGACAGGCGGGCTGGCCGTCGCATCGGGCTGCGCTGCAGTTGCAATCCCCGCTGTCACCAATCCACACGAGATCAACGCGGTGCAGATCCTGCGAATCATGGTCGAGCCCCCATTTTTTTATGATGTTTCGTTCAGTCTATTGAACGGTCGTTGAATATTATTTCAACGATCGTATAAAATCAAATTAAGGCAGACGGGCCGCGGCAGGCGAACCGTGTGCGCGGGGCAAGCGGGTGCGCAAGCCGTGTCATGGCAGGCTAGAATCATGGTTTGCCCCCGGATATTTGCATGTCACGACCAAGGCGCACCACCAAGGACAAGCTCATGGACGCGGCGGAAAAGTTGTTCGCCAGGAGGGGCTTTCACGGCACGTCTCTACGCGACATTACCGGGGCGGCCGGCGTGGATCTGGCGCTGGTGAATTACCACTTCGGCGGCAAGAAGCAGCTGCTGGTCGAGGTTCTCGAGCGGCGTGGCCAGGTGTTGAACGAGGAACGGCTGCGGCGGCTGGCCGAAGTGCGAACCAGCGCCGCACCAGGCGTGCCCAGCACCGAGGCGATCGTCGGGGCGTTTCTGGATCCGATTCTGGATCGCCTGGCGCACGCCGGTCCCGGGTGGCACAGCTATTTCGCCCTGATCGCCTATGTGAATAACTCGCCGGAGTGGGGCCGAAAGATGATGGGCAAAACCTTCGATCGCACGGTGCGCGAGTTCATCCAGGCGGTGATGCAGTCCCTTCCCGGATCCGCACCCGAGGATATCTTCTGGGGCTATAACTTTCTCACCGGTGCCTTGACGCTGTCGCTCGCCGAGACCGGCCGCCTCGATGAGCTGTCGGATGGCGTGTGCCGCTCCAATGACGTGGCGGCGCTCAAGGCGAGGCTTGGCCCGTACGTAGCAGGCGGATTACGGGCGCTGGCGCGTCGCCAACCATCGCCGCCCGATCGCTAGAACGAGCCGGCGATGTCATCGCGGAACGGCTCGGAGATCTATGCGCGCTACGCACTGGGCATGCTGCTGCTGGTCTACGCATTCAATTTCATCGATCGGATCATTCTCGGTATCCTGGTGCCGCCGATCAAAGCTGAGTTGCACCTGACCGATACCGAGCTCGGGTTGCTGGGTGGAACGGCCTTCGCGCTGTTCTATACCGCGCTCGGCATTCCCATCGGATGGCTTGCCGACCGCGTCAATCGCGTCTGGATCATGACGATCTCTCTGGCCCTATGGAGTGCATTCGCCGCTGCCAGCGGCCTGGCGCAGAATTTCTCTCAGTTGTTCATCGCCCGCCTCGGCGTTGGCATCGGCGAGGCCGGTGGCGTGGCGCCGGCGTATTCCCTGATCAGCGACTATTTCCGACCGGCGCGGCGTGCAAGGGCACTGGCCATTTATTCCTTTGGCATCCCGATTGGCAGTGCCGCGGGGCTTCTGTTTGGCGGCCTCATTGCCTCACGGGTGAACTGGCGCATGGCATTCATCGTCGTGGGTGGGCTCGGACTGCTCCTGGCACCGTTATTTCGCGTCTCAGTGCGCGAACCGGTGCGCGGCGGACTGGACGCGCCCGCGCCGGCCCGCAGCGCCCCGGCCATGCGACAGGTTGTCGGATTGCTGGCCGGAAAATTCTCCTTTTGGGGTCTCTCGTTGGGCGGCGGGACCAGCTCGCTCATGGGCTACGGGATGTTCTTCTGGTTGCCGTCGTTCTTTGTGCGCACCTATCATCTTTCGCTGGCGCAGATCTCCTGGTATCTCGGTGCGCTCACCTTTTTCGGCGGCGTCTGTGGAATCTGGCTCGGTGGGTGGCTCGCCGACCGCCTGGGCAGCAGCAACCGCTCCGCCTACGCACTGGTGCCAGCCGGCGCCTTCCTGCTCACCGCACCGTTGTACGTGCTTGGCGTGCTGGCGCCCCCCAGCCTCTGGTCGCTGCCGCTGTTCCTGGTGCCCACGGCGCTCGCTCTGGCATGGCTGGGGCCGACGATCTGCGCGATACAGCATCTGGTACTGCCCGACATGCGCACGCTGGCCTCAGCGCTGTTCCTATTCATCAACAACCTGATCGGGCTGGGCTTCGGTGCGCTGTTGATCGGCCGCTTGTCTGATCACTTCGCCATCCGTTACGGCGGCGAATCACTGCGTTATGCGATTTTGTCCGGCACGGGATTCTACGTGCTCAGCGCCGCATTGTTTTTGCTGGCCGCACGCCATTTGGCACGCGAGTGGCAGAGCTAGTCAGCATTCTCTCAGTCGGAACCAGCAGATCATTGAAACCGTGCTCCAGCTGATGTTCGACGCTGGCGGTGCGGCCGATCGCAATGCGCTGGTGGCGCTGCGGGACATCCTCGCCGAGCCGTCAGGAGACAGCCCGCGCAACTAGCGGGGCCGGGGTCCGCCCACCATTCGTGCTGGCAGTAAGAATGGTGCAGCACCGCTTTCACATCCTCGCTTGCCTCGAGCCAGTAACCCCCGCTCTGAATGGATCGGCCATCTAGCTGTCGCTGTTGTCCTTCTCCACCTTGCGTGTTGCGGTCCGGCGCCGCAGTAGCTCGGCATGATGTCTGAGTTTCGAGAAGTTGGACGTCAAAGCGGGATCGTCCAGCGGGTACCAGCTGGCCAACATGTACAAGTAAAAGTCAGCGGCGGACAGCTCTGCGCCGAGCACATAGGGCGACAATGCGATTTGGACGGTCTCGAGGTGGCGAGTCCAGTCTGCCAGGGCTTGCCTCTTGATCTGCGGTGCCGCGGCCTCGCCTGCGGCTGAATAGCGGTCCGGGTAAAAGAACCGCAGGGCGGCCTCGTACATATTTGCTGATAGAAAGACCATCCACTGCAGAAAGTGAGCGTGGGCGGAACTGCCCGAGACGGGTGCCAGCGCTGCGGCAGGATGGGCGTTAGTCAGGTGAATGAGTATGGCTGCCGACTCGGACACCAGTGTGCCATCCGGCAGCATCAGCACCGGGATCTTGGCGGCGGGGCTGATGCGGCGGAATGCTTCTATCTCCGCTGGCGCGTTGCCGACCCAGACCAGCTCATAAGCGGCCCCGATCTCCTCGAGCAGCATTTGCGGGGCCATAGATCCGGCGCCAGCCCTTCCGTACAGTCGGTATGCAGTAGCAGGCATGGGGACACAGTGCTCCAATCGTCCTTTGCGGTCATTCTACTCGTCACACGAAATGCTGCGGCGCTTGCGCGAGCGAAGCGGGACAAGACAGTCCGACAGGTGACTCCTACCTATTCTCATCAGTATCTGTTGGGGTGATTAGGGACTATAATCACCTCAATTATTGAGGCGATTATGCCGGCTAAACACCTCAAGCCCTGGATCTGGCAACACCCCGACTGGCCCGAATTTCATTGGAATTCGGCGCGTTTGGCGCAACCGCTCGCCGCTGCCCGCAGGGCACAGGGAGAAATCATCGGGATGGCCCGGCTGCTGGATCCCGACTCCGACCGGCTCGCCCAGCTGGAAGTACTCACTTCTGAGGGGGTCGCGACCAGCGCCATCGAAGGCGAGCGCTTCGATCCCGATGCATTGCGCAGTTCCCTGGCTCGCAGGCTTGGACTGCCCACTGCCGGACTGCCTCCGCCTCCCCGCGCCATCGAGGGACTGGTCGACGTTCTGCTGGACGCTACTCAGAAACTGGAAAAGCCACTGACGCAAAATATGCTGGCCGGCTGGCAAGCCGCGCTTTTTCCAACCGGGCGCTCGGGCTTGAGCAAGATCCGCGTCGGCGAACTGCGCGGAACTGCCCCGATGCGGATCGTCTCCGGTCCGATGGACCGGCAGCGAGTCCATTACGAGGCGCCGCCGCGGCGCGGCCTCGAGCGGGAACTCAAACGCTTTCTGGGTTGGTTCAATAAGCCGCCGGCGGACGTAGACGGTCTGTTGCGTGCGGGATTGGCCCATGCCTGGTTCGAACTCCTCCACCCATTCGAGGACGGCAATGGGCGCGTGGGCCGTGCCCTTCTCGATCGGGGTTTGGCACAAGATGACAATCGTTCGTCGAGGCTTTATAGCCTCTCGGCGCGTTTCATGGCGGTGCGCAGCGAATACTACGGCGCGCTGCAGGCGATCTCGCGCGGCGATCTCGACGCGACATCGTGGTTGAAATGGTTCCTGGAACAAGTCATCGCCGCCAGCGGTGAAAGTGCGGTCACGGTCGAGCGGGTGCTGTTGAAAGCTCGCTTCTGGCTGCGTCACGCTCAATCCACATTCAATGAGCGGCAGCGCAAGGCACTAAATGCTTTGCTCGACGCGAGCCCGGACGGCTTTGCGGGCGGAATGACCAACAAAAAGTACGCCCACCTGACGCACGTCAGCCCCGCCACCGCGCAGCGCGACCTTGCCGAGCTCGCGGCACGTGGAACACTTCGTACCCACGGCGCGGGCCGCAGCGTGCGCTACGAGTTCGAAGCGTGACGCGCGCCATCGGCCCCATTCGACAGCTAAAGTACGTGGTTTAGCGGATGTCCAACGCGGCACGCGTGCTGTTCGCCAGCATGATCGGCACGACGATCGAGTTCTTCGATTTCTATATCTATGCAACCGCCGCGGTGCTGGTATTCCCGCGGCTGTTCTTCGCCGCCGGCGATCCGACCGCAGCGGTGCTGCAATCACTCGCCACCTTCGCGCTGGCTTTCTTTGCTCGGCCGGTGGGATCGGTATTGTTCGGACATTTTGGCGATCGGATTGGCCGCAAGAAAACGCTGGTTGCGTCGCTCATGACGATGGGCCTCTCCACCGTGCTGATTGGCCTGCTGCCGACCTATGCTTCGATCGGCGTGTTCGCGCCGCTGCTGCTGTCGCTGTGCCGGTTCGGCCAGGGACTGGGACTCGGCGGCGAATGGGGTGGCGCGGTGCTGCTGGCGGTCGAGAACGCCCCGGAGGGCCGACGCGCGCGCTATGGCATGTTTCCGCAGTTGGGCGCGCCGGCGGGCTTTCTGTGCTCGAGCGGCATCTTCCTGGCTCTGAGCGATCGCATGACCGACACGCAGTTCTTCGCCTACGGCTGGCGGATTCCGTTCCTGGCCAGTGCGGCGCTGGTGTTCGTCGGACTCTACGTGCGTCTGCGCCTGGCCGAGACGCCGGACTTTGCGCGCGCGATTGCCAACGACGAGCGCGTGCGCGTGCCGATGCTGACGCTCTGGTCGCATCAACCAGGGACTGTGCTGCTGGGAACCTTCGCCGCCGTGGCGACCTTCGTCGTCTTCTACCTGATGACGGTGTTCTCGCTCAGCTGGGCGATCGCCGCCTTCGGCTACACGCGACGTGAGTTCCTGATTCTGCAGATGGTCGGCGTGCTGTTCCTGGCGCTGATGATTCCGGTCTCGGCAGCCCTGGCGGACCGATACGGCCGCTACCGCACGCTGATCGCCGCCACGGTGGGCATCATGGTCTATGGACTCGTCTACGGCCGCCTCTTCGGCTCGGACAGTACCGGCGGCATGCTGCTCTTTCTAAGTCTCGGATTTGCGCTCATGGGTTCAACCTACGGGCCGCTCGGCACCGCGCTGACCGAGCTCTACCCAACCTCGGTGCGCTATACCGGCGCCTCCTTGAGCTTCAACCTCGCCGGCATCGTCGGCGCATCGCTGGCACCCTACATGGCAACACGGCTGGCGACGCATTACGGCGTCGCCGCGGTCGGCTACTACCTGAGCTCGGCGGCCCTGCTGACGCTCATCGCGCTGCTGATCCTGGCAGCGCGATGCCGTGTCGGTCGGTCGATGCCCTGACCGCAGGGTGGCCACCCTCCCCCTGGCCAGTGTCTCAACTCGCCGACAACTTGCATTATGTCCGACGCCCTTTAGGCTCCCAATTCCAATAGATAGGGAACCTATATGAGCTACGGCTTTAACTCCATACAGCTCACCGAGCCACAAACCACTGAATGGACGCGCGAAGCTTCGGCGGCCTACGATCGATCCATGACCGGCCGATCAGCAGCCGATACCCTGAATCCCTCCAGGGAGCCGCGCTGGCACGAAGTGCGCAACATGCACGGCAAGGTCTGGAGGCGCGCAAACAGCCCGCGGGGACGGATCTGAAGCGTGTGATCGTCGCGGCGCGGCTTATGGTTGGCCGCCGCGTCGTTGCACCGGGCGGCCCAGAATGTAGGTGTCAGCGACCGCCCGGTCATCGCCCAGGATCATGTAGATCTGTAGTTGCTCCGAGAGCGTGCGCGCCAGCCGCATACGCCGCGCCAGCAGCGGCGTGGCCTCAGGATCGAGGATGATGAAGTCCGCTTCCGCGCCGGGCGCGAAATGGCCGATATGCGCATCGAGCCGCAGCATGCGTGCTCCGGCCAGCGTCGCGAGATAAAACGCGCGCAGCGATGAGAGCCGTTGACCCTGCAGCTGCGCCACCTTGTAAGCCTCGCCCATCGTGCGCAGCATGCTGAAGCTGGTGCCGGCACCCACGTCGGTGGCCAGCGCGTAACGCATCCCGGCCGCATCGCTGGCCGCCAGATCGAACAGGCCGCTGCCAAGATATAGATTCGAGCTGGGGCAAAACGCCACCCCCGCGCCACTCGCAGCCAGGCGCCGACGATCCGTGTCGTCGAGATAAATGCCGTGCGCATAGGTTGCGCGTTCGCGCAGCAGGCCGAAGCGATCGTAAACACCCAGGTAACTGCGATCGCGCGGAAACGCCCGGCGGACCGCCTCAACCTCCTCCCGGTTCTCCGCCAGGTGCGAATGGATGAAGACATCCGGGTACTCCCGCGCCAGTGCGCCGGTGCTCGCCAGCTGCGCTTCGCTCGAGGTCAGCGCAAAACGCACGGTCATTGCATAGTGCAAGCGCTCGCGCCCGTGCCAGGTCTGGATGAGCTCTCGCGTATCGCGCTCGCCCCCGGCGGCCGTGTCGCGTAAGCCGTCGGGGCTATTGGTGTCCATGAGCACTTTGCCGGCGATGATCCGCATCTGGCGCGCCAAGGCGGCCTCGAACAGCTGCTCCACCGACGTGCGGTGCACAGTGCAAAGCACCTGCGCCGTCGTGGTGCCGTTCCCGAGCAGCTCGTCCAGGAAAAAGTCGGCGACCTCGCGGGCATGCGCGGGATCAGCGAAACGCTGTTCGGCGGGGAACGCATAGCGCTCGAGCCAGTCGAGCAGATTTCTGCCACCGGCGGCGATGATGTCGGTCTGCGGACAATGGATATGCGTATCGATGAAACCCGGCACGATAAGTCGCCGACCGTGATCGATGAGCTGCGTGTCGGCATCGCCGTTTACTTCGCTGGCGGCACCGACCGCCTGCACGCGGCCGTTGCGCACCAGCAGTGCGCCGCGCTCCCAGTAGTCGAAGCAGGTCGGGTCGTCATTCGTGCCCGGATCGCCGCGAAAATGCAGGATCGAGGCGCGATGCAGTGCCGGACGCGGTTCCATCGGCAACTGTGAGCGTCAGCTCAAGGAGATGCCGGCGGCACGCCGTGCTGCCACTGATCCCAGCCGGCGAGGATCGCGTCCACGACCGGCATCCCCGCCAGCGCCAGATTGTCGGTGGATATCCTGATCGAGCCCTCGAGCGAGCCCTGCGCCTTGAGTGCCTCGAAGGCGCTCTGGCGCGGATACTGCCGATCAAAATCCGATCCGCTGCGCATGACCGCAACGCGCTTGAGATCCACCAGGCCGGACTGCGCGCCGCGCGTCAGTGCATTGAGCGTGGCATTGTCCTCCTGCTGGGTGGTGCAGTAGACACCGGCTCCATTTGTCAGCAGCCGCGTCCAGTCGCGCGCGTGCTTTCCGAGCCGGTCACCCACCCACCAGGTATCGCCGGCGAGCGTATCGCCCAGGATTACCTGCGGCGGCGCGTTCGCCGGCGCCGATGGATAGTGCGCCCGATAGCGGCGCACATCATCGCTATCCTCAAGCCTCGCCGTCTTCGAGAGCGCGAGCGCGCGCTGCAGCAGGTTCTCATCGAGCTGAAACATCTCGGTGCGGTACTCGAACTTTGGGATTTTGCCGGGCCCGTCGGTCAGCACGCCGAAGTAGCCATCCTGCCAGCCGCGCGGCATCTCGCGCGCGTCGATCTCGTGAGCGATGCCCATATCGACCACATAGCGCGCCCAGGCGACCGAGCCGATGGTGCCTTGCCTTGGGTCGATGCCGGCGATCCCTGAGACGATCACATAGGTCTCTCGCAGATCGAACAGGCCGCTGTAGATCACGGCCATCATGGAGGCGGCCGCATTCGCATGCCCCATGCCGGTGGTCATCTGGCAGACCGCGCGTGGGTCGCAACGCACGGTCGGATAATCCGAGGAGAGACCCGGCACGCGAATCTCGCGCAGGTTCTGCAGCGCATGCACCCACGGCGCCGCCTCGGGCGCGAACATATTCACGATCAGGACCTTGACGGCCAGCGGCTCGCCGGACTGCGCCGGGACGGCTGCCGCGATGCCGATCAGAGCGCACAGCAGCGATGCGCCATGAGAGAGCGCGCGGCGCCAGTTTCGTTGCTTCATGGACTGCAATCCTTGGGCTTATCTCAAAGGTGAATGACTAACCGATGCGATCGGCGAGGCGGAAGCCGGCGATGCGGCCGATCTCATCGAGCGCGGTCGCAAACTCCTCGGCCCGCTCGCGCGTCAGCCGGAATTCGCAGCACGCGATAATCGATGCCGGATCGTGGCCGCGAACTGCGAGTATGAACGGAAAGCCGAAGCGCTGCTGGTAGGCCGTGTTGAGCCCGGCCAGTCGTGCGGCCGCAGCCGGGGTGCAGCCGGTAAGGCCGGCGCGCCGCTGCTCGCTTAGCGAAGCGGCAGTCATTGCAGGCGATTGCACGCTGCGCGCGTTAAGGTCTGGATGGGCGCGGATCAATGAGAGCTGTTCGGCCTCAGTGGCGCGCGTGACCACGCTCTGCAGTGCCTCGAGCAGCCGTGGCACTGCATCGAACGGCCGGAAAGCGGCGGCGCGCTGCGCGATCCAGTCCGAGTGCTCGAACACGCCCGACAGCGCGCTCACGAACTCCGCCGCCGTCATGGCGTTCAGGGCCGGGAGCGTGATCACCTTATCCTCGCCAGGGCTTGATCCACCCAGTGCAGAAGCAGCGCGCGCTCCTCCGGTGTCATGCCGGTGAGATTGCCCAGCGGCATCGCGCGCGTGGCCAGCTGCTGCTGTATCTGGGGCAGATGCCGATTGAGCTCATCGATGCTCTCCAGCACGACCCCGTTCGGCGCCGCCGGAAAGCCGGCCTGCGTCGGGTGCGTGGCGTGGCAGGGGACGCAGCGTTGATCGACAATGGACTGCACGCGGGCGAGATCCTGGGTGTCGAGGGCGCCATGCGCCTTAGGCGACGGCCCCGGCCGCGGCGCGAGCGCTGTCACGACCGCCACGATGCAAAGCACCGACACGATGGCGGCCGTGCGACCCCAGGGTTGCCACTGCGCCTGGCGGTGCCGTGCGACGAACCAGGCGCGGATGCCCGCGCCCGCCACGCTCATCGCAATCAGCACCAGCCAATTGTGAGGCGCGCCGAAGGTCATGGGGTAATGGTTGCTGATCATCGCGAACAGCACGGGCAGCGTCAGATACGTGTTGTGCACCGAGCGCTGCTTGCCGCGCTGGCCCGGTGCCGGATCGGGCACTCTGTGCTCGCGCTTGGCGCGCACCAGTTCGCGCTGGCCCGGAATGATCACGAACAGCACATTGGCCACCATGATGGTGCCGAGGCCCGAGCCGAAGAGCATGAAAGCGCCGCGGCCGCTGTAGAGCCGGCAGAGCACGAATGCTTCCAGGCAGAAGAGCAACGCCAGCAACAACCCCAACGCGCCGGGCCGGCGCTGCAGCGGCGAACGGCACAGCGCATCGTAGAGCAGCCATGCGCCTGCCAGCAGGGCAAGCGCAATACCGATCGCCCCAGGCTTGGACAGCGCGGCGACCGCCGGATCGATCAGGTAGCCTTCCGCACGCTGGAAGTACAGCCCGCACAGCAGCGTGAAGCCCGACAACCACGTCGTGTACGCCTCCCAGTAGAACCAGTGCAGCGTGGCCGGCAATTCGCGGGGCGCAACCCGGAACTTGCGCGACACGTAGAAGCCGCCGCCGTGCACGGCCCAGAGTTCACCCGCCAGGTCCGCGTCGCGCTCGCGCGGCGGCTGCAGGTGGTCATCCAGCCAGACGAAGTAGAACGAGGCGCCGATCCAGGCAATGCCGGCGATCAGGTGCAGCCAGCGCACCAGTAATGCTAGCCAATCGGCGAGATAGGTCAGCATCGCGCGGGGACCACGCCCCTAGCCTCCGCGATACACCGAGTAGCTCCACGGCGAGATCAGCAGCGGCACGTGATAGTGCTGCAGGGGATCGGCGATGCCGATCCGGATGACGGCCTGCTCGATGAACGCGGGTTCCGGCAACGCAACGCCGCGCGCCCGGAAATACGCCGCCGTGTCGAAGGTCAATTCATAGCGCCCGGCGCGCAAGTCATCGCCTGCCAGCAACGGCGCGCAACGGCCATCGCTTCCGGTGATCCGCACGATCGCCTGGGGCGCCGCCGCATCGAGCCGCAGCAATTCGATGCGCACACCCGCCGCGGGCAACCCGGCACTGGTGTCGAGCACGTGAGTCGTCAAATGGCCCATGAGATCGATGTCCTCGCCGCATCATTGTACACACGGAATGACGTTGCCCCGGCGGGAATCGGATAGAGTTCCCCCGCATGGACAGCAGTATGGAAGCGTTCGTTCGCGGCCTGCCCAAGGCGGAATTGCACCTGCACATCGAGGGCACGCTGGAGCCCGACCTGGCCTTTGCCCTGGCACGCAAGCACGGCATCGTGTTGCCCTACGCCAGTGTCGAAGCGTTGCGGCAGGCGTATGAGTTCACGAGCCTGCAGTCGTTCCTCGACATCTACTATGCCGCGACGGACGTGCTGCGCGACGCGGAGGATTTCGCACTGCTCGCGAGCGCTTATCTTGCGCGTGCACATCAACAGGGCATCGTCCACGTCGAGCTGTTCTTCGATCCGCAGGTTCACACGGCTCGCGGCGTCGCGCTCGCAAGCGTGCTGTCAGGTCTGACGCGCGCGCTCGAGCAGGCCTCGCAAGTCCATGGCATGACGCACCGGCTGATCCCCTGCTTCATCCGCAACCTCGGCGCACAGGCCGCGATGCGGGCGCTCGATGAACTCCTGGTGCACCGTAGCGCGATCGATGGTGTGGGCCTGGATTCGACCGAGTGCGGCTATCCGCCCTCCCTCTTCGCTCAAGTTTACGAGCGCGCGCGCGGCGCCGGTTTGCATCTGGTCGCGCATGCCGGCGAAGAAGGTCCGGCCGCCTACATCGGCGAGGCCCTCGACCTGCTGCGCGTGCAGCGCATCGATCATGGCGTGCGCTGCGAAGAGGACCCCGCGCTCATGCAGCGGCTGGCGCGCGAGCGCGTGCCGCTGACCGTGTGTCCGCTGTCGAACATCCGCCTCAAGGTCTTCGACCGGATCGAGTCACACAATCTCAAGCGCCTGCTCGATGCCGGTCTGTGCGTGACCGTCAACTCGGACGACCCGGCCTACTTTGGCGGCTATGTGCTCGAGAATTACCAGGCCGTGCAACAGGGCCTGGATCTCTCGGCGCAGCAGGTCCGGATGCTGGCGCGTAATTCATTCGAGGCCTCGTTCTTAGCCACCGAGCAGCGGCAGCGCTGGATGACGGCCGTCGATCAGTATCGGGCATCACTCTAGATTGCCGCGATGCCGAGCGCCTCGCTGATGGCCAGCTGCTCGCAGTTCTTTCCCGGCCCACCCCGGTCGACCACCAGGAACAGCGAGGTCTGGTTGAGGGCCAGGAGCTCGTGATGCCAGGTGTTGCGGCGAAAGTTCACACCCTGCTGGCCTGAACTCAAAAAGGCGCGCACCCGCGGCGCGATCGGGCCGCTACCGTCTTCTGCCACGACGATCAGAAACGGCTGCTGCTGCAGCGGGTAGAACGCCTGGCTTGAGAGCGGATGGCGCTCGAGACTTTGCACCTGCAATGGCAGCGATCGCGGCGTGGCGCGGAACAGGCTGATCAGCGCTCGACCGCCCTCGCCCGCGACGTCAACTTCAGCCAGATCGTCGAAACGCTCGCAGGTGCCGTTGTTGATCCAGCGCGACGCGTGGCCCTCGATCTGGATCACATCGCCGAAGGGCGCGAAGGCGACGGCGGTCAGCGGACTGGGCTGGAGCAGCATCGGCGCCCAGCGCTTCAGCCGCTAACAGGCTTGCCGAACGCGCGAACGCGGCTCAAGCCTCCGTCCGGATGGATGTTCACGCGCAGATGCGACACGGGACCGGTGGCCTTCGCTGCTAAGCGGAATCGATGCAGGTGGTCGGCCTTGAGCAGCTGCGGCACGAGCAGCACCGGCCAATAGAGACACTCACCGGTCAGATCGGCGTCTGGCAGATCGGGCAGCAGCGCGGCGTTGATCGACACCTGGTGCGGGAAGTTACCCTTGAAGTGCGCGGTGTCGATTTCGATGGCCTCGAGTTGCCCGCGGTGACCGAGTGCGAGGATCACCCAGTCAAATCCCGGTGTGCGGCGGCGGCGCGTTTCCCAGCCGTCGGCCATGCCGCTGCCGCTGCCCGGCAGCAGCAGATTGTGCATCGAGCCATAGTGTTCATCATTGCAGCCCAACGCGCGCCCGCCGTTGATTGCCGCGGCCAGGTCTAGCGCCTTGGCAGATCCGGCCCGGCGCCAGTCGCGAAACACCGTGCCGTAGGCGCGAAACCGTGCCACCCCGCCGTCAGGATGGATATTGAGTTTCAGATGCGTCCATACATCCTCCGACTCTACGGGGAAGAACTGGCGCTGATCGCCTCCCAGCGCCACGCGCGGCAGCAACGGCTGCCAGAGCGTGCGTGAAGTGGGCGCGCCGTCGAGCCGCGCTGCCTCCACCGAGGCGAACGGCGGATAGTTGCCCGTGAAATAACGGGTATCGATCTCGAGCAGGCGGAGCGTGCCCGCAACGGCCAGCTGGATGATGCAATGATCGTGGCCTGCGTCGCGCCGCCGGCGCGATTCCCAGCCGTCCATCCACTTACCGTTATCGTCATAGATACCAGCCCGCCATTCCGGCTCGCCCGGCTGCAGCATGCGTTCCTTGTCGGCGAAGAAATCGTCGGTGGTCGAAAGCGCCGCAGCTCCCAGCCGGCTGTCGGCGAGATTGCGATACCGCGTGAGCCAGGCCGAGGCTTCAGTCGCCTCCAGCGGTCGCGTCGGCGAACTCACGCCACACCGACGAAGGGATGGGTTGCCATCCAGTGGCGTGCGATGTCGACCCGGCGGCACACCCAGATATGCGGGTGCTCCAGCACATGATCGAGAAAGCGCTCGAGCGCACCGATCCGCGCCGGCCTGCCCACAAGCCGGCAATGCAGACCCACTGACAGCATCTTCGGCGCATTGACACCGCCCGGGTCGCCCTCGCGGTAGAGCGCGTCGAAGGCATCTCGCAGGCACTCGAAAAACTGTGTGCCGCAATTGAAGCCCTGGGTCGTGGCGAATCGCATGTCGTTGGTATCCAGGGCGTAGGGAACGATCAGATGAGGGACTTGCCGCGGGTGCGACCCCGCGCCGAGCGACACGACAGTCCAGTACGGCAGATCATCGGCATAGGAATCGGCGTCGTACAGCAGTCCGCCGTGCTCGACGATCAGGCGGCGCGTATTCGGACTGTCCCTGCCGGTGTACCAGCCGAGCGGTGCGCTGCCGCAGATCTCGCGGAGCGTGGCGATCGCCTCGGCGATATGGGCCCGCTCGACTGTCTCCTCGACCTGCTGATAGCTGATCCAGCGCAAGCCGTGACAGGCGACCTCGTGGCCGAGCTCCCTGAAGGCCACCGCGGCCTCCGGGTTGCGGCGCAAAGCCTGTGCCACCGCAAACACCGTCAGCGGCAATCGCCGTGACTCGAATAGCCGCAGGATGCGCCACAGTCCGGCACGCGAGCCGTATTCGTACAGCGACTCCATGCTCATGTGCCGCGCCGGAAACGGTGCGGCACCGATGATCTCCGACAGGAAGGTCTCCGATGCCGCATCTCCATCCAGCACCGAGCTCTCGGCCCCTTCCTCGTAGTTGAGCACAAACTGCACGGCGATGCGGGCATCGCCGGGCCAGCGCGGATGCGGTGACCAGCGACCGTAGCCAACCATGTCGCGCGGATTGGAGTCGGGGGCCACGGTCATCCAGACGCCCCCATGTAGACGAACCGTGCCACGCACAGTGCGGCGAGCACGTACACCAGCCAGTCGGCCGCACGTGCCTGCCCGCGCAAGAGCTTCAGCAGCGCGTGGCTGGTGATACCAAAGGCCAGCCCGTTGGCGATCGAGTAGGTCAGCGGAATGATGATCGCTGTCAGGAACGCCGGTATCGCGACCGCGGGCTCCGCCCAGTCGACTTCAGCCAGCGCCCCCATCATCAGCGCGCCAACCAGCACCAGCGCCGGCGCCGTGGCGGCCGCCGGTATCGCCTCGACCAGCGGCGCGAACAGCAGCGTGGCGAGGAACAGCAGCCCGACCACGATGCTCGTGAGCCCCGTGCGGCCGCCGACCGAAACACCGGCCGCGCTCTCGATATAGCTGGTCACGGGACTGGTGCCGACCAGCGCGCCGAACAGCATCGAGATTGAATCGGCGAGCAGGATGCGGTTGATTTTCGGAATCGAGCCGTCCGGCGCCATGAGTCCTGCGCGCTTCGTGACCGCGACCAGCGTACCAACATTGTCGAACAGATCGACGAACAGAAACACGAATACGATCTCGATCAGTGACAGCCCGACGCCGCCCTTGAGACTGAGAGCAGAGCGGATATCGAGCTTGAAGGCGGCCGCTGACACATCGCTCAGGTTGTACCCGGCGGCGGAAAAATGTGCGGCACCGCTGACCCAGGCGATCACGGCGGTGGTGAGAATCCCGAGCAGCATCGCAGCCTTGATCCGCATGGCCTGCAGCACCGCGATGATCACGAGCCCGAGCAGGGCCAGCGCCGGCATCGGTGCGGTGAGATTGCCGAGGCCGACGATCGTGCCGCTCTTGGCCACCACGATGCCCGCATCCGCGAAGCCGATGAAGGCGATGAACAGTCCGATGCCGCCGGCAACGGCGGCAAACAGCGAGCGCGGCACCGCGCTGATAATCAGCTGCCGCACACCCGCGACGGTCAGGATCAGGAATGCGAGGCCCGAGAGGAACACGCAGCCGAGCGCCGTCTGCCACGGCAGACCCATGCCCTTGACCACGGTGTAGGTAAAGTAGGCGTTCAGGCCCATGCCGGGAGCGAGCGCCAGCGGGTAGTTCGACAGTAGTCCCATGAGAATGGAGCCGAAGCCCGAGGCCAGGCAGGTCGCCACCGCCACCGCGGCGACCGGCACGCCGGCCGCGCCCAGGATGACCGGATTGACGACCACGATGTACGCCATCGTCAGGAAGGTCGTCAGGCCCGCGAGCAGTTCGGTGCGGACCGTCGTGCCGTGGGCCTTAAGCTGGAAGTAGCGATCAAGCATCCCTGCACTGATTCTTTGATTCGTTGGATTGTAGGCTCAACGGTCATGTTACGGCCCGACAGCGGGAAATACATCCCTCGATGAATGCCGCTGACGAGCCTGCATTGCCGGCGCACTGCGGCAGTGCGAGGGCGCATACTGGGCACCATCGTCGGGCGGAGCGCGCCCGGCGCTGAGGTGCCTGGAATGTACGTGGTCCACAGTTATCCGCTCGCAGTCGCCTTCTGTGCGCTGACAATGCTGTGCTGGGGCTCCTGGGCCAACAGCCGCAAGCTCGCCGACAGGGCGTGGCGCTTCGAACTGTTCTACTGGGACTACACACTCGGCGTTTTGCTGCTGGCGGCGCTGCTCGGATTGACGCTCGGCAGCAGCGGCAATGAAGGCCGCGGTTTCGTGCCCGACCTGGCGCAAGCCTCGAGCGCGAGTCTCTGGTCGGCGCTGCTCGGGGGAGCGCTGTTCAACCTGGCGAACATACTATTGGTGGCGGCCATCGAGATCGCCGGCATGGCCGTGGCGTTTCCAGTCGGCATCGGTTTGGCGCTCGTGATCGGCGTCATCACCAATTACTTTGCATCGCCGGTTGGCAACGGCCCACTGCTCGCACTCGGCGTGCTGCTCGTGACGATTGCCATCGTGCTCGATGCGATTGCCTACCGCCGCCTATCGGCCGGTACGGTGGGTGTGACGGCCCGCGGCCTCGCGTTGTCGGTTGTGAGCGGCCTCTTCATGGGAACGTTCTACCGATTCGTCGCGGCAGCGATGTACCCGGACACCGCGCATATCGAGGCCGGCAAGATGGGCTGTTACGCCGCCGTATTCGTGTTCGCAGTCGGCGTATTCTTAAGCAGCTTCGTCTGGAACACCCTCGCGATGCGGCGCCCGGTCGCGGGCCCTGCGGTGGGATTCGCTGATTACGGGCGCGGCAGTCTTGGCAATCACCTGGCCGGGGTCTTTGGCGGTGTCGTCTGGGGTACCGGCATGTCATTCAGTTTGATTGCCTCCGGCCGCGCGGGCTTCGCCATCTCATACGGCCTGGGGCAAGGCGCGACGATGATCGCGGCCTTCTGGGGCGTATTCGTCTGGAAGGAATTCCGCACGGCGCCCGCCGGTACCGGAAGGCTGCTCGCGGCCATGTTCGCCTGTTTCGTAAGCGGGCTTGTGATCATCGTTCTGGCGCGCTCTTAACTCCACTGCACCCGGCAGGAGTGCCTGTCGATCGCTCGCGAATCGTGCGAGCGTCGATATCAACCGCACTGATTTGTGGCGCTACCTTGGCGACGCTGCTGCGCGGACGCCACATCCGCGCATCGGCGCCAGGGCCGGCCAGCATAGATTCTCGCAATATCGGCCTCATAGCAGCGTTTCCCAATGCGGCGCAGCAGGTCGCCGGCAACACTATCCGTTGGTACAGAAGCTGCATCGCTCCCGACAAATGGCGGGGAAGCAATCGTCACCGCACAACACCAATAACTGGGAGCTACCATGCGTCGACGTCTGACTGCGATCCTGGCGGTGGCACTGCTGCGATTGACTCCGGCATTCGCCGATGCCGATGGCGACCAGCCGACCACACAGTCGACAACCAGCGTCACCGCGCCGATGGCGTCATCCACGGACCTCGATGAAATCGTTGTCAACGGTATCCGGCGAGGCGATCTGATCCTGCCGACCACCGTGACTTCGACATCCGCCTACGGATTGGACCTGGGCGTGATGGAAACGCCGCGCAACAATACCCTGTTGTCCAAGGCGCAGCTCGATGCCCTCAATGTCCAGAATCCAGGCGGGTTTTCCTACCTGACCTCGAGCAGCTATTCGGACGCATCGTTCGGCCAGCCGAACGTGCCGCGCATCCGCGGTCAGTACGCCGACATGTTCTTCAACGGCATGCGCGACAGCTTCACCCTCAACGGCTATGGAGCGCCGATCAGTTTCAACAGCGTGGATTCGGTCGATATCGTCAAGGGGCCGGCCAGCGTGCAGGCGGGACCCGGGGCCGGGGTGGGTGGTTCGATCAACATCGCCACCAAGATGCCGTCGTTAAACAAGTTCGCGGCCGAGGCAAACCTGGAATTCGACACGCAGCAGAAGCGCCGCGCGTCCTTCGATATCGGTGGCCCGATCACATCGGACCTGGCCGCGCGCGTGAGCTTCACCGAAGACGACAGCGGCAGCTACTACTACGACATGTTCTTCCACCAGCAGTCGCTGTTTGCCGCGGTGATCGACCAGATTACACCCCAGTACTCGGTGCTGCTGACCGGTGGCTTCGAGAACACCACCTACCGAGAAAACGACGGTATCAACCGGGTCAATCAGCAACTGATCGACAACGGCACCTATCTGACAGGCGGTCCCGTGGGTGGGGAGGCGGGAGTGTCGGGCTTCGGCAGCACGATCGACCTGACCGGATCCACGCAGCTCAACCCCCGGACCATCATTGATGAGCCGGGCGGAACCGGCGCGCATTCGATGCACATCAAGGGCCAGATCATCCAGACGTTCAATGCGACGGATAGCTTTACCATCGTCAACAATACTTTCTACGATTACATGAACCGCTATAACCAGACGCAGGACTACTACGCCGACACCGCCAAGGGCAGCTATACGATCGAGAACAAGACCGACTTCAAGATCAAGTTCGCCACCGCTTGGGCCAATCACGATGTCGATGCCGGCTTCACCTACCGCTACGCCCACGTGCTGGATATCCAGAATTTCATCAACGAGCCGGTGAGCATCTTCGATCTGTCCGCCAACCCCAGTACCTGGGTATTCCCCGGCTCCCTCCAGGGCGCTTCCGGGGCGGTGCCTTACACCGCGGCCTTTGGTCATCCGCAATACGGGCTGCCGGGACGCTTCGAGGGAGTCCCGGGTGGCTTTTTTATCGGCGGATTCCTGAACGGCACCGCCGATTCCAATCTGCAGGACGCCGCCATATTTCTCGAACATCGGATCCAGTTCTCGCCGCAGTGGAGTCTGCTGTACGGCGTGCGCGGCGATATCGTGCAGTTGGACTATTCGGACCCGCTCGGGGGACCGGGTCTATACGACGGCTTCGCCCAGAGCGCATCCACTGCCTGGTATGGTTTGTACAATGGCAACGTCAGTCTCGTCTTCAGCCCGACCGAGCACCTCTCCACGTACCTCACGTACAACAAGGCGCAATACGTACAGCCTACGGCCAATGACGGTGCGGTGGCCACCTGGGGCGAGGATCCGACCAATCAGCTGCGGCAGAACACCCTGCTCATAGAAGGCGGCATCAAGGTCGATCTGTTCGACAAGCGCCTGTTCGTCTCCACGGCGGGTTTCCATCAGGAGCGCACCATCACCACGGGTCCTGGCGGTCTCACTAGTACGCTGGCCCACATCAACGGCGCCGAGATCGAGATGAACTTTCAGCCCGATCCGCACTTCTTTGCGACCGCCAGTTACTCTTATCTGCACACCACGACCGATGCGCCATCGCCCTTCTACAATTTCCCGGCACAACCGGGGCTCAACAATGACGGTGCCGGCATCTCGCTGTTCCCAGCCAATGAGATGTTCAAGCCGAACCAGACCTTCAATGACCCCGGCGTGCCGGAGCACCTGTTCAACGTGCTCGCCAACTACAAGCATGAGTCCGGCTTCGGCGCACAGGCCAACATCCAGGTGACCGGACCCGTCGAGACCACCCAATCCGGTTATCTCGACATGGCAGCCATCACCAATCCGGCGAACTTTCCCTTCCCGGGCTTGACGACATCGCAAATATCTTATTACGAGGCCAATGGCGGCTACTACAAATCGCCGGTGATTCATTGGCAATACACGCTCAATAGCGCGATCTTTTATAGCTTCCAGAAATACCAGGTGAAGTTCTCCGTCTACAACCTGGCCAACAAGCGCAATCTCACCAACGATGTCCCGTTCTACGGCAACGATTTCATCACGCGGCAACCACCGCGCGACTTTGACCTGAGTGTGACTGCGAGGTTTTAGATCAGGCCGTCCGGTCCCAGAGCGCCCTGATCGCATCCTTCATCATGAGCGCTTCCGCCCAACGATCGGAGGCGTCATTTCCGTCGGGGCCCGCTATGGCGTATGGCTTGGGCCCAAGTTCACATACAAAGGCAAGCGATTCATCCGATTTTGCGCGTCTTCTCCAACTCTTGAATCCATACTCCCACCAGGCGAGAAAGATATCGAACCACATTTTGTGATGCGGAAAGCTGATCTCGACCTGGACCTGTTCCCGGCTCGCGACACGACCATGGAATGCCCAGCAATTGTCGATGATGCGCTGCATGTAGGCCTGGTTCCGCGCTGAGATAGGAACGGCAAACTCGCGCCCCACCAGGAAATGCGACAGATCCCCCAGGAGCTTCAGATCGGGAAAGCATTCCAGCAAGTCGAGCGTGAAATACAGATCCGTCGTCATCCGATCGCGATGCGTTTCAAAATACACCGGAAATGTGACTTGCTCGGCCAGCCGGCGCCAGCCCTCGAGTAAAGGTATGCAGTCGGCGATGCGCCGTGGGCGCACATCGGCCTGGATATCCAGGTGATGAACCCCGAGTTCCGTGCACAGTTCAAGTGCCGGCTTTAGCTCATCGACGGACTTCGGGAAACATTGCACTTCCGTCAGTTTGCCTTGGGGCTTGAGCAGACCCGCAGTGCGCCTCGCTGCGGCTGGATCCAGACAAGTCATGCTGATGCCATCAAATCCGGCCTCGAGGATCATCTCGACGTTGCGTTCGAGCGTGCGCTCCATGCCGTCGGTATGCCGGCGCTCCATGGCCCAGAGCGATTGATATACGACCAGTTCCTGCGTCATCTGATCACCCACTTTCAGACTGCCTGCGCCATCACGGTCCGCACTTTGATCGGCGCCGTTTCCACCAGAAAGAAACACAGCACCGCGCCAATCGCTCCCGACGCGGCCATCATAAGCACGGCGGTCGACAACTGCGTGAGATCCGCCATCTTGCCGGCGAGCGCGACCAGCGCTGAACCGCCGAGTACCTCGCCCACACAAACCACCAGGCCCATTGCCGTCGCGGCATATTTGCGCGGCACGGATTCACCCGGAATGACGCCCATGAACAGCGGGAAGGTGCCGCTCGCGAGCCATCCCACAAACAGCAGCGCGCCGAGCGCTGCCGTCGAGCCCTGGAAGTAGACGGCGCCCAGCGCCGTCAGCGCAGCGAGCAGGCAGAAGCCGATCATGACCGGTTTACGACCGATACGGTCGGAAAGCCAGGGAGCTCCGAATCCAGAGAGTGCCGATGAGAAGCCCAGCACGCTCAGGAGCGAACCCATGGCGGGGCCCGGCATGCCGCGCACCTCGGTGAGGAACTTCGGCAGGAACGTCCAGCCCATGACGAACCATCCGACCATGAACACGGAGATCAGGCAGCACACCAGTACATTGCGGACGGCCAACATGTCGAAGAGTCCCATCTTCCTGCCATCATCCGCGGTTTCCGTTGCAGCGAGCGCGTGAACGCTGGCTTGCGCGTCTTTTGTGGGCTCGCGCACCCACAGCCACACGCCGATGGCGCACACCAGGCCCGGGAGGCCTGCAACAAAGAAGGCGGCCCGCCAGCCATGTGCCTCGGCGATGCTCGGCAGCAGAGAGGGCGCCAGGCTCTGGCCCAGCAGCGCCGCAAAGAAGTTCTGCATGATGCCGGCGTTGACGCCACGCCGGTTGGGCGAAGACTCCACCGCCATGATGGTCAGACACACGGGCAGGAATGGACCCTCTACCGCGCCCATGATCGCGCGCGCGATCAGCAGCACCGGAAAGGACGGCGCAAGACCCGACATGATCGAGCATGCCGAAAAAATGACCAGGAAGGCGACAAGGAATGGCTTGCGGCTGCCCCTGGCATCCGACCAGCGCGCGATCACATACGCACCCAGCGCCCACATGACGGACAGCACCGAGTTGATGAGCGCCGACTGCGTGTTGTTGAGTCCAAGATCCTTCGCCATATAAGGAATCAGGACACTGGCGGAGTTGCGATCGAAGAAGGCGAAGCCCCAGGAAATCCCGAGCAGCAACAGCAGACCGTTCTCGTAGTTAAGAATCGGATGGCGCGAGCGCAAGTGACCTTCAGTCATTCAGGTGTGCCTTTTGCCAGGAGACCACGTCGCAACAGTTTAGGTCTTCTGCGGCAGCGTAGCCGAAGGCTATGCGGTCACGGTGGCGGTCGCCCTCCGCGTCTGAATGATGGAATTAAACATTTAATTAACAATATGTTATATCATTTATATAGAACTTACCTTACTCAGAATTTCGCCACGCCATTTTTTCATGCTCATCTAAGATGAGCGCCGGCAGCAGTACTACGCGCCGATGCGCGAAGACTAGTGAATGGAAGATGTGATCATTGTCGGCGGCGGCCCGACCGGCTTCATCAACGCACTGGGACTTGCGCAGGCAGGCGTTCGCGTGATGATCATCGAGGCCGAGTCGGCCATCAACAGTTCCCCACGCGCGGCCGTGTATTTCTGGTCGGTGCTCGCAGGCCTCGAGCGCTTGGGCATATTGGCGGAGGCCGAAAGCATCGGCTTTGCCAAGCAGGATTACAGCTACCTCGTCGCGCGTACCGGCGAGCGAATTTCATACTCCATGGGCGTACTCGAGGGCCACACGCCTCGTCCCTACAACCTGCATCTGGGCCAGCATCGGCTGGCGGAAATCGCGATGCACCGGCTGCAGGAATTTCCGAACGCCACCGTGCGATTTGGCACGCGCCTGCAGACGCTGCAGCAGGATGCCGCCGGTGTCACGCTGACGGTGCGCACAGGTGGGGCAGGTGGGGCAGGTGGGGCAGGTGGGGCAGCCGAGACTCTGCGCGCGAAATGGGTCATCGGTGCGGACGGCGCCGGCAGCACGGTGCGTCAGCAGCTGGGCCTTTCATTCGATGGCATGACCTGGCCGGAGCGGTTCGTGGCCACCAATGTCTACTACGACTTCGAACGCTACGGCTACGCGCGATCGACCTTCGTCATCGATGATCCGCATGGCGCCATCATCGCGCTGCTCGATAATGAAGGTCTCTGGCGCTGTACGTACATGGAGGACGCCGCACAACCGGAGGAGACTTATCTTGAGCGGGTGCCGGCGGCATTTGCACAGGTGTTGCCAGGCAACGGGGCCTACCGGCTCGATCGGGCATCGCCCTATCGCATGCACCAGCGATCGGCGCCGCGGTATCGCCTTGGCCGCGCAGTACTTGCCGGCGATGCGGCGCATGTCACCAATCCTACGGGTGGCCTCGGTCTCACCTCCGGCCTGTTCGACAGTTTCGCCCTCTACCCCGCGTTGAGCGCCATCGTTCAGGAAGGGGCGGATGAGCGCGTGCTGGATCGCTATTCGGATGCGCGTCGCGACGCCTTCATCCATCGCGCCTCACCACAGGCCATTGCCAACAAGCGACTCATCTTTCACGCCAACGGCGGCGGACAGGCTCTCGAGGAGGCTGTCGCGGGCCTGCGCCGGCTTGCCTCCGATCCGCCTTTCCTGCTCAAGCGGCTGATGTTCACCCGATCGCTGGAGACACCACCGCTGGTTGGAGCCACCCCAGCGGGAAGTTCCGCGTGACCGGACCGGTGAAAACCGGCGTATTGGCGCTGGCAGCGCATTATGTGACCGCATTCCACCCGTGCGGTCATCCGCAGCCCGGCTCGCGCGCTTGAGGGAGTTGAGGCAAGCGCAAAACCACCATGGCAATACCAACGAGTTCCCATCAGTGGCCGTGGCTTTTCCTGGCGGCACTCGGGGCCGTGACGACGGCCCGGGCCGACGCGCTATCGGCCGTGCAGATACTGCGCGAGGGCGGCTGCGGCGGCACATTGCCGGCCTCGCCACCGCTTCACCATAACGCACAGTTGGATCGGGCCGCGCAAGCTTGGGCGGAAGGTCGCCAGCCTGCCGCGGCGATCGAACACAGCGGCTACGTTGCCCAATCCTCGGCCAGCGCCCACATCAGTGGTCCGGACTCATCTGAAATTGCGCTGCTCAAGCGTTCAGGCTGCCGCACCCTCACTGACCGGGCGTTAAGCGACATCGGCCTTTATCGTCGCGGGCGGGATAGTTGGCTGGTGCTGGCCGCACCCTACACGGTCCCCGCCCGCGCGCAGGCCCCGGTGCTCGCGGCACGCGCGCTGCAACTGGTCAACGATGTGCGCGCCCGCGGCAGACGCTGCGGAGAGAAGTCATTTGGACCGGCCCCTCCAGTGCGGCTCTCCGGACCATTGGCCGAGGTAGCGCTGGGTCACGCCAGTGACATGGCGCTGCACGACTATTTGGAGCACCAGGATCTGAGCGGTCACTCCCCGGCCGATCGCGTGCGCGCCATCGGCTATCGCGAGACACTCGTGGGCGAAAATATCGCCTACGGTCCCCAGTCCGCCGACGAAGTCGTGCAAGGCTGGCTGGATAGCCCGGGGCACTGCGAAAACATCATGGACCCGCGATTCAGCGAAATGGGGCTGGCCTTCGCCGCTGGCCAGGCTTCACGGCACGGGCTCTACTGGGTGCAACTGCTGGCCGCTCCGCGGGCCTGACCACTATTTCGCAACGAAGACCACTTTTGTGGTGCGGAATCCGCTTAAAGCGCTAAAGTCGCGGCGGGGGGCTCACATTCGCATCGAGAGGATCACCGATGCCAGTCGAGACTTCCGCACCCCCAAGGCACTGCACATTTAATCCGGACGCCTGGACGATGCTGGCAGAGCATTGGTATCCAGTCGCTTTGTCGCGCGATGTCAACCACAGCCCGGTGGCGGCGAAGCTACTGGACACGCCGCTGGTGTTGTACCGGATCGGCGGCCAGGTTGTCGTCGCCTATGATCAGTGTCCGCATCGCGGGGTCCCGCTCACGCGGGGCAGCGGCGATGCCGAAGGAATCGTGTGCGCCTACCACGGTCTACGTTACGGCAAGGACGGGCGCTGCACCCATATACCGGCACAACCTGACGCCAACATTCCCTCCAAGCTGCGCCTGCGTACCTACCCGGCCGTGGAACACTATGGTCTGGTCTGGACCTGCCTGCGGCCAGGCACAACCCCCGACATCCCATCCATGCCGCACTGGGACGATACGAACTTTCAGCAGATCACCTGTCCCTCCATCGACATCTTCGGCTTCGCCGGGCGCCAGGTGGAAGGTTTTCTGGATGTGGCGCACTTTGGCTTCGTGCACACGAAATCTTTCGGTGATCCGCACAACACCGCCGTTGCGCCCTACATGCCCGTGGATACGCCGGAAGGCTTCGAAGTCGAATACCGCAGCTCGGTCGGCAATTACCCGATCGGCGCCCATGACCGCGGACGCGAGGGCTTTGAATGGCTGCGTCACTTCAGGGTGCATATGCCCTTGACGGCAACACTGACAGTCCATTTTCCTGACGACGCGCGCCTGGTGATCATGAACGCGGCCTCCCCGCTATCGGCGAAGATCACGCGACTGTTCGTACCGATTGCACGCAATTTCGACAAGGATCTGCCCGTGCAGGAGGTGTATGACTTCAATCGAATGATATTCGAGGAGGACAAGGCGATCGTCGAGTCCCAGCAGCCGGAATGCCTGCCGCTGGACCCACTGGCGGAAGTTCACATCATGGCCGACCGCAGTTCGATCGCCTACCGGCGCGCCTTGCGGAAGATGGGCTTCGATCAATTCTTCAGCAGCTGACTTGCGCCCGATTCACATCGGCGTCGGCGGCCACGAGGTGAGCAACCCTGCGGCCGCCATGGCATTGATCCAGCGCATCGGCTGATGCGCTGGGACTTCCTGAAATTTTAACCCTCGTCGAGTCCAGCCTCGTCCGGCTCGACATCGGTGCCTTCATCGATCGGCGTGCCCTCGTCAATATCTTCATCTGCGTCGGTGGGGCCGACTTCGATGTCATCCTTGAGGCCGCCATTATCCGGCGGTTGATAACGGGTTCCGGGCTGTTCCGGATTCGGGCGAACGGTTGGGTCATTCATCGTGAACTCCTCCTCAGGTGTGGTGCGCGAGACCACACTGCGCCCGCCGCCGTGAGCCTGCCGTCGGCAGGATGCGCGGTCGCGGGTCAGCGAACGCTCACGCGCAGAATCCCGCCAGGGGCCTGGATGGAC